>Ga0228700_1000595_pt1 | contig 31118 bp, 26 predicted proteins | sample McNCre317_Aug_MG_FD_178019 | JGI IMG/M metagenome (GOLD analysis project Ga0228700, IMG submission 178019) | Freshwater microbial communities from McNutts Creek, Athens, Georgia, United States - 3-17_Aug_MG | ecosystem: Environmental > Aquatic > Freshwater > Creek | place: USA: Georgia...
TCCAAATGGGGAGTCGGCAACAGCTTTGGCGATAGACAGACTGGAGCGTGTTGCTAAAAATTGGGACCGATTCGCCCAACCAATTCAACTAAGCACTAAGGCTCGCGGAATTGAGCATGAAGCCAGCCGAAAAATGGCTTACGCAATAAGGAGCCTTGCAATTGAGTTATTCAATGAGCACGATCAAATCAACCTTTCGACCCGATTGACTCATTTGCTCGGAGAAATATTCTCGGAATTACCTGAATTTTCTGACCGAGTGGAGCAAGACGCTAAAGCGCTGTCAGATATCAAATCCGAACGAGCTGAATCTGAGCAGAAGGCCAAGTCAAGAGATGCTGAATGGGCGCGTTCAATAAAATATTCTGCTGAAGTTGGCGTAGTTTTTAAAGACACCTTGGCCATTTCTGAAAATGGCATCGAGTGGAAAGAGAAGCGTTATCCACTTGAATCCGTCACAGCTGTGCGTTGGGGGGCTGTTCGTCACTCTGTCAATGGAATTCCTACAGGTACTGACTACGAAATCGCTTTTGCCACACGCTCTGGGTCAACAACAATTAGTCTGCGCAAAGAATCTACGTATTCAGGGTTTCTGGCTGCGTTGTGGCGCGCAGTTTGCGTCCGACTCATCATTGAGATGGGTGAGGCATTAGAGGCCGGAAAGTCATTGCACTTTGGAGACTTCGTTGTTGAAGATGGATATGTCACTCTGGTTAGGCATAAATTTCTTGGAGCAAACGAAAAGGTGCGGCTTTCTTGGAGCGATGTTCACGTTTGGACTGCCAATGGTGAATTCGTCGTGGGCTCTAAAAGCGATAAAAAGACGTATGGCTCTGGCTCATACAAAGATCAATGGAACATACATCTAATAGAGCATGTTATCCGGGCGGCTTTCAAAAAGGGCGTGGACAAGCTGAGTGACTATTTCAAGGGCTGAGCTTTGATAGTCAGTCACTGTAGTGGTCGTTTCTCAATGCAATGAAGATAGGGGTTTTGAAAGTGAAAAAAATTCGAGCGCTTGTTGCCCTAATTCTGTTGTTAAACGGAACGCTTGTTGGTCTTGATGCTTCGGCAGCCACCTTGCGTGAAATTCTTGAAAAGAATGGGCGCGATTATGTTTTGGCCAACTCGAGCACAGTGGCGATCCAACTAGATGAGCGAGACAAGTTTTCGCTTGCAAGGATGCTGATGCGAAATCTGCGAGGAGGAGATGCACCAGAAATTCTTATTCCGCTTGCACAAAAAGGAGATGTTCCCTCGATTCAGCTTCTAGCCATGCATTTTGGTACGGGAAAAGAGGGCATAAAAACTAGCAAGGCTCAATCCTCAGTATGGACGTCTAGGCTGGAAACCCTTCTTTCAAGTGGTGATGAAAAAAATCGAAAGGCTGCACTCGCAACGCTTTGTGAGATCTACAAGGACCCCAATCACCTCTTGTTCAATAAAGAGTTGGCAGTTAAACGGTGTGAGGAGTATTACAGATTGCCAGATACTCCACTAGGTACGCAGGCGGCTTCTTACATAAATCCAAAATCTCCACTCTACGAACCTGTACGGGCCGCGCCGTTGTATGAGAAATGCTTTTCCGTTGGTGACGTCTACTGCAAGATCAATTTTGCGTGGGCTGGGACTGAATATTTAGAAATAGCAAAAAGAGTAACAAAGCAACGGCTGTTTGAGTACGCATCGCTGGCTATTGATGTGGATTCAAGTGTCGGATTGAATAACCTGGGGGTTTTTTATTTGGATGGATTCGGTACTCCGAAAAATCCAGAAAAGGCAGTTGAGTTATTTGATAAGGCAGCAGGGAGGGGTGTTGTTTACGCGTTATATAACCTACTCCAGGTGACATTTTTCAAATATGCTGAGTGGAAGGATGCGCCGAAAACAGCGGATAGAGCGATGGTCTTGATTGCATACTATGATTATCTGAGTCCCGAGTTGGATCGATTCGACTCTGTGCCGTTCAAGGAATGGGTGTTCTCAAAGGGGCGACTGCCATCGAATGACAGTGAATTCAGCGATTTTTTGCGTGAGCGCGCGAAGGCTGGTTCAGATACCTCTGCGTGTATGCTGGCGGGCCATTTGCGTAAGATCGGAAATCTGGGTGAGAGTATTCAGTATGCTGAGATGGGGCGTCGCACATCAAACCTTAAGGTTCAACAGTGGTGTGAGAAGGAGCTTTCTCGCATAGATGTTCTCGCCGTCATCAAACCTTAGCCATGCCGACTTCTGCCTACTCAGTCCGGCTGGCTCTTTGCTGCATTGCATTCTTCTGGAGTTCGTTATCTGCTACGGCGGCAGATATCGTCGGACGTGTTGTTGGTGTGTCTGATGGTGACACCATAACTGTTCTCGTTGACAACCATGACCGCTTAAAAGTGAGACTCGCAGGGATTGACGCACCGGAAAAGTCTCAGCCATTTGGTTCTGCCTCTAAGAAAAGCCTTTCTGATCAGGTGTTCGGGAAGGTCGTGAATATCGAGTCAAATAAAAAAGACCGGTATGGTCGTTTTCTTGGTCGGGTCATTTTTAACGGTACTGATATTTGCCTCGAGCAGATTCGAGCCGGAATGGCCTGGCACTACAAGCGTTACTCGTATGAGCAATCTGAGAGTCTGAGGCATTCGTATGCTGATGCTGAATCGCAGGCAAGGCAGCTAAAAATCGGGCTTTGGAGTGAGCCCGCTCCAGTCGCTCCATGGGAATTTAGGCATCAAGGGAGAGGTGGTGATTGATATGAATTGGACCATGCAACATTTCGGAGCACGACTGGTTGGTGCATTCCTTTTTAGAAGAAGTTTAAGAAACTTGTCGATGGCGTTTCTTCTTCTCGGATGCATTGCGTCGGGATATGCACAACCGAATGGCAGTCCAAGTTCGGAATATATGTGGGATGAGAGCCAGCCCTACACTGTATTGGATAAGGTGAGGTTTTCCAATGGCCAATTCATTCAGGTCGCCGAGGGAAAAGTGACTGGGCAGTCATACAGTCAGCCTATTCGAGAGGAATGTGAGTACAAGCGACTTGAAGTACGAAATGGAAATTCTGGATCGTTGCAGTACATCAGTGGGGCATGCGATGGAGTCGTACATATTCGAGCTGCATATCCAGATGAAAAAAACGCGAAACTAGCAATAGTCACTACGAATTGTGGTGGCACGATGTGTGGCATGTGGAATGATCATTACGTAGTGTTTTTGGGTGAGTCGGGAATTAGAGTGACGCGAGTCGGTTCAAGTTTCTATGGCCCAAAGCACAAGATCACCAAGTATGGATTTGGATTTGATGGTCAACGGTTGAGCAGATCAAGCGTCATAAATTTTTATGACGGAACTGAGAACGATCTAGGCGATCTAGTGCCGTCAACACGGATCTTTGTCAAGCAAGGAAGCTATGTTGATACTCGCTTTGACAAGAAGTTTTTGCGGTTTGTGGGAGAGCACCCAGATGTTGTATTGGGTGATGAACAAGTACGTGCCGCGTTAGTGCAGAAGATCAAGCCAGAGAGATTTAGAGCTTTTAGAGCAGCCATGAGTGGCCCTGGGTGGTCAAGTGTTCACAACGGTAGATTCCTCGTGATGAATGCTTGCATGAAGAGCAATTGCCCGTGGGAATTCGGGGCTGTTGTTTTGGATGGATTCACTGGCGCATTGCATATCATGAGGTTCGCTCCGGATGAGAACATTTTTGAGCAGGCATCTTCCCAGCCCATCAAAGAAAATGTGGATGGCAATTGGCTCAGTGAGGTTGATACTCAACAAAGGTTTCGTCTCACTATTGAGGGCGGTCGCTTGCGAGCAACAAAGTTGCGTGACCGATAGTCGGCGAACATAGTGGGTTTTTCTCGGAAGAATTTTACTCGTCTGGGGCCATCACAATTTGGGGAATTTCATGTTGAAGTTATTTGATTTTTTCCTGGGAAAGGCGTCAGGGCGAGTTGACTATTCACTTCCAGGAGGGGAGTTGCTGTTTATGATTTATGAGCGGCTCAAGAGTCACGCCCCATCCAGGCCGCATCAAGCCGAAAAGTCAATGAAGTTAATTCAAGAAGATTTGATCGCGGATGAATTGATGCCATTGGCGGTGGTAATCATTATTCTGAAAAAGGTGTCAACTTCCCCCGAGTATCTAAATAGCCAAGACTTCAAGCAGTTATGCGAAAAGGCGGTAGATGCTATGGCAACAATTCATGCTGAGTCATCTTCTGCTTTTACTGCAATGATGCCAAAGTTGCCTGGTCTTGTTGTAACTGCAGGGCATGGAAAAGACGAGGCGTCAGAGCGCTCGGCCAATAAAATTGTTGGCGCTGTAGATCGTATTTTCCCAGGGCGCACCATACGATCGAATGATGAGATGATTATGGATATTTCTAACTTTATGAGTGAGAAGTTGAAGGTCAATAGGTTTGATGCGAAGCGCTTGTACGATGGGTTTTGAAGTGAAGTGATGGCTGTCTGCAAATTCGTTGTCGACTGTCGATGTGAAGGCCAAATGCTTAACCGCTAAACGCGCAGTTCAAAGGGGATGCAGATGTTTATAAGCATGAAATACGTCATCTTGTACGTCGGAGCGGGTACCGCCACTGGCTGGTTTTCGAAGGGCGACCGTACTGCTAGTTTGATTGGGCTGGGTATTGCGGCCTTGCTAGGGACATCCTTCGGTATTTCTTACGCTCTCATCAGTGCGATTGAGTTTGGGATTGGCCTTGGTTTGGCTAGGATGCTTCTGAAGAAGCAAGAGTAATCTGACTATTTGTATTCAAATGCCCATATGCCAAGTGGATTGCCAAGCGCACAAGCATTGCTGGAAGACAAGAGCGTTGGCTTCTTTTCCATCGATACGGACGTAATTCAGAGCCATGCGCACAAATTCTCCGCCGGTGCGTTACGTGCATTGTCTTGAGAAATCATCCAAAAAATCGGGGGTAAAAATAAATTCTTTGCGCTTAATCTAATTCCTTCCCTGTCGCAGGCAGAGAAGCAGCAGACTGGGCTTGCAAAACATACTGATGTACAGCCATGAATTGATGCGCGATTCGACGAGACTGCACCATGGTGCCAGACGGATGGAATTGAGGGGATGCAAGCTCCTCGCCAAACCGAAGTCGCAAATTTGCCGCCACGTATTCACCAGAAATCAGATAAGTCACAGAGTTGTACTGCTCTCTGGCGAAATCGGCTGGACTTGGAAGGCCGCTTTCCATACCCCAAGCCTCTCCTACGTAACAAGCGAGAAAATTGTCTAACTGCTCAGGACTTGAATCAAAGACGTCCTCCAGGTTTTGACGAACCAGCGCTACAGAAGTTGCGTCGGCCCATGTACGGTAGAGGTAGGGGGCGTCTTTCGGATGTGCGATGAACAGAGGCGTATGAGTGTTAGCGTCTTGAATGCGTGCAGCTAGGATTGCTGTCAGTTGCACCTCGCCAGCATCAGTCAAAACTTTTCTCTCTGGCGGGGTGTCTGCATAGCTTCGGATCCAGCGGATACATTCCATCGCAAAACCGATAGGCATTGCAATTTGAATTGCCCGTTCAGCTTCGGCTTGCCGTAATTCCCCTGCGGGCACTTGTCGCAATAGACCTGCAATAAGCATCCCAGCCTTCGCTCGGGTATCAGTCCAAACCATCATGCCGCGCTCACGGGGAAGGAGGTTTCCGTTTAAAGCAAAGGCCGTGATCAACGCCGAGGCTTGATGCTGCGATAGAGATTCTTCTCGTTGGCGAAGTCTTGCAATAACTCGTGGCAAACCATGTCGAGACGCAAATGCTTCCAGCAGCGTTCGCAGTTCGGCATCGGAAGATGACGGAGCCGCCTCGCAAAGCGCTGCAACCTGCGTGTCCGGCACGTCACCAACCGGTACGCTGTATGTGAAGTAACGTTTGAAATATTGGCTTGAACTGACTTTCTGTTCGGTCTCCCAAATCTTGTCCCATTCACCCCCATAGATCATGCTGCCGATGCGTGGGAATAGGGGCGCAAGAAGGCGTGATGTCACTCTTTCTCTCTCGTGCGGGGTCGATTCAGGAATCGCGCGTTCAATTAATTCATCGATTCGATTCGGTGTGTCGCGACGAGTGGCGCCCCCCTCGTCGCGCTCGCCTCGAAGGAAAAGCGCGGGATTTTCTCTTATCGCGGTGTAAAGGTTCGGATATATGACCCGTATTCCCTCGATAAGCATTAAGTCGACAGGATTGACTTCTCCCTTGAGAATTGGGAGCGCAAACATTAGTGCGTTAGAAAATAATTTCGCGCGTCGTGGTGTTTCAAGTCTCGGAAGAAGTGCATCGTCGAAATATCTGACGAAAGCGTCAATTTGAGGTTGTGTCAACTTAATTTCAGCTTGCGCTAGAGCATTTTCTACGCCTTCTAGTGCAAGTTGTCTCAGGCTATTTTCATCTGCTGGCGGGAGGTGCAGTGGGACTTGAATAATTTTTTCAAGAAAAGCACGCCCAGCGGGTGAACCACCAGCACCATACCGCTCACCAAGTGCCGCTGCAACTACGGCGTCATCAAAGGCAAGGACGTAGGAAGTATGTCTAAAGCTGGCGGATAACTTGACCAGCTTGAAAATGGCGTGAGTTTCTTCCCGATCTAAGCGATCGATATCGTCAATCAAAATGACAAGACGCTTGTTGGCGTCATCAAGCATTTGTTCAATCCGAGTTCGAAGTTCGTCTAGGCCAACATTTGACATAGCTTCGCCAAGCCCCTTTGCAGCGTCACCTGGCTTGACTTGGAGAACGCCTCCAACTGTCAACGATGCAAGAGAGAGGATGCTGCCGTACCTTTTAAGCAAATCACCAGCTTTCTCTTTCATATTTGGAAGAGACCGTCCCATTGCATCAGCGAGAGTCGCAAAGAAGCCTCGCAGCAAAAGATCTTCGTTTTGAAAATGCCAAGGGTTGAAACGAACGACTATGACTTTGGGATGAGAATTTAATGCCTCCTGCATCATCTCGAGCACCGAGGTTTTACCGTCGCCCCATGGACCAAATAGGCCAAGAACAATGCTGGACGGATCTGCTCTAGTAGCGATGGTTTCGGCTATCCGCGTGGCGAAAAATACGCGGTTGAATCGATCTTCAGCTTTGCCGGTTATGGGTTGATCCGCAATGTATTGGTCACAAATATCAGTTTCAGCGGACGTCGTCGCGGCAGCCTCGTCTTCGATATTCGCTTCTGCTGAAGGCGTAGACCCCTTGACGAGTTTCTTAATAAAAAGTTTGAGCATATCTACCTCTTTTCTCAAATATACCCAGTTCACTGAGCTGCACAGGGCATGGCATACATTCCTTGGCGTTGCTGAGTCACCACCAACTCTCGGTACGCCAGCAACGGACGATCGGATCCTGGTTTCCCTTTGTCGCGAGTCTTGACCTTGAACAGGGTTCATGAGGGCAGCTCCAGCTTGGCGGCCGCAATGCCTAAGTCTTACGTTTTTACGAATCGTCCAAACCCGGTGGTTAGGGAGGTGCTGGGTCATTGGGGCAATGAGATGCTCGTTTCCGAGGCAGACGACCCTGGAAAGGCGCTTACGGACTTCATGCAGCAACTGATGGCCTGACTCCAAGCTAGCAGGTATCGCCAGGCGCTGGCCACTACAATCATCGCTCATTCACCCTCTAGCGCTACCAAGCATGATTGAGCGTGAATAGAAAGTTGGTCAGTGGCCCACCGCCCGCTACCATTTCATGGTTCTCAAAGCCTCATGCGCCCAGTTCTTGGGCCGCAGGCAACACCCCCAAAGTCGTTTCAATCCCCCGCGCCTGGCAGATCGCATCCACCGTGGCCAGGGCCGTGGCTTGTGCGGCCATCACGGTCAGCAGCATCAAATCGGGCGCAGCCGTTTCGCTACAGGTGGCCAATGCAAACAAGGTGTCACCGTCCAACGTTGTGTGGGCGGGGCGGATGCTGCGGGCCAGGCCGTCGTGGGCGCTGATGGCCAGGCGTTGGGCTTGTGCTTTGCTCAAGGTGGCGTTGGTGGCCACCACGCCGATGGTGGTGTTGGTGCCGGGCATGGGGCGGGTGCTGCGCTCGCCATTCAATAAGGCCGCTTGGGTGTCCAGCAGGCCTTGGCCGCCTGCCGTGCGGGCGCCTGCGATGACTTGGCCAGTGGCCGGGTCCAGCACATCGCCCACCGCATTGCAGGCCACCAGCGCCCCCACCACCCAGGGGCCCACGCGCACGCTGGCGTTGCCGATGCCGCCTTTCATGGCGCGGTTCAGGCCAAACAGTTTGCCCACGCAGGCTCCAGCGCCTGCGCCCACATTGCCGGCGGCGGGCATGTGGCAGGAGGCGGCCTGGCAGGCGGCATAACCGGCGTCGGCATCGGGTCGGATGCCTGGCTTGTCGCCAGGGCGCACCACGGGCAAGTCGAACAACACCGCAGCCGGCACGATGGGCACGCGGCCGTAGCCGGTTTCAAAGCCGATGCCGTGTTCATCGAGCCAACGCATCACGCCACTGGCCGCGTCAAGCCCAAAGGCGCTGCCGCCGCTGAGCAGCACGGCGTGCACTCGCTCGACCAGGTTGGCGGGGTCGAGCAAATCGGTCTCGCGGGTGCCGGGGGCGGCGCCCCGCACATCGACCGCGCCCACAGCTCCGGCGGGTGCCAGCACGACCGAGCAGCCGGTCAGGCGCTGGCTGTGCGTGAAATGACCCACTTGCAGGCCCGGCACGTCCACGATGGAGCCGGTGGCGGTGTTTACAATCTTTGGCGGTGTCATGTCGAACTCGTGTTGTCGGCGGTCATTCATCTTAGGCGAGAGCGTGTCATTATTCATTCTCAGACGACTGATCAGTTTTGCACTGACCCTGGTGGCCACCTCGGTCATCGTGTTTGCCGTGCTGGAGTTGTTGCCTGGTAATGTGGCGCAAGTCATTCTGGGCGAGACCGCCACGGCCGAAACGATTGCCGCGATGGAAGAAAAACTGGGCTTGGACCAGCCCGCACCCGTGCGCTATGCCCGCTGGATGGGCGGTTTGCTGCAGGGGCAAACCGGCATCAGCATCTCTTATGACACCCCTACGGCCGAGCTCATGGCCGAGCGCATGCAGGTCACTTTGCCTTTGGCTGTGATGGCCATGGCGCTGACGGTGGCCGTGGCGCTGAGCATGGGCATTTATGCGGCCTCTCAACAAAACAAGGCGGGCGATGTGGGCGTGATGACGCTCAGCCAGCTGGGGCTGGCCTTGCCGAATTTCTGGCTGGCGATCTTGCTGATCTTGCTGTTTGCGGTGCACCTGCAGTGGGTGAGCGCGGGCGGCTTTCCGGGTTGGACCGAGGACAGCGGTGGCGGTGTGTGGCAGGCCCTGAAAGCGCTGGTGCTGCCGGCCATGGCGCTGGCGGCGGTGCAGACGGCCATCCTCACACGGGTCACGCGTTCGGCGGTGCTGGACACCTTGCGCGAAGACTTTGTGCGCACTGCACGTGCCAAGGGATTGTCGCGGCGGCAGGTTTTGTGGGGCCATGTGCTGCGCAACGCCATGATCCCGGTGCTGACGGTGATGGGCTTGCAGTTTGGCAACCTGATCACCAGCGCCATCGTGATCGAGAACGTGTTTGTCTTGCCCGGCATCGGGCGGCTGATTTTTCAGGCCATTGCCAACCGCGACCTGATCGTGGTGCGCGACGTGGTGATGCTGCTGTCGGCCCTGGTGATCCTGATCAACTTCGCCATCGACGTGCTCTATGCGTGGATCGATCCACGGCTCAAGGTGGCCCATGGCTGAACAAGGCTTTTGGTCACGTGCCCGGCGGCACCCCAGCTTTGTGGCGGGCGGGTGCATGGTGGCTTTGCTGATTTTGAGTGCATTGCTGTCGATGCTGTGGTCGCCTTACCCGGTGGGGGACATCGACATTCCGAACAAGCTGGCCTCGCCCAGTGCCGCGCATTGGCTGGGCACCGACAGCCTGGGCCGCGACATCGCCTCTTTGTTGTTGGTGGGCAGCCAGAACTCTTTGTTGGTGGGCTTCATTGCGGTGGGCATCGGCTTGGGCGCGGGTGTGCCACTGGGCTTGCTGGCGGCTGCGCGGCGCGGCTGGGTGGAGGAGCTGGTCATGCGGGCGGCGGACTTTACTTTTGCCTTTCCGGCCTTGCTCTCGGCCATCATGCTCACGGCGATTTACGGCCCTGGCCTGGTGGTCAGCATTGCGGCGATTGGCATTTTCAACATCCCGGTGTTCGCACGCATCACGCGGGGCGCGGCGCAGGCGGTGTGGTCGCGTGACTACACCCTGGCCGCGCACGCGGCGGGCAAAGGGCCTTGGCGCATCACCTTCGACCATGTGCTGCCCAACATCGTGAGCGTGCTGATCGTGCAGGCCACCATCCAGTTCGCCATCGCCATTCTGGCCGAGGCGGCGCTGTCTTATCTGGGCCTGGGTACACAGCCCCCGCAAGCGAGCTGGGGCCGCATGCTCAACGAGGCGCAATCGCAAATGTTCCAGGCCCCGCTGCTGGCGGTCTACCCGGGCGTGGCCATCGCTTTGGCGGTGCTGGGCCTGAACCTGATGGGCGATGGTTTGCGCGATTTGCTCGACCCGCGATTGGCCAGACAAAGATGACACCCACCTTGTTGGACGTGAAGGATTTGCGCGTGGGCTTGCCCACGGCGCGGGGTTGGGCGCAGGCTTTGCGCGGCGTGTCTTTCAGCATGGCCAAGGGCCAGACGCTGGGCCTGATTGGCGAGAGCGGTTGCGGCAAATCGCTCACCGCGCTGGCGTTGATGGGTTTGTTGCCTGAGCGTGCGCAAGTCAGCGGCTCCATGCGCTTGAACGGCACCGAGTTGGTGGGCATGTCCGAGCCGCAGCTGTGCCAGTTGCGCGGCGCCCGCATGGCCATGATTTTTCAGGAGCCGATGACGGCGCTCAACCCTTTGCACCCGATCTGGCGGCAAATTGCCGAGCCTTTGCGTTTGCACCAGAACATGGGCGCGGCCCAGGCCAAAGCCCGTGCGCTGGAACTGCTGGAGCGTGTGCAATTGCCCCGCGCCCGCGAACGGCTTGATGCCTACTCGCACCAGTTGTCTGGCGGACAAAGGCAGCGGGTGATGATCGCCATCGCCTTGGCCTGCAGCCCGGACTTGCTGATTGCCGACGAGCCCACCACGGCGCTGGATGTGACGGTGCAAAAAGAAGTGCTGGCGCTGATTCAGCAGCTGGTGCGCGAAGACGGCATGGGCCTGCTGCTGATCAGCCACGACCTGGGTTTGATGCACGACCAGGTCGAACGGGTGATGGTCATGTATGGCGGCGCGGTGGTCGAGAGCGCGACCACGCCCGAGCTGTTTGCACACAGGGCGCACCCCTACACCCAGGGCTTGTTTGCGGCAAGGCCCCGCTTGGGCCTGGCCCGTGGCACCCGCTTGACCACCATTGCAGGCAGCGTGCCTGATTTGGTGGATTTGCCAGCGGGTTGCGCGTTTGCAGACCGTTGCCCCAAGGCGGCGGTGTCTTGCCGTGAGGCACCACCCGAAGTGCAGGCCATCGCGCCTCAGACCGCTGGCACCCAAGAACACCGCGTCAGCTGCCCGCGCTGGAGCCTGTTATGAGCACAACGCCTTTGCTGGACGTTCGCCATGTGGGCAAAAATTTTGCCTTGCCCCGCACCGCGTTGTGGTCTGCGCCTGCGCATGTGCAGGCCTTGTCGGATGTGAGCTTCACCTTGCAGGCCGGCAAAAGCCTGGGCGTGGTCGGCGAGTCGGGCTCGGGCAAGTCGACCTTGGCGCGTTTGGTCATGGCGCTCGATGTGCCCACCACCGGCCAGGTGTTGATGAATGGCGTGGACCTGCATGCGCTGGGCGCAGCCGATTTGCGCCGTGCGCGCAGTAGTTTCCAAATGGTGTTTCAGGACCCGTATGGCTCGCTGGACCCGCGCCAGAAGGTGCTGCACATCGTGGCCGAGCCGCTGGCGTGTCTGTCCACAGGCGGGTCCTTGAGCCGTGCCGAACTGCGCGAGCGGGCTGAACTGGCTTTGAGCGAAGTCGGGCTCAGAAGCGCCGATCTGGACAAATACCCGCATGAATTTTCGGGCGGACAGCGCCAACGCATTGCGATTGCACGGGCCTTGATCACCCGCCCGGCCTTGATCGTGGCCGATGAGCCGGTCAGTGCGCTCGATGTGTCGGTGCAGGCACAGGTTTTGAACCTGATGATGGACCTGCAAGACCGCTATGGCCTGAGTTATTTGTTCGTCAGCCACGACCTGGCCGTGGTCAAGCTGATGTGTGACGATGTGCTGGTGTTGCAATCGGGACACGTGGTGGAGCACGCATCGGCCGAGCAGATATTCAAACAGCCCCAACACGCCTACACTCGGGCCTTGTTATCGGCGGTGCCCGGTCATGGGAGCCGCCCCATTGAGGAGACAAGATGAAATTTGACCGATCCATTTCTCGCCGTTGGCTGGGGGCCTGTTCAGCAGCCCTTTTGGCCACGGCCAGTCTGGCCTTGACGCCCGCTTTGTCTCAGGCGCAAACGCGTAAGGACACCGTGGTGTTGGGCATGATCCTGGAGCCCACCAGCCTGGACCCGACCATGGCCCCGGCAGCGGCGATTGGCGAGATCGTGCACTACAACATCCTTGAAGGCCTGACCAAGATCAACGTGGACGGCTCGGTGTCGCCCCTGCTGGCCGAGAGCTGGAAAATGGACGCCGACGGCAAGGCCTTCACCTTCAAGCTGCGCAAAGGCGTGAAGTTCTCGGATGGTTCGGCTTTCGATGCCGAAGCCGTGAAGTTCAGCTTTGAACGCGCCAAAGCCGAAAAGAGCACCAACAAGGCCAAGGCTGCGGTGTTCAGCAACATCAGCCACATCTCGACCCCCGATGCCCACACCGTGGTGCTGGTGCTCAACAACCCGGACGGCAACTTCTTGTTCCGCATGGGCGAGAATACGGCGGTCATCTTGCACCCGAACAGCGCTGCCAATGCCGCCACCAAGCCGGTGGGCACCGGCCCCTACAAGCTGGACAACTGGGCCAAGGGCTCGGCGGTGACGCTGTCCAAGTCGGACACGTTCCGCGACCCAGCGGCCATCAAGATCAAGAAGGTCACTTTCCGATTCATCAACGACTCGGCCGCGCAAGTCGCTGCGCTGCTGGCCGGTGACATCGACGGCATGCCACGCTTTCAGTCGCCCCAGAGCCTCAAGCAGTTCCAGGCCGACAAGCGTTTTGTGGTGGAAGTCGGCAGCACAGCCGGCAAGGGCATCATGACCATCAACAACCGCAAAAAGCCTTTTGACGACGTGCGCGTGCGCCGTGCGCTGTCGCATGCGATCGACAAGAAAGCCTTCATCGACGGCGTGTTTGAAGGCCTGGCCAAGCCGATCGGCAGCCACATGGCGCCGACCGATGCCGGTTATGTGGAGCTGAGCGGCCTGTACGCCTACGATCCTGAAAAAGCCAAGGCCTTGCTCAAAGAAGCCGGTGTGCAAACCCCGCTGAACGTGACCTTGACGCTGCCACCACCGCCTTATGCCCGTAAGGGCGGCGAGATCCTGGCGGCGCAGCTGGCCAAGGTGGGGATCGTCGCCAAAATCGAAAACGTGGAATGGGCCCAGTGGCTGGGCGGCACCTTCAAGGGCAACTTTGACCTGACGGTGATCAACCATGTGGAGCCGCTGGACTACATGAACTACGCCAACCCCAACTACTACTGGGGCTACGACAGCAAGGCTTTCCGCGATCTGGCAGCCAAACACTCGGAAGCATCTGGCAAGGAGCGCACCAAGCTGTTTGGTGACATGCAGCGCCTGATTGCGCAGGATGCGGTCAACGTGTTCCTGTTCAATGCCTCCAACACGGCGGTGTACCGCAAAGGCCTCAAAGGGCTCTGGTCCAGCTCGCCGGTATTTGCCAACGACATGTTGGCTGTTTCCTGGCAATAATTTTAGCCGCTGCCCGAAAGCGGCAAAAAATGCCGCTATAATTCGATGCATAGCGCGGCTGTAGCTCAGCTGGATAGAGTACTTGGCTACGAACCAAGGGGTCGTGGGTTCGATTCCTGCCAGCCGCACCATATTGAAAAGCTCACAACGAAAGTTGTGGGCTTTTTCTCTTTGTGGCCCCCACATGTCGCACCATTGGCCAGAACGTCATGAGCAAAGCATTCACCCAAGAGACCGATCAGGACGATGACGACGCTCCGGGCTTGCCCGCATTGCCCAGCGGTACGCGCAATTACATGACGCCTGCGGGCTATGCCCGTCTGCGTGCCGAGTTGTTTGAGCTGATCGATGTCGAGCGCCCCAAAGTGGTGGAGATCGTGCACTGGGCCGCCAGCAACGGCGACCGCTCGGAAAACGGCGACTACCTTTACGGCAAAAAGCGTCTGCGTGAAATTGACCGCCGCATCCGATTTTTGACCAAACGGCTGGAAGTGGCCGAGGTGGTCGATCCCTCAGTGCACCATGGCAGTGAGCAGGTCTTCTTTGGCGCCACGGTCACGTATGTGGAGGGCAGCGGTGTGGAGCGCACCGTCACCATCCTGGGCATCGACGAAGCCGACAGTCTGCAGGGGCAGGTCAGCTGGATCTCGCCGATTGCCCGCACTTTGCTCAAGTCGCGTGTGGGCGATGAGCTGAAGTTGGTGACGCCTTCAGGGGTGATCCTGATCGAGGTGCTGGACGTTCAATATCCTGCCAAGGCGGGGTAAATCAAACCGGAGCTATCAAGCAGCGCATCACGCAGTGTGTATCAAGTGGCGCGCATCAAGTGGGCGAGGTGCCCTTGTTCAGCTGCCGCTCGGCCTGGATGACCGACGGTGTGCGCTTGAGCTGGCGCAGCACATTGTCGAGGTGGGCTACATCGCGCACGGCCACCACAAAGCGCAAATCGGCCGTGTCCTGGGGCGACTCGTGGCCCATGTCCACGTGCACGATGTCGGCTTCAGCGGTGGCCAATGCGCCAGCCACCCGGGCCAGCACGCCTTTGCCATTGACCACGGTGACCGCGATGCTGGTTTCAAAGTTGCGCACCGGTTCGTCGGACCATTCGACGCCAATGAAGCGTTCGCTGTCTTTGTGTTCCAGCTTGCGGGCTGTTTGGCATTGGCGCGTGTGCACGGCCAAGCCTTCACCGCGGCCCAGGTAGCCCACGATCTCGTCGCCGGGCAGGGGGCGGCAGCAGGGCGAGTAGACCACCGAGGCGTTTTCGCTGCCGTCCAGGGTGATGGCGCCTTGCGAGACTTTTTCGTGTGCGGTGAAACGTTCACGCGTCATGAGCAGGGCATCGGGTTTTTGGCCCAACTCGCCCAGCAAGACCACCAGGCGTTTGGCCACAATGCTGGCGATGCGTTTGCCCAAGCCAATGTCCATCAGCAAGTCGGCGCGGTTGCGGTTGCCGGTAAAACGCAGCAGTTTGTCCCACAGCGGCTGGATCTTCGCGTCGTCACCGGGCAGTTGCTCGATGCCTTCGGCCCGCAGGGCCTGGCTGAGCAGCTTTTCGCCCAGTTCCATGGACTCGGTCTGGGCCATGGTCTTGAGGTGATGACGGATCTTAGAGCGCGCACGGCCTGTGCGCACAAAGCCCAGCCATGCGGGGTTGGGGGCGGACACGGGCGCAGTGATCACTTCGATCACATCGCCGTTTTTCAGCTCGGTGCGCAGCGGCACTTGCTCGCCATTGATCTTGGCCGCCATGGCGTGATCGCCCACGCGGCTGTGGATGGCGTAGGCGAAGTCCACCACCGTGGCACCACGTGGCAAGGCCATGATCTGGCTCTTGGGCGTGAAGACATAGACCGCATCAGGGAACAAGTCCACCTTGACGTGGTCCCAGAACTCGGCCGCATCGCGGGTTTCGTTCTGGATGTCGAGCAGCGACTGCAGCCACTGCGTGCCCAGGCGTTCGGACTGGGCGCTGGCGGCGCTGTGCTCTTTGTAGAGCCAGTGCGCTGCGACGCCGGACTCGGCCACCAGGTGCATCGCTTCGGTGCGCAGCTGGAACTCGACGTTGACACCCGAAGGCCCCACCAAAGTGGTGTGCAGGGACTGGTAGCCGTTGACCTTGCCAATGGCGATGTGGTCTTTGAACTTGCCGGGCACGGGCTTGTAGATCTGGTGCAGCAAGCCCATGCCGGTGTAGCAGTCGATCACGGTGGGCACGATGACCCGGAAGCCATAAATGTCGGTGACCTGTGCAAAGCTCAGGTGCTTGTCGTCCATCTTTTTGTAGATGGAGTACAGGGTTTTTTCGCGCCCGCTGATGCGCACTTCCATGCCGGCTTGCTTGAAGAGGGTCTCGACCTCGCCTTGCACTTTCTGGATCAGGTCGCGGCGGCGGTTGCGCGCGCGCGCGACGGCTTTGGTCAGCACTGCATAACGCCAGGGCAGCAGGTGCTTGAAGGACAGGTCTTGCAGTTCGCGGTAGATCTGGTTCAGGCCCAGTCGGTGTGCGATTGGGGCGTAAATTTCGAGGGTTTCAGACGCAATGCGCCCCCATTTGCTGCGTGGCATGTCGCCCATGGTGCGCATGTTGTGGGTGCGATCGGCCAGCTTGATCAGGATGACCCGCACGTCGCGGGCCATGGCCAGCAGCATCTTGCGAAAGGACTCGGCCTGGTTTTCTTCGCGGGTGTTGAACTCCAGCTTTTCCAGCTTGGTCAGACCGTCCACCAGCTCGGCCACAGGGGCACCAAAGCGCTCGATCAGCTCGGATTTGGTGACGCCGCAGTCTTCCATGGCGTCGTGCAGCAAGGCGGCCGACAGGGCTTGCGCGTCGAGCTTCCATTCGGTGCACAGCGCGGCCACCGCAATGGGGTGGGTGATGTAGGGCTCGCCGCTCTTGCGCATCTGACCCAGGTGGGCCTCGTCAGCAAAGCGGTAGGCTTTGCGGACCATGTCTGCGTCTTGCGGGCTCAGGTAGTCCAGGCGGGCCGTCAGAGCCGCAAAGCTGGCCGCCGCTGCATTGGCCATGGCGGGGCTGACCGCTTTGGGGCGGTGGTGACCGGTGGCAGAAGTGGGGGGCAGGGCGGCGCTCATGGCATCAATGTAACTGAAGCAGCGCTGTTCTCAGAGGGAAACAGGCGAAAAAAAGCCCCATGGCTGGGGCTTTTGCAGACCCGGCGTGAACCGGGTGGGTGACGAATCAGACGACGCGTTTGAGCATTTCAACGCCGACTTTGCCCGCTGCGATTTCGCGCAGGGCGGTCACGCCAGGCTTGTTCTTGCTCTCGATTTTGGCGGTGTGGCCTTGGCTGAGCATGCGAGCGCGGTAGGTGGCAGCCAGAACCAATTGGAAGCGGTTCGGGATCTGTTCCAGGCAGTCTTCAACGGTGATGCGGGCCATGGTGGTTTCCTTCAGAGATTTAGGCGAGATGGAGCGCCGTGAATGTGTCAGCGCGGGCTCTTCGCTGGGCGACGTATTTGAGCCTTTGGGCATGAACGATGGCTTTGAGATCAAACAAAGCACGCTCAAAAACTTCATTGATTATAACGAAGTCGAATTCTTTGGCCTGGGCCAGCTCGACGGCGGCGTTTTTCAGGCGCAGCTCGATGATGTCGGGCGCGTCTTCACCGCGGCGCTCCAAGCGTGAGCGCAATTCTTCCCAGCTCGGGGGCAAGATGAAGATCAGCACCGCATTGGCATACATCTGCTTGATTTGGATGGCGCCCTGGTAGTCGATCTCCAGCACCACGTCCGAGCCCTGGCTCATGCGCTCTTCGATCATCTTTTTGGAGGTGCCGTAGCGCTGGCCATGCACATTGGCCCACTCCACGAAGGCATCGGCCAGCACCATGGCGTCAAATTCTTGCTGTGAGGCGAAGAAGTATTCGCGGCCATGCTTTTCCTGCCCGCGCGGGGCGCGGGTGGTGTGCGAGACAGAGGGGTGCACGCCCGAATCCAGCTCCATGAGGGCTTTGACCAGACTGGATTTGCCCGCCCCGCTGGGGGCGGCCACGACAAAGAGGTTTCCTGGATATTCCATGGTGAGGGCTTTATTCGATGTTTTGGACTTGTTCGCGCATTTGCTCGATCAGCACTTTCATGTCCACAGAGATGCGGGTCATCTCCAGCACGGCCGATTTGGAGCCCAGGGTGTTGGCCTCGCGGTGCAGCTCCTGGATCAGGAAGTCCAGGCGTTTGCCGATGTCGCCGCCCTTGGTGAGCAGGCGCGAGATCTCGTCCAAGTGCGAGCGCAGGCGGGTCAGCTCTTCGGCCACGTCAATGCGTATGGCAAAGGCGGTGGCCTCGGTCAGGGCCCGGTCCTGGGCGGTTTCGGGCAGATGGCTGCCGTCGGCCAGGGCCATGGCGTCTTTCCAGCGCTCCAGAAAACGCTGGCGCTGCTGCTCGACCAGCTGGGGCACCAGCGGGCCGGCCAATTCGGCCAAGGCGCGCAGTTGGCCAATGTGGCCTTGGAGCATCTCGGTCAGGCGAGCGCCTTCGCGGGCACGGGCTTCACGCAGGGCATCGATGGCCTGATTGGCCACTTGCATCCAGGCGGCTTCGTCGGGGGCGGCCTGGCTGTGGCTGCCCGCGCTCATGCGCAGCACATCGGCCACGCTCAGCACGCGGGCTTTGGGCAGCCAGTCCTGGATCTTGTCTTGCAGGGCGGCGATTTTTTGCAAGGTCTGGTGGTTGGGCGCTTGCAAGGCAGCACCGTCGGCGCTGTCCTGGCTGGCGCGCACTTCGACTTTGCCGCGCTTGATCTGGCGGGTGATCAGCTCGCGCAGGCCTGGTTCGAGCTGGCGCAGTTCCTCGGGCAGGCGAAAACTCAGGTCCAGAAAGCGGCTGTTGACCGAGCGGATTTCAAGCCCCAGGCGGGTCGCTGGCGCTGTGCTGGCGGGGGTTTCCCCGTCCACAACCGGCGTGCTGTGCTGCACGCTGGCGTAGCCGGTCATACTGTAAACTGACATTGAACTGGTTCCTTCGCGCCGCAGGCCGAACACCGGCTTGGGGCAATTGCCTTGAACAGGCCCCGAAAGGCTTGGCAAAGCATGAAACAGGGCATTATCGCAAACTCGCCCAGACCCCTTGGCTGCGCCAGCATCACACCACTCGCAAAAGACACACTCATGACTACTTATGTTCGTTCCGGCCGTGCGGCCGATGCTTTGCGCCCTGTGCGCATGACCCGCGGTTACACCATCCACGCTGAAGGCTCGGTGCTGATCGAGTTTGGCCAGACCCGTGTGCTGTGCACGGCCTCGGTCGAAGAGAAAGTTCCGGGTCACAAAAAAGGCAGCGGCGAAGGCTGGGTCACGGCCGAGTACGGCATGCTGCCCCGCGCGACCCACACCCGTGGTGACCGCGAAGCCGCACGCGGCAAGCAAAGCGGCCGCACGCAGGAAATCCAGCGCCTGATCGGCCGCTCGCTGCGTGCCGTGTTCGATCTGAAAAAGCTCGGTGAGCGCACCATCCACCTCGACTGCGATGTGCTGCAGGCCGATGGCGGCACCCGCACGGCCAGCATCACCGGCGCTTTTGTGGCCGCGCAAGATGCTGTGGCCTGGCTGATGGCCGCCGGCAAGCTGCAAGAATCCCCCATCATCGACCGCGTGGCGGCGATCTCGGTGGGTTTGAAAGACGGCACGGCCTTGCTGGACCTGGACTACCCCGAAGACTCGGCCTGCGACACCGACATGAACGTGGTCATGACCGGCGCTGGCAACTTTGTGGAAGTGCAGGGCACCGCCGAGGGCGTGGCCTTCACCCGCGTCGAGATGGACCGCATGCTGGCCTTGGCCGAACAAGGCATTGCCCAGCTGGTGCGCCTGCAAACCCAGGCGCACGACGAACCCAAGACCCTGACCTTCAGCGCCTGAAGCCATGAAGATCGTCCTCGCCTCCAACAACGCGGGCAAGCTGGCCGAGCTGCAAACCATGTTCGCGCCGCTGAACATGACGCTGGTGCGTCAGTCCGAGCTGAACATTCCGGAAGCCGAAGAGCCGTTTCGCACCTTTGTGGAAAACGCTTTGGCCAAAGCCCGCCATGCGGCCCAGCTGAGCGGCCTGCCCGCCTTGGCCGATGACGCCGGTTTGTGCGTGGACGCCTTCGGTGGTCAGCCCGGTGTGGACACGGCCTATTACGCCACCCGCTTTGGATACGCCAAGAGCGACGACAACAACGTGACGGCCTTGCTGGAGCAGATGCAAGGCATGGACCAGCGCCGCGCGGCCATGGTCAGCACGCTGGTGGCGGTGCGCAGCGCCGACGATCCGGAGCCCTTGATCGCCGTGGGCCGTGTGGTGGGCGAGATCGCCCGCGAACGCCGGGGCAGCAATGGCTTTGGCTTTGACCCCATCATGTTCATCCCCGAATTCGGCAAGACCTTTGCCGAGTTGCCGGTGGAGGTGAAAAACGCCAACAGCCACCGAGGCCGCGCGGCGCAAGCCATGCTGGCTTTGATGCGCGAGCGTTGGCTGGACGCACCTACCAGCCCTGCAGCAGCATGAACCCGTTGGATCCGGTTCACGCCATGCGCCCGGGCGTGCTGCAGCTCAACGCCTTGCCGCCGCTGTCGCTGTATGTGCACTTGCCCTGGTGCCTCAAGAAGTGCCCGTATTGCGATTTCAATTCGCACGAGTTTCGATCGGGCGACGATGCCGCATCCACACAAGATGCCTACATCAACGCCCTGTTTGCCGACCTGGAAGCGAGCTTGCCCTTGATCTGGGGGCGCAGCATCCAGACGGTGTTTCTGGGCGGCGGCACGCCCAGTTTGTTCGACCCTGAAGCGATCGACCGTTTGATCGGTGGCATCCGCGCCCGTGTGCGTTTGGCGCCCGATGCCGAGGTGACCATGGAAGCCAATCCGGGCACTTTTGAAAAAGACCGTTTCAAGGCTTTCCGTCAGGCGGGCATCACCCGTTTGTCGATCGGCGTGCAGAGTTTTGACAATGCGCATCTGAAGGCCTTGGGCCGCGTGCACGACCGCGATCAGGCGCTGGCCGCAGTGACCGAAGCGGCGCAGGTGTTTGACACCTTCAACCTGGACCTGATGTACGCCTTGCCCGGGCAGACTTTGGCCGGCTTGACGCAGGACATCCAGACGGCGCTGGCCTTTGCGCCACCGCACATCTCGATCTACCACCTGACCATCGAGCCCAACACGGTGTTTGCCAAGTTTCCACCGACCTTGCCCGAAGACGATCTGGCCTACGAGATGATGGACCGCATCACCGAGTTGACCTCGGCCCAGGGCCTGTCACGCTACGAGGTCTCGGCCTATGCCAAACCCGGACATCAATGCGCACACAACTTGAACTATTGGCAGTTTGGCGACTACCTGGGCATTGGCGCAGGCGCCCACAGCAAGCTGAGTTTTGCACACAGGGTGATGCGACAGGTGCGTTACCGTGAGCCTGCGCTCTACATGCAGCAGGCCATGAAGGGCGAGCCGGTCACGCAAAACACCGAGGTGTCGCGCCAGGATTTGCCCTTTGAATACATGCTCAATGCATTGCGCTTGCGGGAAGGCTTTGTCCTGAGCGATTACGTGGACCGTACGGGCCTGGCCATGACCAGCATTCAGAAAGGCCTGCAAGAGGCCGAGCGTTTGGGGCTGATTGAGCGCGATTTGCACCGTGTCTGGCCCACCGAGCGTGGGTTTGACTTTTTGAGCGATTTGCAGGCGCTGTTTTTGTCAGAAGTCGTCTGACTTGGAGATCGCGGGCGCAGGTGCTTTGTGCGTGGCCAGCAGGCCTTTGAAGGCGTAAAGCATGATCAAAGCCCCCACCGTGTCCCCGATGAACATGGGCCAGATGTCAATCAAGGGGTTGACGCTGGCGCGGTCCAGCAACCACCAGCCCAACTGGTGAACGAATGCGTTGCTCGCGGCATAAATCAGGGTGTAGTTGAGCAGCTGTGCACTGGTCAATCGTTGTAACTGGGCGCCGAATTTTTCCCGATTTTCCAGCACTTTCATGACCACCCAAGGGGTAAAGCCCGATGCGATACCGTTGAACACGGTGATGATGGATTGCCCTGTTTCAAAGGCGGTACGGTCGATGAACCACGTGCCCAACATGATGCCCATGCACGCAGGGATGCCCATGATCAAGACCAAAATGACGCGAAAGCCTGCAGGCAGAAAAACCCAGTTCACGCCATGCCGGTACTCGATGCTGGAGAAGACCCAGTTGTTGACATGAAAAAACGCGACAAACAGCAAAGCGCTGATCAAAATCAGCGCGGAGGTTTCAAGGGCTTCGCGAAGGCTGTAATTCATGCTGCCGGGTTTTGTTGAACCAGCTGCATGGATTGGCCAAGGTGGCTGAAATACTCAATGGTGCGCGGTGTTGGAATCAGGAATTTGGCGCGGCGGTCACCTGCCTGATTCAAAGTGCTCAGCATTTCTTTTTCACGCAAGCGGGTGATGCGTTTGTGCAGTGTGGCGGGTGAGCCCAGTGTGCTCAAGCCAATGGCTTCGCGCACAGTCATCGGGCTGTTTTCATACCAGCGTAAAACCACGGCTTGCAGCAGGGCGCTTTCATTGGCGTCCATTTCCATGCCATCTGGCAGAGCTTGAATCACCCGGGCCAACTGCAGAAATCGCAGATAAGCGGAAGCGAGGGGGCTGTTGATGTTTTCCATTGTTGGCGATTTTAACGAATCCTGTGGTGGAATCATGTCCCTTATGCGTACAAGGATTTTTACCAGTTTTAACAGTACAGCAGGGGGGCGCTGACGAGCGAAGCCAATAATAAAAACATCCGGTGCTTCATATCAGGCGAGATGGTGTCTGAATAACTGCAGTTATTCATGAGGTTTAAGGAGATATTTTTGTAGTCCTCTCAATCAATCCCCCATCATTCATCAGACGAATTTGATTGAACCGACAGCAAGTCAGGCACCTATTGCTTGGGGCCTGCCCACTTTGCGCTGAGCGCTTTCTGGATCATTGGGCGCAAGCTCTGGGTAGACGCTTCGATCCGTTTACCCTTGGCTGCAGCACTGCTACTGGATGAAGAGCCTTTTGCGTCACCGCGCCTACAGTGCCGGGGACAGCGCGATTGGCTGGTCGCTGTGAATGAAAGACGGCGCTTGTGTGCTGGCCATGGCCTCTTGCGCGGGCACGCCACTGAGCAATTGCAGCTTGAGCCACGCCAGCAGGGTTTGATAGCGCACGAGCATCAGGTCTTTCTCTGTCGCCGATATGCGTTCAATGGCGTTGAGCACGTCAAGGCGCGTGCGATAGCCTGCCTGCAGGCTTTTCTCCATGGCCAAAAGCGTTTGGCGAGATGCCTGCAGCGCACGGATGCCTGCCTGGGTTTTTGCACCACCGTCCACGACGTTGGCGTACTCGCGCGTGATCTGCAGCTTGTTGTCGAGCATGGCCGCCTGCAGCAGGTGTTCTTCGCGCTGGGCTTGCGCCTGTGCCTGCCGAACCACTGATTGAGTGGCTCCGCCGCTGACCAAAGGCACCACGAGCTGAACACCTATCTGTTTGTTCAGGTAGGAAACAGTCGGGTACTGGATGTTTTCGTTGCGGCTGTCACTGACCTGAGCCACCAGGTCCAGGGTCGGCCAATGGCCGGCGCTGGCTTTTCGGATTTCCAGCTGAGCCGCTTGCAGCTTCATGCGGCCAAACTGAATGTCCGGGCTGTCCTGTTGACCGCGTTCGATCCAGTGCGTCAGAGCGGGAAAGTGGTACTTGTCTGGCAGGCCAACCACCGCGCTGGTGAGGGGCACTGGGTCGCTCACGCCCGCGAACAAGGACAGCTGCTCCAGAGCGTAAGCACGCGCGGATTGCAATTGCTGAATTGCTGCTTCGGCCTGCTCTAGCCGAGCCTGCGCTTCATCGATCTCGGTACGGGTGCCATAGCCTTCCTGGAATGCGCGGCTGGCGGCATCGCGCTGCAGGCTCAACAGTCGGGCCTGTGCCCGGGCGGCCTGCAGCTGGTCTTCGGCATAGAGGACGTCAATGTAGGTCGAAGCGATGCGTAAGGCCAGCTCGTTGTGTGACCGCGCCAGGTCGTGGCGTGCGCCGGTGGTTTGGGCGCGGGCCTGTTCGAGTTGTGCGTGGGCCTGTGGCCGAACAATCGCCTGGTGCAGTGACAGTGTCCGGTTGTTGCTGTTGTAAGTTTGCAGCGGTTGCACGATGCCTGCATCGGTCTTGTCCAGACGGTTGTTCATGCGCAAGGTGCTGAAATTCATGCTGGGCAACAGATTGGCTTTGGCTTGGGGGATCAGCTCCTGGCTGGCTTCATGGCTGGCCAGTGCCGCCAGAAAGTTTTCATCGTGCAGTTGTGCGCGCTGGAAAGCCTCCACCAAATCGGCTGCGCAGGCTGGAGCGCACAGCAGACTCACCACAGCCCATGAATGCCAAGCCCAAAGACAATACTGGCGTCGCATGCTTATTCTTCCCTCAGTGATTTGTGGAGCCGGCGTACCAGCGGGTAAGCGATGTACGACAGCATGGATCTCTCGCCCGTCTTGATCAGCACGTCTGCAGGCAGTCCTGCTTGCAACTCGTGTGCACCCAGCGTTTTCAAGCCTTCGGGCGTCAGGGAAATGCGTGCCAGGTAAAACGATTGTTTGAGCTCGGGGTCATTGACCAGATCGTTGGACACGGATTCCACCCGTCCCTCAACCACCAGCAGCGGAGAATGTGAAAAAGCAGAGAAACGGATGTCGGCGGTCTGCCGCGGCGTGATGCGGTCGATGACCTGCGGCTGCAGTCGTGCTTCCACGATGAGCTCGGCATGGTTGGGCACGATGTCCATCAACTTTTGGCCTGGCCCCACCACCGATCCCGTCGAAACGGCTGCCAGTCCCACCACCTGACCTTTGGCCGGAGAGCGTATGGCTGTTCGTTGCAGGTCTTGCGTGATGGCGACCAGCTTCTCCTGGTCGCCAAGGAGTTCGCGATGGATGTCTGCCAGGGCTTGAGATGCTTCCCGCACATACTCTTGCTGCAAGGCGCGAATCTTGTGGCCATATTCTTCGGCCTGATTCACCTGCTTTTGCTGGTTCGCCCGGATGTCTTCGGACTGGGAACGCAGCTCGGCCAGATTACGTTCCAGTTCCATTTGCTGAATGCGGGGGGCATATCCTTCGCTCACCAAGGGGGCGAGCCGTTCAAGCTGGTCGGACAGCAATTCCTGCTGCAGGGTCTTTTCCTTGAGCATGCCTTGCAAGCCTCGCAGCTGCGCGCGCGCGACTTCTTGCTCCTGCTGCAGGGCCGCCACATTGGCTTGCAGCGCCGAGCGCCTGGCCTGAAACAAGCGCTGATTGGACAACACATGTTGTTGCACCAAAGGGTCTGCAGCGAAGGCTTGGAGGTCCGGGTGAAAATCGACTGAGGCCTGGTTTTTGAGCTCAGCCATGCAGCGGCTCTCTGCTGCCCGCAGTGCCAGGTAATGCTGACGGACAGACTCCATATTGGCTTTGGTCGTGGCTTGCTCGAGCACCACCAGCGTCTGGCCTTCGTCCACCAAAGCCCCTTCACGCACCAGAACTTCGCGCACGATGCCGCCTTGCAGATGCTGGATGGGCTTGCGCTTGTTGTCGATCGCCACCGTCCCTTGGGCCGGAACACCTTCGTCCAGAGGGGCCAGTGCCGCCCACAGCAGCAAGCCGACAAAGCCGATGCCCAGTGCACGCATGGCAGATTTCAGGTAGGGCCCGGTATCGGAGGGGGACGCCGGATGGGACAGTTCATCAACGGCAGCTTCGGTCGAGCGCTTGTGCGCAGACGATGGATCGAAAGGGTTGGAAGTGCTTTGCATGTCAACCTTCAGGCGTGGGTGGCAAGTTCACGAAGCAGGTGTCCCGACTGCATCATCAAAATGCGGTCGCACAGGGACAAAAGCCCTCGCTTGTGGGTGATCAAGAGCATGGTGCATCCGCTGGCCTTCAGTCGTGTGAGTGCGTCCATGAGCGCCTGTTCCCCGACTTCGTCCAGATGGGCATCCGGTTCGTCCAGCACCAGAAGTCTGGGCTGGCCATACAGGGCGCGGGCCAGTCCTAGACGCTGCTTTTGTCCTGATGACAAGGCGATGCCCTGAGGGCCGATCAGGGTGTCGTATCCATTGGGCAGCCGCAGGACCATGTCATGCACACCTGCATGCATGGCTGCCTGCACCACGGCGCTGGCATTGATCTCGCCAAAGCGGGCAATGTTCTGGGATACGGTACCTGTGATGAACTCGACCTGTTGGGGCAGGTAGCCGAGCCGGTCGGGCCAGGGGGGCGGGTGCAGGCAATCCACAGGCTGGTCGTTCCACAACACCCGACCCGTGCAGCCTGGCAGTGTGCCCAACAAGGCCAGGGCCAAAGAGGTTTTGCCTGCGCCAGAAGGCCCCAGCAGTGCCACTGCGCTGCCCGGTGACAAATCCAGATCGATGTGGTCCAGGATGCAGGTCTCGCTTTGCGCAACGACAGCCGTGAGCCCTTGTGCGCTGACATGCAAGGGCCCATCAGCCCAAGGCACAGGCACTGGCGCACTCGGGCTGGCATTTTGGTGGACAGATTGCTTGTGGATGCGCTGCAGCGCGCTGTGCATGCCCAGCCAGGAACGCCAACTGCTGGTGAGGGTGTCCAGGGGTTGCAGCATGCGGGTCATGAGGATGTTGGTGGCGATCATGGCGCCCGCGCTGATCTCGCCTTGCAGCACCAGCAATGCGCCAGCACCCAACGACAGTGACTGCTGTGTGTAGCGCAAGAACTTGCTGAATGCGACGCGTTGCTGTCCATCGTGCTGGGCCAGCGCTTGCGCCTGATTCCAGCGGGCGTAGGTTATTTCCCAGATGCGCTGCATGCTGGGCAGCATGCCCATGGCTTGGAGGGTCTCAGCGTTGCGCATTTGGCTGTGCTCCAACGCTTGTGCCTGGACCTGCAAGTCGCTGGCCGCATCGATCAGGGGTTCGGCCCTGCGGCGACTGTGGTGAATGAAACCCAGGTGGACCAGGGCAAACGCCAATCCGATCCACCCCAGTAAAGGATGGATCAGGAACAGAACTGCGGCGTAAATGAAGAACCAGGGGGCATCGAAAAACGCGAAGATGCCCTGGCTGGTGATGAATTGCCTCACCTGTGACAGGTCCTGTAGCGATTGGGTGGTGTGGGCGCCGGGGGCCTGAAGTTCACGCTGCAGAGTGGCATGAAAAACGCCTGGCTGCAGGGTCTTGTCGAATGTGATGCCCAGACCCACGAGCAAGCCGGTGCGCAGTTTCTCGAACCAAGCCACCAACGTCAAGACCAAGACCAGCAGCAAGGTGCTCAGCAGCAGCGTCAGTGCATTGTGACTGAGCATCACCCGGTCGTACACCTGCAGCATGTAGAGGGTGGGAGAGAGCATCAGCAAATTGATGGCCATGCTCAACGTACCGGCGACCAGCAGTTCCTTGCGTACGCCGCGGAGCAGTAGCGCCAGTTCACGCCAGGGTTGAAGTGCTTTTTGCATGGCTCAAGCTGCCTGCAACGCTGGTGATGGGGTGGCTTGCAACTTCTGAAGGATCTCTGCAGTCGGTCCGAACAGGTGCATCTGGCCCTCGCGCAACACCAGCAGCTTGTGTGCCAGGCGCGCCACGTCGCTGCGGTGGGAAACCACCACCACCGTTGCGCCCCGCGCTTGGGCCAGCTTCACGGCCTCCAGAAATGCGTTGTTACCGGCTTCGTCCAGGCTGGCATTCGGTTCATCGAGCACCATCAGTCGAGGGTTGCGGAAAAAGGCCCGCGCCAGTGCCACGCGTTGCCGTATACCGCCCGAAAGTTTGTAGCCATCCTGTCCAACAGGCGTGTCGTAGCCTTGCGGTAATTGGCTGACCAGCGCATGCAGCCCGACAGTCTGCGCGGCTTCCTCCACTTCGGATGGTTCACAAGGCCCAAAACGCGCAATGTTTTCGCCAATGCTGCCGTCGAACAACTCGACCTGGGCCGGCAAATAACCGACATGAGGTCCCAGTTCCAATCTGGACCAACTGTGCAGTGGCACCCCATCGAGACGCACATCGCCATGCGAGGGGGCGAGCAGGCCGACGAGCAATCGTGCCAGCGTGGTTTTGCCGGCTCCGCTCGCCCCCAGGATGCACAGCGTCTCACCTGCCTCCAGCCTGAAATGGATGCCACGCAGCAGCCAGGCCTGCCCCAAGGGGCCCGCCGGTGTTTGGTAAGACAGCTGCGTCACCTGCAGCTGACCTTTTGGGGCAGGCAGTGGCATGTCCTCCGGAGGGGTTTCCAGGTGCTGCAAACTGTGGCTGAGTCTGCCCCAGGCCATTTGGGCCTGGAGTGCCTGTCGCCATTGCGCGATCACCAAAGCCAGGGGCGACATCAATCGCCCGCCCAACACAGAACCCACGATGATCATCGAGCCATGGGGGTCAAGGCTGCCGTCCAGGGTCAGCAGACAACCCAGGCCAATCAGCAGTGAGCCTTGCAGGGTCTGAGACCATTTGGACAAAGCCGTCCAAAAGCCTGCATGCAACGAAGCTTGCGCCTGGTGGTGGAGCATTTTCATGTGCAAGGCCTGCCACGTCTTGTACAAAGACTCGGTCATGCCCATGGCATGGGTGGCATGCGGTGAGCGAAAAATGCTTTGTGCCAATTGGGTGCTGTGAAACCCGAACCGGCCGGCCTGCGTTATCGCGGGTCGGCTGCCACGGTCATTGAGCCAGCCAATCAACACCTGAAGCACCGCAAAGCCCGATGCCAGGGCCGCCATCAACGGATGGATGGCCAGCATGATCAACAGCACCAGAAAGGCCCAGGGCAAATCCTGAATCGCCAGCATCACGTTGGAGGGCAGGAAGTTCCTGACAGTGGCCAAATCGCGCAAACTGGCTTGCCGCTGCGGCGAGACGCTGTACAGATGGGTCGACATTTGCTGTGCGTACAGTCTGTGGGCAAAGCGGGCTTGAAGCCAGTCGGCAGCGCTTTGCATCAGACCATGGCGAACCGACTCCATGACTTCGAGCAGCACGTAGGCGCCAACGACCAGCAGCGTGAGCATGGCCAGGGTGCTGGCGCTTCGGCTGGTGATCACGCGTTCATAGACCTGCAGCATGTACCAGGTTGAGCTCAGCGCGAGCAAGTTGGTGGCCAGTCCGAGACCGAGCGTCCATTGGAATGCCGGGCGCACAAAAGGCCAGCATTGTGTGCTGAGTACAGAAGTCTGTATCGGGTTCATGGATTCTGATCGAGGCAGGCGGCAAACCACCGCGCAGGAAAATGGAAATGGAGCAGGGTGGTTGCTCTTTGACTTGGAGTGTCAGTCACAGCCAGTGGCTTGTCGTTACCGGCAACGGTGTAAGAGCGTCACCTTGAACCGGTATATCCGTGTGCCGCTTGATGCGGGCAAGCACCACCGTCTGGTGGGGAAAAAAATCCCGGGTGGATGGGCACCCGGGATAAAAGCAGCCCCCTTGGCAAGAGGCTGCTCAGACAGCACTGTCAGGCCACAATGTCACTGGCCTTGATGGCGTTTTGATCAATGCCGACCAGCACGATCACCTGGTCGGCCACGCCATCGCTGTTGGTGTCTTCAAACAGATAGCCGTTGTTGGCATCGTGTTCGAAGGCATACAGCTGGCTTTGGCTGGACGTGCTGTGGAGTCCCGCCAGAGCGTTGTCCGCAGCGGCCAGCGCAGCGGCGTAATCCGCAACGGCACTGCCAGCCTCCACATAGTTGCCAGTGCCTGCGGTGTCGTCACCCGCCACACCGAGCTTGAGCGTATCGCTTCCGGACTGGAAGTTGGCGCGGTAACCGAGAACGTACTGGGCACTGGCCAGATCCAGAGACGAGGTGCCTGGTGTCACCATGAAGATTTCCGCATTCACCGTGCCGTTCAAGGCATCAGCCGATCCCGGTGCCGAGAGGATGTTGGAATCAGCCTCCAGGTGCACATTGAAACTGAAGGGTGTCCAGTCCGCATCACCGTCGACCACCTTGCCGTCGAACTTGAGGTTGGTGTCGAAGGTGGCCGTTTGCTCGTTGGTCACATCAATCTTGATGATCTTGAACACATCGTTATCGGAGGTATTGGCCAGGCCATTGCCTGTGGCGGTCAAGGCCACGGCTTGATGGGTGCTCAGGCTGTAACCCTCACCGGTCACGCTCTGGGTGCTGCTCATGACTTGCACCCCGGAAATTTTGTAATGGACGCTGTCGTAATCGTCCTTGCCGATGCTGACCACATAGTTGCCGGTTGCCTGGTCCTTGACATAGTCATCGATGGAATTGGCGATCAGCAGCCGGGTGGTGCTGTTGCCCGTGCTGGCGTCATACAGCTTCAGCAGGACCACCACATCCTCATGGCCAACGTTGATCTGGTCCAACGTGATGTCGACCTTGCTTGCATAGGCTTTGACCGCCGTCGGGTCAATGGCGGCTGTAGGATCTTGCGCAGGACTTTGTGAGCCAATGACTGGGTTGACCGCATAGAAGTCGTAGTTCACCAGTTCACCGGCCTGGATCGTGTCGGAATCCACCCCGACCGTCGTGGTGGCGACATTCATATAGCCTGTGGCCGAGCTGTTGAAGACCTCACCGGCCGTGAAGACCAGATCTCCACCCGCCGTGAGGTCCGAGATGTCACTGGGGGGTTCCGCGACCCGTCCCGTCAACACACCGAAGAAATGGTCGTCGTACTTTTGCACGACGATTTCCGGTGACTTGTTGCCCACCTGGTCGTAGTTGTAGGTGGCGGTGGGTGTGCTGGTCGAGTAGGTGGTCTCTCCGACGATGGGCGAATTGATGTCGAAGAGATAAGTACCGTCTGCCTTGTTGAATTTGACGATCCCCGTTTCGGTTTCGGTCGTTGTGGAATGAGGCCCGGGAATGTAGTCGAAGCTGAAGGTGTAGTAAGTCAGGGTACTGGTTTCACTTTGCAAGGTCAATTGGGCATTGCTGATGTTATGGCCATCCACCGTGCCTGAGAGCCCTGTCAGGGCAAGACTGCCCCAGCCATCTGTCCCGGGGGTGGCTCCGTAGTAGCCGATCAGGGGATCGGCGATGTTGAAACCAATCAAGTTGGTGATGGAGTGGAAGACCGGCCCATCGTCGTGGAAGCTGATGTCCAGCGGCTTGGCGCTGGTGGCCGTGGCCCAGTCACCATCGCCGTCGGTCACTTTCTGCACCACGCTGATCGCGGCCGTGCCGGTCAGGCTCACCGCATCGTTGTAGGCCGCTGCATCGTTGCCGTCTGTCGGGTGGTTGAAGGTGGCGTTC
>Ga0228700_1000602_pt1 | contig 30449 bp, 20 predicted proteins | sample McNCre317_Aug_MG_FD_178019 | JGI IMG/M metagenome (GOLD analysis project Ga0228700, IMG submission 178019) | Freshwater microbial communities from McNutts Creek, Athens, Georgia, United States - 3-17_Aug_MG | ecosystem: Environmental > Aquatic > Freshwater > Creek | place: USA: Georgia...
TGCTCTGGAATGACACTCGCTCTGCCGAGGCCGCCGAACGCATCGTTGAGCACTTTGGTGCCGAATGGTTGCTTCGTGAAACAGGCTCTGTGCCGGTGGCGTCGTTCACGAGCACCAAACTGGCCTGGTTGGCAGACTCAGAACCGGCAAATGCCACACGGGTAGCGGCGGTAATGCTGCCCCACGACTGGCTTTCGTGGCGACTAGCCGGATACGGCGCAAGCGATTCGCCCCTGGGGCCGGACTTCGGTGCGGCGTGGACCGACCGCAGCGATGCCAGCGGCACCGGCTACTTCAATCCGGCGACAAACACCTACCTTGCAGAGGTGATCGACTTTTGCCTGGGGTCTCATGCCTCGGCACGCATCACACTGCCTCGAGTGCTGGGCGCCGCAGAAATCGGTGGACACGTGTTTGGCACGAAGACTGCAATCGCTGGTGGGGCGGGCGATAACGCTGGCGCCGCCAAGGGCCTTGGCCTCGAGCCCGGTGACGCCGTGGTGTCAATCGGCACAAGCGGCACGGTCTTTGCTGTTGCGGAATCGGCGGGAACGGGCGCCGCCGAAATTGCCGGATTCGCCGACGTTGACGGGCACTTCCTTCCGCTGGCTTGCACACTAAACGCCGCGCAAGTGCTCGACCACTTTGCGGCTCAACTCGGCGTCGATTTCGCGGAGTTTGAACGGTTGGCACTATCTGCGCCTGCTGGCAGCGAAGGCCTCATGCTGCTGCCGTTTTTTCAGGGGGAACGCACACCAAATCTTCCTAATGCGCGTGCCTCTTGGCACGGAATCACAATGAATAACTTCACTCCGCCGAATATTGCCCGAGCAGCCGTCGAGGGAATTTTGTTGAGCCTAGCCAACGCATTGCAGCTGTTTAGAGATACGGGGCGACCGGTTCGCAGCGTGAAACTTATCGGCGGAGCCGCAGGAAATCTTGCGGTCCGAAATATTGCGGCAGGGCTATTTGGTGGACGAATTGAGTTGCCTGACCAGGCCGAGTATGTTGCCCTCGGCGCCGCTCGACAGGCCGCCGAAGTTGCGGGCTTAGATCCAAACGGATGGCGGGTCGTTAGCGAGCGCGTGGTGGCAGAGGAATATCCGGCAGAAGTTCTTGACCGTTTCCGTTCTCTGGTCGAACAGCTGACCTAACCGTAAAAGCTAGCGGCGCTCGACCAAGCGTTCGAGGATCTTCACGTGTGCCGGCTCAAGCTCATCCAGGCTTCTTGCGCCTAGCAGCTTCATGGTGCGAATCATCTGCGACTCGAGAATCTCGATTGTGCGGTCGACTCCTTCGCGCCCACCGGCCATGAGGCCGTATAGATAGGCACGGCCGATCATGGTGAACTTCGCACCCTTGGCGATCGAGGCAATGATGTCGGCGCCGTGCATGATGCCGGTATCGAGGTGCACCTCGGCATCGCTACCAACGGTCTTCACGGTGTCGGGGAGCAAATGGAAAGGAATCGGAGCGCGGTCGAGCTGACGACCGCCATGGTTCGAGAGAGTGATTGCGTCGGCCCCGGCCGCAACGACCAGCTTGGCATCTTCGACGTTTTGAATCCCCTTGACGACGAGCTTTCCCTTCCACTGCTCACGTATCCACTTGAGGTCTTCGAAGGTGACGGTCGGATCGAACATTTTGTCTAGCAGTTCGGCAACAGTTCCGTTCCATGAATCTAGCGAGGCGAACTTCAATGCATCGGTGGTCAAGAAATTTATCCACCACTCCGGACGCGGTAACGCATCTGCAATTGTTCCCAAGGTGAGTTGAGGCGGAATTGTCATGCCGTTGCGCTTGTCACGCAAGCGGGCTCCGGCCACCGGAACGTCGACGGTCAGGAGGAGCGTGTCGAAGCCAGCATTCTGCGCACGCTCGACCAAAGCCATGCTTCGATCGCGATCCTTCCACATGTAGAGCTGGAACCAGTTGCGCCCCTCAGGAGCATATGAAGCGACTTCTTCGATCGAGCGCGTTCCCATGGTCGAAAGGGCAAAAGGAATGCCGGCCGCCGCCGCCGCCTGAGAACCAGCCTGTTCTCCCTCGGTGTGCATCATGCGCGTGAAACCCGTAGGTGCAATGCCAAAAGGCATAGCTGAACGCTTGCCAAGAATTTCACTGCTCAGGTCAACATCACTCACGTCGCGCAGAATGCGCGGCTGAAACTCAATGTCTTCGAAGGCCTGGCGAGCGCGAGCAAGCGAAAGTTCTTGGTCGGCCGAACCATCGGTGTAGTCAAACGGCGCCGTCGGAGTGCGCCGCTTAGCAAGCTCGCGAAGATCGTAAATGGTCAGCGCGCCATCGAGTCGCTGACGCTTGAAATCAAAGCTCGGCGCCTTGAAACGCATCAGTTGTGCCATGTCTTTAGGGTTTGGAAACCTACGTTTGATGTTGCCCATTGGATGTCTCTCGTTCAGTAAGCGGCGGTAATCTGGTGGATGCCGTGCGCGAGCTGGCGCCCAGCGGTCGAGCCTGTTAGCACGCCACCGAGTTCAGCTGTCACACCGAAGGGGACCTCCGCCTCGGCGATTATTTGGCTCGTGTTGGCGTCGATGTGCCAGCGCAGCGAAACCCGTCCGTATCCGGTTTCAATCGCAGTCGCGCAACTTGTTAGCCCCTCGTGTGGCATGGGGGCTAGCAGCACTCGACTGTAACCGGGCGCCGCAGCTGTGATGCCGCCGACGTTTCGATAAATCCAGTCGACAACGGCGCCATAGGCATAGTGGTTGAAGCTGATCATGGAGTCGTCACTGCCCTCGGCATTGTTATCGAGCTTGCCGCCAGCGATTGTGCCATCCTCTAGAATCGCTTCCCAACGCTCCCAGATCGTGGTGGCGCCCATGGTGATTGGATACAGCCACGAGCGAATGCCAGTGCGCAGCAGCATGAGATACGCCTCTTGCCAGTGACCGCTCGAGCTCAACGCATCAAGCACCACCGGGGTGCCGAGGAAGCCAGTGGCTATGCGACCTTCATGATCGCGCACATACTGCGCAAGTCCGTCTGCGACTTGAGCTCTCTCGGCGCTTGGGGCCAGGTCAAATTCGAGAGCGAGCGCCGCGCCAGTTGGGAACTGAACTGCTTCAGGCGCAAGATGAACCCACAGCGCAGCCCGAATTTGCTCAGCCAATGCCTCATACTTGGCCGTTTCGTCGCCTCGCCCCAATAGCCGCAGCGACTCGACAAGAATCCGAGTTGAATGCACGGTGTATGCGGTTGCCACGAATCGGCCACTGACCTTTGCGGCCCAAGGCGCACCCTCAGGAGCGTCGGGATCCAGCCAATCACCCAACTGCATTCCCTCAGGCTTAAACAGGTGATCTTCGAGGATTAGCGTGTGCAGATAATCGACCCAGCGTTGCATCGAGTCGATCTGCTGTCGCAAAATTTCAAGGTCGCCAAAACGCTGGTAGATCGAGAACGGAATTACGGTCGCCGCATCACCCCAACCGGTGGTTCCGTCGCTTCCGAATGGGCTCTCGCCCTTCCATTGAATGGTCAGCAAGTCGGGCACGATCACTGGCACGATTCCGTTCGACTGCTGTTCGAGTCCAAGGTCAATGAGCCACGACTTGAAGAATTGGTAGTCGTCGACAAGGGTGTGCGCGGCGTACGCGAAAGCCTGCGCGTCGCCCGTCCAACCAAGTCGCTCATCGCGCTGCGGGCAGTCGGTTGGCAGCGACACGAAATTGTCTCGAAGCGACCAAAAGGTGTTGCTCACCAACTTGTTGAGCAGCTGATGGTTCGATTCAAATTCACCACGCACTGCGTTGCGACTGCTGATTGCCACGCCCACTGCCGAATGCAATTCAAATTCGCCCGATTCGATAAAGACATCGGCGTATTGGAATCCGTGGAATGTGAGGCTTGGTTCAAAGTCGATCACGCCATCTTCGGCGAAAACAAAAGTGTCGATCGCCGCCGCACCACGCAAAGCCTTGGTGTGAAGAATGTCGCCATGCTCTCGAAGTTCAGCGTGACGAATGGTGATAGTGGTGCCCGCTGATACACGAGCCTTAAAGCGCAGCCAGCCCGAAATGTTCTGCTCGAGGTCAATCTTTATGCGGTCGCCGATTCGATCGACATGGCTGGCGGGTAATTCAGCAATCACGACCACAGGCGCGGCGACCCGGGGGGCGAGCGTCGCAAAATCTATTTGACCGGGCAGGGCCATAGCCCAGGCAGACGCATCAAAACCAACCTCAGCCCAACCGGGCTGTGCCTGATTGAAGTCGGTTGTCGTTCCGTCGTAGATACTTGCCTTGCGAATCTCACCAGTAGAGGTATGCCAATCACTTGAACTGCCGATCACTGTGCGCGAGCCATCCGCGAATTCGATCTCAAGCTGCACTAACAGGTCGGTGCTGGTTCCGTAATTGTCGTACATGTTCAAGAAGCCGAATTTGCCACGCCACCAGCCATCGCTCAGTACAGCACCGATGGTGTTGACTCCTACCGACAGCAATTCCGTGACATCGTAGGTGGCCACCAAAAGTCGCTTTTGGTACGTGGTCCAGCCAGGGGCAAAGTACTCTTCACCAACTCGTCGACCGTTGATAACGAGCTCGAAATTGCCGTGCGCTGTGGCGTAGACGCGGGCCTTTACCGCTTGATTAGCGAGCTCAAATTCGCTGCGAAACAAGGTCGGGGCACTGTTCGTCGCGCTGCCATCGGTTATCGGTTGGGCCACCCAGTCTTGCGCGGCAAGAAGCCCTGCCTCCACCGAAACGGGGTTTGACCAAACCGTCAAGCCGTCGTCAAATTCAACCGCAACGCGATACCAGCGCACCTCGCGACTGTTGAGCTCACCGCCGGGGGCTGCGATAAACTGCGAGTCACCTGAAACTGAGCTGATTTCGGCCGCAATACGCGCAAACTCGTAGGAGTCTGAGGCCTGCAACCGATAGCCATTCTGCGCGGTGCCGACTGGAGCTGAGGCTACGACCCAAGAGAGCAACGGAGTCTTGCCGGCTACTCCGATTAGCGCACCGTCATACTCGCTACGCAGGGTGACAATAGTCATTATTGGGACTCCAGATCTGGGGATTGGGGTTGAAATTCCGAGAGTTCGAAGCGCAGGCGCACGAGTGCACGGCCTGCCTCAAGGCTAGGACCGATGAGCTGCGCTGCCTGTGCCTGCACTAGCAGGTTGCCGACTGCGGTGGCTTCGACAGGGCCGGCCAGAACTGGTAGTCCAGTGGCGTTTGCCGTCATCTGGCAGAGCAAGCGATTTACACTGCCGCCTCCCACAACATTGATGCGCGAAATGGCGGTGCTAGTAACCGCCACCAAGGCAGCGATGGTTTCGGAATACGATGCGGCAAGCGATTCTAGAATTGAGCGCACGATTCCAGCCGGCGTCTTTGGCACTGCCATTCCGGCGCGCTTGATCGCCACCTGAATGCGCAGCGGCATGTCACCCGGAACCAAGAACTGTGGATCGGTGACATCGAAAATAGCCCCGCCTCGCTCGCGTTCAGCTTGGTCAAGGAGGACTTTCAATTCGGATTCAACCGTTGCGGTTTGGTTCACGCCTGTGGCAAACCAATGTTCAATCGACTGACTCAACAACCAAAGGCCACTCAAATTCTTTAGGAATCGGATGCGGCCACCAGCACCCAGCTCGTTCGTAAAATTTTGGGTCATCGCCGAACGAGTTAGTACTGGGGCATCGAGTTCAAGTCCAAGAAGTGACCACGTGCCCGAGCTTAGAAAGGCAGTGGATCGGCCATCAAGTGGCACGCCGACCACGGCCGATGCCGTGTCATGAGACGCGACTGCAATCACTCGAGTAGCTTCGAGAGCGGGCGATGACACAAACTCTCGGCGCAATTTGCCGATTTCCTCACCTGGTTGAACTATTGGTGCGAGTTGTGCTGGTTGCAGGCCAACAAGGGCTAGCAATTCATCGCTCCACTGCTTTTTGCTGGCGTCAAAAAGCCCCGTGGTGCTTGCATTTGTAGCCTCGGTGACGGCATGGCCCGTCAGTTGGTATGAAATAAGGTCGGGCAGCAGCAGGATGCGCTCGATATTCGACCACTGCTCCGGATTCTGCAGGCGCAATGCAGCCAATTGGAAAATCGTATTGAAGGGTTGGTGCTGCAGACCGTTGATGGCGAATAGTTGTGCCGAATCAATCCGCGCTTGCACATCGGCCACGCCAATCTGGTTGCGCACATCACGATAGTGCCGTGGCGCCTCGAGCAGATTTCCTTTGCTATCGAGCGCCCCAAAGTCGACTGCCCAGGTGTCGACGCCCACGCTTTCGATGGGCATGCCGGCTTGGTCGCCGAATTCGCCTAGCGCCTTCAAACCAACCGCAATCTCGGCCATGATGCCGACGAAATTCCAATGCAGACCGCTGGTTGAGTCAATTGGTTGGTTGACGAAACGGTGAATCTCGGTCAGTTCGAACCGATCATCGCCGATTACGGCCGCGATTACCCTCCCCGAGGTCGCCCCAAGATCGATCGCGCCAAAGAGTTTGGTCATTGCACACCTCCGCCGGCCGGTTTGATTGGAATTGGCATTCGTGGCTGCTAGCGCAAGAACGCCGCAGCGACTCCGGCATCAACGGGAATGTGCAGACCTGTCGTATGCGTCAACTCGCCCGCGGTGAGCACGAACACCGCGTTAGCGACGTGTTCGGGCAACACCTCGCGTTTCAGCAAAGTGCGCTGTGCGTAGTACTTGCCAAGGTCTTCTTCGTTCACTCCATAAACCTTGGCGCGCGAAGCACCCCAGCCACCGGCAAAGATTCCAGACCCGCGAACCACGCCGTCAGGGTTGATGCCGTTCACCTTAATTCCTTTGTCACCCAGCTCGGCTGCTAGTAGGCGCACTTGATGCGCCTGATCGGCCTTGGTAGCCGAATAGGCGATGTTGTTTGGCCCGGCGAACACGCTGTTCTTAGACGAGATGTAGACAATGTCACCACCCATTCCCTGATCGATCATGACCCTAGCCGCCTCGCGTGAGACCAGGAACGATCCGCGCGCCATTACATCGTGCTGCAGGTCCCAGTCGCGTTGGCTGGTTTCCAGAAGAGGCTTCGAGATCGAGAGGCCGGCGTTGTTGACCACGAGGTCGAGGCCGCCAAACGAGCGCACTGCCTCGGCGAGCGCCTCCTTAATCGCCTGTTCGTCGGTGACGTCGATAAAAACTGGTACCGCCACATCGGAGCCACCCAGGTTTTTTGCCACGGCCCTAGCGTTTTCGACATTCAAGTCGGCAACCACTACGCATGCGCCTTCAGCCGCGAGACGCTCGGCAATGGCTTTGCCAATGCCTGAGCCCGCCCCGGTGACGAAGGCTACTCGCGTTGCCAAGGCCTTGGGTTTAGGCATTCTCTGAATTTTTGCTTCTTCGAGTGACCAATACTCGATGCGGAATTTCTCGGCATCGCCTATTGGTCGATAACTCGAAATTGCCTCGGCGCCTCGCATCACGTTAATTGCGTTGATGTAAAACTCACTAGCCACACGGGCAGTTTGTTTGTTTGGCCCAAACGAAAACATGCCCACACCAGGAACTAGAACGATTGCCGGGTCTGCACCTCGCATTGCAGGCGAATCAGAAGTGGCGTGCGCCTCATAGTAGGCGGTGTAGTCGGCACGATATGCCTCGTGTAGTTTGCGCAGCCTTGCCTTCACTTTTTCGATAGGAGCATCAGCAGGTAGGTCGAGCACGAGCGGTTTGATTTTGGTGCGCAAGAAATGATCGGGGCAGCTAGTGCCAAGCGCAGCTAGGCGGGTCAGTTTCGCGTGCGAAACAAACTCGAGCACTGCATCGCTGTCGTCGAAGTGTCCTACTTGCGGTCTGTCGGTAGAGGCCAGGCCACGAATGAATGGCGCTAGCTCGGCAGCGCGTTCGGCTCGCGCTTTGCGTTTTAGTGGTTTGAACTTTTCGACCTCGACGCCGAAGGGTTGCGCCTTGCCATGCTGCACTATGTAGGCCTCGGCGGTATTGATGATCCAAAGTGAGTTCGCTGCGGCTTCCTTGCTGGTGGCTCCCCAGGCAGTGATGCCATGCCCGCCGAGAATGCAGCCGATCGCTTCAGGATTAGCGCGCTTTACCTCGGCAATGTCGAGACCCAACTGAAAACCTGGACGGCGCCAAGGAATCCAAATAACCTTTCCGCCGAATATTTTGGATGTCAGCTTTTCGCCGTCTTTTGCGGTAGCGATTGCTATACCGCTGTCTGGATGCAGGTGATCGATGTGTTCAGCATCTACGAGGGCGTGCATCGCTGTGTCAATCGATGGAGCTGCTCCTCCGCGCCCGTGAAGGCAGTAGTCGAAGGCTGCGACCATCTCGTCCTCACGCTCCACGCCGGGGTAGATATCTGCCAGCGCCCGCACTCGCTCAAGGTTTAGCACCGCAAGGCCCGATTCGGTTAAGGTTCCAAGGTCGCCACCCGATCCTTTGACCCACAACAACTCAACGGGCTTACCTGTAACAGGATCGATGTCCCTGCCCTTAGCGGATGTGTTACCGCCTGCGAAGTTTGTGTTCCGTGGGTTTGCACCCAGTCGATTACTTCGAGCAATCAACTCGGAAACAGTTTTGTTTTGTTTCATGGCTATGCACCCCATCCGGCGGCGTTGCCACCGACTCGCTCAGTGGCAATTTGGTTTAGGTAACCCGACGCTCGGAATTGCGCCACTGGATTGGCAGCGAATCCCCGAGCCTCACGCCAATCGGCCAATTGCGAGCGCACATCGGCATAAAACGCATCCATAAAGATGTCGTTTGCAGCGATTACATCGTTGGCGGCTTGCGCGTCGGCCAGCGCGTTTCGGTCAACCAACAATGCACGCGCGGTCATCTCTTGCACGTTCAGCACGCTGCGGAGTTGCCCTGTGATTTTGTCTTCGATGTTGTGGCACTGATCGAGCATGAAGGCCACGCCGGCTGCTCGTTCTAGCGCACCGCCGCGCACAACCTCATACATGATGCGGAACAGCTGATATGGGTCAGCGGCCCCCACGATCAGGTCGTCATCGGCATAGAAGCGCGAGTTGAAATCGAAGGAGCCGAGACGACCTAGTCGAAGCAGTTGCATCACGATGAATTCGATGTTCGTGCCTGGAGCGTGGTGACCGGTGTCAAGGCACACTGTGGCCCTCTCGCCTAGGCTCAAGACCTGCGCCAAGGCCGTGCCCCAGTCGGGAACATCGGTGTGATAAAAGGCTGGTTCAAAGAACTTGTATTCAAGCACGAGACGTTGGTGTTCGCTAATGCGACCGTAAATCTTTTCCAGCGAATCGGCCAAGGCGTCCTGTCTGGCGCGCATGTCATTTTGCCCCGGATAGTTACTGCCGTCGGCAAGCCAAATTTTGAGGTCGCGCGATCCTGTTTGTTCCATGATTTCGATGCATTCGAAGTGATGGTCGATGGCACGTTGACGTACCGACGCGTCCGTCGACGCTAAAGATCCGAATTTGAATTCTTCGTCTTGAAACGTGTTCGAGTTGATTGTGCCAAGAGCAACGCCAAGGGACTCGGCATGAGCCCGCAATGCCGCATAGTCGTCGACTTTGTCCCACGGGATGTGCAGCGCAACACGAGGTGCCAGCCCCGTGAGGCGATTCACCTGGGCTGCATCAGAAATCTTCTCGAAGGGGTCGCGCGGAACACCAGGCTGCCCAAAGACTCGAAAACGTGTGCCCGAATTGCCGAAAGCCCAAGAAGGCAACTCAATGTCGAGTTCTGCTAGCTCGTTTAACTGCAGGGTGCTCAGCGTCATCGCGACTCCACTCAACACTAAATGGTCATTTGATTGTTTCAATTTAGCGCAATTTATGAAACGTTTCAAATGTTCGCGTTCAATCGTTACCTCAAGGAAATCATTGCCCATCAGACGATTGAGTGTTCAGCAGGCATGCGCGATAGTCTGTAGTGAATTGAACTGTTCAATGGAGGCAAGATGGCAGCAAGCATTCGAGATGTCGCGCGTGAAGCGGGCGTTTCCGTCGGCACAGTGTCGAACGTGCTCAACGATCCTGCGCGTGTGGCTCCAAAAACCCTGGAGCGTGTAACAGACGCAATCGACAAGCTTGGGTTTGTGCGAAACGATGCCGCACGTCAATTGCGCGCCGGTAAGTCGCGCGCCGTTGGGCTCATAGTGCTCGACAGCAGTAACCCATTCTTTGCTGACCTCGCCAAGGGTGCAGAACGCAAGGCGACTGACTACGGCCTGAGCGTGCTGATGGCAAACTCTGACGAGAACCCCCAGCGGGAGCGCGTGCTCTTGAATTTGTTCGAGGAACAACGAGTTCTGGGCGTCCTCATTTCGCCGCTGATTGTAGAGCTGGAACCGATTAAGAAACTCCGCGATCGCGGCACACCAGTCGTTCTGGTGGACATGGCTAGCCGCGACAAGAGCTTTTCGTCGGTTTCAGTCGATGACGTGGCAGGCGGTCGTATGGTTGTGCAGCACCTGATCGATGGCCAGGCGCAACGCATCGCCTTCGTCGGTGGACCTCTGATTCGCGATCAGGTTGCCGAGCGTCTGAAGGGCGCCTCCAAGGCGGCTGCCAAGGCCGAGATAAACCTTGAAGTTATTGAAACTCCGAGCATGACCGTCGAAGACGGCCGCCGAATCGGCGAACTGCTTCTTGAACGCGATGCGGCAGCGCGCCCAGACGGCATTTTTGCTGCCAACGACCTTGTGGCGCTCGGCATCATGCAGGCCTACATAGTCGACGGCAGGTTCAGCATCCCGAACGATGTGGCCATAGTCGGTTACGACGACATCGCCTATTCATCGACCTCGATCGTGCCGCTCTCATCAGTTCGGCAGTCGCCCGAGGTCATTGGTTCACGTGCGATGGAGCTGCTGCAGGCTGAGGCCGAGAACGAGCAGCACGCTGTTCAGCAAATCGTGATTCAACCTGAACTCGTGATTCGCGACTCTAGCCGCCGCTAAACGCTTAAACCAAAAGGGACCCGACCGAAGTCGAGTCCCTTTTGTAGTAACCGAAATTACTTGGTGATCTTGGTGACGGTACCGGCACCAACAGTGCGGCCACCCTCACGGATTGCGAAACGCAGACCCTCGTCCATGGCGATTGGCTGGATGAGCTCAACCGACATCTCGGTGGTGTCACCAGGCATAACCATTTCAGTGCCAGCTGGCAGGGTGATAACACCAGTTACGTCAGTGGTACGGAAGTAGAACTGTGGACGGTAGTTCGAGTAGAACGGGTTGTGACGGCCACCCTCATCCTTTGAAAGGATGTAGACGTTCGCGTCGAAGCCGGTGTGAGGCTTGATCGAACCTGGCTTGACAACAACCTGACCACGCTCAACGTCGTCACGCTTCAGACCACGGATCAGTACACCAACGTTCTCTCCGGCCTCTGCGTAGTCGAGAAGCTTGCGGAACATTTCGATACCGGTAACGGTGGTCTTCTGGGTGTCGCGGATACCAACGATTTCAACTTCATCGTTGATCTTGACCTGGCCGCGCTCAACCTTACCGGTGAGAACGGTGCCACGACCGGTGATGGTGAAGACGTCTTCAACAGGCATAAGGAATGGCTTGTCGGTGTCGCGCTCTGGCTCTGGGATGAACTCGTCGCAAGCATCCATGAGCTTGAGAACTGCCTCGCCCCAGGTTGCGTCGCCTTCGAGAGCCTTGAGGCCCGAAACGCGAACAACAGGTGCGTCGTCGCCAGGGAACTCGTACTGGTTCAGCAGGTCGCGGATTTCAACCTCAACGAGCTCGAGGATTTCCTCGTCGTCAACCATGTCCGACTTGTTCAGTGCAACAACGATGTAAGGAACGCCAACCTGGCGAGCAAGGAGAACGTGCTCCTTGGTCTGAGGCATTGGACCGTCGGTTGCTGCTACTACGAGGATGGCACCATCCATCTGAGCTGCACCGGTGATCATGTTCTTGATGTAGTCAGCGTGGCCTGGAGCGTCTACGTGTGCGTAGTGGCGCTTCTCGGTCTGGTACTCAACATGCGAGATGTTGATGGTAATACCGCGCTGCTTCTCCTCTGGGGAGTTGTCGATCTGGTCGAACGCGTACGATGCGTTCAGAGCTGGGTACTTGTCGTGAAGTACCTTGGTGATTGCCGCAGTCAGGGTGGTCTTACCGTGGTCAACGTGACCGATGGTACCGATGTTGACGTGCGGCTTGGTGCGCTCGAATTTCGCCTTAGCCATTTGTGTCCTCCTCAGGACTCGTCATTCATCATCGGGCGCGTTGTTGCCCGAAGAAGTTTGTGGGTTTACAGGGTTTCTATCTTAGTTGGGTTTGTAGGTAGCCGTAACTACTTACTCGCCCTTGCTCTTCTGAACGATCTCGTCTGCAACGGCCTTTGGAACCTCAGCGTAGGTTTCGAAGGTCATCGAGTAAACCGCGCGACCCGAAGTCTTCGAGCGCAGGTCACCGACGTAACCGAACATTTCTGACAGTGGAACGAGGGCCTTGATGACCTTAACGCCCATGGCGTCGTCCATTGACTGAATCTGACCACGACGCGAGTTGAGGTCACCGATAACGTCACCCATGTATTCCTCAGGGGTGCGAACCTCGACGGCCATCAACGGCTCGAGCAGAGTTGGGTTTGCCAGACGAGCGGCCTCCTTGTAGGCCATCGAACCGGCAATCTTGAACGCCATTTCCGACGAGTCAACGTCGTGGTAAGCGCCATCAAGAATGGTTGCCTTTACGCCTACTACTGGGTAACCAGCGAGGGTACCGACCTGCATTGCGTCCTGGATACCTGCGTCGACTGAAGGGATGTACTCGCGAGGAACGCGACCACCGGTAACGGCGTTCACGAACTCGTAAGTCTTGTCGCCCTCGACCTCCATAGGCTCGAGCTTGATCTGAACCTTTGCGAACTGACCCGAACCACCGGTCTGCTTCTTGTGGGTGTAGTCGTACTTCTCGACTGCGCGCTTGAGGGTCTCGCGGTAGGCAACCTGTGGCTTACCAACGTTTGCCTCAACCTTGAACTCGCGACGCATACGGTCAACGAGGATGTCGAGGTGGAGCTCGCCCATGCCCGAGATAACGGTCTGGCCGGTCTCCTGGTCGCTCTCGACGCGGAAGGTTGGGTCTTCTTCTGAGAGCTTCTGCAGTGCAAGACCGAGCTTCTCCTGGTCGCCCTTGGTCTTTGGCTCAACAGCAACCGAGATAACTGGCTCAGGGAAGGTCATCGACTCGAGAACGATCTGCTTGTCTGGGTCGCAGAGGGTGTCACCGGTGGTGGTGTCCTTCAGGCCGATAGCAGCATAGATGTGACCGGCGGTGACCGAGTCGACAGGGTTTTCCTTGTTGGCGTGCATCTGGAACAGCTTTCCGATGCGCTCCTTCTTGCCCTTGGTCGAGTTGATGACCTGGTCGCCCGAGTTGGCCTTGCCCGAGTAAACGCGGATGTAGGTCAAGCGGCCGAAGAATGGGTGGGTCATGACCTTGAACGCCAGGGCCGAGAAAGGCTCGTCGGCGCTTGCTGCACGACGCAGGCGGATCTCCTCATCGCGAGGGTCGCCACCTTCAACCGACTCGACGTCAAGCGGCGAAGGCAGGTAGTCGATAACGGCGTCGAGCATTGGCTGGACACCCTTGTTCTTGAACGCCGAGCCACAGAGAATCGGGTACATGATCGAGTTGACGGTCAAGTGGCGGATGCCCTTCTTGATCTCGGCAACAGTGAGTTCCTCACCAGCGAAGTACTTCTCCATGAGAGCCTCGTCGGTCTCGGCAACAGCCTCGAGCAGCGCGGTGCGGTACTCCTCGGCCTTAGCCTGAAGGTCGGCTGGGATCTCTTCGACGTTGTACTTGGCGCCCATCTCGACGTCGCCGCGCCAGGTCAGCGCGCGCATCTCGACGATGTCAACGACACCCTCGAAGGTGCTCTCTGCGCCGATAGGAATCTGGATGACCAGTGGCTTAGCGCCGAGGCGCTTGATGATGGTGTCTACGGTGAAGTAGAAGTCAGCACCCAGCTTGTCCATCTTGTTTACGAAACAGATGCGAGGAACGTTGTACTTGTCAGCCTGACGCCAAACAGTCTCTGACTGAGGCTCAACACCTTCCTTGCCATCGAATACGGCTACAGCGCCGTCGAGGACGCGGAGCGAACGCTCAACCTCAACGGTGAAGTCAACGTGTCCTGGGGTGTCGATGATGTTGATCTGGTTCTTGTTCCAGAAACAGGTGGTCGCAGCCGAGGTAATGGTGATACCGCGCTCCTGCTCCTGCTCCATCCAGTCCATGGTGGCTGCACCATCGTGCACCTCACCAATCTTGTGAGTGATACCCGTGTAGAACAGGATTCGCTCAGTGGTGGTGGTCTTGCCGGCGTCGATGTGAGCCATGATGCCGATGTTGCGAACCTTGTTCAGGTCGGTAAGCACGTCTTGTGCCACGGGGTCCTCCGAAGTTTTACTTTTGGTTTTTGAGGTTTAGGGGTCTGAATGGAAACAACCGCCTACCGGCCGGGTGGGCTAGTAGGCGGCTGTCGGGCCTGCTACCAGCGGTAGTGGGCGAATGCCTTGTTCGACTCGGCCATCTTGTGAGTGTCTTCGCGACGCTTCACTGCTGCGCCGAGACCGTTCGATGCGTCGAGGATCTCGTTCATGAGACGCTCGGTCATGGTCTTCTCGCGACGGGCCTTTGCGTAGCTGACGAGCCAACGCATTGCGAGGGTGTTTGCGCGGTGCGCCTTGACCTCGACTGGAACCTGGTAGGTCGAACCACCGACGCGACGCGAACGAACCTCAACGGTTGGACGCACGTTGTCAAGAGCCTTCTTGAGCAGAACTACTGCATCTGCGCTGGCCTTGTTCGATGCACCTTCGAGTGCGCCGTAAACGATCGACTCAGCGAGCGACTTCTTGCCGTCGAGGAGGATCTTGTTTACGAGCTGCGAAACAACTGGCGAGCTGTATACCGGGTCGGCTACAACTGGACGCTTGCTTACTGGACCTTTGCGAGGCATTACTTACCCTTCTTTGCGCCGTACTGGCTACGAGCCTGCTTACGGTTCTTAACTGCCTGGGTGTCGAGTGCACCACGGACGATCTTGTAGCGAACACCTGGGAGGTCCTTAACACGACCACCACGAACGAGCACCATTGAGTGCTCCTGGAGGTTGTGGCCCTCGCCTGGGATGTACGCGGTTACTTCAATACCGTTGCTGAGCTTGACACGTGCAACCTTGCGGAGAGCCGAGTTCGGCTTCTTTGGGGTGGTGGTGTAAACACGGGTGCAAACACCGCGACGCTGAGGCGAACCCTTCAGCGCAGGGGTCTTGGTCTTCGACGCCTTGTCAGTGCGGCCCTTGCGAACCAACTGCTGGATTGTAGGCACTACTTCTCCTTGTTAGGTTCCGAACTCGTGTTCGGATGCTACTTGTTGAAACAACTTGTTCTTTGGCCGTTTCGCACCAAACCCATGAGATCCACGCGGTTCGGGCGCATACGCCGAAAGTTTTCTGAGCCCACCGGAGCAATCAACTGCTAGCAAGGGCGTCCATGTGCCTTAGCACACGCTCACCCCAGACTACCTGAAGATACTCCGGTGGGTCAAATAGTTTTTAGTTATTCTTCGTTCGAGTACGACTCAACCGAAGTGAAGGTCAGGTCACCAGTGGCGAACTCGTCGTTGTAGTCAGAGGCTGGCTCTGACCAAATGCGGTTCGGGTAACGCTCAGCCTTGGCTGCCTCGCTGGCCTCAACAGTGATGTTGCGGTATTCCTTGAGACCGGTTCCGGCTGGGATGAGCTTACCGATGATGACGTTTTCCTTGAGGCCGAGCAGCGGGTCTTCACGACGGTCAAGTGCCGCCTGGGTGAGGACGCGAGTGGTCTCCTGGAACGATGCGGCCGACAGCCACGACTGAGCAGCCAGCGACGCACGGGTCATACCCATGACTTCCTGACGGCCCGACGAAGGCTTCTTGCCGGCCTCCTGTGCAGCACGGTTGACTGCACGGTAGCGGTTGCGGTCGACAATTTCACCAGGCAGGAACTCGGTGTCGCCCGAGTCAACGATGGTGACCTTGCCAAGCATCTGACGCACGATGACCTCGAGGTGCTTGTCGTGCAGAGGCACGCCCTGACCGCCATAGATCGCCTGAACACCCTTGATGATCTCGTTGGCTGCCTCGCCGGCACCCTTGACCATCAGAACCTCGTGAGGAATTGGGGTTCCGTCGACCAAGTAGTCGCCAGCCTTGACCTCTTCGTTCTGCTCTACGAGCAGGTCGTCGATGTTGGCCACGGTTGCGATTGGCGCGTATGGCGACAGCTTCTTGAAGGTCTTCGAGGTGGTACGGCTGAACGAGTAACGCAGAGCGAGCTCCTCGGCCTCCTTCTCGCCGGCCTCGGTGACTGGACGAACGTAGACGTCGTACTTGACGCCTGCGCCTGCAGGAACCTCGACGATGTCGACGCGGCCACCCCAGAATGCCATGACAGCAACCTTGCCCTGCTGGCGCCAACCAACACGAGCCTCGAGGAGGTCGGTAACACCGTTCAGACCCTGGGTGATGTCGTACGAGATCAGACGCTCAACACGAACCTTCTGGCCACCGATCGACTTCAGAATGGTCTGCTTCTTGACCTGGTCTGCCGCACCACCGGTGTGGAAGGTACGCATGGTCAGCTGGGTTCCAGGCTCACCAATCGACTGAGCAGCGATGATACCGATGGCCTCACCGAGCTCGACCTTGTCGCCAGTGGCGAGCGAGGTGCCGTAGCAGGCGGCGCAAACGCCGGTCTGCGACTCACAGCTAAGAACCGAACGAACCTTGATCGACTCGGCGTTGAACTGCTTCAGCGCCTCGATGATCTTCTGGTCGACCATGGTGCCTGCGGCAACAACGGTGTCCTTGCCAACGATTACGTCGGCAGCAACAACACGGTGCAGAACCGAAAGCTCGATGGTGTTCTCGTCCCATGCGCCATCGGCATCCTTCAGGGCCTTTTCGAGACCCTTAGTGGTGCCACAGTCGGCTTCGCGGACGATGACGTCCTGTGCGACGTCGACCAGACGACGGGTGAGGTAACCAGCGGCAGCGGTCTTCATCGCGGTGTCGGCGTTACCCTTACGGGCACCGGTCGCGTTGATGAAGTACTCGTTGGCGGTCAGACCGAGGAGGTAGTTGCCCTTAACCGGCATCGGAGCGAAGTCACCCGATGAGGTTGCAACTGGTCCACGCATACCCATGATCGAACGGATCTGAATCCAGTTACCGCGAGCACCCGAGGTGACCATCTGGTTGATGGCGTTGGTTGCTGGGATCGACTCCTGGAGCAGCGACTGGATCTCGGTGGTCTTCTTGTTCCAAAGAGCACCGAGCTCGTCACGACGCTCGAGGTCGCTCTTCAGACCGTTGTCGAAGGCTTCCTGGATCTTGGTGTGTTCCTTTTCGGCGGCCTCGATGATCTGGCTGCGCTTCTTGTCGAACGAGCCTGATGCATCGAAGTTTGCGTCTGCGATCGACATCGAGACACCCGAGCGGGTTGCCCAGTAGAAACCGGCGTCCTTGATGCGGTCGAGAGCCTGAGCCACCTCGGTGCGGTCGCACTTCTGGACGAGCTCGGCGACAATGCGACCGATCTGCTTCTTGCCGACCTGCTCTTCGACGTATGGCAGAGCCACACCGAACTTGTCGACCTTAGGCAGCGCCTGGTTGAACAGTGCGCGACCAAGGGTGGTCTCGATGAGCTGGCCATCGAGGCGGAGCTTGATCTTGGCCTGGATGTCGAGGGCCTTGCCATCGAATGCCATCTGAGCCTCGGCGATCGAACCGAACGCCTTGCCCTCGCCCTGTGCGCCCTCGGTGTGACCGGTCATGAAGTACAGACCAATGATCATGTCCTGCGAAGGAACAGCAACCGGACGACCGTCCGAAGGCTTGAGGATGTTGTTCGAAGCAAGCATCAGGATGCGAGCCTCGGCCTGAGCCTCGACCGAAAGCGGAAGGTGGACTGCCATCTGGTCACCGTCGAAGTCTGCGTTGAACGCAGCACAGACGAGTGGGTGCAGCTGGATTGCCTTGCCTTCAACGAGCTGAGGCTCGAAGGCCTGGATGCCGAGACGGTGCAGGGTTGGTGCACGGTTCAGCAGCACTGGACGCTCGCGGATTACCTCTTCGAGGACACCCCAAACCTGTGGACGTGAACGCTCAACCATGCGCTTGGCGCTCTTGATGTTCTGAGCCAGACCCAGGTCAACGAGGCGCTTCATTACGAATGGCTTGAAGAGCTCGAGAGCCATCAGCTTTGGCAGACCACACTGGTGGAGCTTGAGCTGAGGACCAACGACGATAACCGAACGGCCCGAGTAGTCAACGCGCTTGCCGAGGAGGTTCTGACGGAAACGACCCTGCTTGCCCTTGAGCAAGTCGCTGAGCGACTTGAGGGCGCGGTTGCCGGTGCCGGTTACGGCGCGGCCACGGCGACCGTTGTCGAACAGTGCGTCGACGGCCTCCTGAAGCATGCGCTTCTCGTTGTTGAGAATGGTCTTTGGAACTGCACCGAGGTCGATGAAGCGCTTTAGACGGTTGTTGCGGTTGATCACACGACGGTAGAGGTCGTTGAGGTCAGAGGTCGCAAAACGGCCGCCGTCGAGCTGAACCATCGGACGAATCTCAGGTGGCAGAACAGGCAGAACATCGAGAACCATCGAGGTTGGCGAGGTGCTCGAGTTGATGAACGACTGCACAACCTTGAGGCGCTTGATGGCCTGGGTCTGCTTCGATCCCTTGGTGGTAGCGATCTCTTGACGCAGCTCTGCAGCGGCTGCCTCGAGGTCGAACTCAGCGAGAACCTGCTGGACAGCCTCGGCACCGATTGACGTGTCGAAGTATTCGCCAAACGAGTAGTCGAAGTGGTCGAAGATGACGTCGTTCTGGATCAGGTCGCCCGACTTTGCGGTCAGGAACAAACGCCAGCCCAACTGCTCCTTCTGGAGGTTGGCTGGACGCTCGATGCGAGCGTATTCCTTGACGATCTTGTCGGTCTTCTTGCGGAACTCGTCCTTGAGCTTCTTGAGCTCCTTTTCTTCGGCGACCGAGCGTGCGACCATGTCGACACCCTCTTCGGCTGCCTCAGCGACGGCGTTGCCCTTCTTCCAGAAGCCCTCTGGGTTCTCGATCTCGGCGCGAATCATTGCGTCGAGGTCGCGAACGCGAGTTGCGTCGACCCACTGTGGGGCCTCCCACAGCTTGACCGAAGGCTCGAGTGCAAAGCCGGCTGCGGCAAGCGCATCCATCTCGGCACCGGCAACGGCAGCCATCTCTTCGGTGCGCGACTCGATGAGAGTGCGAACACGCGATGAGTAGTCTTCGATGATCATGTCGCGGTCGTAGTCGATGTCTTCTACGTGCTTCTTCATGACGCGGTAAGCGGCGAAGTAGATGATCTTTTCGAGGTCCTTAGGAGCCATGGCTAGCAGGTAGCCGAGGCGCGAAGGAACACCCTTGAAGTACCAGATGTGGGTGACTGGGGCGGCGAGCTCGATGTGGCCCATGCGCTCACGACGCACCGACGACTTGGTGACCTCTACGCCACAACGCTCACAAACGATGCCCTTGAAGCGAACGCGCTTGTACTTTCCGCACGAGCACTCCCAGTCCTTGGTTGGGCCGAAGATCTTCTCGCAGAAGAGTCCGTCCTTCTCAGGCTTGAGGGTTCGGTAGTTAATGGTTTCAGGCTTCTTGACCTCACCGTTCGACCAAGAACGGATGTCATCAGCAGTGGCTAGACCTACGCGCAGGGCGTCGAAGTTTTCAACTTCCATGATTTTTCCTTAATCCTTGGCGTGACTTAGTAAGTAGGGAATTCTGAGTTGAACTCGACGTCGACGATCGACGCCTCGTTACGGGACAGGTTGATGCCCAGCTCTTCGGCTGCGCGGTCGCTCTCGAAGGTGTCTTCTTCCTTCAGCGCCACGGTCTGGCCCTGTGCGTTGAGAACCTCAACGTTCAGTGCGAGCGACTGCATTTCCTTGGCCAGAACTCGGAACGACTCTGGAATACCAGGAGCCTGGATGTTCTCGCCCTTGACGATTGCCTCGTAGGTCTTGACGCGACCGGTGATGTCGTCCGACTTGATGGTCAGGAGCTCCTGCAGGGTGTGTGCAGCACCATAAGCCTGGAGTGCCCACACCTCCATCTCACCGAATCGCTGACCACCGAACTGGGCCTTACCACCGAGTGGCTGCTGGGTGATCATGCTGTAAGGACCGGTTGAACGAGCGTGGATCTTGTCGTCAACGAGGTGGTGCAGCTTGAGCACGTACATGTAACCAACCGAGATAGGAGCTGGGAATGGCTCGCCCGAGCGGCCGTCGAACAAACGTGCCTTACCGGTGCCATCGATCAGCTTCTTCTTGTTGTCGGCCTCCCACGCGTTTGGAGTGGTCGACTCGAGCATGCCAACGATCTGGTTCTTCGATGCGCCATCGAAGATCGGGGTGGCAACCTTGCTGCCAGCCTCGCCAGTCTTCATCGACTCAGGAAGGTCGGCGACGTAGTCGGCGAACTTCTTGGCGATGCCGGTGACATCCCATCCGCGGCTGGCAATCCAACCGAGGTGGGTCTCGAGAACCTGGCCGAAGTTCATACGACCTGGAATACCGAGTGGGTTGAGGATGATGTCAACCGGGGTGCCGTCTTCGAGGAATGGCATGTCTTCGACAGGCAGAATCTTCGAGATAACACCCTTGTTGCCGTGACGACCAGCAAGCTTGTCGCCTTCGGTAATCTTGCGCTTCTGAGCGATGTGAACCACAACGCGCTGGTTTACACCAGCACCGAGCTCGTCGTCGCCAGCCTCGATGTCGAACACCTTGACACCGATGATGGTGCCCTGCTCGCCGTGCGGAACCTTCAGCGAGGTGTCGCGAACTTCGCGGCTCTTCTCGTTGAAGATGGCGCGGAGCAGACGCTCTTCGGCCGAAAGCTCGGTCTCGCCCTTAGGGGTGACCTTGCCCACGAGGATGTCGCCAGGGCGAACCTCTGCACCGATGCGGATGATGCCGCGCTCGTCGAGCTGAGCCAGTGCCTCCTGCGAGACGTTTGGCAGGTCGGCGGTGATTTCTTCCTTGCCGAGCTTGGTGTCGCGGGCGTCAACTTCGTACTCTTCGATGTGGATCGAGCTGAGGACGTCGTCCTGGACCAGGTTGCGGCTCAGGATGATGGCGTCTTCGAAGTTGTGGCCTTCCCATGGCATGAATGCCACGAGGAGGTTCTTGCCGAGTGCTAGCTCGCCGTTGTCGGTCGAAGGACCATCGGCAAGGACGGTGCCAACCTCGATGCGGTCGCCCTCCTTGACCAGAACGGTCTGGTTGATCGCGGTGCCCTGGTTCGAGCGGTCGAACTTGCGCAGGCTGTAGGTGCGGGTGCCGCCCTTGTCCTGCTGGATCTCGATGTAGTCGGCTGCGACGTCTGAAACGACACCGGCAGTTTCTGACACGATTACGGCGCCCGAGTCGATTGCTGCGACGCGCTCCATGCCGGTTCCGACGAATGGTGCCTGGCTGCGCAGCAGTGGAACTGCCTGACGCTGCATGTTGGCACCCATCAGTGCACGCGACGAGTCGTCGTGCTCGAGGAACGGAATGAGCGAGGTCGAAACCGAAGCCAGCTGACGAGGCGAGATGTCTACGTAGTCGACGTCTTCCGACGCAACTTCGACGACGTCGCCGCGGAAGCGAGCGAACACCTTCTTGTTAGCGAAGGTCTTGTCGGCGTTGAGTGCGACGTCGGCACCGGCAATGGTCTTGCCCTGCTCGGTTGCGGCGTCGAGGTACTCGATCTTGCCCGAAACCTTGCCGTTTACAACCTTGTTGTATGGGGTCTCGATGAAGCCGAAGGCGTTGATCTGTGCGTATGCGGTGAGCGAACCGATAAGACCGATGTTCGGGCCTTCTGGGGTCTCAACTGGGCACATGCGGCCGTAGTGCGACGGGTGAACGTCACGGACTTCCATCTGGGCGCGCTCACGGGCGATACCACCAGGGCCGAGGGCCGAGAGGCGACGCTTGTGGGCGAGGCCAGCAAGTGGGTTGTTCTGGTCCATGAACTGCGACAGCTGCGAGGCACCGAAGAATTCCTTGATCGCGCTGACGACTGGGCGCAGGTTGATCAGGGTCTGAGGGGTGATTGCCTCGATGTCTTGAGTCGACATGCGCTCACGAACGACACGCTCCATGCGGCTTAGACCGATGCGAACCTGGTTCTGGATGAGCTCGCCGACCGAACGGATGCGACGGTTCGAGAAGTCGTCGATGTCGTCGGCGCTAACGCGAACCTTGACGGCCTTCGAGTCTTTCTCCATCTTGACTGCGAACTCAACGTTTGCACCCGACTGAGCGACGGCAGCGTTCTTGATCTGCAGGTCGAACAGGAGGAGGTACTTGAGGGTTGCGACGATGTCGGTGATGGTGAGGGTGTTTGCCGAAGGGTCGACGGTGGTGCCGAGCTTGCGGTTCAGCTTGTAGCGACCAACCTTTGCGAGGTTGTAGCGCTTTGGCTCGAAGTAGGTCGACTTGAGCCAAGCCTCAGCAACTTCGGCACCGGCGGTCTCGCCACGAACCTTGCGGTAGAGCTCGCGCAGAGCGTCTTCCTTGGTGATGATCGGGTTGGCCCCGAAGACCTTCGACTCGTCGTAGGCCAGGGTGTTGGCGATCAGGTCGACGTCGAATTCCCAGCCCTTGGCTGCGAGAACGGCCGGCTTGACGTCGGCGAACAGGTCGATGATCTCGTCTTTCGAAAGACCGAGGGCCTTCAGGAAGATGGTTGCCGAAACCTTGGTCTTGCGGTCGACAGCGACCTGCAGGATTGGCTGGCCGAAGCGAGCGATTGGCTTGCGGTCGTCGCGAACCCACTCGGTGAGGAACTCGAGGTACGAACCACGGCTAGGGATGATCTGAGCCTTGTTGTTGCGAACGTCGAGGTTACCGGTGGTGTTGGTCGAAACCGAGAAGTAGACACCAGGCGAGCGAACCAGCTGCGACACAACGACACGCTCGGTGCCGTTGATGATGAAGGTGCCCTTTTCGGTCATCACAGGGAAGTCGCCCATGAAGACGGTCTGTGACTTGATTTCACCGGTCAGGTAGTTGGTGAACTCGGCCTTGATGTAGAGCGGCTGGGTGTAGCTCTTGCCCTTGGTCTTGCACTCGTCAGGAGTGTATGACGGGTCGAAGAGCTCAGGCTCAGCGAAGGTCAGGCCCATCTTGGCGTCTTGCGACGAGTTGGCCGAGTCTTCGATAGGCGAGATCTCTTCGAAGATCTCTTGCAGACCGTTCTTGGTGCCAGCCGGGACGGTGGCCTTCCAAGCATCGTTGCCGACGAGCCAGTTAAAGCTTTCGGTCTGGAGCTTCAGTAGGTCTGGGACCTGAATCGGTTCAGGGGTCTTCGCAAAGGAAGGGCGCTGAGCCGTACGGTCGTTCTTAATGGTCTTTGATGCGTTCTTCGCAGCCAAGAAAATCCCTCCAAAAGGATTACTCGTTGGTGAGTGGATGAGATCGCAACCCTGAACCAATGCCGCCTTTATATGCGACACGCGCGCCTACCGATATATGAGGGCGGGTGTTGGGAGCAAAAGGTCAGTCTATAACTTTTGCACCACAAATGTAAAGAGGTATTTGCCTAGCAACTAGCGAGTGTGTAGTTGATGCGCTCGGCCCATCCCTCGGCGTCGTCGATGCCGATCACGACCCGGTTGTATTTGTGCCCGGCGAGGTTAATTTGCAGCGGCGTGCGGCCGCGCGACCAGCTGACAAAGGCCCGATCGCCCTTCCAGCGGTATGTGCCTGCGACATAAAACGGCGGCAGGCCTGTGCCAGGTGCGCGCAAGCCCAGTTTTGCCCAAAACCTGCGGTCGAGGGTCTCGGCGCCGCGCAACTGCGACCAAGGGATGGTCACGTCGCCACCGAACGCCCAGAGTTTCTCGGCAGGGGTGAGGCGCACGATTAGCGCATCCGGTGTCATTTCGATGCTTGGCATGGTTTAAGGCTACGCCTAGTGCGCGAAGAGCGCACTAACTGCCCAGGTGAGCAGCGGGGCGAAAATCAGGGCGGGCAGCATGTCGGCCACTGCGATTTGACGGATGCCGCTGATGCGAAGGCCGATGGCGAGCATGAGCACGCCCCCGGTGGCAGTGATCGAAGCGATCATCGAGCCTGGGATGAACGAACCGGCAAAGAATGCCACCAGAGTGACGAAGCCCTGCCAAAGGCCAACCGTGATGGACGAAGCTGCCACGCCCCAACCCAGGCTGGCGGCAAAGGCGATGCAGGCAAAGCCGTCGAGGATCGACTTGATGATCAGGGTGTTTGGGCCGTCGCCAACGCCATCTGACATTGCGCCAAGGATGGCCATTGGGCCGATTGCAAAGATCAACGACGAATCGACAAAGCCGGTGATAAAGCGTTCGCGCGCACGGTTGGATTGGGTTCGGCCACGCGACAGGCGATCCTGCAACCAACCGCCGAAGCTCGCGAGCCGACCCTCGATGCCAGCGAGCGAGCCAGCGATGGTGCCGAACAGCACAGCGAAGATCACGATCATGAAGGTGCCGACTGGGCCGGCGGCCGAGACGAATTGTTTGTCGGCAAGCGACTGCAGGTTGAGACCGCCGAGCACAAGCACCAAGAGACCTAGGGCGTCGGTGACCGCACGATTGGTCTTTTCGGGCAGACGCGAGCCGAGCAGCACACCAACCGCCGAGCCGGCGATGATGGCAAGCACGTTGACAAGGGTTCCCAATCCGATCATTGGTTCAGTCTAGGTTGGACACACTCTGTGCCAATGTGTGTGGCCCGAGCGCTTCGGGCCACACCTCGACTAGTTGTCGAGCAAATGATTGACGAAGGCCGTGACTATCTGGCTAACCAGGGTCACAGCGACGCCAAGCAAAATGGCACGGATGAAGTGACGCAGTTTCTGCACTTCATTCCCCCTTCAGTACTGCGTACTGGCAAGGGGCCACGCTCGAAAGAAACCTTTACGCGTTTAGGTTTCCGACGTATCAATTCCTCAGGTGTCTGCCTTTGGAAATGAAGATTTCCTAGAGCATCCCTTTCGGAGCTCAAATAATCAGGACCCTTGCGGGGGTCCTGATTGCTTTAAGCGGGCTTTGCCGCGCAGCCACAAAACCCGCACCAAGAGTGCATTCAATTGCCTGAGTTATAGGGCCTGTCAGAGAAAACTGTGGATAAGGCGCGTTTTAGTGGTGTTCGAGCAGCATCTTGACGCCGAAGCCGAGCATCGCGACTCCAGAAACGGCCTCCATCACCTGGCGCACTCGAGGGCGCGAGAAGAAGTTCTTGGCAAAACTCGTGGCCCAGATCCAGATCGAGAACCAGACCAGCGCCTCGAAGTTGTGCACCGACGCCAAGGCAAATCCGGCGAGCGCAGGATTCATGTCATGCGGAATGTATGCCGGAAACACCGCCACATAGAAGGCAGCACCCTTCGGGTTGGTCAACGTAACAAAGGCCGCACGCATGACCGACTTGAACGGGCGCTCTTCGACTGGAGCGGCAGCAACCTCGAATGCGCCAACGTGGCGGGCATCCCAAATCATCTTGAGGCCGAGAAACAACAGGTAGCCGGCGCCGATCCAACTGACCACCCGATAAAGCTCGGCCGAGGCCAGCAACAAGGCGCTAATGCCGACGGCGGCGGCGATGCCCAAAACCCATACGCCGATGCAGATGCCGAGCAGGGTCATGTAGGCGAGCTTTGGGCCACCCTTGATTGCCGAGCGCAAGATTTGGGCGGTGTCGATGCCGGGCAGCATCGTGAGCAGGCCGGCCACGATGGCAAATTCAACCCAGTTGTTCATGCGTTCATTTTGGCAGTGCGGTGGCGCGTTTCGATGGCCTGACCCCAATAGGTAGCGCCGATGATTAGCAGCGCGCCGACGATGCCGGCCGGGCCGAGCAACTCGCCACCCAGGACGGTAGCGACGATCGTGGCCCATACCGGTTCGGTGCCAAGCAGCAGGCTGGCGCGTGACGCGGAGGTGTTCTTGACCGCCCAGTTCATGCCGATGAACGCGAACGATGTGCACAACACCGAAAGGAACAGCATGAGGCCCCAGTCGGATGCGTCATAGCCGGCCGCCGTCTGGATCGCGTCGGCAGGGTTGACCAAAAACATAATGGCGCCCGAGGTCGAAACCATGATGGTGGTCAGGTTTACCGGGGAGTAGGTCTTGCCCTGAGTGAGATGACCCAGAATCACGAAGTGGAAAGTGCGAAAGATCATGGCCAGGAACATCAGCAGGTCGCCAATGTTCGGTTGCACCAGCCCGTTGCCGGCAATGAGCAGAACCATGCCTAGCAGAGCGATGGCGGTGGCCAAAAAGAAGCGGCCCGGCAGCCAGTTTCGGCGCCAGGCGCTCTCGAGAATCGGAACGCTGATGACCGCGATTGCGATGATCAGGCCACCGTTTGTGGCAGAGGTGTAGTGCACGCTGCGCGCCTCGAGGTTCAGCACAAGCGTTTGGCTGAGGCCGAAGCCCAGGCCCATCAAGATTTCGGCTCGCTGGAAGCGCTCGCGTTTGATTAGCCAGTATGCCCACAGCGCCACCGCGGCAATGACAAAACGCAGGCCCATCATGCCGTTGATCGAACCCGCATTGCCGAGCTGCTTGACCACCAGATAGGTGGCTCCCCAGAATGCTGCCACCACGAGCAGCATCACGTCGCCGCGGTTGATGCGCGATGCGGTTGCTTGGCTCATGGGGCAAGCCTAGTGAACGGGCCGGCGGGTGAGACCTGCCGAGAAAAGAAAAAGACCCTGAATCAATCAGGGTCTTTTTGATGGCGGTGACGGTGGGATTTGAACCCACGGTGGCTTTCACCACACAACTTTTCGAGAGTTGCACCTTCGGCCGCTCGGACACGTCACCGTGGGATAGTTTATTACCGCTGGCACGCTCGGTCAAACCGTGATCGCAATCGCCTGCGAAGGGAAACATGAGCACCGAAGGATCGATGCGCGCAATCATCGCCGCGCTGGCCGCAAACGTTGGCATTGCCGTCACCAAGTTCATCGCCGCAGCCGTCTCGGGTTCGGCATCGATGTTTGCCGAGGGCATCCACTCGATGGCCGATTCGGGCAACCAGCTGCTCCTGATCGTTGGCGGCAAGCGCGCACGCCGCGAAGCCACCTCGCGTCACCCGTTCGGCTACGGCCGCAGCCGCTACATCTATGCCTTCATGGTGTCGATCGTGCTGTTTTCGATCGGTGGCATGTTCTCGGTTTTTGAGGGCATTCAGAAGCTCCACGAACCGCACGAACTTGAGGCAGCCTGGCTGCCGTTGACAGTGCTCGGCGTTTCGATTCTGCTGGAGTCGTTCAGCCTGCGCACGGCCCTGCGTGAGGCAAAGCACATCCGTGGCAATGCCTCGCTGGTTCAATTCATTCGTCACGCAAAGTCGCCCGAACTGCCGGTTGTGATGCTCGAAGACATCGCAGCGCTGGCCGGCCTGGTGCTGGCATTCGGCGGTGTCGGACTGACCGTGGCAACTCACAATCCAATTTGGGATGCGATTGGCACCCTGGCCATCGGAGTGCTGCTGGTCTTGGTGGCAATCGTGCTGGGCATCGAAACCTCGTCGCTGCTGATTGGCGAAGGCGCAACTGCCGATGACACCGATCGAATTCGCACCGCCCTGGCCGAGAGCCGTGGCGTGCACGGCGTGATTCACATGAAGACGCTTTACCTTGGGCCAGAAGAACTGATGCTAGCGGCCAAGATTGCCGTCGCACCTGAGACGACAGGCAAGCAGATTGCCGAGATCATCGATGGTGCCGAGGTAAACGTTCGCGCCGTGGTTCCGGCCACCCGCGTGATCTATCTAGAGCCAGATATCAAGCGCTAGCGCTTGGCGGCGAAAAACTCGCGAAGCTGCGCGGCACACTCCTGTTCGCGCACGCCGGCGATGACCTCGACCGGAGCGCCAAGGCGCGCGTCGCGCAACAGGTCGTAAAGCGAACCCGAGGCGCCGACACGGTCATCCCATGCCCCAAAAACCACGCGCGGGATTCTGGCTGCGACAATTGCGCCCGCACACATGACACAAGGTTCTAGCGTCACGACAAGCGTGCAGCCCTCTAACCGCCAATCGCCACGGGACGCCGTTGCCTCGCGAATCGCAATGATTTCGGCGTGACCGGTGGGGTCGTGAGTGACCTCGCGATTGTTGTGGGCCGAAGCGATGACCGTGCCATCGGAATCGAGAATCAAGGCACCGACGGGCACATCGGCGCCAGACTGCGCGGCGAGCGCGATCGCGGCCTGCATGTTGGCGTCGTGGTGATTAGTTGGCATGCTCTCAATACTAGATTTGAGGCATGCGAGTTCATGTTGCCGACCACCCCCTAATCACCCACAAGCTCTCGGTGCTGCGCGATGTCGCCACCCCTTCGCCGGTTTTCCGCCAGCTTGTTGAAGAACTTGTGACCCTGCTGGCCTACGAGGCAACGCGCGACGTGCGCGTCGAGCGCATCCAGGTTCAGACTCCCGTTGCAATGGCCGACGGCGTCAAACTGAGCCGACCTCGCCCGATTATCGTTCCGATTCTGCGAGCCGGTCTTGGCATGCTCGAGGGCATCGTCAAGTTGCTGCCAACCGCCGAGGTTGGCTTCTTGGGTATCAAGCGCGACGAAGAGACCCTGCAGCCATTCACCTATGCCAATCGTCTGCCAGACGACCTGGCCGGCCGACAGGTTTATATCATCGACCCGATGCTGGCCACCGGCGGCACCCTGATCGACTCGATCAACTATGTGCTCGAGCGCGGAGCGACCGAGGTCACGGCAATCTGCTTGCTCGGTGCACCCGAGGGCCTTGCCGCGGTCGAGGCCGCGATGCATGGCAAGGATGTCCGAGTTGTGCTTGGCGCGCTCGACGAAAAACTCAACGAGCTGGGCTACATCGTGCCCGGTCTTGGCGACGCCGGCGACCGCCTCTACGGCACCGCACAGTAGGGCTGGCGCGTCGGTAACAAACCGAAATATTCGAGGGACGCGTTGCGCGAGCGGCGCGTCTTTTCGTATTTTGAAGTCATGACTATCGGCACCTCGAACCTCGGCGCGAACCTCTCGCGCTGTTCGAGCGCAGCCGTGATGTGCATGCGAATGTGCGCCTAAGCGCATACCCCTCGACGGTCCTGCCGTCGCCCAACGTTCGCAATCGCCCGCCCAACTATGGGCCGCTGGGGCACATCAAACGGAAAACGGATATAGTCAAATGACAATCGCAGGATTGAACGCATACAACGTCAAGAGTCAGCGCAACCACCCGAGCATTCAGCGGGTTGAACGCCCTAGGCTCTCGGTGGTCAGAGAGGGGCAGCCGGTGAACGCACAGCAAGACACCGAGGCGCGGGGCTTTGCGCTGTATGTGGGCCTCGACGAGGCAACCGCTCGTGCCGCCGGCACATCGCTGGCCCAGGTCGTGGCCGAGCTTCGAAAGACCGTGGCCGAGCTGGTTCCGGCAGCAGCAGACGAGACCTATGCCGCCGTTGCGTTGGCGCCTAAGGGCACCGGCGGTCGCCCGCTCGACGTGGTTCGCACCGCGCTTCGCGACCCGCGAGCCATCGACAAGGTGGTCAAGCACCAGGCCGAGGTCGAGGCCGAATTGAACCGCGGAATCGTGATCGATGCCAGCCGCAAAAAGGTGATCGCCGACGGCGATGTCGCGCCGCTGACCTACAAAGAGTTCGAGCTGTTGAACTATCTGATCAAGAACCAAGGCGAGACGGTTAGCCGCAAGGCCCTCATCGACATTGTGTGGGGCGACGACGAACTCGAGCAGATTCCGAATGAACGCACGGTCGACGTGCACATCCGTCGCTTGCGCAGCAAGATTTCGGGCTACGAAGACATCATTCGAACCGTGCGCGGCGGCGGGTATCGCTTCGACCAGCACCCAGACGTTATTTACGAAATCTAGCCACGTGACGGCCCCCAAAGACGACGCTCAAATGCTCGTCGACCGGCTCATCGAGCTGGTCGACGAGGGCGTGCCGACGCCAATTTTGTTGATTGACGGGCGAGCCGGCAGCGGCAAGAGCACCCTGGCTGCCACGGTAAAGTCGCTGTTTTTCAAGCAGGGTGAATCGGCACCGCGCGTTGTGCACATGGACGACCTTTACCCCGGTTGGGATGGCCTCGAGGCCGGCGCCGACTATCTGAATCGCTTTGTGCTGGGCCCGGTCTCGCGCCGCGAGGGTTCGAGCTGGCAGGAATGGGATTGGGCCACCAAAGAACGGTCGGGTCAATGGCGCGAGTTTCGCGGCGGCACACCGCTAATCGTCGAGGGATGCGGATCGCTGCAGGGCGTTAGCGCGCAGGTGGCGCACCTGCGCGTCTGGCTAGAGGTTAGCGATGCCGTGCGTCACGATCGCTGGATCGAACGCGAGGGCAACGACGAATTCTGGGGTCGCTGGGC
>Ga0228700_1000607_pt1 | contig 30065 bp, 31 predicted proteins | sample McNCre317_Aug_MG_FD_178019 | JGI IMG/M metagenome (GOLD analysis project Ga0228700, IMG submission 178019) | Freshwater microbial communities from McNutts Creek, Athens, Georgia, United States - 3-17_Aug_MG | ecosystem: Environmental > Aquatic > Freshwater > Creek | place: USA: Georgia...
GTGCAATACGGTGGTCAAACACCTTTGAAATTGGCGCTCGGCTTAGAAGCCGCTGGCGTGCCGATCATCGGTACTAGCCCCGACATGATTGACGCGGCGGAAGACCGTGAGCGTTTCCAAAAGTTGTTGCAAGACCTCGGCTTGCGCCAACCGCCAAACGCCACGGCGCGCACAGAAACTGAAGCACTTGAAAAAGCCGCTGAGTTGGGCTACCCCTTGGTGGTGCGCCCCAGCTATGTGTTGGGTGGCCGCGCGATGGAAATCGTGCACGAGCAACGCGACCTCGAACGCTATATGCGTGAAGCGGTCAAAGTGTCGAACGACTCGCCCGTGCTCTTGGATCGCTTCTTGAACGATGCCATCGAGTGCGATGTGGACTGCTTGCGTGACCCAGAAGGTAAGACCTTCATCGGTGGCGTGATGGAACACATTGAACAAGCCGGTGTGCACAGCGGTGACTCGGCTTGCTCGTTGCCTCCTTACTCGTTGTCAGAAGCGACAGTCACTGAACTCAAGCGTCAATCCGCAGCGATGGCCGGTGCTTTGAATGTGGTCGGCTTGATGAACGTGCAGTTCGCGATTCAACACGTGGATGGCAAAGACATCATCTATGTGCTCGAAGTGAACCCACGTGCGTCGCGCACTGTGCCTTATGTTTCTAAAGCCACGGGTATCCAATTGGCCAAGGTGGCTGCACGTTGCATGGCCGGTCAAACTCTCGCATCACAAGGCATCACCAAAGAGGTCACGCCTCCTTATTTCAGCGTGAAAGAAGCGGTGTTCCCGTTTGTGAAGTTTCCAGGCGTGGACACCATCCTCGGCCCAGAGATGAAGTCCACCGGCGAAGTCATGGGCGTTGGCAAAACATTTGGCGAAGCATTTGTGAAGAGCCAATTGGGCGCAGGCACCAAGTTGCCACGTCCACGTGATGCAGATGGTCGCGCGACAGGCAAGGTGTTCATCTCGGTGAAGAACAACGACAAGCCTCGTGCGATCAAAGTGGCACGCGAGTTGTCCGCTTTGGGCTTTGAGTTGATTGCGACCAAGGGCACAGCGTCTGCCATCGTTGAGGCCGGTGTGCCTTGCGAAGTGGTGAACAAAGTGACTGAAGGCCGTCCGCACATCGTGGACAGTATCAAGAACAACGAAGTGGTGTTGGTCATCAACACGGTGGAAGAGCGTCGCAATGCGATTGCTGATTCACGCCACATTCGTACATCGGCGTTGCTCAACCGTGTGACGACATTCACGACCATCGCAGGCGCGGAAGCGGCTGTCGAAGGCATGAAGTACATGGACAAGTTGGAAGTCATTTCGGTTCAAGAAATGCACGCCCAATTGACTGTGCACTGAAACGGCTGAAGGAAAGACGATGAGCACAGTTCCCATTACCAAACGCGGTGCAGAAAAACTCAAGGATGAGTTGCACACCCTCAAAACCGTTGAGCGTCCCAACGTCATCGCCGCGATTGCTGAAGCGCGCGCCCAAGGCGACTTGAGCGAAAACGCCGAATACGACGCAGCCAAAGACCGTCAAGGTTTCATCGAAGGCCGCATTCAAGAAATTGAAGGCAAGTTGTCGGTGGCGCAAATCATTGACCCATCTTCGTTGGATGCAGGCGGTCGCGTGGTGTTTGGTGCCACGGTGGCTTTGGAAGACGAAGACACAGGCGATAAAGTGACGTATCAAATCGTGGGTGAAGACGAAGCCGATTTGAAACTCGGCCTCATCAACATCAGCAGTCCCATTGCCCGTGCCTTGATTGGCAAAGAAGAGGGCGATGTGGCCGAAGTGCAAGCACCTGGCGGTGTGAAGCACTACGAAGTGGTCAAGGTCTCTTACCTCTAAACCCCAAGCATGGCGCGGCTACAAGTTTTCTTGGCGGCGCTGTGGTGGGGCAGCTTGTGTGCGGTGGGCTTCATGGTGGTGCCCCTGCTGTTCATGCATTTGGAAACGCCGGCCGTTGCCGGCCAAATGGCAGCCAAGCTGTTTACGGCGCAATCTTGGTTGTCGCTGGTGTGTGGCTTGCTGCTTTTGCTGGCCGCCAAACGCCAAGACCTAGATCAAGCCCACACACCGTCCCCTTGGGTGCTTGCCGGTATGTTGTGTGCCTTGCTGATTGAAGTGGCGGTGAAGCCCCACATCGTGGCGCGTGACAACCTGATGTTGTGGCACAACTTGGGTACTGCTTTTTATGCGTTGCAGTGGGTGTGTGCCGCAAAGGTGCTCTGGACGTTGTGCCCAGAGAAAAAAGAGCTTGCCACGACAGCAAGTTCCGAGTCCAACGATTAACCCAAGCTGCGTTTTTTGACCGAAATCTTTTTCGGTTTGGCGCGCTTAACTTGGCCGCCTGATGTCAGGCGTTGGTTGCCCAGCACACGCAAGGTTTTCACTTCGGGGCGTTGGCCGCCACGGCTGCTGTACTTGAGCACTTTCACATCGCGAGGGCCGGCCATGCGGTCTTCGTCGACGGCGCGCTCTTTTTCAGCGCGAGGACGCCACAAAACGAACAGTTTGCCAATGTGTTGAATCGGTGCCGCGTTGAGCTGATCGGCCAACGCCACAAACATGGCTTCGCGTGCTTGGCGGTCGTCGCCCAACACACGGATTTTGATGAGACCGTGCGCGTTGAGCGCCATCTCGGCTTCTTTGAGAACGGCAGGTGTCAAACCATCGTTGCCAATCATGACGACGGGGTCTAAATGGTGCGCTTCGGCACGGTGAACTTTGCGTTGAGCAGGTGTGAGTTGTATTGCGGACATACGGGTATTATCCCCGCTCGCTCAGAGGTATGAATTGAAAGCTAAAACTAAAAGCAAAAAGGTCAATAAAACATGGTTGAACGACCATGTGAACGACACCTACGTCAAGCTGGCTCAAAAAGACGGCTACCGTGCACGTGCGGCCTATAAGCTCAAAGAAATTGACGAGCAGCTCAGCCTCATCAAGCCCGGCAACGTGGTGGTGGACTTGGGCTGCGCACCGGGGGCGTGGTGCCAATACTTGCGTCGCCGCATGTCGCCCACAGGCGCGGCAGCGGGTACTTTGAACGGCACCATCATTGGTTTGGATATTCTGCCCATGGAACCTGTGGAGGACGTCACCTTCATTCAGGGCGACTTCCGTGAGGAAGATGTCTTGGCGCAGCTGGAAGCGGCTTTGCAGGGCCGTATCGTGGACGTGGTGGTGTCCGACATGGCGCCGAACCTGACAGGCATTGAATCGACCGATGCCACCCGCATTGCCCATTTGATTGAGCTGGCCGTGGATTTCGCTCAAAAACACCTCAAAGACGATGGCGCTTTGGTGGTCAAGCTCTTTCACGGCAGCGGCTACAGCGACTTGGTGAACCTGTTTAAAAGCACGTTTCGCGTGGTCAAGCCCATCAAACCCAAGGCCAGCCGCGACAAATCAAGTGAAACCTTTTTGGTGGGTTTGGGCGTGAAAAGCAGGACATCGCTAAATCCTTGAATTTCCTAAGGCTGCTCGTGACGAATAAAGCACGCGCACCCGCTTGAAACGCCTAAAATCAGGCCCATCTCAGTACATCTCGTACTCTTTTTATTTCGGAGCCCACATTGAATAATCAATGGTTCTCAAAAGTCGCTGTTTGGTTGGTCATCGCGTTGGTGATGTTCACCGTGTTCAAACAGTTCGAAACACGTCCCGGCGCAGGCTCTGGTTACTTGGGTTACTCGGACTTCCTTGAAGAAGTCCGTGCCAAGCGCATCAAAACTGCCACGATCCAAGAAGGTCAGGGCGGTACAGAAATCACAGCGGTCACCAACGATGACCGCAAGATTCGTACAACAGCCACTTACCTCGACCGTGGTTTGGTGGGTGACTTGATCGCCAACGGCGTGAAGTTTGATGTGAAGCCGCGCGAAGAAGGCTCGCTCCTCATGACCTTGTTGGTCAGCTGGGGCCCCATGTTGTTGCTCATCGGCGTGTGGGTGTATTTCATGCGCCAGATGCAAGGCGGCGGCAAAGGCGGAGCCTTCAGCTTTGGCAAGAGCAAAGCGCGCATGCTCGACGAAAACAACAACCAAGTCACTTTTGCGGATGTCGCCGGTTGCGACGAAGCCAAAGAAGAAGTCAAAGAAGTTGTGGACTTCTTGAAAGACCCCCAACGTTTCCAAAAGCTCGGTGGTCGTATTCCACGCGGTTTGTTGTTGGTGGGCCCTCCTGGCACCGGTAAGACCTTGCTGGCCAAAGGCATTGCGGGCGAAGCCAAAGTGCCGTTCTTCAGCATCTCGGGTTCTGACTTCGTTGAAATGTTTGTGGGCGTGGGCGCGGCCCGCGTGCGCGACATGTTTGAGAACGCCAAAAAGAACGCACCTTGCATCATCTTCATTGACGAGATTGATGCCGTGGGTCGCCAACGTGGCGCCGGTGTCGGTGGTGGTAACGACGAACGCGAACAAACCTTGAACCAAATGCTGGTTGAGATGGACGGCTTCGAAACCAACCTTGGCGTGATCGTGGTGGCTGCCACCAACCGCCCTGACATTTTGGATGCCGCTTTGTTGCGCCCCGGTCGCTTTGACCGTCAGGTGTATGTGACCTTGCCCGATATTCGTGGTCGTGAACAAATCTTGAATGTGCACATGCGCAAAGTGCCAATCGGCCAAGACGTGAATGCCGGCGTCATTGCCCGTGGTACACCCGGCATGAGCGGCGCCGATTTGGCCAACCTGTGTAACGAAGCCGCCTTGATGGCCGCCCGCCGCAACGCGCGTGTGGTGGAGATGCAAGACTTCGAAAAAGCCAAAGACAAAATCTTGATGGGCCCCGAGCGCAAGAGCATGGTGATGCCCGAAGAAGAGCGCAAGAACACGGCCTATCACGAAGCCGGTCACGCCTTGATCGGCAAGCTGCTGCCCAAATGTGACCCCGTACACAAAGTGACCATCATTCCACGTGGCCGCGCCTTGGGCGTGACCATGAGCTTGCCGGAAAAAGACCGTTACAGCTATGACCGCGAGTACATGCTCAACCAAATCAGCATGCTGTTTGGTGGTCGTATTGCTGAAGAGGTGTTCATGAACCAAATGACCACGGGTGCGAGCAACGACTTTGAACGCGCGACATCGATTGCCCGCGACATGGTCACCCGCTACGGCATGACCGATGCGTTAGGTCCCATGGTGTATGCCGAGAACGAAGGCGAAGTGTTCTTGGGCCGCTCGGTCACCAAGACCACCAGCATGTCAGAAGCCACCATGCAAAAGGTGGACGTTGAAGTGCGCCGCATCATTGATGAGCAATACAACTTGGCTCGTCGCTTGATTGAATTCAACAGCGACAAAATGCACGCCATGGCCAAGGCGTTGCTCGAGTGGGAAACCATCGACAAAGAACAAATCGACGACATCATGGAAGGCCGTGCACCTCGTCCACCGAAAGACTGGACACCACGCACGCCATCCGGTGGCGATGGCAGCGGTGGCACCCCAGCGGTGCAAGCAGACCCATCACCCAGCGCTGCTTAACGCGCGAGCAGAACCGAAGACGGGGCGTAAGCCCCGTTTTTCATGGAGTGTTTATGTTTTGGCAAACCACACGTTTTCGCATTGACTTGACCCAACCGCAGGTGATGGGCATTGTCAATGTCACCCCTGATTCGTTTTCGGACGGAGGGCAACATGCCAGCACACATCTGGCCTTGGCCCATTGCGAGCAACTGCTCAAAGATGGCGCGCATATTTTGGACATCGGCGGTGAGTCTACGCGTCCAGGTGCCCCCGCTGTTTCGCTGAAAGATGAGTTGGCCCGTGTGTTACCCGTGGTGCGTGAAGCCGTGCGCTTGAACGTGCCGGTGTCGGTGGACACCTACAAAGCCGAAGTCATGCAAGCGGTGTTGGATGCAGGTGCAGACATCATCAACGATGTGTGGGCCTTGCGCCAACCCGACGCACAGCGCGTGGTTGCTGGACATCCGAGCTGTGGTGTGTGTTTGATGCACATGCACGGCGAGCCACAAACCATGCAGTCCTTGCCAATGCAAGGCAGCATCACGCAGCCCGTTGCGGCATTTCTGATGCACCACGCACAAGCGTTGCAAGCCTTGGGTGTTGCACACGAACGTGTCGCGCTCGACCCCGGTGTGGGCTTTGGCAAAACAGTGGCGCAAAACTTTGAGCTGCTCACACATCAAAACCAATTGCTGTCCTTGGGCTATCCCTTGTTGGTGGGGTGGTCTCGTAAATCGTCCATTGGCGCTGTGACGGGGTGTGATGTGGGCGAGCGCATGGTGCCCAGTGTGGCAGCCGCTTTGTTGGCGGTAGAGCGCGGGGGGCGCGTTGTGCGTGTGCATGATGTGGCGCAAACCGTTCAAGCGCTCAAAGTTTGGCAAGCAGCCCAAGTTTGAGACAATGCCTTCAAACCGATAACAAACAAAAACAAACACCAAGGTAAAACAAGATGACACGCAAATATTTCGGCACCGATGGCATTCGTGGCACCGTGGGACAAGCGCCCATTACCCCTGATTTCGTGTTGCGCTTGGCGCATGCGGTAGGCCGTGTGTTGAAGCAAACGGAAGCGCATCCCACGGTGTTGATTGGCAAAGACACGCGTATCTCTGGCTATATGTTGGAGTCGGCGCTGGAGTCTGGCTTTAACTCTGCGGGCGTGAATGTGGTCTTGCTTGGCCCATTGCCAACCCCCGGCGTCGCCTACCTCACACGTGCGCAACGCGCCAGCCTTGGCGTGGTCATCAGCGCTAGCCACAACCCGTTTGCTGACAACGGCATCAAGTTCTTCAGCGCGCAAGGCAACAAGCTCAGCGATGCGTGGGAGCTGGCTGTTGAAGCAGCATTGGAGGAGGCCCCAGTGTGGGTGGACTCTGCCAACCTCGGCAAGACCAAGCGTTTGGAAGATGCGGCGGGGCGTTACATCGAGTTTTGTAAGAGCACGTTCTCGAACGATCTCACGCTCAAAGGTTTGAAAGTTGTGGTCGATGCCGCGCACGGTGCGGCGTATCACATTGCGCCCAAAGTGTTCCATGAGCTGGGTGCGGATGTGATTTCGATTGGTTGCAGCCCCGATGGCTTGAACATCAACCACGAAGTGGGTGCCACGCATCCTGATGCACTGGTACGTGCCGTGAAGGCAAACCATGCCGACTTTGGCATTGCCCTGGATGGCGATGCTGACCGCTTGCAAATGGTCGATGAGCAAGGCCGTTTGTTCAACGGCGACGAGTTGCTGTATTTGATGGCCGATGACCGTTTGGCCAATGACGAAGTGGTGCCGGGTGTGGTCGGTACCTTGATGACGAATATGGCCGTCGAAGTCGCCCTCAAAAAACGCGGTGTGGGGTTTGTCCGTGCCAAAGTGGGCGACCGCTATGTGCTCGAAGAGCTGGCGAAAAACAAATGGATTTTGGGCGGTGAAGGTTCAGGCCATTTGTTGGCGTTGGACAAGCACACCACTGGCGATGGCTTGGTGAGTGCGTTGCAGATTTTGCAAACCTGCGTGCGCAGTGGCAAAACCATGGCGGACTTGCTCAAAGACGTCACGCTGTTTCCGCAAACTCTCATCAACGTGCGTTTGCGCCCAGGTCAAGATTGGCAATCCAACGCGCGCATGAAAGAGGAAATGCAAAAAACAGAAGCAGAACTGGGCGACACAGGCCGTGTGCTGATTCGTGCCAGCGGCACCGAACCTTTGGTGCGTGTGATGGTGGAAGCCCGCGACGAAGCGCAAGCCAATGCGTGCGCCAAGCGCATTGCCGACACCTTGTCGGCTTAAAGCGTCGGCAAGATCTCCAACACCAGTTCGGGCGGGCGACACAAACGCGTGCCTTTGTCGGTGATGACGATGGGACGGTTCATCAGCACCGGATGCGCCAACACGGCATCGATCAATGCACCTTCGGTGAGGGCAGAGTTGTCTAGCCTCAACTCGCCATAGATGGACTCTTTGCTCCGCATCAATGCACGTGCTGAGCCGCCTGTCGCTTGAATGATGGTTTGCAATTCTTCGCGTGTAGGCGGTGTGTCCAAATACAAAACAATGTGTGGCTCATGGCCATGTTCGCGCAAAAGGGCCAAGGCGTTGCGTGAGTTGCTGCACTTTGGGTTGTGGTAAATCTTGATTTGGCTCATGGATGTTTTTATTCAATGACGCGTGTGTGCGTTGTGTTTCGAACGATAAGCCGCACGCCACAAGACGGGTAATAAAACGGCCGTGGTCACGTACAACGCCAAGCTGCCTGTTTGCCAAAAAGCAATCGGTGACTGCGGGGTGAGCCAGCTCAAGCCAGAGATATCAACGCCTGCGCCATAAGCCACCACATAACCTCCCGCCAAACCTAAGCCCCACAACAGAACTGTGTAGGTGATGAGCGGCAATACCGTGATGCCATAGCAGCGCAGCGTGAACACGCAAAACACCTGCACCGCATCTGCCACGTGATAAATCATCAACCACACCAGCAAGGTGGCTGCCAATGCGGCAACCGCAGGCGATTGGGTATAAAGCTCGGCAATGGTTTGGTGTTGCCAACCGATCAAACCGGCAAGCCCAAAGCTGAGCAACAAAACCAAACTCAGTCCCGTGCGTAGGGCTTGGCGTGCACGATGCATATTTCCTGCGCCGATCCAATAACTGACCCGCGAGCTGCTGGCGATGGAGAGTGACAGTGGAATCATGTAGAGCACGGCGGTCATGTTGGACACGATTTGATGGCTCGCCGTCGCGACCACGCCCAAGCGTGCGATGAACAAGGACATGAGTGTGAAAGACGTGACCTCAACGCCAATCGCCAAGCCACTGGGAAGGCCCAAACGAACAAAGCGCAGCAACGTGGCGGCGTGTGGTTTTTCCATCGCAGCCCAGATGCGGTAGGGTTTGTAAAAGTTTTGTGTGCGCAGCAGCCAGAGGGCCAAGCCAATCATCATCAGCGTGACCGCCAAGGTGGCCCACGCGCAACCGGCTAAGCCCAAAGGGTCCATCACGTGAGGTATGCCCAAGACCAGCACGATGGACAAGGGTACTTTCACAACCAGTGCGCCCACTTGCACCCAGGTCACCAACTTGGGCTTACCTAGGCTTTGGTTGAGTGTGCTGTACATGCGAAACAGCAAGGAGGCGGGCAAGCCAAAAGCCACGATAGTCAAATAGCTGCGAACTTCTGCTTGCAAATCAACAGGAACTTGTGTCCAGTTCAGTAAAAAATCAGGGCAGAGCAAGGCCCACATGCCAAGGCTGGCGGTGATGGCGCACAAATACAAAGCCTGTCGCACTGAGCGACCTACCTCGGCATGGCGTTGTGCACCTTGCAACTCAGCCCAAACGGGAAGCAAGGCTTGGAGCATGCCCATGAGCGAAATATGCACGGTCACATAAGTGGCTGATGCAACGGCCAAAGCCGCCAGCGCCGTATCTGCAAAGTGCCCCGCCACCAAGGTGTCGGTGATGCTAAAGGCCATGACGGCCAGTTGACCCACCATCACAGTTGCGGCATGCCGCATGATGGTGACGCGCTCGGTGCTCATTGGTGTGTTAAGGCTGTTGACTGCGGTGGTAGAGCGTCACATCCTCGTTGTTGTCTGATGGGCGGCGGATGGTGCGCACACGGGTCCATTCGCTCAGACGGACGACATTTCCGAGTTCCGGGCGTAGGTCGTTATCGACGAGTAGCCATGTGCAGTTGCGTTGTTGTTCGATGCTGCTCATCTCTGCAGCTTTCACGTCAAAGCTACCGTGGTAGTGAAATGCGGTCATTTGACCAACATCCAACCCATAACTGAGCATGCATGCGTGGCTTGCTTCGCTGGCATCTTGCTTGGCCATGATCGCTTGGATTTGTTGCACCCATGGTTTGTAGCTGCGTGCAAAGTCCAAAAGCGGTAGCCAGAGTGTGAGCAAAAGCAACCAGCACAGCGCAGCACCACCAGCGGGTAACACCATGCTTTTCCACAAGGCATGGCGATGCTTGGCCGTGCGCCACACCACAAGCCAAACCCACACAGCGGTGGCAACCAAAGCGGCCATGAAGCCGACCCAGCCAAAACTGGGCTCAAACCCCGGGAACAAGCGTTTGACGTTGGCAGCGGGCTGTGCAGGCCAGCCGGTTTGCATCGCGATCCAAATCACCCAGATGATGAAGGCGCAGCCAGAGAAAAACAGCAAGGTGAACCAGTCAATCAATGCGGCCACACTGCGGCGCAAAGTGGGCAAAGCAAAAGCAGCCAAGGTTGCAAATGAGGGAAGGGCGAGCAACAGCGTTTGCTCTGCCGAGCGTGTCAGCATGGCTGTGGTGACCGTCAAGGCGGTAAACCACATGGGCAACACCAAGTGACGGCTCCAATGCAGGGATGTCCATTGCCCGCGCCAACGCCACAAAGTCCATACTGCTAATGGCCATGCGGGCCATGTGAACCATGCGACCAAGCGGAGCAGACTGCGCCACTCTTGCCAGTCGTTGTGCAGGGGAATCAAACGCCAGTGCCATACATCCAAAACTGTGGCCAAGACCGAAACAACCAAACCCATGACCAAGAGCCAGAGTGCGTGCTGTCGACCTGCCTGAGGGGAGGTGCTTTGGCGATCAAGCAAACATAAAAAACCGCTACCAACTGCCATCAAAACGGCAAAGCTAGGCGCGCCGCTCAAGCACAAGCCACTGAGTCCAATGCTGAGTCCGCTAAGGCTGTAGCGCGGGTGGTAGGGCAAGGCTGCGACGCCGTAAAACGCGAAACTGACGAATGCCAGCTGCATCAAGATCGGGCTGACCTCGTGAGAAAGCAGGGTGAGGCCTAAGCAAGCAATGAGCGCCAATACCGCACCATCGGCAATGGTGCGCGCATAGTCTTTGGGTTTGGCTTCGCCGCCAAAAGCAAACGGTACAGGCTGCGCTTGTGGACTGAGTGCCAAGTAATACACCCCGTGCCAAGTGCTGACCAATGTCAGACCTAAAAGCAGTGCGAAAGGAATGCGAACTGCGAGTGCAGCCGATATCCAGCTGGGACTGATCTGAATAGCCCATGCACCCAGCCAATAAGGCAGCAATGCGTCTAGTTCAGGCGCTTGGCCCCAGACGCTTGGGTTGAACCAATCGCTGGTACCTTCGGCCAAAGCCAGCATGTGACCAAAGGCCGTGAATTCATTGCCTTTCCAAGGTTCGCGGCCAAATAAACCGGGCAACACATACGCGGCACAAAACAGCCACAACGCGATGCGAGGCAAGCGGCGCACGGCGCTTTGGGGAACGATGGCGGGGGTAGGTTGAGTCACGGCGTTTTAAATAAAAAAGGCAGCGCGGAGGGCCGGGCTGCCTTGTTTGAAGTGAGCGCTTGGCTTACTTGGCGATGGTCTTTCCGTACTTGTTGCGGAAGCGCTCGACGCGGCCGCCCATGTTATCGACAGACTTTTGTGTACCTGTGTAGAAGGGGTGTGACTCGCTGGTTGTATCCAGCTTGTACAACGGCAATTCGCGGCCGTCTTCCATGGTGATCATCTCTTTTGTGCTGGCGCATGAGCGTGTCACAAATTTGAAGCCGTTAGACATGTCCATGAAACAGATTTCACGGTAGTTAGGGTGAATGCCTTCTTTCATCGCTTTTTCCTTAGCAGCTGCGGTAGCCACGCCGACCTATTTCGACACACTTTCCGCAAAACACGTAATTATGCCATGAAAGCAGCCGCTTTACCGTAAAACACCCAAGGCAAAGGGCAGACTGAGCATGCCCAACACGGTTGACAAAGTGACCAAGCCCGCCACAAATGCCCCGTTGTAGCCCATGCGTGCGGCCAAAACATAACAGCTGGAGGCTGTGGGGAGGGCTGAGAACGCCAATAAGACGCTGGTTTGCGTTTGATCGAGGCCAAAGGCCAAGGCTAGCCAGCACGCCAAAAGCGGCGTGATGAGATGGCGAATGGCCAGCAGTGAAACGGCCAAGGTCTTGGCTTTCAACAGATGGCCAAACTGCATGCCCGCACCTGCCGCCATCAGTCCCAAAGCCAGCGATGCAGCGCCAATGCGTTGCAAAGTGGGCTCTGTCCAGCTCGGAATATGCAAGCCCACCACGTTGGCCAGCAGACCCGATGCCGTGGCCAAGATGAGGGGGTTGCGAATCAGCTCGCGGCCAAAGCTGCGTTGGGCATGCCGTGCCATGGGCCATACCGCGGCCACGTTGAACATCGGCACGCACACGCCAATGAGTACCGCAATCAGCAGCAAGGCTTGTGGTCCGGCAATGCGCTCGGCGAGGGCCAATGCAATGAAAGAGTTGAAGCGAAACGCCACCTGTGCGCTGGCGGCATGCAAACGGGTGTCAATGTGTTTGCGAAACACAGGAAGCTTGGGCAGCGCATAAGACAAGGCAATGCTGCTGAAGCCCAAAATTAAACCGGCCATGATGAGGTGTGAGGCCGCTTGCAAATCCAAGGGCGTTCGCACGATCGAGTGAAACAGCAGGACGGGGAATAAAAAGAAGTAAACCAAGCTCTCGACTTGCTCCCAGACCGTGCGGTTGAGGGCGGTGTACTTACACACAAGGTAGCCGCAGAGGATGAGCGAAAAGTCGGGGAAGAGGAGTTGAGCGTAATTCACCTGCCAAGAATAACCGCACTCGAATCTCCGAGTGAGGCGTCAGCGTTTACGATTGGCGCTCGCATGACACCTTCGATTCCTCTTCAAGTCACAGCACCCGATGCCAACATCGACATCTTCATTGATGCGCTTTGGCTCGAACACGGTTTGGCGCCCAACAGCTTAGCGGCCTACCGACGTGATTTGAGTTTGCTATCCGCTTGGTTGAATGCGCAAGGCACGCATTTGCTGGCGGCGCAAGAGTCGGACTTGCAGCAGTATTTTGCGCACCGCCACGCCGAAACCAAAGCCACCAGCGCCAATCGCCGTTTGACGGTGTTCAAACGCTTTTACCGTTGGGCCTTGCGTGAGCGTTTGGTGGTGGCTGACCCCACGCTCAAACTGCTCACGGCCAAGCAGCCTGTGCGCACGCCCAAGAGTTTGACCGAGGCGCAGGTGGAGAGTTTGCTCAATGCGCCCGATGTGTCCACAGAACTCGGCATGCGCGATCGCACGATGTTGGAGCTGATTTACGCCAGTGGCTTGCGTGTCAGTGAGTTGGTGAATCTCAAAACCTTGCATCTGAGTTTGAACGATGGTGTGCTGCGCGTCATGGGCAAAGGCAGCAAAGAGCGTTTGGTGCCGTTTGGTGAAGTGGCGCGCGATTGGTTGCAGCGCTATTTGAATGAGACACGCCCCATGCTTTTGGCGGGGCATCAAACCGAGGCTTTGTTTGTCACGGTGCGCGGCAAAAACGTTGGCGAGGCCATGACGCGTGCCATGTTTTGGCAGCTCATCAAACGCTATGCCTTGCAGGCGCAAATTCATGTGCCGATTTCACCGCACACCTTGCGCCATGCGTTTGCCACGCATTTGCTCAACCACGGTGCTGATTTGCGCGCGGTGCAAATGCTGCTGGGGCATGCCGACATTTCTACCACCACCATCTACACGCACATTGCGCGTGAACGCCTGAAGAGCCTGCACGGCCAGCACCATCCACGTGGATGAGGCGTTAAGCGCCTAGCAAATAACCCAACTCCACGTCTGTAAATCCGGCGCGTTTGCGGGCTTCTTCGTTGAACGGGGGGCGCAAGCTGGGCGCGTCGTAACGCTTCACCAATTCGCCATATAAGGGGACAGGGTCCAGCCCGCGCTGCTCGCAAAGCCAGCGGTACCAGTGGTTGCCAATGGCGACATGGCCCACTTCGTCGCGCAAGATGATGTCGAGCAAATCCACGGCTTTTAAGGCGCCAGCGCTCGCCGCCTTGCGCAGTTTGGTTTGAATCAAGGGCGTGGCATCGAGCCCTCGTGCTTCCAGGGTGCGCGGCACCAGGGCCATACGGGCTAGCACATCGTCTGCCGTTTTTTCGCACATTTGCCACAGGCCATCGTGGGCATCAAAGTCGCCGTATGTGTAGCCCAATTCATTGAGCAGTTCGTGGAGGATGGTGAAGTGGTACGCCTCTTCGTGGGCGACCAGCAACCAATCTCGGTAAAACGCCTCGGGCATATCGCTGAAACGCCAAATGGCATCCAGCCCTAAGTTGATGGCGTTGAACTCGATGTGGCAGACCGCATGAATCAGTGCAGCTAAACCTTCAGGGGTGAAGGGCGTGCGGCTGGGCACGTCTTTAGGCGGCAGCAAGCGAGGGCATTCGGGGCGACCCGGTAACGAGTGCGACGGGGCAAGCACCTCAGTGGGCGTGAGGCAAAGGTTGGGTTGTTCGGCCCACAAAGTTTGGACCGCGGCCACTTTGTCTTGTGGGTGGCAAATGCTTAAAGCCTCAAGGGCGTGTTGGCGAAGCGACATCCCTACAATTGTAGGAAAACACACATTCGCAAGGAGACGTTCATGGCTGTTTACCAACTCGATGACTTGACCCCACACATCGCGGACTCCGCATGGGTGGCCGACAACGCGCAAGTGATGGGTGATGTGCACATGGACGCTGACAGCAGCGTGTGGTTCAGCTCGGTGGTACGCGGCGATTCCGCCACCATTCGCATTGGCGAAGGGACCAACATCCAAGACGGCAGCGTGCTGCATGCCGATGTGGGCATTCCGCTCACCATTGGCAAGCATGTGACGGTGGGGCACATGGTGCAGCTGCATGGCTGCACCATTGGTGATGAATCGCTCATTGGGATTGGTGCGGTGGTGCTGAACGGTGCCAAGATTGGCAAAAACTGTTTGGTGGGCGCGGGTTCATTGGTGACTGAGGGCAAAGAGTTTCCAGATGGCTCGATGATTTTGGGCAGCCCTGCCAAGGTGGTGCGTGAGTTGACCCCTGAGCAAATTGAAGGCTTGCGCCGTAGCGCACAGCACTATGTGAACAACAAGAACCGCTTCAAAGCGGGTTTGAAAAAGATTGATTGATGTCTCAACTGCATAAATTTTTGTTCGATGGTTTGCCCGTGCGTGGCATGTTGGTGCAGCTCACCGATGTGTGGCAAGAGGTGCTCAAGCGCCGCGCGGCCAACGCCGAAACGGGTGCGTACCCAGAGGCCGTGCGCCACTTGCTGGGCGAGATGACGGCAGCTTCGGTGCTGATGCAATCGAACATCAAGTTCAACGGCGCCTTGGTGATGCAAATTTTTGGTGATGGGCCTGTGAAGCTCGCCGTGGTCGAGGTGCAACCCGACTTGAGCCTGCGCGCCACCGCCAAAGTGGTGGGCGAGTTGGGTGACGCCAGCACCTTGCCCGAAATGGTGAACGTCAACAACGAAGGCAAGTGCGCCATCACGCTGGACCCGCTCAACAAAATGCCGGGCCAGCAGCCGTACCAAGGCGTGGTGCCTTTGTTTGATGACCAGCGCAACAAGTTGGATAAGTTCAGCGATGTGTTGCAACACTACATGCTGCAAAGCGAGCAGCTCGACACGACTTTGGTTCTCGCCGCCAATGACACAACCGCAGCGGGCTTGTTGATCCAACGCTTGCCGGTGAAGGGGGAAGCCAACTTGGCCGCCCAAGCCAGCATGGGTGATGAAGACGGCATTGGTTTGAGCGAAGACTACAACCGCATCTCGATCTTGGCCGCGAGCCTGACCGCTGATGAGTTGCTCAACCTCGATGCCGAAACCATTTTGCGTCGCTTGTTCTGGGAAGAAAAACTGCTGCGCTTCGAGCCTTTGCAGCCGAAGTTCGCCTGTTCATGCAGCCGCGAACGTGTCAGCAACATGATTCGCAGCTTGGGCACCGACGAGGTGGAAAGCATCTTGGCCGAGCGTGGCAACGTGGAAGTGGGCTGCGATTTTTGCGGCCAGCAATACCGCTATGACGCGGTGGATGCGGCGCACATTTTCACCAGCGCCGAGTCGCAACCACCCGCACCTTCATCGTTGCACTGAGGCGTTAAGACTTGACGAGACGGCTGAACAAACGGTGTTCACAGTCGCCGTCACCGCAGGTTTCGCAGGGGCCGCTCCAGCGCGTCGGTGGCTCAGGACGTTCGAGTTGCTTGGCCCAATCGGGCGCTTGGCGACCGATGCAGTACAAGGCGTTTTCTAAGCGTTGCTCACCCGTGCCGTACACCACTTGGTACGGCAGCTCGGCCAACCCCAGCATGTGCCGCACAGCCGCATCGACAGGTTCGCGCACATGCGGGCCATCGCGCTGCAAGCCGTCGCTGATCCATGGCAAATCAAGCCCAGTGAGCAGGGTGATGTCGTACACCGATTGATGCGCCAAGGCCAAAGCGTTCAAGCTGTCGTCGTTGAACAGCAGTTGGCTATACACCGCCGTCATCAGCGGGGTGGTGTCTGCCACCACCACGGCACCCGCAGGTGCTTTCAGCACGCGCTCAATTTGAGTTTCAACAATGTGCCACTGTTCGTCTTGGCGTGGTGTGCGTTGGTGGGTGTTGCACCATTCACGCAGGTATTCATCCACACGATGCACCACCAAGCCTGACTCTTGCAAACGTGCGTGCAGGGCTTGCGCCAGGTGCGACTTGCCTGTGCTTTCAGCGCCGAGCAGAGCAATCTTCATGCAGCTTCCACTTGGGCATGTTGGGCCCATGTGCGCCAGCCCAAGGCGCTGAATGCAATGAACACCAGATAGAGCAGGGTGGTGAGCCACAAGGCCTTCCACGCAAACAGACCCGCGGCCACGATGTTGACGAGGATCCAAATCCCCCAGTTTTCTAAGCGCTTGTGCGCGAGCAAATATTGACCGATCAAGCTGAAGGCGGTGGGAAAGGCATCCCACCATGGCACATCGGTGTCGGTGAAGTTCAGCAGCACCGTGCCGGTGGCGAGCCAAAGCAGAGCGCCCATCCACGCCAAGGTAAAGCGTTGGCGTATGGGCATGCGTGTGACGGGCAAGGGGGCCCCCTCCACACCGCGCAACCATACGGACCAGCCCCACAAAGCCAAGACGACAAATAGCACTTGCAGCAGCGCATCGCCATAGAGGCGTTGGTTCCAAAACAAAAAGAAATACAGCACCGAGCTGATGGCCGCTAAGGGCCAGCCCCAATGCCACTCGACGATGTTGCACACGATCATGGCGAAGGCCAGCAACACGGCAATGAGCTCAAGCCAAGAAGTGTCGAGGCCCCAGAGGGTGAATGCGGTCGAGAAAAGGAGTTCGGTCACTTCGCGATTTGCACGAAGACTTCGTTCGGCTTGACCATGCCGATTTCAGAGCGGGCACGCTCTTCGACCATTTCCAAACCGTCTTTGAGGTCGTGGAGTTCAGCGCCAAGGCGATCGTTGGCCAACTGCGCCGCAGCGTTTTGCTGCTTTTGGTCGTTCAAGGTCTGACGTAGGCGCATCACGTCAGGGATGCTGCCGCGACCAAACCACAGCTGGCCCTGCAGCACGAGCAGCAGAGCAATCAGCACGAGGTGGAGTGGTCGCAACATCACGAGCGATTAACGCAAGTTGTAGAAGGCCGCACGGCCTGGGTACACAGCCACGTCGCCTAAGTCTTCTTCGATGCGCAAGAGTTGGTTGTACTTGGCCATGCGGTCAGAACGGCTCATCGAACCAGTTTTGATTTGACCCGCATTCAAGCCCACCGCGATGTCGGAGATGGTGGAGTCTTCGGTTTCGCCAGAGCGGTGCGAGATGACCGCGGTGTAGCCAGCGCGCTTGGCCATTTCGATGGCTTCAAACGTTTCGGTCAACGTGCCGATTTGGTTGATCTTGATGAGGATCGAATTGGCGATGCCTTTGTCGATGCCTTCTTTGAAGATCTTGGTGTTGGTCACGAACAAGTCGTCGCCCACGATTTGCACTTTCTTGGCCAAGCGGTCAGTCAACACTTTCCAACCGTCCCAGTCGCCTTCGGCCATGCCGTCTTCGATGGAGATGATGGGGTACTTGTCGCACCAAGTGGCCAACATGTCGGTCCACTGTTGGGCCGTCAATTGCAAACCTTCGCCAGCCAAGTGGTACTTGCCGTCTTTGTAGAACTCGCTGGCTGCGCAGTCCAAGCCCAAAGCGATTTGTTCGCCGGGCGTGTAGCCTGCCGCAGTGATGGCGTCCAAAATCATTTGGATCGCGGCTTCGTGGCTGGTGACGTTCGGGGCAAAACCACCTTCGTCGCCCACGGCAATGCTCATGCCTTTGTCGTGGATGATTTTCTTCAACGCGTGGAACACTTCAGCGCCGTAACGCACGGCTTCGCGGAAAGTGGGTGCGCCGACGGGGATGATCATGAACTCTTGCAAGTCCAAGTTGTTGTTGGCATGTGCGCCGCCGTTGATGACGTTCATCATGGGCACTGGCAATTGGTTGCCATTCATGCCGCCGAAATAACGGTACAAAGGCAAGCCAGACTCTTCGGCCGCAGCGCGGGCCACAGCCATCGACACGGCCAACATGGCGTTAGCACCCAAGCGGCTCTTGTTGTCGGTGCCGTCGAGGTCGATCAAGGTCTTGTCGAGGAACGCTTGCTCAGAAGCGTCCAAACCCAAAATGGCTTCAGAGATTTCCGTGTTGATGTGCTCAACCGCTTTCAACACGCCTTTGCCGAGGTAGCGGCTCTTGTCGCCGTCACGCAATTCGATGGCTTCGCGGCTGCCGGTGGAGGCACCTGATGGCACAGCGGCACGGCCCATGGTGCCGGACTCCAACAACACATCACATTCCACGGTGGGGTTGCCGCGGCTGTCCAAGATTTCGCGGGCGACGATGTCAACGATAGCGCTCATTTGTGTTTTCCTATGTCAAGTTTTTTAAAAAGGGTCGTGGCTGTGTGCAGTGCACTCAGGCCTCAAAGTTGTTTTCTAAGAAGGGGTGTTTTTTGGTCACGGCATCGAGTTCGACCAAGGTTTCTAGCAAAGCTTTCATCTTGTTCAGGGGCACGGCGTTGGGGCCATCAGACCATGCTTCGGATGGGCAAGGGTGTGTTTCCATGAACAAGCCAGCCACACCAGCAGCCACGCCTGCGCGGGCCAACACGGGCACCATCTCGCGAGCACCACCGCTGACCGTACCTTGACCACCTGGCTTTTGCACCGAGTGGGTCACGTCAAACACCACGGGCGCGCCAGACTTGCGCATCTCGGCCAAGCTGACCATGTCGGCCACGAGGTTGTTGTAGCCAAAGCTCACGCCGCGCTCGCAGGCCAAGAAGTTGTCTTCGGGCAAGCCAGCTTCGCGAGCCGCGTCGCGGGCTTTGTCGATGACGTTTTTCATGTCCCAAGGTGCCAAGAACTGGCCCTTTTTGATGTTCACAGGTTTGCCCGATTGCGCCACGGCGCGGATGAAGTCGGTCTGGCGGCACAAGAAGGCGGGCGTTTGCAACACATCAACCACGCTGGCCACGGTTTTGACCTGCGACTCGTCGTGCACATCGGTGAGGATGGGCAGGTGCAGTTGGCGACGCACTTCGTCGAGGATCTTCAAGCCTGCGTCCATACCCACGCCGCGTTTGGTGCTGCCAGACGATCGGTTGGCTTTGTCGAATGAGCCTTTGTAGATCAAAGGAATACCGAGACTCGAGCAGATTTCTTTGAGCTGGCCCGCCACGTCGATGGACATTTCCAAGCCTTCGATGGAGCAGGTGCCTGCGATCAAAAAGAAGCGTTGGTTGAGGCCGACGTCAAATCCGCACAGTTTCATGGCTCGTTCCGTTTCTGAAAAGGTTTAGGCCTTGGCCTTGTGATCCAGCGCTGCTTTGACGAAGGCGTTGAACAGGGGGTGACCGTCCCACGGGGTCGATTTGAACTCGGGGTGGAACTGCACGCCCATGTACCAAGGGTGCACATCTTGCGGCAATTCGACGATTTCTGTGAGCTGCTCGCGTTGGGTGAGGGCCGAAATGACCAAACCTGCTTTGCGCAGTGCGTCGAGGTAGTTCACGTTGGCTTCGTAGCGGTGGCGGTGACGCTCAGTCACCACGTCGCCGTAAATCTTGTGAGCCAAGGTACCGGGCGCCACGTCTGAACTTTGTGCGCCCAAACGCATGGTGCCGCCCAAGTTGGAGTTGGCATCACGCACTTGAATCGTGCCGTCTTCGTTCTTCCACTCGTTGATGAGCGCGATGACGGGTTGTGTGCACTCGGCCACGAACTCGGTGGAGTGGGCTTGGGTCAAGCCTGCTTTGTGGCGGGCGTATTCGATGGTGGCCACTTGCATGCCCAAACAGATGCCGAGGTAAGGCACTTTGTTCTCGCGGGCGAACTGGGCAGATGTAATCTTGCCTTCCACGCCGCGAATGCCAAAGCCACCGGGCACCAACACCGCGTCGAACTTCTCGAGTTGGTTCACGTTCTCGGGTGTGATGAACTCGGAGTCCACGTATTCGATCTTGACGCGCGCATGGTTTTTCATGCCCGCATGGCGCAGCGCTTCGTTGAGCGACTTGTAGCTGTCGGACAGGTCGACATACTTGCCCACCATCGCGATGGTGACTTCTTCTTTTGGGTTGGCCACTTCGTGGACCAAGTCGTCCCAGCGTTGTAGGTTGGCCGGTTGGGCATTGATGCGCAATTTCTCGCACACCAACCGATCCAAGCCTTGCTCATGCAACATGCGCGGCACTTTGTAGATGGTGTCCACGTCCCACATGGAGATCACGCCCCACTCGGGCACGTTGGAGAAGAGGCTGATTTTTTGGCGTTCGTCTTCTGGAATTGGACGGTCTGCACGGCACAGCAAGGCATCGGCTTGAATGCCGATTTCGCGAAGCTTTTGCGCGGTGTGTTGGGTGGGCTTGGTCTTGAGTTCGCCAGCCGCAGCGATCCAAGGCACGTAGCTCAGATGCACAAACGCGGTGTTTTGCGGGCCGAGTTTCAAGCTCATTTGACGCGCGGCTTCGAGGAAGGGCAGAGACTCGATGTCACCCACGGTGCCGCCGATTTCCACGATGGCCACATCGACCGCTTCGGGCGTTTCGTATGCTGCACCGCGTTTGACGAACTCTTGAATTTCGTTGGTGATGTGCGGGATGACCTGCACGGTCTTGCCCAAATAGTCGCCACGACGCTCTTTGTCGAGCACGCTTTGGTAAATCTGGCCTGTCGTGAAGTTGTTGGCCTTTTTCATGCGCGTCGTGATGAAGCGCTCGTAGTGGCCCAAATCGAGGTCGGTTTCAGCGCCGTCTTCGGTGACGAAGACCTCGCCGTGCTGCAGCGGCGACATGGTGCCTGGGTCTACGTTGATGTAGGGGTCCAGCTTGATGAGGGTGACTTTGAGGCCGCGCGATTCAAGCAAGGCGGCGAGTGAGGCGGCTGCAATTCCCTTACCTAGGGAAGAGACAACACCGCCGGTGACGAATACAAATTGGGTCATGCCAGATCGGGAGACTGTCTCCCGGTAGGTGGAAATCGAAATTATAGGCGCTCTGCTACATTGCGAGCCATGTCTGATCTGTCAAATAAGCACATTGTTTTGGGTTTGAGCGGTGGTATCGCTTGCTACAAGGCGGCGGAGCTGTGCCGCGCTTTGGTCAAGGCCGGGGCCACGGTTCAGGTGGTGATGACCGAGGCGGCGGCCCAGTTCATCACGCCTGTGACGCTGCAAGCCTTGTCCAATCGCGCGGTGTATGCGTCTCAGTGGGACGCGCGTGAGCCCAACAACATGGCGCACATCAACTTGAGTCGTGAGGCTGATGTCATCTTGGTTGCGCCAGCCAGCGCCGACTTCATGGCCAAACTGCTGCATGGCCGAGCCGATGAGTTGCTCAGCCTCATGTGCTTGGCGCGCCCGATTGACAGCGTGCCTTTGATTTTGGCTCCTGCGATGAACCGCGAAATGTGGCAGCACCCCGCCACTCAGCGCAACATGGCGCAACTCACCGCAGACGGTGCGCATGTCCTAGACGTAGGGCAGGGCGAGCAAGCCTGCGGCGAAACGGGTGACGGACGCATGCTCGAACCTGACGAAATCTTGGAAGACCTCATCGCGTTCTTTCAACCCAAAGTGTTGGCAGGCCAGCATGTGTTGGTCACCGCAGGCCCGACTTACGAGGCGATGGACCCCGTGCGCGGCATCACCAATTTATCGAGCGGCAAGATGGGTTTTTCCATTGCCCGTGCAGCGCGCGAAGCGGGGGCTGAGGTGACCTTGGTCGCCGGCCCCGTGCATTTGCCCACACCGCGCGGCGTGCAACGTGTGGATGTGCGTTCGGCTTTAGACATGCAAGCTGCGGTGACCCAGCATGTGGATACGGCTTCGGTGTTTGTGGCGACGGCGGCCGTCGCTGACTGGCGCGTGGCGGATGTGGCGGGACAAAAAATCAAGAAGGACGGTTCAGGCCAGTTACCTGAGTTGAGCTTTGTCGAAAACCCAGACATCTTGGCGGGTGTGGCGCAATCAGCCCGAGCTAAAAGTGGGGCTTTGTATTGCGTGGGTTTCGCTGCCGAAAGCCACGATTTGCTCAAGTACGCCACCGCCAAACGCGAACGCAAAGGCGTGCCGCTGTTGGTCGGCAACATCGGCCCGGCGACGTTTGGCTTGGACGACAACGCTTTGTTGTTGGTCGATGCACACGGCCACCAAGAGCTACCGCATGCCAACAAACTCACTTTGGCGCGTCAGCTGGTGGCTGAAATTGCAAGTCGTATGAAGGCGGCTTGATCCATTGCCATCGATTTAAATTTTTCAACATTCATTTCATCAACGCACTATGAAACTCGACGTCAAAATTCTCGATCCCCGCATGGCTGACCAACTGCCGCAATACGCCACGCCTGGCAGCGCTGGCTTGGACTTGCGCGCTTGTTTGGATGCGCCCATCACGCTCGAACCGAATGCTTGGCAACTGGTACCCACGGGTATTGCCATCCATTTGGCCGACCCTGCGTATGCCGCGCTCATCTTGCCGCGCTCAGGCCTGGGCCACAAACACGGCATCGTGTTGGGTAACTTGGTTGGCTTGATTGACAGCGATTACCAAGGCCAACTCATGGTCAGCGCGTGGAACCGCAGCGATGTGGCGTTCACACTGGAGCCGATGGAGCGCTTGGCTCAACTCGTGATCGTGCCAGTGGTGCAAGCTCAGTTCAATGTGGTGAACGAGTTTGCGGGCGCGACCGAGCGAGGCGAGGGTGGTTACGGCTCAACTGGCAAAAAATAAGGCCATGACAAACAAAAAAGCAGCCCTAGAGGCTGCTTTTTTTGTTTGTCTGCAATTGCTTTTAGTGCAAGGTGTTGTTGCCCGGCGCTTGGGCTTCAATTTTGAAAAAGCCGGTACCCAAAGTGCCACGCTCTTGTTCCTCTTGTGTGGCTTCGCGCACAGCTTGCACATCGAGGTGAATGCGAATTGCAATGCCAGCCAGCGGGTGGTTGCCATCGAGTACCACGTGTTCTGGGTAGATCTCGGTCACGGTGTAGAGTAAGTCTTGCGGTGCATCTGGGTTGCAGCCTTCAGGCAGAGCGTGGCCTTCAAGCGTGTGGCCTTCTTCCAGCTCTTTGGGAAAGCGCGCGCGAGCCTCTAAAAACACCAAGTTTTCGTCGTAGTCGCCAAAGGCTTCTTCGGGTTCGAGTTGCAAGTCGATGTGGTCGCCCACGCTGTGGCCTTGCAGCGCTTCTTCGATTTTGGCGAGCAAATCATCGCCGCCGACCAAGAACTCAACGGGGCTGTCCAATTCGTCCAGCACCTCGCCCAAGGTGTCTTTTAAGGTCCAAGTTAAGCCGACCACGCAGTGTTGTGTAATTTCCATAGGGCAAAATTGTCGCACGATGCATGTGAACAAACCCCTGACCTTGCTCGGCGGCATCAGCCCCGCCGAATTTATGAACACTTATTGGCAGCGCAAGCCTTTGTTGGTGCGCCAAGCCATCCCTGAATTCAAAGCTTTGCTCAGTCGTCCTGAGCTGTTTGACTTGGCGGAACACAACGAGGTCGAGTCTCGGCTGGTGATCGGTGCTGACGGCGGCAAGCGCGATTGGCAAATGCAGCGTGGCCCGTTCAAGCGTCGCGCTATTCCTAAGCTGACCGAACGTGACTGGACCTTGCTCGTGCAAGGTGTGGACTTACACGATGACCGTGTGGCTGCTTTGATGCAGCAATTTCGCTTCATCCCCGACGCCCGTTTGGACGATGTGATGATCAGCTACGCCACCGAAGGCGGCGGCGTAGGGCCGCACTTTGACAGCTACGACGTGTTCTTGCTGCAAGCCCACGGCCAGCGCCGCTGGCGCATTGGCCGCCAAAAAGACTTGTCGCTGGTGCCCGATATGCCACTGAAAATTTTGGCCAACTTCAAGCCAGAACATGATTGGGTGCTCAACCCCGGTGACATGCTGTATTTGCCCCCACGCTACGCCCACGATGGGATTGCACAAGGCGAGTGCATGACTTATTCGGTCGGCTTTCGCGTGCCCCAAACGGGTGACTTGGCGCGTGAGCTGCTGGTGCGCTTGAGTGAAGGCGCGGAAGAGGCGGCGGGTTGTGATTTGTACAAAGACGCGGCCCAACCTGCCGTGTCTAAACCAGCCGCCATGCCTGAAGGTTTGGCTGAATTTGCAAAAACAGCTTTGCAAAAAGCGCTAAAAGACCCTAAAGCGCTGCAACGTGCTTTGGGTGAGTATTTGACTGAGCCTAAAGCCAATGTGTGGTTTGAGATGGGCGATATGCCCGATGAACTGACTTTTGTGCGCTTAGATCGCCGAAGCAAGATGATGTACGACGAGCACCATATTTTTTTGAACGGAGAAAGTTGGCGGGCGGCAGGCAAGGATGCGGCCTTGATGCGCCATTTGGCGGATACGCGTGAATTAACAGAAGATGCGGTTAAAAAAGCTAGTCCGGAGGCATTAAGCCTGCTGATGGAGTGGTGTGACGATGGGTGGTTGCATGCGGTGGCGTGAGGTTTTGTAATTTGACGTGCAGCTGACAGAGCTTTTCAATGTTTATAGGATTTACCCTATAATTGAAGGCTGAGTTGGCGGGCTCGAGTCCATCAGCTCGGTTGTGGTGCAAGCCACAGCAATTTCCGGAAATTGTTTTCATCCCCTTTAAGGAATATCAAAATGAACAAGTCAATCCTGTTGGCATCTTTGTTGGCTGCTGCCGCTCTCGTCGCTTGCGGCAAAAAAGAAGCTCCTGCTGTTGAAGCCGCTCCTGCTGCCGCTTCTGCTGCTGTTGAAGCCGCTTCTGCTGTGGCTTCTGAAGCCGCTGCTCCAGCTTCTGACGCTGCCAGCAAGTAATCAGTTTTCGAACTGACTGCAAAAGCCACCCTAGGGTGGCTTTTTTCATGGGCGCTTCAAATCTACCGACGGTTAGACGGTGACCCATGCCGAGCCGCTTTGCGGATCTGCAACATCAATGTCCAGCATGTCACAGCCCAAAGCGGCGCTGAGGCTGGCGCGTGCAAGCTCGGGCGTGTTGTTGCGCTCACTCAAATGCGCGGCAAGTACATGGTTTAGCTGGTCATGTTTGACGCTCGCCAGCAACTCTGCCGCTGCATGGTTGGCCAAATGCCCCCATGGCCCCGCCACACGCTGCTTGAGAAAGCTGGGGTAGGTCGAGCGTCTCAGCAACTCAGGGTCGTGATTGGCTTCTAACAAAAGGGCGTGGCAGCCTTGTAAGGATGCGATGACGTGCGACGACGCATGGCCTAAATCGGTCACAACGCCCAAATGTCGATCGCCATCGCTGCAACGCAGTTGCAAGGGTTCGCGCGCATCGTGTGGAACGGTGAAGGGCCTGGCTTGCAAACCACCCAACTCAAGCGTGCAGCCATCACGCGCCACATGAATCAAATGCTGGTGTGTGGCCCAGGCCTCATCACTCACAGCTATCCTAGTGCCTTGGCTCATCCACACCGGGGTTGCATAGCGGTTGACAAAACTACGCGCACAACCCACATGATCGCCATGCTCGTGGGTGATGAAGATGGCGTCTAGGTCTTCGGCGGATGTGCCTGCTTCAATCAAGCGTGCCTCTAAATCGCGTAAACGAAGGCCGCAGTCAATGAGTAAGCGGGTGGTGTGCGTGCCACTCTGGGCTTCAACCAAAGTGGCGTTGCCAGAGCTGCCGCTGCCCAAGCTTTTAAAGCGCAGCATGGCGCAAGGCTCGGGCTGCGCTCAATCAGCGCAGATCGTCAGCCAACAGCTTCAAGATGCGCTGAGCAACTGGGCTGTTTTCAGCTTTGCCAGCCGCGTTTTGCACGCTGACCTCTGTCACGCTGTCTGTTTTGCGCACGGCGATTCGGTATTTGACAGGGCCGGTCTCGGCAGGCGTGCTGCTGAACAACTTGCTGAAGAAGCCTTTTTCTTCTTTGGTTGTATCCACGTAGCGTACAAAGTAAAGGCCTTGCGCACGGTCACGGTCTTCCACGGTAAAGCCTGTGCGGTCGAGTGCCAAGCCCACACGTCGCCAAGCGACGTCAAACGAGTCGGGGATGTTCAGCCATGTGGCGTCGCCTTTGGTTACCAACGCTGTTTTGGTGGCAACACTTTCTTGCGCGACAGGGCTGACTTTGGCTTGCTCCGCAGATACACCGAGTTTGACCATGAGGCGACTCAAGAATTCGGCTTCCAGCTCGGGGTCATTCGGGCGTGGTACCCAAATCGTGCCTGACTTGGTTTGGTCTTTGTACTCTTCGCTCATGCCGCGGTGCGTCACGAAAATATCAACACCGCCGGTTGCGTTGCGCTCAATACGCGTGCGGAACTTGTCGCGCTCGCCAGAAGAGTAAAGGCCGTCAAGCACCTTGCCCAAGTTGCGGCGGATGAAGTCTTGTGGAATCTTGGCTCGGTTTTCGGCCCATTCGGTTTCGAGCAACCCGAGTTGTTGTTGTTCGATGGTGTATGTGAAGCCGTTCTCTTTCCAAAACTCTTGGACGATGGGCCACACAACATCTGCCGAGCGGTTGACCACCAACCAGCGCTGCTTGCCGTCACGCTCGATGCGCACGTCATTGACTTGCTTTGCTGCGGTCGTGGCCACGGTTTGCACTGGGCGAACGCCCATGCTGCTGGCTGTCACAGTACCACCGGGCACCACATAACGTGTGTCGCGGGTGAGTTGTGTCAGATCTGGGGGGATGTCCAGCGGCACAACTTTGGTGCCGCCTTCGGTTTTGTAATTGACCTTGTCGCCATCCATGATGGATCCGCAACCGCTGAGCAAAGCCAGAAGGGTCAGCGTAGCAGCGGCACGATTTGAAGCAAAAGAAATTTTCACAGCCAAGGCCTTTTTAACAATCAGATCAAACCAGCCGAGCGCAACGCGCCTTCCACCACAGGCTCGTTGGCCTGGGTGAGTTCGGTCATGGGTAAGCGCAAGGTTGGGCCTGCGAGGCCCATGCGGTGCATGGCCCATTTCACGGGAATGGGGTTGGCTTCGACAAACAGGTGTTTGTGCACGGGCATCAACTTGAATTGAATGTCCATGGCACGTTTCACGTCGCCAGCAATGGCAGCCATGCACAGCTCGTGCATCAAGCGTGGCGCCACGTTGGCAGTCACGCTGATGTTGCCTTGGCCGCCGCACAGCATCAATGCCACGGCGGTGGGATCGTCACCCGAGTAAACCGCAAAGCCTTTGGGCACGTCGCGAATCAACCACTCAGCGCGTTCGATGTTGCCCGTGGCCTCTTTGATACCCACGATGCCTGGCACTTGGGCCAAGCGCAGCACGGTGTCGTGTGCCATATCGGCCACAGAGCGACCGGGCACGTTGTACAAAATCACGGGCAAGTCCACCGCTTCGGCGATGGCTTTGAAGTGCAGGTATTGGCCTTCTTGCGTGGGCTTGTTGTAGTAGGGCACCACTTGCAGTTGGCAATGTGCGCCCACTTTTTTAGCAAATTTGGCCAGCTCAATCGCTTCAGCGGTTGAGTTAGCGCCGCAACCGGCCATTATGGGCACGTGACGCTCGGTGTGCTTGGCCGCTTGTTCGACGGATACGCGGATGATTTCGCAGTGCTCTTCCACGTTGACCGTGGGTGACTCGCCGGTGGTGCCCACGACACCGATGCAATCGGTGCCTTCGGCAATGTGCCAATCAATCAGTTTGCGCAGGGCGGGGTAGTCGACGCTGCCGTCTGTGTGCATGGGGGTGGTCAAAGCCACGATGCTGCCGGTAATGGGTGTCATGTCCGTTGGTTCGGTCAAGGAAAAACGTTCATTCTAGCGAGTGCGAATGCTGTTTTTAGTGTGAAAGTGGGTAACGCACGGGGGTTTGTTCGTTGTTGGATACGTGTACCGCGACGATGCGTTGTACGAATCGCTCGGGTTGGGCGAGAAAGCCTTCTTCAAACGCCACGATGCGCAAGTCTTTGCACACGGTCAGCAGCTCAGCGGGCTGAAGCAAAAAGTCTGGCCGTGAGGGCTTGCCCACGCTTTCGTTGCCCGCTGAGAAGGTTTCGTAAATCAGCACGCCATTGGGGGCGAGGCTGGCCAGAATGCGTGGCCACAGTGGTCGCCACAAATAGTTGGTCACCACCACACCGCCGAATGTTCGACCTTGTAAAGGCCAAGGTCCGTTTTCAATGTCCGCACAGATGGCTTCATCCAAGGGGCTAACGGCGGCGATGGCTGCTGGGTTGCGGTCCACGCCTGTGACAGGGTGGCCGAGGCTCGCAAAGTGGCGCATGTGGCGGCCGTGGCCGCAGGCCACATCCAGCACGTTGCATCCTGAGGGCAAGAGGTGAGACCAGCGCGCCACCCAATTCGACGTGGGCTCTTGCCCGTGCAGCAAAGTGCTCATCTTAAAAACATCCCCAAACCTGATTCGCCAAAGTCAGCAAAAACTCAGGCTGCAAATACATCGACATCACCGCCATCAGCACCGCGAGGCACACCAACCCAATCAGTGCTTGTCGAATCCATGTGCGCGAGAGGTGACTCATTGGAAAAATCAAACGAAAACTCAAGCTACGGCGGTGGCAGGCGCACGCACGATGGCTGTTTCTTTCACAGGCAAGTTCACCAAGGCGGCAAACACGCCAAGCGCGATGGAGATGTACCAAACGATGTCGTAGCTGCCGGTTTTGTCATACAAGTAGCCGCCCAGCCACACGCCCATGAAGCTGCCAATTTGGTGGCTGAAGAACACAAAGCCACCCAGCATCGACAAATGCGCCACGCCAAAAATTTGGGCCACCACCGCATTGGTGGGCGGTACGGTCGAGAGCCACAACAAGCCCATCACGCTAGAGAAGATGTACACGTTCATGGGGGTGAGCGGCGCCAACAAGAACAGCACGATGGCCACTGAACGTGAGATGTAAATGAAGGCCAAAATTTTGCGCTTGGCCAAACGCTGGCCTAAGCTGCCCGAGATGTAAGTGCCAAACACGTTGAACAGGCCAATCAGCGCCAAGGCAATGCTCGCCACTTCGGGTGACATGTTGTGGTCTTTCAAATAGCTGGGCATGTGCACGCCGATGAACACCACCTGAAAACCGCACACAAAGTAGCCCGCCATCAGCAGCTGAAAACTGCGGTAGCTCATGGCTTCGCTCAGCGCGTGCATGATGGATTGCTCGCGATAAGGTGTTGCACCGCCACCAAACCCAGGCTCACGCAAACCGTAGGCCAAAGGAATGATCAAAAGTGCAGACACCGACAGCCACACCAAGGCCTCTTGCCACCCAAACGTGCTGATGAGGTAGCCCTCGGTGGGCACCATCAAAAACTGGCCAAACGAACCCGCCGCAGCTGCCACGCCCATGGCCCACGAGCGCTTGGCGGCGCTCACGTTGCGGCCAATCACGCCGTAAATCACGGCATAGGTGGTGCCTGCTTGGGCAATGCCAATCAGCACCCCAGCCGTGGCGGTGAAGAGTGCGGGCGTGGACGAATACGCCATACCTACCAAACCTAAGGCATACAGCACCGCACACGTCACGATGACGCGGAACGCGCCAAAGCGATCGGCCAACATGCCGGAGAAGATGCCAGCAAAGCCCCAAGTTAAGTTTTGAATGGCAATCGCCATCGCGAAGTTTTCACGCGTCCAGTCTTGCGCTTGGGTGATAGGTTGAAGCCACAGGCCAAAGCCGTGGCGCACGCCCATAGACAGGGTGACGATGGCGGCCCCGCAGGCCAGCACTTGCCACAAGGGCAGGGTTTTGTGGGTGTGAGTCATGGGGTTGACTTTAACCAATGTGG
>Ga0228700_1000609_pt1 | contig 29915 bp, 27 predicted proteins | sample McNCre317_Aug_MG_FD_178019 | JGI IMG/M metagenome (GOLD analysis project Ga0228700, IMG submission 178019) | Freshwater microbial communities from McNutts Creek, Athens, Georgia, United States - 3-17_Aug_MG | ecosystem: Environmental > Aquatic > Freshwater > Creek | place: USA: Georgia...
CGCTGCACGGCCCCGGCGATCAGTGCGTTCTGCTGGCTGAGATAAGGCGTGGCCAGTGCCGGGTCCCAATAGGGGCGCTGGGGGAAAGATTGCTGGGCGTCGATGACCAGGAGGCAGGTGTGCATGGCAGGTTCCTTGGGGTTTGCAGGAGAGAAGCCATGATTGTGCGGGCCGGCGCGCTGTCGCGCCACCCGCTGAGTGACCGGAGTCGATCACTTTCGGACAAGCCGTGCCGCCACTGGCGGCGCCAAAGCTAGGCTACGACCACCGCCGCACCCGCACCCTGCGGCGCAATGCGGCCAATGGTGTAGACCTTCTCGCCCGCTGCAGCCAGGGTGGCGGTGCAGGCCTGGGCCTGTTCTGCGCTCACCACCACCACCATGCCAATGCCGTTGTTGAAGGTGCGGTTCATCTCGATGTCGTCGATGCCGGCCGTCTTTTGCAGCCAGGCGAACAGCTCGGTCTGGGGCCAGCTGCCTTTTTGCAGGTGGGCCGCCAGGCCTTCGGGCAGCACGCGCGGAATGTTCTCCAGGAGGCCGCCGCCGGTGATGTGGGCCAGGGCCTTGATGCCGCCGCCATCTGCCGTATGCGGATGGGCGGCCAGCGCGGCCAGCACGTTCTTCACATACAGGCGGGTGGGCTCCATCAGCGCTTCCTTGAAGGGCTTGCCGTCCAGGGTGGCAGGGGCGTTGGCGCCAGCGCGCTCTATGCACTTGCGCACCAGGCTGAAGCCGTTGGAGTGCACGCCGCTGGAGGCCAGGCCCAGCACCACATCGCCGGCCTGCACATTCTGGCCGGTGAGGATCTTGCTTTTCTCTACGGCACCCACGGCAAAGCCGGCCAGGTCGTATTCGCCGGCGGGGTACATGCCGGGCATCTCGGCGGTCTCGCCGCCAATCAGGGCGCAGCCCGAAAGTTCGCAGCCACGGGCAATGCCGCCCACCACGGCTGCAGCCGTGTCCACATCCAGCTTGCCGCAGGCAAAGTAGTCCAGGAAGAACAGGGGCTCGGCACCCTGCACCAGCACGTCGTTCACGCTCATGGCCACCAGGTCGATGCCCACGGTGCTGTGCATGTTCCACTCAAAGGCCAGCTTGAGCTTGGTGCCCACGCCGTCAGTGCCGCTCACCAGCACCGGCTCCTGGTAGCGCTTGGGTACCTCGAACAGGGCGCCAAAGCCACCGATGCCGGCCAGCACGCCCTCGCGCATGGTTTTTTTGGCCAGGGGCTTGATGCGCTCGACGAGGGCGTCACCGGCGTCGATGTCAACGCCGGCGTCTTTGTAGGACAGGGGGGTGGGGGAGTTGGATTGGGTCATGGAGGGTTGCGGCAGACGGGGCTTGGAGCAAGCCCGATAGAATTTGCCCAGATTTTAAGGGTTTCACACTCCGCTCCCGCATGCCGCTCACCCCCACCCAGAAAAGTATCGCCGCATGGCTTGCCATTGCAGTGGCCTTTGCGCTGGCCCTGTGGCTGCTGGCGCCGGTGCTGGCGCCCTTTGTGGTGGCTGCGGTGCTGGCCTATGCCCTGACACCGGTGGTCGACTGGCTGCTGCGCCTGGGCCGTGGCCGCCTGCCACGCCTTTTGGCGGTGGCACTGGTCGAGCTGCTGTTCCTGGTGGCGCTGTTGGCCTTGCTGCTGCTACTGGTGCCGGTGCTGGTGAAAGAGCTGCCCCTGATCCGCGACCAGCTGCCGGTGCTGCTGGAGAGCGCGGCCGCCCAGGCCCGGCCGGTGCTGGCGCAGTGGGGCATAGCGGTGACGCTCGACCTGGACAGCGTCAAGGGCTTCATCAAGGCCTACCTGGATACCAACTTTCAAGACTTCATGGCCTCGCTCCTGTCCTCGCTCAAGATCGGCGGCAGCGTGGCCCTTTCGCTCATAGGCAACCTGGTGCTGATTCCGGTAGCGCTGTTTTACCTGCTGATGCAGTGGGAAAACCTGGTGCAACAGGTCAGCCTGCTGGTACCACCGGCCCTGCGCCAGGCCAGCGACGGTTTTCTGCAGGATGCCGATGCGGTGCTGGGCCAATACCTGCGCGGCCAGTTGCTGGTGATGCTGCTGCTGGCCATTTACTACAGCCTGGCGCTGCGCCTGTTCGGGCTGGATCTGGCCTTTCCCATCGGTGTCTTTACCGGCCTGGCCGTGTTCGTGCCCTACCTGGGCTTTGGCCTGGGCCTGCTGCTGGCCAGTTTTGCCGGGCTGTTGCAATTCACCGGGGCCCAAGGCTTCAACCACACCGTGCTGATGCTGGTGGTGGTGTTCGGCTCGGGCCAGTTGCTCGAAGGTTTTGTACTCACGCCCAAGCTGGTGGGTGAGCGCATCGGCCTGCACCCGCTGGCCGTCATTTTTTCCTTGCTGGCCTTTGGCCAGCTGTTTGGTTTTCTGGGTGTGCTGGTGGCGCTGCCGGTCAGTGCCGTGCTGCTGGTGGCCATGCGCCGCCTGCGCAGCCGCTACCTGGCCAGCGCGCTGTACCGCGCATGAGTCAGTGCCGCGCCCGCATCGGCGGTGCGCCTGACATTTGGATATGAAACAGATCGCACTGGACATCGGCCTCCTGGCAGGACCCACGGTGGCCAATTTTTGTTCCGGCCCCAACAGCGCGGCCCTGCAGCACCTGCAGCTCTGGCTGGGTGACAAGGGACAGGCGCCCCTGCGCTCGCCGGTGCCCACCTACTTCGGGGGGCCCAGCGGCAGCGGCAAGTCGCACCTGCTCAAGGCCGCACGTGAAGGCCTGCGCGAGCAGGGGGCGCGTGTGGGCTGGCTGGATGCCAGCATGCAGGATGCGCCCGACTACAACGAACAGTGGGCCGCCGTGCTGCTGGACGATGTGGACCGCTTCGACGCCGCCCAGCAGCAGTGCGCCTTCAACTGGTTTGTGAATGCGCAAAGCCTGCAGCGCCCGGTGATGGCGGCGGGCGCTTTGGCGCCGCTGGAGCTGCGCCTGCGCGATGACCTGCGCACCCGGCTGGGCTGGGGCCATGTGTTCGGGCTGCAGCTCTTGAGCGAGGCCGAGCGCCGCGCCGTGCTGCGCCAGGCTGCCGATGCCCGCGGCGTGTTTCTGGGCGATGAAGTGATGGACTTCATGCTCACCCGCTTTTCGCGCGACCTGGGGCACCTGATGGAGCTCCTGGAACTGCTGGACGGCTACAGCCTGCAGAGCAAGCGCGCCATCACCATACCCATGATCAAATCCATGATGGAGAACCAATGAGCAAGACCCGGCTGGCCCTTTTTGACCTGGACCACACCCTGATTCCCTTTGATTCCGACTACAGCTGGGGTGAGTTCACCATCGGCCTGGGCTGGAACGATGCCATCGAATTCAAGCGCCAGAACGATGCCTTCTACGCCCAGTACAAGGCCGGCACGCTGGACATCCACGCCTATTGCCGCTTTGCCACTTCGGCGGTGTGCCGCCAGGGCGAGGCGCAGTCGCGTGCCGCACATGCCCAGTACATGCAGCAGGTGGTGCTGCCCGGCATCCAGGACAAGGCCCTGAAGCTGGTGCGCGACCACCAGGCGGCGGGTGACACGGTGATCATCATCACCGCCACCAACGAGTTTGTGACGCGCCCGATTGCCAGCGCCTTTGGTGTGCCCGAGCTGCTGGCCATCGAGCTGGAGCGCGATGACGCGCCCGGCGGCAGCGGCTGGTACACCGGCGAGATCCGTGGCATTCCCTCATTCCGAGAAGGCAAGGTCACACGCCTGGAGCAGTGGATGGCCGACCATGGCCTGGGCTGGGACACGGTGCACACCACCTTCTACTCGGATTCCATCAACGACGTGCCCCTGCTGGAGCGGGCCGATGTGGCCATTGCCACCAATCCGGACGAGCGCCTGCGCCAGCTCGCCACCGAGCGCCAATGGCGCATACTCGAGCTGTTTGCCTGAACCTGCCAGGCCAGTGCCGCAAGTATTGCCGCACGCAGGACCTAAGAGGAAAAAGACTTGATCAAGAAATTCATCGACAAACTGCTGGGCAAGGCCGGCCCCAAGTTTGGCAAACGGGTGGAGATTCCCGCCAGCAGCCACGGCATAGACCCCAGCCTGGTGGACGAACGTGCCATCAATGTGGTGCGTACCCTGCAGGGTGCAGGCTTTGAGGCCTATATCGTGGGCGGCGCGGTGCGCGACCTGCTCCTGGGCCTGCGCCCCAAAGATTTCGACGTGGCCACCAATGCCACGCCCGAGCAGGTCAAGGGCCTGTTTCGGCGCGCCTTCATCATCGGGCGGCGCTTTCGCATCGTGCACGTGGTCTATGGCCGCGGACGCGAGAACGAGGTGATCGAGGTCTCGACCTTCCGTGCCTACCTGGACAATGCCGCCGCCGAGCAGGTGGCCGGCAACGAGAAGACCAGCAAGAGCGCCCTGGCCGGCATGCAGCATGCCGTGGATTCCAGTGGCCGCGTGCTGCGCGATAACGTCTGGGGCCCGCAGGAAGAAGACGCGGTGCGGCGGGATTTCACCATCAACGCCATGTACTACGACCCGCAGACGCAGATCGTGGTCGACTACCACCACGGCATCAAGGACGCCAAGAACCGCACCCTGCGCATGATTGGCGACGCCGCCGTGCGCTACCGCGAAGACCCGGTGCGCATCATCCGCGCCGTACGCTTTTCGGCCAAGCTGCAAGGCCTGGGCTTTAACATGGACGCCAAGACGGCCGGCCCGCTGGTGAAGTCACGCGCGCTCCTGGCCGATGTGCCTCAAAGCCGCCTCTTCGATGAAATGCTCAAGCTCCTGCAGACCGGCCATGCGCTGGCCTCCATTGCGCAGCTCAAGGCGCTGGGCATGCATACCGGCATCTATCCGCTGCTCGATGTGGTGGTGCAGCGCGCCGACGAGCCCTTTGTCAACGCCGCCCTGAAGGACACCGACCGCCGTGTGGGCGAGGGCAAACCGGTGGCTGCCAGCTTCCTGCTGGCCTGCGTGCTGTGGGCCGATGTGCGCGATGGCTGGGCCAGGCGCGTGCAAGAGCGCCAGCACAGCCACCCGGCGTTGCAGGACGCGATTGAAGACGTGTTCAATGCCCGCATCGGCGACGTCTCGGGCCGCGGCAAGCTGGCCGGTGACATGCGCGAGATCTGGATGCTGCAGCCGCGTTTTGAAAAGCGGGTGGGCAGTACACCGTTTGGCATGGTGGAGCAGCCGCGCTTTCGCGCCGCCTTTGACTTCATGCGCCTGCGTGCCGATGCCGGTGAGGTGGAAGAGGTGCTGGCCGACTGGTGGCAGGAATTCAGCCTGGCCGATGACAACCTGCGCCAGGACATGGTGGACGAGGTGCGCGCCGAGCAGCAGGCCCGGCCCAAGGCCGCCCGCATGCAGCGTGCACCGGCACCTGCCACTGCACGCCAGCGTGAACGGCCGGTGCGCGACGGCGGGCCGGATGCCGCATCCGGTGCGCCCGATGCGTCGGGCGCGGCGCAAGAGGCCAGCAGTGCCCCGCGCAAGCGCAGGCGCCGGCGCAAGCCAGGCACCTCGGCCGGTGGCGATGCAGGCGCGTCACCGACAGGTGGTGCTGCAGACGCTGCATGAGGGATCTTGTCTGTGCCTGAGATGGTGACAGCCTACCTGGGCCTGGGTGCCAACCTGGGCGATGCGCGTGCCGCCCTGCTGGCAGCCATGGACGCGATTGCCGATATCGACGGCGTGGCGCTGACCCGGCGCTCCGCCCTGTATGGCAGCGCACCGGTGGATGCCGGTGGTGACGACTATGTGAATGCGGTGGTGCAGGTGCAGACCCGGCTTTCGCCCCACGCCCTGCTGGAGCAGCTGCAGGCCATAGAGCAGGGCGCCGGACGCCAGCGCCCCTACCGCAATGCACCGCGCACGCTGGACCTGGATGTGCTGCTGTACGGCCAGTTGCAATGCCACGATGCGACGCTGGAGCTGCCGCACCCGCGCATGCATCAGCGTGCCTTTGTGCTGCGTCCGCTGGCCGAGATTGCGCCCGAGCTGGTCAGTGCCGAGCAACTGCAGGCCGTGGCCGGTCAGGCGGTCTGGCGGCTGTGAAGCGCCTGCCGCCGCTCAATGCCCTCAAGGCCTTTGCCGTGGCCGCGCGCACCGGCAGCTTCACCCAGGCCGGGGTGCAACTGCATGTGACGCAGGGTGCCATCAGCCGCCAGGTCAAGCAGTTGGAGACTTCCCTGGGCGTGCCCCTGTTCATCCGCGGCCACCAGGCGGTGGAGCTCACGCCCACCGGCGCGGAGCTGGCCGAGACCTTGCATCGCCTCTTTGCCGAGATGGAGGTGGCAGTCCAGCGTGCCCACGGCAAGCACCAGCCGCAAACCCTGACGGTGAATGTGCCCCCCACTTTTGCCACGCGCTGGCTGGCGCCGCGCCTCTCGGACTTTCGCGCAGCCCACCCGCATATCGATTTGCGCATCACCACCGACCGTGTCGGCAGCCTGCGCGAGGCGCGTGCCATGGATTGTCTGGTGGACTTTGCCCAGGAGCCCTGGGCACAGGCACGCTCGGAACTTCTGCTGGAGGAATGCCACATCATGGTCAGCAGCCCCTCGCTGTGGCGTGCCGGCAAGCCACCGGCCGTGCCTGGTGCCACCTTGCTGCATGTGCTGGACGGTGATGTTCGTCTGCCGGTGTGGGAGCGCTGGATTGCCCAGCATGGCCCAGAGACCCTGGATGCCCGGCCGGGCCTGACTTTCAGCACCCTGGACCAGGCCATCAACGCCGCCATTGCCGGTGCCGGCGTGGTGATCGTGGACCAGGCCATGGTGGTGCGCGAGCTGCAGTCGGGCCAGCTCAAGCGGCACAACGCGCTTACGGTGCAAGGCCCTTGTGCCTACTGGTTTGTGGCGGGCGGCAACCCAGGTTCCATGCCAAAGCGGGTGCAGGACTTCAAGGCCTGGCTGCTGACCCAGGTCGAGCCGCCTGCAGCACGCTGACCAGCACGGCCAGCACAATCACCGCACCCCCCAGCAGGCTTTGGCGCGTGACGGTTTCGCCAAACAGGGCATAGGCCCACAAGGGGGCCAGCGGAATCTCGATCATGCACACCAGCGAGGCCAGCACCGCCTTGATGCGCCGCACTCCCATCAGGTACAGGCCAAAGCCCACACCCACATTGAGCACGCCATACAGCCACAGCCAGGCCAGGTCATGCAGGCGGTTGTTGGCAAAGTCGGAAAGCGGTGCCATGGCCAGCGCCGCCAGGAAGGCACCTACATAGGTGACTTTCACCATTTCGGCCTCGGGGTGGCGTTTGATACCGATGGTGATCAGGGCAAACAGCACCGTGGCCGACAGGCTGAGCACGGCGCCCAGCAGGTTGTGCAGCGAGGCCTGGCCCCACACGATCAGGCCCATGCCGGCCACCACGGTGGCGGTGCACAGCAGGTCCAGGCGCTGGATGCGCGTGCCCAGGAACAGGGCCGAGAGCAGCAGGGTGACGATGGGGAAGGCGCTGTAGATGAACACCACATCGGCCACGCGCGTGTAGTAGAAGGCCGCGATAAAGCACAGCATGGCGCCGGTGCCGGCCAGCGACATCCAGGCCTCAGCTGCACTTAGGCGCCACAGGCTGCCCAGGTCATTGCGCTTGCCCAGCAGGGCCTGCGCCAGCAGCACCGACAGGCCCCCCAGGAGCGAGCGCCAGAACAGCGTGGTGTAGACATCGGTGCTGACCATGCGCGGGAACAGCCCGGCCGTGCTCCAGGAGAGCGCGGCCAGCGCCGTCAGTGCAATGCCGGCCCACAGACGGGCCGCACCCTGGTTCACGCCGCGGCGGTGTTGGCCTCTTTGGCCTGCTTGCGTTTCTCCAGCACCTCATCGAGCCAGTCCACGCGCATCTCGGGCACGGCGGTGATGAGTTTCTGGGTGTAGGGGTGCTCGGGGTTGTCGAAGATCTTGTCGGTGGCATCGAAGGCCACGAACTTGCCCTGCAGCATCACCGCGGTGCGGTGGGCGATGCGGTGCACCACATCCAGGTCATGGGTGATCAGGATGTAGGACAGGTTGAGTTCCTTCTGCAGCTTGCGCAGCAGGGTCAGGATCTCCTCGGCCACCAGCGGGTCCAGCGCCGAGGTGGGCTCGTCCAGGATGATCATGTCGGGCCGGGCCGCCAGCGCCCGCGCAATGCACACACGCTGCTTCTGGCCACCACTGAGCTGCCCCGGGCGGCGGCTTAAGAACTCCACCGGCAGCTCCACCAGGTTCATGAGTTCGCGGGCGCGCTCTTCCATCTCCTTGCGGCCCACACCGAAGTAGAACTGCACCGGCCGTCCGATGATCTCCATCAGGCTTTGGCGCGGGTTGATGGCCACATCCGGAATCTGGTAGACGAGCTGGATGCGCTGCTTGAGCTCCTTGCTGCGCTCTTTGAGGCTGCGCGGCAAGGCCTTGCCCTGGAACACGATCTCGCCGCTGCGCGGGGGCAGCAGGCCGGTGATGATGCGTGCCAGCGTTGACTTGCCCGAGCCCGACTCACCCACCACGGCCACCGTCTCGCCCAGCTTCACATCCAGGCTCACGCCCTTGACCACATGGAAGGTGCCGTAATAGGCCTGGCAGTCCTTGATGGAGAGCACCGTGCTGTCCTTGACCGTGCCCTGGGCGGCGCGCTCGCTGGCAGCCGCACCGCGCACGGCCACCAGGCGGGCGGTGTAGTCTTGTTTGGCGTTGTGCAGGATCTGGCCGGTCAGGCCTTCTTCGACTTCCTTGCCATGGCGCAGCACCTTGATGCGGTCGGCCACCTGGGCCACCACCGCCAGGTCGTGGGTGATGTAGATGGCTGCGGTGTGGTACTGGTGGATGAGCGATTTGAGCAGGATCAGCACCTCGATCTGCGTGGTCACATCCAGCGCCGTGGTGGGCTCATCCAGGATCAGCACGTCAGGCCGGCAGGACATGGCCATGGCCGCCATGGCCCGCTGCAGCTGGCCACCGGAGGCCTGGTGCGGATAGCGCGCACCAAAGTTCTCCGGGTCGGGCAGGTCCAGCGCCTTGAAGAGCTGGCGCGCCCAGGCCTCGGCCTCGGTGCGGTTCATGATCTTGTGGATCAGCGGGGCCTCGCAGACCTGGTCCATCAGGGTGTGGGCCGGGTTGAAGGCGGCCGTGGCGCTTTGCGCAATGTAGGCAATGCGCTTGCCGCGCATGTCGCGCCGGCCATCGGCGTTCAGGGCCCGGATGTTGGTGCCACCCAGGATGATCTCGCCACCGGCAATGTGCACACCGGCACGGGCGTAGCTCATGCTGGACAAGCCAATGGTGGACTTGCCCGCACCGGACTCGCCAATCAGGCCCAGCACCTCGCCCTTGTTGACCCGCACATCCACGTTGTCCACGATGGTGGCGCCGGCAATGCTCTCCAGGCGCAGGCCCTTGATTTCCAGAATGAGTTGGTTGTTCGCTTGTTCGCTCATGGCTGGGCGCTCCTTACAGTTCGGCCTGCGCGCCCGAGGGGCGTGCGTCAATGGACAGCATCCAGTCCACCACCAGGTTCACCGAGACGGTCAAGAGGGCAATGGCGGTGGCCGGGTAGATGGGAGCCATCATGCCGAAGTTGATGGCCGCAGCGTTCTCGCGCACCATGCCGCCCAGGTCGGCATAAGGGGGCTGGATGCCCAGGCCCAGGAAGGACAGGCCCGCGATGAACAGGAAGTTGAAGCAAAAGCGCAGGCCAAACTCCGAGACCAGCGGCGCCCAGGCATTGGGCAGGATCTCGCGGCGGATGATCCACCACAGGCCCTCGCCGCGCAGGCGCGCAGCCTCCACGTACTCCATCACCGTGAGGTTCATGCCCAGGGCACGCGCCAGGCGGAACACCCGGTTGGAGTCCAGCACCGCAATGGTGAGGATGAGCACCGGAATGCTGGAGCCAAACACGCCCAGAATGATGAGCGCAAAGATCAGGCCGGGGATGGACAGCATCACATCCACATAGCGGGTGAAGAAGACGTCCACCCAGCCGCCCACCACGGCCGAGACGAAGCCCTCGACGATGCCGATCAGGAACGACAGCAGGGTGATGGCCAGGGCCACGCCGATGGTCATGCGCGCGCCGTACATGATGCGGGTGAGCATGTCGCGCCCGATCTGGTCGGCCCCCAGCAGCATGGCCATGGAGGGCTCGTCCCAGGTGCCGCCCACGTTTTGCGATTCGCCATAGGGCGCCAGCCAGGGCGTGAACACCGCGATGAAGATGAAGAGGGCCATCACAACCAGGCCGAACCAGGCCGACAGGGTGGGTTTGTGTCCGAATACTTTCATGGGGAAACAGTCCTTGTAGCAGTCCGTGTACTCAGCGCTTGTGGCGCAGGCGGGGGTTGACCAGAATCACCAGGATGTCGGCCAGGGTGTTGAGCGAGACGAAGACCATGGCAAACACCAGGCCGCAGGCCTGGATCACCGGCACGTCACGCTTGGAGACGGCATCCACCATCAGCTGGCCCAGGCCCGGATAGACGAACACCGCCTCGATCACCACCACGCCCACCACCAGGTAGGCCAGGTTGAGCGCCACCACCGTGATGATGGGAGCGGCCGCATTGGGCAGGGCATGGCGCACGATCACGCGGCCGCGGCGGGCGCCCTTCAGGAAGGCCATCTCGATGTAGGGTGTGGACATGACCGAGAGCACCGAGCTGCGCGTCATGCGCTGCATGTGGGCCGCCACCAGCAGCGTCAGGGTGATGGCCGGCAGGGTGGTCTGGTAGAGGCGCTCGGCCCAGGGCATGTCCTTGTAGACGGTGGACAGCGAGGGGAACCACTCCACGTCCACGGCCAGGAAGATGATCAGCAGGTAGGCAATGAAGAACTCGGGCAGCGAGATGGCGGTCAGCGTGATCAGGTTGGCCAGCTTGTCCACCAGCTTGCCCTCGTTGATGGCCTGCAGGATGCCCAGGCCCACGGCCAGGGGGATGGCGATGGCTGCGGCATAGCCGGCCAGAAACAGGGTGTTGGCCAGGCGCGGGGCGATCTCGTCGATGATCACGCGCTTATTTGTAAGGGCCACGCCCAGGTTGCCATGCAGGGCGCCCGTCAGCCAGTTGACGTAGCGCTGCCAAGCCGGCAGGTCCAGGCCCAGCTCCTTGCGAAACACCTTGAGCGCCTCGGGTGTGGCACCCTGGCCCAGCACGGCGGAGGCAACGTCGCCGGGCAGGATCTGGGTGCATATGAAAATCAATACGGAGACCGCAAAGAGGGTCAGCACTCCCAGCAGGAGCCGGTTCAATATCAGTTTGGCCATCGTCTGTCTTTGGTGGTTGGGCACGGTGCTGCGTGCCTGCCATGCGCAGACGCACAGTGTTCCACCGTTTCAAGACAGCGAGCTTGGCTGCAGATCGGGCACTTGGCGGGAACTTAAGTGCCAACGATGCAAAACTTCAGGCGCACTTATGCAGTTTGCGCGGCCCTGCGGTATTCCCAGCCGATGTGCGCCAGCAAGGCCAGGAAGACGATGGAGCCACCCAACACGGTGCGCGCGCCGGGCACCTCGTTGTGCAGCAGCCAGACCCACACCGGCCCCAGCACCGGCTCGGCCGTGCCGATGAGGGCGGCCAGGGCCGCCGGAATCAGACGTGCGCCGGCAGCAAACAGGGCCATGCCCAGGCCCAGGTTGACCGCTCCGAACAGGCAGAGCAGGCCCAGTTCGCCGGCCGTCACCGCATAGCTCTGTGCCATGCACCCCGCCACCGCAGCACCCATGAACATGCCCAGGCAGACGGCGGGCATCATGGGCACGTGGGCGTTGTGGCGGGTGATGACCGTGGCGCAGGCAAAGACAAAGGCAATCAGCACAGCCAGGGTATCGCCTATGCGCGAGACCTGGCTGCCCAGCGAGCCCGAGACCATGATGGCCACCCCGGCAATGACCCCGCCAATGGCCACCCAGGTGGGCAGGCTGACCCGCTCCTTGAAAATCACAAAGCCCATCAGCGCCGCGATCAGCGGCACCCCCGCCTGCACCAGCAGCACATTGGCCACCGTGGTGTAGCTAAGGGCCGTCACAAAGGCGGTGGAGGCAATGGCAAAGCACAGCGCCACGCTAAGGCCGGGCAGGCCCATGCTGCCAAACATCGACCAGGTGCGCTTCAGGCCGTCGCGGTACAGCATGAAGACCAGCAGAAAGGCGCAGGCAAAACTCGAGCGCCAGAACACCACCAGCCAGGTGTCGCTGATGTGCAGGTAGCGCGCGATGGCGCCGCTCAAGCTCCAGGCCAGGGCCGATCCAAAAACCAAAGTAACGCCGCGTTTGTCGATGTGCATCTTGTTCCTTCCGGCAGTGATGGTGCGGCCTGCGCGGGCGCCCGACAAACGATTTGTAGTCACATATCCTGTGAGTTAAACTCACAAATAGTCCCATGCTTGCCCGCCTTCCCCCGCTCCAGACCCTGCGCGCCTTTGAGGCCACGGCACGCCTGCTCAGCATGACCCTGGCCGCCCAGGAGCTGCATGTGACGCATGGCGCCATCAGCCGACATATACGCACCCTGGAGGCCGACCTGGGCAGCGTGCTGTTCCTGCGCACCACGCGCCAGATTGCCCTCACCCGGGCCGGCGCCGACCTGCATGCCACCGTGGCCCGCCTGTTTGCCGAGCTGGCCGCGGAGGCGCAGCGCCTGCGCAGCGGCCAGGCCGACCAGCGCCTGACCATCAGCACCGGCATTTCGTTTGCCAGCAAGTGGCTGGCGCCGCGCATGGCATCGCTCAAGGCCTGCTGCCCCCAGTTTGACGTGCAGATGGATGTGACCGACCTGTGCGTGGACCTGCGCGATGGCCATGCCGATGTGGCGATCCGCCACGGCTACGGCCATTACCCCCATGCCATGTGGGAGCGGGTGCTGGAGGAGTACGTGACGCCGGTGTGCAGCCCCGGCTACCTGGCGCAGGTGGGCGGTCTCACGCAGCCGGCCGACCTGCTGCGCTGCACCTTGCTGCACGAAGTCGGCATGCATGCCAACTGGAGCCAGTGGTTTGCCATGGCCGGCCTGGGCAAGCTGCGCGTGCCGCGTGGCCCCAGCATCAGCCACGGCAGTGTGGCGGTGGAGGCGGCCATCCGCGGCGAAGGCGTGGCCGTGGCGCGCAGCACCCTGGTGGCCGACGACATTGCCGCCGGGCGGCTGGTGGCCCCCTTTCCCCACCAGCGATTGGGGGCGGAGCGTGGCTACGACCTGGTCTACCGCGTGGGCGAACGCGACAGCCCCAAGGTGGTGGCGGTGCGCGCCTGGCTGCAGCAGGAGCTTGCTACGTTTCTGCACGCTGCAGGCTAGCCATGGGCGCGTCAGCCCAGGGCCCCTACCCAATCGCTCTGCAAGGTGACATCACACGAGGCCAGGATGTGGCTGACGGAAGTGCCCAGGTGCAGGGTGAAGCGGCCTGCCTCGGCCCGCCAGCAGCGCGCGGCCTCGTCATAAAAAGCCAGTGAGCGCATGTCCAGCGCCATGCGCGCCGTGCCCTGGGCACCGGCTGGCAGGTGCAGCTTGGCAAAGCCCTTGAGCTCCATGGCGGGGCGCTCCACGCTGGCCTGGACGTCGCTCACATACAGCTGCACCACCGTGGAGCCTGCACGCGGGCCGGTGTTGCGCACCTCCACTTCCACGGTGAAGCCTTCACCGCTGTGCAGGATGGTGGGTACGCCGCGCAGCGCGCCGTAGGCAAAGGTGGTGTAGGACAGGCCGTGGCCAAAGGGGAACTGCACCGCCAGGCCGGCGCGCTGGTAGTGGCGGTAGCCAATGAAGACGCCTTCGGCATAGTGCACATGGCCGGCCTCTCCCGGGTATTGGGCAGCAGCGCCCTGGCCCACCGTGTCGGCCAGTGCCAGTGGCCAGGTCTGGGGCAGGCGTCCGCCGGGCTCGGCCGCACCCAAGAGCACATCGGCAATGGCGTTGCCGCATTCCTGCCCGGGGTACCAGGCCTGCAGCACGGCGCCCACCTGCTGCAGCCAGGGCAGCAGCACCGGCGAACCCGTTTGCAAGACCACCACGCAGCGCGGGTTGGCCGCTGCCACCTGCGCAATCAGCGCGTCCTGGTCGTGGGGCAACTGCAGGCTGCTGCGGTCCAGGCCTTCGCTGTCCCACTCGGCATTCAGGCCGGCGAACACGATGGCCACGTCGGCCTCGCGTGCGGCCTGCACCGCCTGGGCCACATTCGCATCGCCCAGCTTGCGGTGGGCGCCAAAACGCAGGGCGTAGAAGGTCTGCTGTGCAGGGCAGGCGCTGCTGTATTCCAGGGCGATGTCGCAGACCTCGCCGGCCTGCAGCATGCGCTCGTGCAGCACCTCGTCGCAGCCATGGGTGAAATAGGTCTCGCCGCGCGCCCAGTGGGTCCAGGCGTCCACCGCCAGCACGCCGTTGATGAAGGCGCGGCTGCAGCCCGCGCTGATCAGCGAGAACTGGTGCACTCCCGCACGGTCGGCCACATAGCGCATCGTGGCGCGCGCCGAAAACCGGCCGTCCTGCACGCCCGCGGGCAGCTGGCCCACCCACATCTGCTCGGTGTTGGGCAGCACGGCGCTGGATACCACCGGGCCAGAGAGGTCGGTACTGCCGTAGAAATCGAAATGCACCGGCTGCTGCAGCACCGGCACCCAACGGTGGATGTCGGCGCCCGGGTGGTGGGTGAAGCTGGCATCCGGCCACTGGGCGCGCAGGGCGTCCAGCGGAGCGATGCGGTAGTGCGCATTTACGGTGGCGCTGCCGCCGCCCATGATCTGCGGCACCGTGGCGCCAATGCCGATGAGCGCCACCCGCTGGCCCGGCCGCGCCGCCAGCGGCAGAAGGCCGCCTTCGTTCTTCAGCAGCACCATGCCCTCGGTGCCCAGGGTGCGGATCAGCGCGCGGTGGGCCGGCAGATCATCGGCACGCTCAGGGCGTGTGCTGCGGTCGTCAAAGCGGCCCACGCGCTGCATCAGGCGCAGCACACGTGCGGCGCACTCGCGCACGGCCTGGGCCGGCAGGCGGCCTTCCTGCACGGCCTGCACCAGGCGGGCGCCGCGCTGGCGGGCCGGGCCGGGCATTTCCAGGTCGGTGCCGGCCAGCACGCTTTGCACCGTGTCGTGTTCGGCAAACCAGTCGGTCATCACCAGGCCGTCAAAGCCCCACTCCCCGCGCAGCACCTCGGTCACCAGGCGGCGGTGGTTGGCGGCAAAGGTGCCGTCCAGGCGGTTGTAGGCGGTCATCACGGCCCAGACGCCGGCTTCTTTGACGGCGCGCTCAAAGGGCAGCAGGTAGAGCTCACGCAGGGCCCGCTCGGGAATGTCGGAGCTCATGCTGGTGCGCTGGTACTCGCTCTCATTGCCCACAAAATGCTTGATGGTGGCAGCCACGCCGGTGCCTTGCACGCCGCGCACATAGGCCACGGCCATCTCGGCAGACAGCCAGGGGTCTTCCGCATAGCACTCGAAGTTGCGGCCATTGAGCACCGTGCGGTGCAGGTTGACGGTGGGCGCCAGCAGCACCTGTGCACCCTTGAGCCTGGCCTCTTCACCGAGGGCCGCGCCGGTGGCCTGCAGCAGCGCGGGGCTCCAGCTGGCGGCCAGGGCGATGGCGGCCGGAAAGCAGGCGGTGCTGGGCCCGTCCTTGAAGATGCCGCCGCGTGCACCGTTGGGCCCGTCGGTCACCTTGAGCGCCGGCACCTGCAGCCTATCCACGGATGGCGTGCTCCAGAAGTCGGCACCACAGAGCAGGCTGACCTGCTCTTCCAGGCGCATCTGGTCCAGCAGGCTTTTGATGGGGTCGTGGTGCATGGTGTTCCTAAGGGGCGGTTTTCCTGGCCAGGCGGACATGGGTCACGTTGTCGGATGCGACCCGCTCCACAACCGCGTAATCGCGTGCAATCCTGGCGGTGCCGTCAAACAGGCGCTCGCCGCTGCCCAGCAAGGTGTTGGTCAGCACCAGGTGCAACTCGTCCACCAGGCCGGCCTGCAGGTACTGGCGCACCACGGTGGCGCCGCCGCCCAGGCGAACGTCCTTGCCCCTGGCTGCGGCAAAGGCCTGGCGCAAGGCAGACTCCATGCCGTCGGTGACAAAGTGAAAGGTGGTGCCGCCTTCCATGGCCAGGGAGGGGCGCGCATGGTGGGTGAGCACAAATACGGGCGAGTGGTAGGGTGGGTTGGGCCCCCACCAGCCCTTCCATTCCTCGTCGGTCCAGGGGCCGCGCACCGGGCCGAACATGTTGCGGCCCAGGATGTTGGCGCCGATGTTGTCAAAGGCCCGGGCCAGGTAGCTGTCATCAATGCCGGTGCTGCCGCCCTGCTGACCGAACATGGCCTTCATGGTGCGGGTCTGAAAGGCCCAGTCCATGATGGCCAGGCCATTCTTGCCAAAGGGTTCCTTCAGGCTCTGGCCCTCGGCGGAGCTGAAACCGTCCAGCGACAAGGCGAAACAACGTACCACCAGTTTTTGCATAGGAGGCTCCCAAGGGGCTGTGGAAAGGGGGCGGTTCATTCTAGGGGGCTGCGCAGATGCCACTACCATCGGCCCCTACTTACAAAGGTTTTTGTCCATGAAAGCAGTTGTCTTTGAAGCCTTCGGTGGAGCGCCGCGCTTGCAGAACGTGCCCGACCCCACGCCTGTGCCCGACGGCGTGGTGGTGCAGGTGATGGCTACCGGCGTGTGCCGCAGTGACTGGCATGGCTGGGTGGGGCATGACACCGACATCGTGCTGCCCCACGTGCCCGGCCATGAGCTGGCCGGCGTGGTGCAGGCGGTGGGACGGGATGTGCGGCGCTGGCGCGTGGGGGACCGGGTGACGGTTCCCTTTGTTGGCGGCTGTGGCCACTGCCCGCAGTGTGCATCCGGCAACCAGCAGGTGTGCGAGCGCCAGTTTCAGCCCGGCTTCACACACTGGGGATCTTTTGCCCAGTATGTGTCGATCCACCATGCCGACCTGAACCTGGTGCGCCTGCCGGATGAACTCGATTTCACCACCGCCGCCAGCCTGGGCTGCCGCTTTGTGACCTCGTTTCGCGCGGTGGTCGACCAGGCCCGCACCAGCGCCGGCCAGTGGGTGGCTGTGCATGGCTGCGGCGGCGTGGGCCTGTCGGCCATCATGATTGCCAGCGCCGTGGGCGCCAATGTGGTGGCGGTGGATCTATCTGACGACAAGCTGGCCCTGGCCAAGGCGGTGGGGGCGGTGGCCACGGTCAACGCCCGCAGCGTGCCCAATGTGGTGGAGGCGGTGGCCGAAATTACAGGAGGCGGAGCGCACGTCTCGCTGGATGCGCTGGGCCACCCCACCACCTGCTTCAACTCCATCAGCAACCTGCGCCGCCGGGGCCGGCATGTGCAGGTGGGCCTGATGCTGGGCGAGCACACCACACCCGCGATTCCCATGAGCAAAGTGATTGCGCACGAGCTGGAAATCTACGGCAGCCACGGCATGCAGGCGCACCGCTACGACGCCCTGTTTGCGATGATGGAGTCTGGCAAGCTGGCGCCGGACAAGCTGGTGGGCAGGCAGATCAACCTGGAACAATCCATCGAAGCCCTGATGAACATGGACAAGTTCCAGGGCACCGGCGTCACGGTGGTCACCGAGTTTTGAGGGCCAGGCCGCCGTGGGCGGCCTGGCCTGGGCCTTAGCTGAGGTGATGCACCTCTGCCGCGTCGTACACCGGCGTGGGAATGCCCTCGTAGCGGGCCTTGAGCTGCAGGGCCGTGAACTGCGAGTAGTGGCGGTTCTGGTGCAGGTTGCCGCCCTGAATCCACAGGTGCGGAACCTGCGTGGGCTTCCACATATTGCGCAGCTCACCTTCCCACGGACCCGGGTCCTTGGGCGTGTCCGAGCCCAGGCCCCAGACCTTGCCGAGCTTGTTGGCCACATCGGGTGAAATCAGGTCCCCCAGCCAGCGGTTCATGGAGCCATAGCCGGTGGCGTAGACGATGATGTCGGCCTCCAGCTCGGTGCCGTCGGTCAGCACCACGCTCCTGGGCTTGATGCGCGCAATGTTGACGCCGCTCTTGAGGTGGATGCTGCCATTGGCCACCAGCTCGCTGGCGCCCACATCGATGTAGTAGCCCGAACCCCGGCGCAGGTATTTCATGAAGAGGCCCGATCCGTCCACGCCAAAGTCCAGCAGGAAGCCGGCTTTTTCCAGGCGCGCATACAGGTCGGCATCGCGCTTCTTCATCTCCTCGTACACCGGGATGTGGAAGGTGTGCATGATCTTGTAGGGCACGCTGGCAAAGATCAGGTCGGCCTTGTGGCAGTCGATGCCGTTCTTCACCGCCTGCTCGCTGTACAGGCCACCCAGGGCCAGCTCCATCAGCGATTCGCTGGGGGCGATGTGGGTGCTGCTGCGCTGGACCATGGTGGTGTCCACGCCTTCTTCCCACAGGGCCGCGCAGATGTCGTGGGCCGAGTTGTTGGAGCCCAGCACCACCGCCTTCTTGCCCCGGTAGTTCTCGGCACCCGGGAACTTGCTGGAGTGGAACTGGTCGCCCAGGAAGCTGTCGGCTCCCTCCACCTGGGGCACGTTCGGGTAGCCCGAGACGCCCAGGGCCACCACCAGCTCCTTGGGCTTGAGCGTGACTTCGCGGCCCTCGCGTTCCACGGTAATCTCCCACTCGCCGCGGGCCTCGTTGTAATGCGCCTTCTTGCAGGTGGTCGAGTTCCAGTAGTTGAGCTCCATCACCTTGGTGTACATCTCCAGCCAGTCACCCACCTTGTCCTTGGGCGCGAACACCGGCCAGTCGTCCGGGAAGGGCAGGTAGGGCAGGTGGTCGTACCACACCGGGTCATGCAGGCACAGGCTCTTGTAGCGGTTGCGCCAGCTGTCGCCGGCCCGGGCATTCTTCTCGATGATGATGGTGGGCACACCGAGCTTGCGCAGCCGCGCACCCAGGATGATGCCGGCCTGCCCGCCGCCGATGATCACCACATGCGGCTGCTGGGTGTAGCCCAGTGTCCTGGCCTCCTGCTGGCGGTCTTCCAGCCAGGTGGTGCGGCCCTTGTGCGGGCCATGGGCCACGCCCTTGGGTCGCGTCACGCCCTTGGCCTCTTCAAAGCCCTTGAGCTCTACCATGGTGGTCAGAAAGGTCCAGGCCCGTCCGCCTTGCAGGCGCAGCAGGCCCTTGCCACGCGACACCGCCGTGTCGAAAGTGAACCATGCCTCGGTCACGCCACCGGCCTCGCTGGCCTGGCCATCCACTTTCCAGTTGGAGGGCTTGGCCGTGGCCAGTGTGCTCTGCAGCATCTGGCGCACCTGGTCGCGGCCCTCGGCGGTCTTGATATTCCAGGTGAAGGACAAGAGGTCCCGCCAGTAGCATTCGTCGTTGAAGAGTTGGCTGGCGGCGTCGATATCACCCTTTTGCAGCGCGGCATCCAGCGTATCCAGCCAGTGCGTTGCCTGTTCCTGTGCAGTCATCAGTGAGGTCTCCTGTTATGTTGATGTCACCCCAGCGGCGGGTGACCTCCCCATAAGGCAAAGCGCGTGCCAGTAGAAAAGTGACAGGGGCAGTCCGCAAAGAGGCGGCAGCAGGCCTTATTGGGCCGGTCATGCCGTGCAAGCTGTCACACCCCCTGCACGGGGCAGGGCGTGCAAGGCAGGATCGCTGTGACAGCTGTAACAGGGGCCGATACACCCGGTGCAATGCATGGGGCCTGCCTTTGCAGGCGCTGTGGTTTCAGCCCCGGGGCCGGGTTTTAGAGGGCTGCGCGCTCGCCGATGGCCACCCCATCGGCCCGGTTGGGCGAGCGCATGCCATGGCGCTCCATGCGGCGGTACAGCGTCATGCGTGAGACGCCCAGGCGGCGGGCTGCCTCGCTCACGTTCCAGCCGCTCTGGCGCAGGGCTTCGCGCAGGGCAGCTGCAGGGTCCGGGGCTGCGGCGACGGATGCCCTTGCAGGTGCGGGCGGGGCGACTTCTGCGGGGGGTGCCGGCAACTCCGCCGGGGCCCACAAGGCGGTGAGGTGGCCCGGCGGCCTGCGCACCAGGTACTCGGGCAGGTCTTCCAGGCCTACCAGGGCGTTGCGGCACAGGGCGCGCGCGCAATCGAGCACATTGCACAGCTCTCGCACATTGCCCGGCCAGTCGTGGCGCAGCAGCACCGCGCGGGCCTCCTCGCTGAGGGCCACGGCGGGCTCGTCGCGGGCACAGAGCTGGTCGATCAGGGCCTTGAGGTCGCGCCGCTCGCGCAGGGCCGGCAGGTGGAAGTGCACGCCGTTCAGGCGGTAGTACAGGTCATCGCGAAAGCGCCCGGCCTGCACGGCGGCCACCAGGTTGCAGTGGGTGGCCGCCACCACGCGCAGGTTGACGGCAATGGGCCGGGTGGCGCCCACGGGCAATATCTCGCGTTCGGCCAGCACGCGCAGCAGGCGGCCCTGCAGGGGCAGGGGCATGTCGCCGATTTCATCCAGGAACAGGGTGCCGCCATTGGCCTCCTGGATCAGGCCACGCTTGCCGCGCGCATGGGCCCCCGAGAAGCTGCCCGGCAGGTGGCCGAACAGCTCGCTTTCGATCAGGGTCTCGGGAATGGCCGCGCAGTTCACCGCCACAAAGGGCTGGCGCCGGCGCTCACTGCTGTCGTGCAGGGCGCGCGCAAAGCGCTCCTTGCCGCTGCCGGTCTCGCCGGTGAGCAGGATGTTGATGGGCGAGTTCACCAGCCGCCCCGCGCGCTCGGTGATGTGGTCCATGGTGGGGTCGCCAGCCGAGAGGGCTGCCAGCGGCGCCGGCACCGCAGCACGCGGGGCCACGCTGGCAGGCGCCGAGGCAAAGCGCATGGGTGGCGGCGAGGCCAGCAGGAACAGCATCTCGGTGGAGCCCGGCAGGGTGACGGCGCGCTGGTCCACCGGCAGGCCCGCCAGGTAGCGCCCCAGGTCGCAGGCGCTGATGTTGAGCACCGACGACAGCGGGCGACCGATCAGCCCACTGGGCGCCAGGCCGCTGGCCAGGGTGCCCAGCCCGCTGGCGCGCTCCAGCAGCAACTGGGCCTGGCGGTTGTGGCCCAGGATACAGCCCGCGTCGTCCAGGGCCAGCAGGTAGTCGGGGTTCACATCGAGGAACTCGGGCGCAGGGCTCATGCGCAGCACCCAGTGCGCGCGGTAGCGCTGCAAAAAGCTGGCGTTCTCCACATGCGCGGCATACATCTTCACCATCTGCAGGGCCAGGTGCTGGCTTTCCTTGCCGGTGGGGGAGCTAAGGGCCGAGATGTCCAGCACCGCCTTCATGCGGCCCTGGTCATCGAACACCGGCGAAGCGGTGCAGGTGAGGGGAATGTGGGTGGCATCGAAGTGGTCATCCAGATGCACCGTCAGCGCCTGGCCGGTGGCAATGCAGGTGCCCACGCCGCAGGTGCCGGCATGGTGCTCGCTCCAGTCGGCGCCCAGGTAGAGCCCGGCACGGCGCAAGCTGGGCTCAAAGACCAGATCGCCCAGAAAGTCGACGGTGACGCCACGCGCATCGGTCAGCAGCACGCAATAGCCCAGGCCGGCCACTTGGCGGTACAGCGCCTCCAGCCCGTGGCGGGCGATGCGCAGAAAGACTTCCAGCTGCTCCTGGTGCTCGCGCAGTTGCGCATGGGGCAGGATGACGGCCTCCTGCATGCGGGTGGGGTCCAGCCGGTGCTCGCTGACACAGCGGCTCCAGGAGGCATGGATGATGCGGTCCTTGGACAGCGGCAGGCCATGGGGCATGGCGTCCAGGCCGACGGCATGCATGACCTGGGTGATATGCGCTTGCTGAGAAGAAAGCATGGAAGGGTCCCTGCCACAAGAGAGTGGGAAACCATAAACGAATCAAGCGGGCGGGCATAGCCCGGGAGTACCCCTAGCCGCGCTGGCGCCGTCTGCGCAGGCGCTTCAGACGCCACAGCAGCTTGACCAGCAGGTAGCCCATGGCAGCACCGCCCACTGCAAACAGGCCCATACCCAGCACCGTGGGCCAGCCGTAGGTGGCAAACCACTGCGCCAGGTCCATGTCCGCTGGGGCGCTGTAGCTGCCGGGGGCACCGATGAACCCCTCGCCCACCTGGTAGGCCAGCCACAGCCAGAAGCCGACCGTGAGCGGATTGGTGAGCAGGGTCATGGCGGCGGCGGCCGGAATGTTGGCGCGCCACCAGGTGCAGTGAAAGACCGCCACCACAATCTGCCCAAAGGGAATGGCAAAGGCCCAGAAGGTGCCCACGGCCACGCCACGCGCCACCGCCTCTTGCTGGAAGCGCCACAGCTGCGCCTGCAGCAGGCGGCCTGCCACCGGCCTCAGCCAGGGGTGCGCGGCCAGGGCTTCCCGGCTGGGCACGGCCTGGCGCAGGCGCTCGCTCCAGCGGGCGCCTGGGGCTTGCGGGGTGTGCTGTGGATAGGGCAAAGGGACTTTCTCGGTGGCTTGCATGGGCTGCATGGTGCGGACCCGGCGGCTTGTCTTCCAGCAGGAAAACCCATTTATATATTCCTGTTTTTGCGAAGCAAAATTATTTATTTATCAGAAAAAACTATATTTGAACCGATAGACTAAAACTTCGTTCCCAGGCGGGTTCCAGGCACTGCAGGCATGGGCAGTGCACGCCGCGCCGGCCTGGCATTCCGATCAAGAGAGGTATCTATGCAGACTATTGCGCCCCTGTGGCTTTGGACCACCTTTGCTGGCATTGTGTTGGTGTCCTTGTTCGTGGACTTTGTGGTGCTCAAGAAGCAGGGCACGCATGAAATCGGAGTCAAGGAGGCCCTGAACTGGTCGCTGGTCTGGATTGCGATCAGCTTCCTGTTCAACGGGCTGTTCTGGTGGGCGGTGAAAGACGTCACCGGCTCGGTGGACATGGCCAACACCAAGTCCCTGGAGTTCCTCACCGGCTATCTCATCGAGAAGTCGCTGGCGGTGGACAACATCTTCCTGTTCCTGATGATCTTCACCTACTTTGCCGTGCCCGCGCCCTTCCAGAAGCGGGTGCTGATGATTGGCATTGTGGGGGCCATTGTGCTGCGCACCGTCATGATTCTGGTGGGTGGCTGGCTGCTGGCGCAGTTCCACTGGATTTTGTATGTCTTTGGCGCCTTTCTGATTCTTACCGGTATCAAGATGTGGATCGCTGCGGACCACGAATCCGATCTGGAAAACAACCCTGCGCTGCGCCTGCTGCGCAGGGTCTTGCCGGTAAGCAACAACTACGACGGCGAGAAATTCTGGACGGTGGAAAACGGCAAAAAAATTGCCACACCTCTGTTCATGGTGATCTGCCTGATTGCGCTCACCGATGTCATCTTTGCGGTGGATTCCATCCCCGCCATATTTGCCATCACCAGCGACCCTTTCATCGTGCTCACCAGCAATGTGTTTGCCATTCTGGGTCTGCGCGCCATGTACTTCCTGCTGGCCGCGGTGGCCAACAGGTTCCACCTGCTCAACTACGGCCTGGCGGTGATCCTGGTCTTCATCGGTACCAAGATGTGCATCGTGGATTTCTACAAGGTGCCGGTGCTGGTGTCCCTGGGGGTGGTGGTGGGCATCCTGGCGCTGACCATGCTGCTAAGCGTGCGCACGGCCAAGGCAGTAAGGAACTAGGAGCCCCCACGCTCATTCACCGCGTGTAATTCGGTGCCCCCTCAGGGGGCCCTCGCGGCTTGGGGCGGCCCGGCGCCGCTCATGTCGCCCCAACGCATGCCGCTGGATGCAGCAGGCGCTGCACCAGCGGGTGCTGCACCTTCTTGGTGGTGCCTATGGCGTAGAAGTGTTCGGTGACGCCTTCGCAGGGGCCGATGCGCTGCACGCCGTAATGGGTCAGCAGATCATCATGCACCCACTCGGCTGCGGGAAACACGCCCATGCCGCTGGCACCAAAGGTCTTGAGCAAGGCGCTGTCTTCAAACTCACCCACGATGCGCGGGCGAATGCCGTGCTGCTGGAACCAGGCATCGATGCGCTCACGCACCACGTTGTGGCCGGTGGGCAGCAGCAGGGGCGTCTTTGCAAGGCTTTGCGGAAAGCCCTTGCTGGCGGCCTTCTGCAATGCCGGCGTGCCGTACCAGGCCATGGGCGAGATGCCCAGGGAATGGGAATAAAGCTTGATGTTGGGGTTGGCAGGCGCGGGGCGGTCTGACAACACCACATCGAGCCGGTGCAGGGCCAGGTCACCCAGCAGTTCATCGAACTCGCCCTCATGGCAGAGCAGGCGCAGATGGGGCTCGGGTATCACCGCTTGCAGCAGGTGCCGCACCACCAGCTTGGGCAAGCCGTCGGAGATGCCAACAGCCAGGCGCACGGTGGGTTCGCTGACGGCGTCGCGCACCAGGGCCGGCAGTGCTTCACCCAACTGAAAAATATGGTCAGCCTGCTGCATGGCAACCTGGCCGGCCTCAGTCAGCGCCAGCCCGCGCCCGGCGGGCTTCAACAAGGCAAAGCCCAATGAGCGCTCCAGCTCGCGCACCTGGGCGCTGACGGTCTGCACCGCCATGTCGAGTTTGTCCGCGGCCTTGGAGATGCCGCCCTCTTTGGCGACCACCCAGAAATAGTAGAGATGCTTGTAGTTGAACGGTGCGCTCATGTTCTGCATTTTTAAGAATTTCGCTAAGAAATTATCTGCTTTTTTATAAATAGTCCGATCTCTATCGTTGGTGCTTTCTACAACCAACCAGAGATATATATGCAGATTATTTTTGAGTCCCGTGGGCTGGACGGCGTGCAGATGCAGGAGCACTCGGTGAAGCGCGTGCGCTTCGCCTTGAGGCGTCTAAGTAGCCTGGTGCCGCGCGCCAGGCTGCAGTTCTCGGATGTGAACGGACCGCGCGGCGGCCTGGACAAGCGCTGCCGGGTCGAGCTCAACACCCTGGATGCGGGCGCGGTCATCACCACCTCGGTGGCGGGCGACTGGCGCTCGGCACTGGACCACGCATTGAGCTCTGCCACCCAGGTGCTCAAGCGCAGCCTGCAGCGCAAGCACAAGCCGGTGCGTGGCCGCATGCACCGCTTGACCTTCGAGAGTTAAACCCCTTCAACCCCCAGGAGAACACACTATGAGCAATGCACACTCCCCTCTGAACGAGGGTTCTGGCGCCGGCGCGACCTACCCGCTGGCCCGGCGCCATGCAGGTCTGGCAGCACCGGACTCCCGGCTCGCTGTCGAGGTGCAGCGGGTCTTGCGAAATACCTATGCGCTGCTGGCCATGACGCTGCTGTTCAGCGCCGGTGTGGCGGCGGCCAGCGTGGCAATGCAACTGCCTGCGCCCGGCATGGTCATCACCCTGGTGGGCTACTTTGGCCTGCTGTTTGCCGTGCACAAGTTGCAGAACAGCGGCTGGGCCCTACCCGCCGTGTTTGCCCTTACCGGTTTCATGGGCTACACCTTGGGGCCCGTGCTCAGCCATTCCCTGGGCCTGCCGGGCGGTGCCCAGACGGTGATGATGGCACTGGCTGCTACCGGTACCACCTTTTTGCTGCTCTCTGCCTATGTCTTGCTGACACGCCGCGACTTCAGCTACCTGCAGGGTTTCCTGTTCGTGGGCATGGTGATTGCGCTGCTGGCCGGCCTGGCGGCCGTGTTCTTCGAGATCCCGGCGCTGGGCCTGGCGGTATCGGCCATGGTGGCCCTGCTCTCTGCCGGGCTGATCCTGATGGAGACCAGCCGCATCGTGAATGGAGGCGAGACCAACTATGTGCTGGCCACCGTGGGGCTTTATGTATCGGTGTTCAACCTCTTCACCAGCCTGCTAAGCCTGTTCGGCCTGGGCGGCTCCGATGAATGAAGTGGCCCCACCCCGTCTGTACCAGCAACCAAGGAAAATGAACATGCGCAAGTACCCCAGCAACAGCCCCGAGGCCGCAGCCCGCATCGTGGCCCTCACCATCGTCGCCGATGGTGAGGTGGACCGGGCCGAGTTCGCCTTGCTGGATGAACTCCAGGTGCACCAGCAACTCGGCCTGAGCCGTGAGGCACTGCATGAAGTGATAGACGACTTCTGCGTAGACCTGCTGGCCAGCAAGCAGCTGATCTGGGCCGACAGCTGCCCGGTCGATGAATACACCTTGCATGCCTTGATGGCCGAGATCGATTCCCCCCTTTTGCAGCGCAAGGTGCTGGGCCTGTGCGTGAAGATCGCTGAAGTGGACGGGCGGCTCAGCGTGGGTGAATCCATGGCGCTGCACGCGGCGGTGGAGCATTGGCGGCTGCAGCGCCACATGCTCGCCAGCAGCCCGGCGATGGCTTGCGAGGCGCACTGAGCGCGGAAAAGTATCGCCGGGGCGCGCATTTCACATGCCTCACTGTGGCTATCATTTTGTCTTCGCCAATGGCCACTGATGGGGTTCAGCATGATGAAGACGGTGCGGGTATCGGAGGACGGCAGCTTGTTGACGCTGGAAGGTGGCAGCGGCGCGGCCCTGCGTTTTCATGCCATCTGGTTGCGTGACAACGCCTGGGATGCTGCTACCCGCTCCAGCGGCAACGGCCAGCGCCTGATTGCGCTGCGCGATATTCCCGCCAACACCCGCATCGCATCGGCCCATATCCAGGGTGCGATGCTTGCTGTGCATTTCACGCCCGAAGGCAAAAGCGTGGACTATGACCTGGCCTGGCTGCAGGCCCATGCCTATGACCGGCCGATGCAACGCACGCCGGGTTGGGTGGCAGACACCACCTGCACCTGGGACAGCAGCCTGATGCACAGCGTGCCCTGCGCCGATCTGGGCACGGTGCAGCAGCACCCCGGTGCCCTGCGCGACTGGCTGGCCCAGGTGCGCCGCTACGGCTTTGGCAAGCTCACCGGCGGGCCGCTGAAGCCGGGCGCCCTGCTGCAGGTGGCGGCACTTTTTGGCTATGTGCGCGAAACCAACTACGGCGTGTATTTTGAGGTGCGCACCGAGGTCAACCCCAACAACCTGGCCTACACCAGCCTGGGCCTGCAGGCGCATACCGACAACCCCTACCGCGACCCGGTGCCCACATTGCAGATCCTGTACTGCCTGGAAAACTCCACCGATGGCGGCGAGAACATGGTGGTGGATGGCTTTCATGCCGCGCTGCGCTTGAAGCAAGAAAACCCGGCCTGGTTCGACCTGCTGACACAGCACTGCGCGCGCTATGAATATGCAGGCGAAGCGGGCGTCTGCCTGCGCGCGCGCCGCCCCATGATCGAGCTGGCGCCCGATGGCGAGCTGCTGGCCGTGCGCTTCAACAACCGCTCCACCGCCGCCATCACCGACGTGCCCTTTGAGAAGATGCCCGACTACTACGCGGCCTACCGACGCCTGGGCGAGCTCATCGATGACCCGGCCATGGAGGTGACGTTCAAGCTGGCACCGGGCGAAAGTTTTCTGGTCGACAACACCCGGGTGCTGCATGCCCGCAAGGGCTTCAGCGGTAGCGGCCAGCGCTGGCTGCAGGGCTGTTATGCCGACAAGGATGGCCTGCTGTCCACGCTGGCGGCCCTGGAGCAGCAAGACCTGCAGGCACCTCGTGAGGCCAGGGCATGAGCGGGCCCGCCCATAGCCGGCAGAATGCGCCTGCCGCATCCCTTGCGCGCCCTGCGCCCACGCCCGCCACCTTTGTGGCCTACGTGGCCGACATCTTCCAGCGCCGGGGCGATGAAGAGTACCTGGGCGAGCCGGTGACCATGTCGCAGCACATGCTGCAGGCCGCCTGGTTTGCCGAGCGGGCCGGTCAGCCTGCCGAAGTGGTGGTGGCCGCCCTGCTGCATGACATCGGCCACTTCACCAGCGAGTTCGGCACCTACACGCCGCAAGACACCGAGGACCGGCGCCATGAGGAGGCCGGTGGCGCGTTGCTGGCGCCGTTTTTCCCGCCGCGCGTGACCGACTGCGTGCGCTGGCATGTGGCGGCCAAGCGCTATTTGTGCGCCACCCGGCCCGAATATTTCAACAAGCTCTCGCCGGCCTCGGTGCACACGCTGGGTCTGCAGGGTGGCCCCATGTCGGCAGAGGAGGTAGCGGCCTTCGAGCAAAACCCGCACTGGCAGGACATCATCCTGGTGCGGGTGTATGACGAGGCAGGCAAGGACGCCACGCTGCAGACCCCGCCGTTTGCGCATTACGCGCCGCTGATACAGGCCGTCATCGACCAGCACTGCGCCAGGCCTTAGCGCCCAGGCATCAGCTGCCTGCCTGCCCTTCCGGGCCTTCGCGCACGATGTGGTAGTCGGTGCTGCGCAGGCCGCGCAACAGCAGCTCGGTGTCCTCGTTGCCGATGCCCAGGGCCTCCAGGCTGTGCGCCGCCAGCCGCAGGCTGGCTTCCAGCGCCTCGGGGTAGGCCTGGGTGACACCGGCGCGGCGCAGGGCATCGCTGGTTGCCAGGTTGCCGGCGCGCGCAACAATGGGCAGCTGCGGCAGCAGGGAGCGGATCAAGGTGGCCGCGCGCACCGCGGCCTCGCCGTCATCGATGGTCAGCACCACCAGCTCCATGCCGTGCAGCGCTGCGCTGCCCAGCAATTCGCGGTTGGCAATATCGCCGTAGAACACCGGATGCCCCTCGGCCCGCCAGCGGTCCACCAGGCTGGCGTCGGTGTCGAAGGCCAGGTAGGGAATGCCGCTGCTGCCCAGGATGGTGCCCACCGTGTGGCCCACCCGGCCGTAGCCGGCGATGACCACACGTGCCGCTGCGCCGTCCTGGGCCTGTGGCACGGCGCCGGTGTCGCCCGGCCGGTCTGCCGATGATGCCAAGCGATGCGCCAGCCAGGGGCTCCACTGGCCCAGCACAGGGGTGAGCAGCATGGTGACCGAGATGACGCCAATCGCGGTGATGAAGGTGGCGTCGTCGATCACGCCCAGCGCCTTGCTGACACCGAACACCACAAAGCCAAACTCGCCGCCCTGCGTCAGCAGCAGCGCCACGCGCACCGCCGTGGCCTTCTGGATGCCGAAAGCCAGGCACAGGCCGAACAGCACCACCACCTTGATGGAAACAATGGCCAGCACATGCACCACAAACACCAGCGGATGCTGGGCCAGTGCCAGCGTGTCCACCGACATGCCCACGGCCACGAAGAACAGGCTCATGAGCAGGCCCTTGTGCGGCTCCATGGTGGCCTCGATCTGCAGGGCGTAGCGCGAGGTCGAGAGCATCATGCCCATCAGGAAGGCGCCCAGGGCCATGGACATGCCGGCCTCTTCCATGGCCAGCGAGGCGGCAAACATGGCAGCCAGCGCCGTCAGAAAAAAGGCCTCGTGGTGGTGCCTGCGCGCCAGGTAGTCCAGCGCGCGGGGCACCAGGTAGCGGCCACAGCCCAGCACCGCCAGCACCATGGCCGTGGCCAGGGCGATGCGCTGCCAGGCCGGTGCACCGGGTGCAGCACCCTGCGAGCCGGCCATCACCGGCACCAGGGCCAGCAGGGGGACCACGGCCAGGTCTTGCAGCAGCAGCACGGCAAAGGCGGCCTGGCCTTGGGCACTGGCCATTTCACCGCGGTCGCGCAGGATCTGCACCACGATGGCGGTGGACGAGAGCGCAAAGCATGCGCCAAACAGAACCGGCACCTCCCAGCCCGCGTGAAAAAGCTTGAAGTAAAGGGCAATGCCCAGCGTGCACAGCAGCACCTGCAGCGTGCCCAGGCCGAACACCAGGCGGCGCAGCTCCCACAGGCGCCGGGGTTTCATTTCCAGCCCGATCAGAAACAGCAGCATCACCACGCCGATCTCGGTGAACTGGCGCAGGCTGTCGACCTCGGTGGTGATGAAAGGCCCCGGTGTGTGGGGGCCGACGATGATGCCGGTCACCAGGAGGCCCAGGATGGGGCCCAGCCCGAAGTTGCGAAACAGGGTCACCGCCACCGAGGCAACCGCCAGCAGCAGCACCGCCGAGTAGACAAAGGTATGCGGGTCCATGGCTGCATCCTACAAGGGATGCCCGCCTGCCAGCCCGCGCATCAGGCCAGGGCGTGGCCTTGCGTCAGCTCTTCGGCGTTGATCAGCGCATCCAGCGCGCCGCGCCGGTAGAGGGCGAGAAAGGCCGCCACCACCGCCGGGTCGAAGTGCTTGCCCGCACCTTCCTCGATGGTGGCTACCGCCTGCTGCT
>Ga0228700_1000610_pt1 | contig 29901 bp, 24 predicted proteins | sample McNCre317_Aug_MG_FD_178019 | JGI IMG/M metagenome (GOLD analysis project Ga0228700, IMG submission 178019) | Freshwater microbial communities from McNutts Creek, Athens, Georgia, United States - 3-17_Aug_MG | ecosystem: Environmental > Aquatic > Freshwater > Creek | place: USA: Georgia...
GTCGCAGGTCCACTTGATGCTGCGGTTGACCTGCTTGGAAGCCCAGGTCAGGGCCACGTCTTCGGCGTACAGATAGATCTTGGAGCCAAAGCCGCCACCCACGTCGGGGGCGATCACACGCACCTTGTGCTCGGGCAGGCCCAGCACAAAGGCGGTCATCAAGAGCCGCTCCACGTGCGGATTCTGGTTGGCCACGTGCAGCACATACTCTTCGGTGGCGCGGTTGTAGCTGCCGATGGCCGCACGCGGCTCCATGGCGTTGGGCACCAGGCGGTTGTTGATCAGGTCGAGCTTGGTGACGTGGGCGGCACCGGCAAAGGCGGCGTCCACCTGGCCCTTGTCACCCAGGGTCCACTTGTAGCAGTGGTTGTCGGGGGCGGCGTCGTGCAGGGCAGGGCCACGGGCGGCGTCGCGCACATCCACGACGGCGTCCAGCACATCGTATTCCACCTGCACGGCCTCGGCCGCGTTGCGCGCCTGCTCCTGCGATTCGGCAATGACCATGGCCACCTGGTCGCCCACATGGCGCACCTTGCCCAGGGCCAGCACCGGGTGGGGCGGCTCCTTCATGGGCGAGCCGTCGGGGTTGTGGATGAGCCAGCCGCAGGGCAGGCCGCCCATCTTGCCTTCGAGGTCGGTGCCCACAAAGACCTGGATCACCCCGGGCATGGCCAGCGCGGCGCTGGTGTCGATGCTCTTGATGACGGCGTGCGCATAGGGGCTGCGCACGAAGACGGCGTAGCTCTGCGCCGGGTTGGTGATGTCATCGGTGTACTGGCCGGCACCGGTGAGGAAGCGGTAGTCTTCCTTGCGTTTGACGGATTCGCCGATGTGCGGCAGCTTGGAAAAATCGGATGCGCCCATGTCGGTTCCCCTTAGTTGCCTGCAGCCATGGCCGCCTGGCCTTGCTGCACGGACTTGACGATGTTTTGGTAGCCGGTGCAGCGGCACAGATTGCCTTCCAGCAGCTCGCGGATTTCGCCGGCCGAGGCCTTGGGATGCTTGTTGCACAGGTCAATTGAGCTCATCACCATGCCGGGCGTGCAGAAGCCGCACTGCAGACCATGGCACTCCTTGAAGGCGGCCTGCATGGGATGCAGGGTGCCGTCGGCCTTGGCCAGACCCTCGATGGTGGTGATCTCCGAGCCCTGGGCCTGTGCTGCCAGCACGTTGCAGGACTTGACCGCATGGCCGTCCTTGAGCACGGTGCAGGCACCGCATTGCGCGGTGTCGCAACCCACGTGGGTGCCGGTCAGGTGAAGGTGCTCGCGGATGAGCTGAACCAGCAAGGTATTGGGTGCCACATCGAGTGAGGTCGCCCGGCCATTTATCTTGAGTGCAATCTGCATTGGGTATGTCTCCATCGTTTTCGAAGAACCGAAGTCCTTACAGATTGTTTTGCAAAGTCCCTGGTACACGGCTAGGTAAAACCCTTGTTTTGGGTACAACAACTATCGATTTTTCGCGTGTGGAAACAGTGCTCTTATGCAGTGTCATGCATAGGATTTTTGAGTATTTTTAGATATTTATTTGCCAAATATCTTGCTGATGCAAAGTCTTTTTTATCGCCTGTCTGTATTTGTTGATCGTCAAGACCGTCAGGAGCTTATGCAGATATATGCATAGGATTTCGCTTCGTTTTTTAATTATTTTTTGTGCGACAGGGTGCGCTAGCGCAGTACCCATTCCAATGCCGCGGCCTACCCGGGGCAGCCCCATGGCAGACCTGCGGCATTCGACGTAGCATCGCCATCGCACAGCAAGACTTTGGAGAGGTGCCTATGCCGCAACTGCATGTCAACAACAGCCTGCGCACCGTGGATGCGCCCGGCGACACCCCGCTCTTGTGGGTGATTCGTGAACAGCTGGGCCTGACCGGCACCAAGTACGGTTGCGGCATGGCCTTGTGTGGTGCCTGCACCGTGCACATCGACGGCCAGCCGGTGCGCAGCTGCGTGCGCCCGCTGGCCTCGGTCAGCGCCACGGCCAGTGTCGTCACCATCGAGGGCCTGTCGACGGACGGTTCGCACCCCGTGCAAAAGGCCTGGGCGGCACTTGATGTGCCCCAGTGCGGCTTCTGCCAGAGCGGCATGATCATGGCGGCCACCGCCTTGCTGCGCGACAAGCCCCAGCCCAGCGATGCCGACATCGACGCGGCCATGACCAATATCTGCCGCTGCGGCAGCTACAACCGCGTGCGCGCCGCCATCCATGCGGTGGCCTCGGGCAAGCTGGCAGACGCGGGCCTGCGCATTGAACACCTGCAGGAGGGCCGGTCATGAACCCCACCCGACGCGGTTTTCTGCAGACCACGGCCAGCCTGGGCGCCGGCCTGGCACTGGGCTTTCATCTGCCTGCGGCCCAGGCCGAAGAGGGGGCCGTGCCCGAGATCAATGCCTGGGTGCTGGTGCGCCCCGACGACACGGTGGTGGTGCGCGTGGTGCGCTCGGAGATGGGCCAGGGCACGCTCACCGGCCTGGCCCAGCTGGTGGCCGAGGAGCTCGACTGCGACTGGGCTCGCGTGGTCACCGAATACCCCACGCCCGGCCAGAGCCTGCGGCGCAACCGGGTCTGGGGCAGCTTCAGCACCGGTGGCAGCCAGGGCATACGCCAGAGCAACGAGTACGTGCGCAAAGGCGGGGCGGCTGCGCGCCTGATGCTGCTGCAGGCCGCAGCCAATGCCTGGGGCGTGCCGGTGTCTGAATGCCACACCGAGCGCAGCCAGATCATTCACCCTGCCAGCGGGCGCAGCACCCGCTATGGCCCCATGGCCGAGGCGGCGTCCAAGCTGCCGGTGCCCACCGACATCGTGCTCAAACCCGCTGCCGAGTGGCGCCTGGCGGGGCGCCGGCTGGCGCGTCTGGATTCGGCGGACAAGACCACCGGCCGGCTGGTCTACGGCATGGACCTGAGCCTGCCCGGCATGCTGAACGCCGCCATCAAGGATTGCCCGGTGTTCAGCGGCAGCCTGGCCAGCTTCGATGAGAAAGCGGTGCTGGGCCTGCCGGGGGTGAAAAAGGTGCTGCGCGTGGGCAGCAGCGCCGTGGCGGTGGTGGCCACCACCTGGTGGCAGGCCAAGACCGCACTGGAGGCATTGCCGGTGCAATGGGACGAAGGGCCGCATGCCAAGGCCAGCAGCGCGCAGTTTGCACAGGTGCTTCAGGCGGGCCTGACCCAGGAGGCCGCCGTGGTGGGCAACCAGGTGGGGGATACGCCAGCCATCCTGGCCAAGGCCACGCGCACGCTGGAGGCGGTGTACGCCTACCCGCACCAGAACCACGCCACCATGGAGACCATGAACGCCACCGTGCGCTGGACGCCCGAGCGCTGCGAGGCCTGGGTGCCCACGCAAAACGGTGAGGCGGCGTTCAGCGCGCAGGTCGAGGCCGCCGGCCTGCCGGCCGAGCAGTGCGAGCTCTACAAGCTGCCGCTGGGCGGAGGCTTTGGCCGGCGGGGCAGCAGCGACTATGTGACACAGGCGGTGCTGATCGCCAAGGCCCTGCCGGGCACGCCCGTCAAGCTGATCTGGTCGCGCGAGGAAGACATGGCCCATGGCCGCTACCACCCCGTGACCCAGTGCAGGCTGCGCGCGGCACTGGACAACAAGGGCGAGCTGCAGGCGCTGCACATGCGCATTGCGGGCCAGTCCATCCTGGCAGCCATCGCACCGCAGAACGTCAAGAACGGCAAGGACCCTGTCGTCTTCCAGGGGCTGAATCCGCCGGGGCCGGAAGCCTCTTTCGGCTACGCCGTGCCGCATCTGCTGATAGACCATGCCATGCACAACCCGCATGTGCCGCCCGGCTTCTGGCGCGGGGTCAACCTGAACCAGAACACGCTGTATGTGGAGTGCTTCATGGACGAGATTGCGCATGCCACCGGGCAAGACCCGCTGGCCCTGCGGCGCAAGTTATTGGCGCAGAGCCCCAAGGCCCTGGCCGTGCTCAATGCCGTGGCCGAGCGTGCCGGCTGGGGCAGGCCGGCTCCCGCCGGTGTGTTCCGGGGTCTGGCCCAGACCATGGGCTTTGGCAGCTATGTGGCCGCCTGCGCCGAGGTTTCGGTGAGTGCCGAGGGGGCGCTGCGCATGCACCGCATCGTGGCCGCCACCGACCCCGGCCATGCGGTCAACCCGCAGCAGATCGAGGCGCAGATTGAGGGCTCGTTTGCCTATGGCCTTTCCGCTGCGCTGTATGGCAGCTGCACCGTGAAAGACGGGCGCATCGAGCAGAGCAACTTCCACAACTACCCGGTGCTCAAGATGGCCGAGATGCCGCGTGTGGAGGCCATTGTCATGCCCTCGGGCGGCTTCTGGGGTGGCGTGGGCGAACCCACCATCGCCGTGGCCGCCCCGGCCGTGCTCAATGCCATTTTTGCCGCCACCGGCAAGCGCATCCGCGACATGCCACTGGCAAACCACAGCTTGAAGAGGGCCTAAGCGGCGAAGGGCCCTCTCGGGGGGCAGCGCATTACACGCAGTGAATTAGCGTGGGGGCTGCTAGAACGTCTCCCATTCATCGTCCGCCGCGGCCTTGGGCGCGGGGGCCGGTGCGGGCTTGGCAGCAGGTACCGGCTTGGGCAGCTGGGCCGGGCGTGCGGTCGCCGCCTTGGGCGCGGCAGGCCTGGGGGCTGCAACCTTGGGCGGTGTGGTCTTGGGCGGCACGGCCTTGGGGGCCTGCAGGCTGGCAGGCTGCAGCCTGGGGGCATCCAGCGACGGCCGTGCGGCCGCCATGCCGCCGCTGCCGGCCAGGTTGAACACCGAAACCGTGTGCACCAGCTCACCGGCCTGCGCACGCAGGCTGCCGGCGGCCGCAGCCATCTGCTCCACCAGGGCGGCATTCTGCTGGGTGGCCTGGTCGAGCTGGGCGACGGCGTCGCCAATCTGCGATACGCCGCCGGCCTGCTCGTCACTGGCCGAGCTGATCTCGCCCACCAGGTCGCTGACCTTGCGAATCGAGCCCACCACCTCGGTCATGGTGCTGCCGGCCTCATCGACCAATATGGTGCCTTGCTCCACCCGCTCCACGCTGGCATTGATCAGGCTCTTGATCTCCTTGGCCGCATCGGCCGAACGCCCGGCCAGTGAGCGCACTTCAGAGGCCACCACCGCAAAGCCCCGGCCCTGCTCACCGGCGCGCGCCGCTTCCACCGCCGCGTTGAGCGCCAGGATGTTGGTCTGGAAGGCGATGCCGTCGATCACGCTGATGATGTCGGCAATCTTGCGCGAGCTGTCGTTGATGTCCTTCATGGTGGAAACCACCCGGCCCACCACCTCGCCGCCCTTGGCCGCCACCGTGCTCGCCTGCATGGCCAGCTGGTTGGCCTGGCGCGCGTTGTCGGCGTTGTGGCGCACCGCTTCGCTAAGCTGGGCCATGGAGGCATCGGTGCGCTCCAGGATACCGGCCTGGGCCTCGGTGCGGTTGGACAGGTCCAGATTGCCCGAGGCAATCTGGGCGCTGGCCGAGGCCACCGATTCGGAGCCCTGGCGCACCCTGGAGACTACGTTGTGCAGGCTGTTCTGCATGTCGGCCAGGGCCCGCAGCAGGGTGGCGATTTCATCCGACCCCTTGGCCGTGATGGCATGGGTGAGGTCGCCATGCGAGACCGCGTCGGCCACGCTGACGGCCGAGCGGATCGGGCGGGTGATGCCCCGCACCAGCCACAGGCCGGCGCCGGCCGCCAGCAGGGCTGCGATCAGGCCGGCCACGATGGTCAGCACGCGGGTGGCGCCGATCTGGGTGGCATTGGCCGCGCCGGTGGTATTGACGTTCTCCACCTGGCTGGCATTGAGTTTCTCCAGTGCCTGCAAAAAGGGTGCGAGCATGGGGATCATCTCTTCGTCGGCGGCAAAGGCGGCCTCGGCCTGCTTGCCATCGCGCACCATGCCCACAATGCGCTGCACCCCGGCCACATAGAGCTTGTGGCGCTTGCGCACTTCGGCCACCAGGGCGGCTTCCTTCTCGTTGCCGGCCAGGGCTTTTTCCAGGGACTGCAGCTTTTCCAGGATGCGGCTGTCGCGATCGGCGATCTCCTTGGCCAGCTTGGCCTGCAGATCGGTGCTGGAAGAAACCAGGATCACCATGCTGGCAATCGCGTTGTCCTTGGCCAGCAGGTGCATATCGGTCACCTGCGCCTGCAGGTTGACCCCGGTCTCCATCGCATGGGAGTTGTCGGCAATGCGCGCCAGGCCGACTTGCGCCGCCACCACCAGCAGGGCAATGGTGAGCAGCACCACGCCAAAGGCCAGGGCTACCCGGGCACCGATTTTCAAGTCAAGCATTTTCATAGTGAAAAGCCACACGATCTTGCGACGGTGTGGCCCCTTGGTTGGCGTTGTATTGTGTGCAGCGATCAGCTGCCGAGCTCACCCAGGATCTGCTGGCACTTGGTGTAGCGTTCCTTCTGGATGCCGTTGGCCAGCTTCTTGGCCTCATCGTCCTTGCCGGCCAGCACGGCGGGCACCAGCTCGGTCTCGCGGGTCTTCTTGAAGGCGGCCCAGGTTTCCTGCAGATCCTTGAACTGGGCTTCCTTGCCGGCAGGGGCCTTCATCTTGGCCAGGTGGGCCGAGACCTTGTCGGCGGTTTCCTTCACCAGCTTTTGCTGGTCGGCGCCGCGCTTGTCCTTGTTGACCACGAAGGTCACCAGCGACTCGCGGGCTGCGGTCATTTCGGTGCGCAGGTCGTCAAACTCACCCGCCACGGCAGTGGCGGCAAACAACACGATGGCAAGACCAGAGAGAAATTTTTTCATGGCATGTGCACCAAAAGAGTGAAGGGTGGCTGATTCTAGGGTGGGTGTTTTCGGCAAAACAAGAAGGCCCGGGGCGTTACATCACCAGCGGTTGACTTGAATCAACTTTATACCCCAGCATCGAACGCCTGCTAACGCGTTTTCCCATGTTTTACATGTTGCCAATCTCCCTGCCGGCCGGAACGCCGCCAAGCCTGCCGTAACATGCAAAACTTCCGCGCTGCTTCCCCTTGCTCGAATGGGCCTGCTTTTGACCCCCTGCCTGAACCGTACTGACGCCATCTCCCGCTTTCCGGCCCTGCGGCCGCTGCATCCATGAACCTGCTGCTGCGCGGGTTTGCATTCCTCATCCGGTGGCTGCTGCGGCTGACCGGCCTGCTGCTGGCGCTGGGCCTGTCGGCCGCCATCGTGGTGGCCATAGGACTGGTGATGGTCTACCCCAGCCTGCCCGACATCAGCGAGCTCACCGACTACCACCCCAAGCTGCCGCTGCGTGTGTATTCGGCCGACGGCCAGCTGATCGGTGAGTTTGGCGAGGAGCGGCGCAACCTCACGCCGATTGCCGAAATCCCCAAGGTGATGAAGGACGCGGTGCTGGCTATCGAGGACGCGCGCTTCTATTCGCATTCGGGGGTGGACTACAAGGGCGTGCTGCGCGCCGCCCTGGCCAACCTGGACAACGGCAAGAGCCAGGGTGCCTCCACCATCACCATGCAGGTGGCGCGCAATGCCTACCTGTCCAGCGAGAAGTCGTACACACGCAAGATCTTCGAGGTGCTGCTCACCTTCAAGCTGGAGCATCTGCTCTCCAAGGACCAGATCCTGGAGATCTACATGAACCAGGTTTTCCTGGGCAACCGCTCCTATGGCTTTGCCGCCGCGGCCGAAACCTATTTCGGCAAGCGCCTGAACCGCCTGAACATTGCCGAGGCCGCCATGCTGGCCGGCCTGCCCAAGGCGCCTTCCATCTACAACCCCATCAGCAACCCGCGCCGGGCCCGCATTCGCCAGCAGTACATCATCGAGCGCATGGTGGAAAACGGCTTCATCACCCCGGGCCAGGCCCAGCAGGCACGGCTGCAGGAGCTCAAGGTGCGCAATGGCGGCGCCAATATCAGCGTGCATGCCGAATACGTGGCCGAGACGGTGCGTCAGTCGGTCTATGCGCAGTACGGGGAAGATGCCTATACCCGTGGCCTGGATGTCAGCACCACCGTCAATGCGGTGCAGCAGGAGGCGGCCTACCGCGCGCTGCGCAAAGGCATCATGGATTACGAGCGGCGCCAGGTCTACCGTGGCCCCGAGGAGCTGCCTGCCGACCCCGAGGAAGAGCAGGACGCGGTGGATGACGCCCTGGGTGGCCACCCCGACAACGGCGACGTGCTCTCGGCGGTGGTGCTGGAAGTCGACAAGAAGCGGGTGCTGGTGGCCCGCGCCAACCGGGTGCGCATCGAGATCACGGCCGAGGGCCTGAACCCGGTGCAGTCGGCCCTGGCCGACAAGGCCGATGCCAAGGTGCGCCTGCGCCGCGGTGCCGTGGTGCGCATTGCCAGCAACCCCAAGGCCGGCTGGGAGATCACGCAGCTGCCGCTGGTGGAAGGTGCGTTTGTGGCCATGGACCCGCGCGACGGCGCCATCCGTGCCATGGTGGGTGGCTTTGACTTCAACAAGAACAAGTTCAACCATGCCACCCAGGCCTGGCGCCAGCCGGGCTCGTCCTTCAAGCCCTTCATCTATTCCTCGGCGCTGGAAAAAGGCTTTACGCCCACCACCGTGGTCAACGACGCCCCGCTGTTTTTCGAAGCGCGCTACCCCGGAGGCCAGTCCTGGGCACCCAAGAACTACGGCGGCAAGTTTGAAGGCCCCATGCCCCTGCATACCGCGCTGGCCAAGTCGGTCAACATGGTGACCTTGCGCGTGCTCATGGCCGTGGGCGTGCACTACGCCCGCGACTGGATCACCCGATTTGGCTTTGATGCCGACAAGCACCCGGCCTACCTGCCCATGGGCCTGGGCGCCGGCGCGGTGACGCCCATGCAGATGGTGGGCGCCTACAGCGTGTTTGCCAACGGCGGCTACCGGCTCAACCCCTGGGTGGTGACCCGGGTGGCCGACCAGATGGGCCATGTGCTGCTGCAAAGCGAGCCGCCCGTGCTGCAGGAGTCCAGCCGCGCCATTGATGCGCGCAATGCCTTCGTGATGCAGCGCCTGCTCAATGAGGTGACGCGCGTGGGCACGGCCGCCAAGGCGCAGGCCCTGCTCAAGCGCGCCGACCTGTATGGCAAGACGGGCACCACCAACGACTCGGTGGACACCTGGTTTGCCGGCTACCAGCCTACCCTGGCGGCGGTGGTTTGGATGGGCTACGACACGCCCCGCTCCCTGGGTGACCGCGAGACCGGTGGCGGCCTGAGCCTGCCGATCTGGATCAGCTTCATGGAGACTGCCCTGCGCGACGTGCCCGAGCAGGAGCCCGAGGTGCCCGACGGCGTGGTCAACATCGCCGGTGACTGGTACTTTGAAGAGTTTCTGCCTGGCCGCGGCCAGGTGGCCAAGCCCGCCGCGCGGGCGGCCAGCGCGCCGGCGGCCAAGGCTTCCGGCGCTGCCACTGCAGCGGCCGCAGCCGGCGGTCCTGCGCGCGCTGCTGCGGGCAGCGAGGCCGTGGCGCCCGCGCCGGCTGCGCCGCCAGCGCCGCCAGCAGCCAGTGACGCTCCCCAGTGAAGTGCCCCGGTGAAGGGCCCAACTGGGCGGCTGGCTTAGGCTATCGGCACCGCGTTTAGCGCGCGGGCTTGCGGATCGTCCAGACCGCGCCACCCATCAGCAGCACGCCGATGGTCTGCACCAGGCTGAGGCGGGTGCCGTAGATGGCGCCGTCAAACAGCACGGCGGCCAGCGGGTAGACAAACTGCAGCACCGCAATCTGCCCCAGGCTGAGCCGTGCCATGCCGGCAAACAGCACCACATAGGCCAGGCCGGTGTGGATCACGCCCAGGCCGGCGAGCCAGGCCCAGGCGGCCGGCTGCTGCGGCCAGCCCAGCACCCAGGGCGCCCACAGCAGCAGCACCGTGCCCACGGCGCACTGCCAGAAGGCCAGGGTGAAGGGCGGTATGGCCTGCTTGGACTTGGCCAAGAGGGTGACGGCCGCATAGCTAAGCGACCCGCCCATGCACAGCAGCAGACCCAGCACATAGTCGCCGCCCACCGGCTGCGCGGCCGCGCTGAAGCCATGGTCCAGCAGGCCGGTGCTCAAGGCCAGGCCCAGCAGGGCCACCGGCGTGGCCAGCCACTGGCCCCTGGAGACAGGCTCGCGCAGAAAGAGGGCGCCAAACAGAATCACCCAGATCGGCTGGATGTGAAAGACCACGGTGGCCACCGCAATCGAGGTGCGTGGAATGGCGGCAAAGAACATGGCCCAGTTCAGCAGCATCAAGGCACCGGTGGAGCAGGCCACCAGCAGGCCGGCGCCGCGCAGGCGCAGGCTGGGCAGGGTGCCGCTGGCGGCCGCCCACAGCAGCAGGGCCAGGGCGCCAAAAGCGCAGCGGAACCACACCGTCACCAGCGGGTGCTGCCCGGCCTCCTGCACGAATACGCCGATGCTGCCCAGCAGGGTGCCGCCGGCCACCATCAGCCAGATGCCGCGGCGCTCCTGCTGCGCGGCATGGGCCGCCGGGTCTGTGCCCGGGTGGGCCAGGGCAGGGATGGGGGTGGAGGTGGAGGTGGAGGTCAGGGCGGCGGCAGACGCGGGATTCAGGCGGGACGGGTTTTGCATGGTCCCATGGTCGCTGCGGCGGTATTTTTTGTAAAGCGCATACTTTGCGGGATTACTATTTGCTTTTCGAATAGCAGAGGCAGACCATGAAAACGCCTGATTTCCAGATCGATTGGCTGCGCGCCTTTGTGGCGGTGGTCGACGCGGGCACGCTTTCGGCCGCGGCTCCCCAGCTGCACCGCTCGCAGTCGGCGGTGAGCATGCAGCTCAAGAAGCTGGAGGCGGCGTTGGGCCAGCCGGTGCTGCTGCGCGGGCCTCGCCAGATGGAGCTGACCGCCGTGGGCGGCGAGCTGCTCTCGTATGCGCGCCAGATGCTGGAGCTGCAGGCCCAGGCGCAGGCGGCGCTGTTTGGGCCACAGCTGCAGGGCCGCATCCGCCTGGGCGTGCCCGATGACTACGCCGCCACCTACCTCACCCCGGTGCTGCGCAGCTTTGCCAACCGCCACCAGGGCGTGGAGATCGAGCTCACCTGCGAGCAATCCACCGCGCTCATCCCCAAGGTGATACGCGGCGAACTCGACCTGGCCCTGGTCTCTGCCGACCGCCCGCAACGCGGCCGCCTGCTGTTTGAGGAGCCGCTGGTGTGGGTGGGCGCGCCGCAGTTTGAGGTCTGGCGCAAGAACCCGCTGCCGATTGCCGTCTACGAATCCGCCAGCCTGGCCTACAAGGAGGCGATTGCCGCACTCTCGGCCCAGCGCCGCGCCTTTCGCGTGGTGCACCACAGCTCCAGCCTGGCCGGCCAGCTGGCTGCCGTGGAGAGTGGCCTGGCCGTGGCCGTGCTGACCCGCTGCAGCGTGCCAGCGGGCTTGCAGCAACTGCAGAACCTGCCGCGCGAATATGCCTTGCCGCCTTTGGCGTCCATGCAGGTGGCTTTGATGCGCAGCCGGGCTTCGCAGCGGCACCCGGCGGTGGACGCGATGTATGAGCAGTTTGTGAAGGTGCTGGCTTGAGGGTGCCGCATCAGGCGCAAGTCGTCCAGCTGATTGGATCGAGCAAGACCCGCGAAGCCTTCACCGCTACCCGATAAGCACCGGACCACGGTAACAACGTGAGCTACTTTTGTATCAAAAATGTAAAAAATGGGTAATTTTTGACAAATTTTAATAAACTTTGATAAAAATTAAAAAATCATGCGTTGGCTCATCGATCGCTTAGCGATCGTTAAACCGTATGGAATCTATCAGGGGTGGAGTGTGAAAAATACAGTCAATCGTACTTTTTGTAGCCTGGCGATCGCTGGTGTGTTGATGCTGAGTGCTTGCGGAGGGGGCGAACCCTTAACCCAGGCAAGTGCCCCATTGACGAGTACCCAGCTTGGGGGCACTGCCGCTATTGGTGCACCCATATCAGGCGTGGTCACTGCTATTGATATCAATGGCAAATCGTCCCCACCCGCGACAACTACCGCACAGGGGGCATTTGTGGTGGATGTCGGCGGAATGCAGGCGCCGTTCATACTGAACATTGTGGGAACTTCCGGTGGAAGCCAGGTGACGCTGAACTCGATTGCGACAGCGCCCGGACAAACCGTAAACATCACCCCGCTTACCGATCTGATCGTCGCAACGGCATCCGGTCAGCCTGCAGGAGAAACACTCGCCGCTTTGTGCGCGCCTGTCAACAACGTAGCACCGGCAGCATGTCTTTCTGCCTTGAATACTGCCCAATCGCCAGCAAACCTCGCCAATGCCGTCAATGCGGTAAAGGCAATGATTGCGCCATTGAATGTTGGCAGCGTCGATCCGTTGAATGGTTCATTTGCCGCGAATGGGGCTGGCTTTGACAAGATACTGGATCAGATCAAGGTATCCCCGGCACAAGGGCAAGGCGGGACTGCCACCGTTACCCTCATTGCAACCAACACGCCGTTGGGCCAGGTTCAACTGCAAGGGCCGGGCGTGCCACAAAACATCACGATACCGCCATCGCCCGACCCGCAACTGCTTTTAAAGGCAAACGCTGCCGCTGATGCATTCTCTGAAATTCAGGCCTGTCTGAATTCCTTCAGTGCGCTCTATGCAGCTCCATCTGCTGGCGTTGCGTTTTCACCGCCTACCAGCAATCGGGTTTCGGAATTTATCGATCCCGCTTTTGTATTCGGAAATCAGACATACGCATCTTTCATAACGAATTTTTCTGCCAGCAATGCCAGAGAGGGGTTTGCCATGAAGGCAGTCAGCCTCGCTCCAGTGGATATGAGCCCATTTGGCAATGCCGAGCTATCAGGCATAGACCCGACATCTGTTCATTTGAGTGGATCGGCCATTTTCAAATCGCGCTCCACTGCGGCCATTGATCTTGCCAGTACGCCGAATACCGCGTGGATTCGTCTGAAGATCGCAGGCAGTCCGAGCCTGGATAACGTGAAGGTCATACGTGGAACTCCCTATGCAGGTTGCCAGGGAGGTTGGAAACTTGCTGGCTCACAGCATATTTCCATGCACATGAATTCACGGGTGACGCGTGTTAACGGAAACATCACGCGTGAGTGGGCCTTGCATATTGACTTTGGCGAAGTCAGCGCGATTGCAGGTGCCCAGCGCGTCAAGGTTGGTGGGCCTGGATTAAGTCTTTATGACGCCTCGGCTGTGAATGGTGTCGGTGCAGCGTCCTCCGTGGATCTGGTGGCAGGCAATACTGCGAGCATGACGCTGAGTTCGCTAGGAACCGGTCTGGTTTACAAGCTGGGAACGGATGCGATTCGTAGCTGCCAAGACCTGAAGGTCGCCGCAATCCCCTCAACGGAAAACGGTGTACCTTGCATGGATGAGACAAAGGCAGCACCTGGCCAAACTTATCTTTGGTATCTGCGTACGGCTGTTGCAGGGGATAAACCTGTCGCTGCTTTTCCCTTTCAGACAAGTGCTGTGCCCTTGTCCACGGCATTTGTTCAGGCAAATGCCAGTGCAGTTTTCGCCACTATTGGAAACTTCAACCCGCCCAATCTGGCCAGCTTTGGCGACAAGTTGAATCAATCGTTACTGAATCAAATAACGATCAACTTTTCGGTAAATAGCACCTATGGTGCCACCCCGGAGCACTGTGGAGTATTGCTGCTGGCTTCCGACAACAGTGTGCTTCTCAACGGAGAGCAGCAGCCTCCGAAAGGATTGTCCACCACGTGCATCTTCAACGCACCTGAATCGGTTACCACAACGTCAACAGCATTCGGAATAAATGCACTTCCAGCAAACGGGACTATAGGCGTTGCAACTACGGTACTCGGCAATCAGGCTGTCAATGCTCAATCGCTAAATTAGTTGCCCATACTTCGGATTGGTATTAATTCAAGCGGTGAACTCTGTGTTGTTCAAACGATTTGAACAAAGTAATGAGTTCAAAAAATAGGAAGCATGAAACCTTGGCGTGTGCCTTTTGGGGTGATGGTGTTTGATATAAGAAATATTATTAACATTGTTATTGGCGCACTCTTTGCAATGGTTGCCGTTGTGACGATGGGCAATTGGACAGACTCAGAAGTGGCTGCCAGAGACAACTATTTGACATTGGCGCAGAAGGCGATCAGCGGAAAACAAAATGACAAAGCCGCCTTGGCAGAGGCTTGTGTTCATTTCAGAAATGCAGCTCACTATGACATCGCTGCATCCGATGCAGAGGCCGCCCTGCAAACTTGCGACAGGGCCGGAAGAATGGGCAGCGCCTACTCTTCATACCTGATGGGGAAAATGTTAAAAACCACCCAGGGGTACTATAGAAGTACGGTCTATGACCAACAGTTTACGGATTTGTTGGGTCGAAGCATTGCAGCGGCCGAATGGTTCCGAAGGGCGGCGAGAGATGGGTATGCCCTGGCAGAAGAGGAAGCGCTGAAAATGGATCAAATAATCGCCAAGCACCAGAAAACCAAAGTAGACATAGAAGTCGGCGATATGCTGGTAATTGGTCTAGTGATAGTCGGCCTCATGGTGTCGGCAGTATGAAGATGCTGCGGAAATGTCTGACTAAGGGCTGCAAACCCATTTCCTGCCAATCCATTTTCAATTCCATGCATCGGTGCTTGGATTCAGCCTTGCGGATTGCCAGGGGCCGCCTTCCCATTCGCTTTGCGCGGACACCTTTGAATGTGCCATGAGATAAAAATCGCATGAAAGATTTTCATGGCCACCGCTGCTACAAGAGTGCACTTGTCGTGGATGACCACCCTGATAGTTGCAGGCTGATATGCGTAACCCTGAACATACTTGGCATTGGCAATGTGGTCGTGGCAAAAGACGGGTTGGCTGGTGTCGAAGCCTATGAACGTGCAGAAATCAAGCCCGATTTGGTGGTTTGCGATTTGTACATGCCCGACATGGATGGGATCGAATTTGTCAACGCCTTGGGTGTAAGGGACTATGTGGGTGCATTGGTTATGTGCACTGCCGGTGATCCATGCATATTGGATATGGCATATGAGGTTGCCACCAAAGTCCATGGATTGGATATGGTTGGTGCCTTTTTGAAACCGATCGGCGTGGGCGCATTCGACAAGGTTCTGAACCTGCCTTTTCCTAGAGTTCCCAGTTATTCAACACGGACTGTCTAGGCAGCCGCCCCAAACCCCCCCGCAAAACTCTGGCGCAAATGCTTGACCAGCATGGCCACGGTGCGGGGGACGTGGGGGGTGTAGGGGCGGATCACCAAGAGCTGTTCGGCGAAGGCGTGCTGGCTGCGCCACTTGGGCAGCAGCTGCAGCAGCTTGCCGCTTTGCAGATGGGCCTGCGCGGAGAAGTCGGGCAGCAGGGCGATGCCCAGGCCGTCCAGGGCGGCGTCGCGCAGGGCTTCGCTGTTGTTGGCGGCCAGGCTGCCCGAGATGGGCACGGTCACCGGGGCCTCGCTGCTGCGCCCCGAGCGCGGGGCAAAGGTCCAGGCCGGGCTTTCATTGGCGCGGGGGTAATGCAGGCAGTTGTGGTGGCGCAGGTCGTCCGGTGACTTCAAGGGCGGGCCGCGGCGCAGGTAGCCGGGGGTGGCCACCAGCAGGGTCTCGGTCTTGCACAGCGGCCAGGCTACATGGGTCTCGGGAGCGGCCGCCGCATGGCGCACTGCCAGATCAAAGCCTTCCTTGCCGAGCGAGCGCAGCCGGTCGGACATGTCCAGCTCGATGCGGATGTCGGGGTATTCGCGGTAGAAGGCGCTCAAGCGCGGCACCAGTTGCTGGCGCGCAAAGGCCACCGGCGCGGTGATGCGCACCAGACCGCGCGGGGCCTCGGCCATGTCGCGCACCTGGTCAAAGCTCTGGGCGATGTGCTCGAAGGCGCTCTGGGTTTCTTCCACCAGGCGCTGGCCGGCTTCGGTCAGGCGCACGCTGCGGGTGGTGCGCTGCACCAGGCTGACACCGGCCATGCGTTCCAGCTCGGCAATGCGCTGGCTCATGGCCGCCTTGCTGACGTTCAGCCGCTCGGCAGCCGCCGTGTAGCTACCCTGGCTGGCCAGGGTGGAGAGCCAGTAGATATGGCTCCACAGGGACTCGGTCTTTTGGTCTTTCATGGAAGTATTGTTCAACATTTTGAACAATGAATTCAAGGGCTGGCGCTATTCATTTGGGGCCTGCACCCCTAAACTTCGCCGGCATTCCCCAGATTCCATCCATTCAACAAGGCCCCGCACCATGACGCCCTATACCGATTCTTCTGAAGTCGCCCAGTACATCCAGGGCGCACGCACTAGCGGCAGCAGCACCCGCACGCAAAACGTCTTCAACCCGGCCACCGGCGCCGTGGCACGCCAGGTGCGCCTGGCCAATGGCGCGGACGTGGACGCTGCCGTGGCCAGCGCCCAGGCCGCCTTCCCGGCCTGGTCGGACACGCCGCCCATCCGCCGCGCCCGCATCATGTTCAAGTTCCTGGAACTGCTCAATGCCAAGAAGGACGAGTTCGCCCGCGTCATCACCGCCGAGCACGGCAAGGTGTTCACCGACGCCCTGGGCGAGGTGGCACGCGGCATCGACATCGTGGAATTTGCCTGCGGCATCTCCCAGCTGCTCAAGGGTGACTTCACCGACCAGGTGAGCACCGGCATCGACAACTGGACCCTGCGTCAGCCCCTGGGCGTGGTGGCGGGCATCACGCCCTTCAACTTCCCCGTCATGGTGCCCATGTGGATGTTCCCGGTGGCCATTGCCGCCGGCAACACGTTCGTCCTGAAGCCCAGCCCGCTGGACCCCAGCCCCAGCCTGATGATCGCCGACCTGTTCAAGCAGGCGGGCCTGCCCGATGGCGTGTTCAACGTGGTGCAGGGCGACAAGGAAGCCGTGGACGCCCTGCTGGAGCATCCCGATGTGAAGGCCATCAGCTTTGTGGGCTCCACCCCGATTGCCAACCACATCTATGAGGTGGGTGCCCGCCACGGCAAGCGCGTGCAGGCCCTGGGCGGCGCCAAGAACCACATGGTGGTGATGCCCGATGCCGACATCGACCAGGCTGTGGACGCCCTGGTGGGCGCCGGTTACGGCTCGGCTGGCGAGCGCTGCATGGCCATCAGCGTGGCCGTGCTGGTGGGTGATGTGGGCGAGCGCCTGATTCCCAAGCTGCTGGAGCGCACACAAAAGCTCAAGGTGCTGGACGGCATGAACCTGGCTGCCGAGATGGGCCCCATCGTGACCCAGGCTGCGCATGACCGCATCACCGGCTACATCGCCCAAGGTGTGAAGGAGGGTGCCACCCTGCTGCACGACGGCCGCAGCTTCAGCGGCAGTGCAGCCGGCGCCGGTTGCGATAAGGGCTTCTGGATGGGCGGCACGCTGTTTGACAACGTCACCCCCGACATGAAGATCTACAAGGAAGAAATCTTCGGCCCGGTGCTGTCCTGCGTGCGCGTGAAGGACTTCGCCCAGGCGGTGGACCTGATCAACGCCCATGAGTTTGGCAACGGCGTGTCCTGCTTCACCCGTGACGGCAATGTGGCGCGTGAATTCAGCCGCCGCATCCAGGTGGGCATGGTGGGCATCAACGTGCCGATTCCCGTGCCCATGGCCTGGCACGGCTTTGGCGGCTGGAAGAAGAGCCTGTTTGGCGACATGCATGCCTATGGCGAAGAGGGCGTGCGCTTCTACACCAAGCAAAAGAGCATCATGCAGCGCTGGCCCGAGAGCATCGGCAAGGGTGCCGAGTTTGTGATGCCTACGGCAAAGTAAGCACTTGGGTGCGCAGGCGGCAATGCCTGCACAGTCAGCAAGGTCTGCAGGGTCTCCAAGTGGCTATTAGGGCTCCGGCACGCGCAAGCGGCCGGAGCCCTTTTTTTGTGCTCCATTGCCCGAAACCGTGTGCATGAAAATATTTGTGGGAATATTTCCCACAAATTGTTGCGTGACGTTCAAAATGCTCCTACAATGCAGACATGTGGGAAAAATTCCCACGTATTGTGTGAAACCCAGCAACCTTTCCAACCTTTCAGGAGAACTCTCATGGCCTCTATCAAGCTTTCCAACATCGTGACCACCGCTGCCGCTGCCACCGCAATGACCTGCCTGCTGGCCGCCAGCATGACCCTGGGCGCCAGCGTCGCCCTGGCCAAGGACGGTGGCTCGTCCAAGAGCGGTTCGAGCTCCAGCAGTTCCAGCAGCTCCGGCTCCAAGTCGTCTTCCTCTTCGTCGTCTTCGTCGTCTTCGTCGTCGAGCGGTAGCTCGCGTGGTTCGGATGACGGCGCCGGCCACATCTCCGGCGGCCACGGTGCTGACGATGGTGCGAACCATGAAGCCAACCATGAGGCCAACCACGAAGCCAACCATGGGGCTGGCCAAGGATCGGACGACCTGCTGCCCCACGCCCGCCATGGCGCGGACGACAAGAAGGTTGCAGCCAAGCGCTAAGCGCACGCCAAGCTATCCGTCGTTCCAAGCGGCGCGCCAGGGTGTCAAAGCCCGGCGCGCCGCGCGCATTTACGGCCAATCCCCAGGCCATTCACCCAGTCTCCACAGGCTGGCGGGCACTTATCCCAAGACCTGTCCACAAGACGCCTGGTAGCAGTCCTGCTTGAGACTTTGTCGAAGGCCCCAAGCCTGGCATCCCTGCGCTGGCATCCAAGCTGGGCGCCGACCTTACCGGGCCCGTCACCCGCAAGGCCGACTCGGGCGACATCCTCCAATCAGCTCAGAACGCGTAGCCGTAGGACTGCATGATGGCGCGGGCCTTGGCGCCCTTGAGGTAGGCTAAAAGGGCCGCCGCTGCCGGCTTGCCCTGGCTGCTCTTCAGGGCCACGGCGTCCTGGCGCAGCGGTGCATGCAGGGCCACGGGCACCACCCAGGCCGAACCCTCCTGGATCTTGCCCTCGCGCATCACCTGGGACAGCGCCACAAAACCCAGCGGTGCCACGCCCATGCTCACCCATTGGTAGGCCGTGCCAATGTTTTCACCGCTCACCCACTTGGGCTGCAGAGCGGCCTTCAGGCCCAGCTTGTCCATGACCTCCACCGCGGCTGCGCCATAGGGCGCAAGCCGGGGGTCGGCCATGGCAATCTTCTCGAAGCTGCCACGGCGCAGCACGTCGCCCTGGTCGTCCACCAGGCCCGGCTGCTTGCTCCATAGAACGACCCGACCCACGGCATAGGTAAAGCGGCTGCCCGGCACGGTCTGCTCTTCCTGCTCCAGCCGGGCAGGGGTCTCCTGGTCGGCTGCCAGCAGCACCTGAAACGGCGCGCCATTCTTGATCTGCGCATAGAACTTGCCGGTGGAGCCAAAGGAGAGCACCGCCTTGTGGCCGGTGTCGCGCTCGAACTCGGCGGCTATTTTGCCCATGGGCGCGCTGAAGTTGGCGGCCACGGCCACGCTCACATCGTCGGCATGGGCGAGGGCGGCAAGGCCGGTGCCGGCAAGCAAGGTTGCCACCAGGAGCAATTTATTCACAATGCGACGTTATGTAGTCAATTGAATAGCGAATTGTGGCGCAGTATAGCGCCCGTGCCCCATTGACGCATCGCCGCAGTTTCCGGTGGCCGTGTAGGTGCCCCTGCGCAACCCTCAATAGCGGAAGTCCCGCGCGCTGGCCAGCAGATGCTGCTTGAACACCGCGGCAATCGGCGAGAGCTTCTTGCCCTTGGGGTGCACCACGTGCCAGTGCGATTCCAGCGGAAAGCCGGCCACCGGCAGGACGGCCAGGCCTTGGTCGCGCGCCTTGAAGTGCAGGGCGTGGCGCGACACCACCGAAAGGCCCAGGCCTGCGGCCACCGATTCCTTGATGGCCTCGTTGCTGCCCAGTTCCAGGCGCAGCTGGGGGTGAAACTTCTGCTTCTGGAAATGCTGGTCTATGGCCATGCGCGTACCTGAGCCCCGCTCACGCAGGATGAAGCGCTGTTCGCCCAGTGCGGCCAGCGGCAGTGCGGTCTGTTTGGCGAGGGGGTGCTTGTGGGCGCCAATCACCACCAGCGGATTGGCCATGAACACCTGGTCTTCCAGGTCCAGGTCTTTGGGAGGGACTGACATCACATAGAGGTCATCCAGGTTGTTGCGCAGGCGGGCCACCACGCCGTCGCGGTTCAGCACCTCCAGCGCCACATCGATCTCGGGGTAGCGCTTGCAAAAATCTCCCAGCAGGCGCGGCACAAAGTATTTGGCGGTGCTCACCAGGGCCACCCGCAGCTTGCCCCGGGTGTGGCCCTTGAACGCATCGATGCGCTGTTCAAAGTCATCCCACTGGGCGGCCACCGCGCGGGCGGTCTGGGCCAGCTCATTGCCCGCCTCGGTGAGGTAGAGGCGCCGCCCTACCACTTCGAACAGCGGCAGGCCGATGGCGTCGGCCACATCCTTGAGCTGCATGGAGGCAGTGGGTTGGGTCACATGCATGACGCGCGCCGCGCCGCTCACGCTGCCGGTCTCGGCCAGGGCCAGCACCAGGCGCAGTTGCCGAAAGGAAATATGCATAGACATTTATCAATGGTTGGAGGCTTGTAAATCAATTTTACAAGCGCAAAGTGCCCACCTACCATGCGTGCAGAGGAACCCACCATGCATAACCTGCTCGATCCGGCCATTCTGTTTTTCATCCTGGGGGTGTTCGCCGGCACCGTCAAATCCAACCTGGAAATACCACCCGCCATCTCGCGCTTTCTGGCGCTCTACCTGCTGATGGCCCTGGGCCTGAAGGGCGGCTTTGCCCTGTCCCACTCGGGCTTCACGGCGCAGGTGGCTACCAGCCTGGGCGCTGCGGTGGCGCTGGCCGTGGCCGTGCCCCTGCTGGGTTACTGGCTGCTGCGGCGCGTGCTTTCGGGCTTTGATGCAGCCGCGGTGGCGGCCACCTATGGCTCGGTCAGCGCGGTTACTTTTGTCACGGCGGTGCAGACCCTGGAGAACCAGGGCCAGGCCTTTGGTGGCTATATGTCGGCTGCCATGGCCTTGATGGAGTCGCCCGCCATTCTGCTGGCCATCATGATGGCCAACGCCCTGCGCCAGCGGCAGGCCGCTGCCGTGGGCCAGACCGCTGGCGGGGCGGCCGTGCTGTCCTGGGGCAATGCACCTCGGGGTGGTGGTGTAGCGTTTGGGCAGGTGCTGCGCGAGTCGTTTACCGAAGGGGCCCAGCTGCTGCTGCTGGGCGCCATGCTGGTGGGCATGCTCAGTGGCGATGCCGGCAAGGCCGCCATGCAGCCCTTCTCGGGGGACCTGTTCAAAGGCATGCTGGCTTTCTTCCTGCTGGACATGGGCTTGATGACGGCGCGCAGCCTGCCGCAGCTCAAAGGGGCATCGCCCTTCCTGCTGGCCTATGCCGTGCTGGGACCGCTGGCGCATGCCGGCCTGGCGCTGGGGCTGTCGGTGCTGCTGGGCATTCCCCAGGGCGATGCCATCCTGCTGATGGTGCTGGCCGCCAGCGCCTCTTACATTGCGGTGCCGGCGGTCATGCGCCATGCGGTGCCCGAGGCCCAGCCCTCGCTCTACTGTGGCCTGCCGCTGGGCATCACCTTTCCGCTGAACGTCCTGTTTGGCATTCCGCTCTACATCGCAGTGGCCAGGTCCGTGCTGGGCTGAGTGGCGTGCATCCGCCTCATGCACCGGTGACCGGTATCTCGGTCTTGTAGAAGTCGTGGATGGTGCTGGCCCAGGTCTGCTCGGCCATGTCGGGCCAGCGGTCCTTGTTGAAGCCGGGTGCGTTTTTCAGACGCTTTTGCGCAATGTCCAGGAGGAAGCGCTTGTGCTGGGTGTCCAGCGTCAGCGCGTGCCACGGCACGGCGAACAGCTTTTCGCCCATACCCAGCACACCGCCGAAGGACAGCACGGCATACGCCAACTTGCCGGTGCGCATGTCCAGCATGATTTCCTTGATGTCACCGAGCGACTCGCCCTGTGTGTTGCAGACATCGGTGTCCAGCAGGGTGTCGGCGCCCATGAGCGCCGGGCCCGGCCCGGCGTGGTCCTTGGAGCGTGCATACATGCCCAAGGTATCGCGTTCTACGTAGTTCATGGCGTGGCCCTTTCTTCGCTTGCTAAAGGTTCAGGGTATTGCGCGGGATGGCTGCTGTCAGTCTGCTGGGGCACAGACTGGCGCCGACAGGCCTGTCCAGGTCGTGCCTGGTGGTGGGCCCGCCAAGGGGTGCGCTGGGCCTTGTCGAACCAGGAGCTGCAAGAATGGGGTACCGGTAGGTATTTATTTATTTTTCTCTGGGAACCACCATGCCCCGTTTTGCCGCGAATCTCTCCATGCTCTACACCGAGCACCGCTTCCTGGACCGCTTTGCGGCGGCGGCCCAGGATGGCTTCACGGCGGTGGAATACCTGTTTCCGTATGACCATGACGCCCGCGACATTGCCCGGCGCCTGCAGGACAACGGCCTGCAGCAGGTGCTGTTCAATGCACCCCCGGGCGACTGGAGTGCGGGTGAACGCGGCCTGGCCTGCCTGCCGGGGCGGGAAACGGAGTTTCGCCAGGGCTTTGCCAAGGCGCTGGAATATGCCAGCGCCCTGGACTGCCCGCGCATCCACGTGATGGCCGGCCTGGCCCCGCCCGCGGCCGACCCCGCCCTGTTGCGCACCACCTACCTGTGCAACCTCTCCTGGGCCGCCAGTGCGGCTGCGGCCCTGGGGCGCGAGGTGCTGATGGAGCCCATCAACACCCGTGACATGCCGGGCTTCTACCTGAACCGCCAGGACGTGGCCCATGCCATCGTGCAGGAAATTGGCGCACCCAACCTCAAGGTGCAGATGGATCTCTACCACTGCCAGATCGTCGAAGGTGACCTGGCCATGAAGCTGCGCCACTACCTGCCCGGCGGCCGGGTGGGGCATATCCAGATTGCGGGTGTGCCGCAGCGCCATGAGCCCAGCCTGGGCGAAATCAACTACGCCTATGTGTTCGCCCTGCTGGACGAACTGGGCTACCCCGGTTGGGTCGGCTGCGAGTACCGCCCGGCCGACCCGGGTGCGGGTGGAACCAGTGCCGGCTTGGCCTGGCTGGCACCCTACCTGGCGCGCCGCCAAGGCTAAGCGTTGACGTGGATCAAGTGAGGCATGGGCGCCTCGCCCTTACCATGAATTCATCCGTGTTGGCGCCGGGTGGTGCGCAGGGGCTTGCTGCCGGTTAAGTCTCGCGCAAGCCATGTCCGGCCTAATGGGAGGCGATGCAGGCGGTCCTGTAGGGCATGCTGCCGCCGGTTTCGGGGGGACTTCAACACCAAGGGGTGTGTGGTGAGGGCGGCTGCAAAAAACAAAGAAAGGCGCCTCCGGTGCAAATGCCAGATTTGTACGACGTGATCTCCAAGAGCTCCGACGCATGTTCCAAGGAGCCCATCCACCTACCGGGGGCCATCCAGCCGCACGGTTTTCTGGTGGGGCTGGACGCCGATTGCCAGCAGGTGCTCACCCGCAGCCGCAACTGCGAGCAGCTGATGCCCTTGGCGCAGCTGCACGCATGGCTCCTGCCTGCGGTGCAGGGGCCAAGCCGGGGCCGTACCGGGGAATGGGAGCTGGACGCCTGGCTGCCGGACGGCGGCCATGTCAATCTGCATTGCTTTCGCTCAGGTGCCGCGGTTTTTTGCGAGTTTGAACTGCCGGTGCCAACGCCTGCCGAATGGTCCATGGAGCGGCAGGTGGATGCCGGCATGCGCCGGATTGTGGAAGCAGGAGACATCCATGCGCTGGCACAAACCCTGTCCGATGTCCTTCGGGAGCTGACCGGCTTTGAGCGGGTCATGGTGTACCGCTTCAGTGACGACGGCGATGGCGATGTGGTCGGCGAAAGCCTGGTCGACAGCTGGGACCAGTCTTTTCTGGGCCTGCGCTTTCCGGCGAGCGACATTCCGGCGCAGGCACGCGCCCTGTACGCACGCACCACAGCACGCTGGATGCCCACGCGGGACTACCCAGCCGTGCCGCTGGAGCCTGCCAGCTACGCCTCTGGCGAGCCCTTTGACCTCAGCCTTAGCCACTTTCGCGATGTGTCGCCAGTCCACCGCCTGTACCAAAGCCACATCGGTACCGACGGCTCGATGTCGGTGTCGGTCATGCATGAACAGCGGCTCTGGGGTCTGCTCATTGGGCACCACCGCCAGCCGCATCGGGTGCCGGCTGAAATCAGGCGCCATGTAGTGCAGCTGGTGCAGGCCTTTGCCCTGCGCCTGGACGGGCTGTCCACGCATTCCACGGTGGACACCATGCAGCGCGAAGACCGGGTCCACCTGGAGCTCATCACCCGCCTGGCCGCCAGCGAAAACGTGCTGGTGGCCCTGACCGCGGGCTCGCCCAATATTTCCGACCTGTTTCCCCATTCGCTGGGGGTGGCCGTGGTCTGGAAGGAGGGCGGCGTGTTGCATTCCCACACCAGCGGCGCCACCCCGTCCCCGCTTGAGCTGGCCCAGCTGATGCAGTGGGTGGACAGCCAGGGTGAGCGCGCACTCTTTGCCAGCGACCACCTGCAGGCGGTCTATCCGCAGGCACGCTCCTGGACCGTGCCGGTGGCCGGGCTGCTGATTGGTCGCCTGAACGATGAGCGCCAGCCCACGCTGTTTGTCTTCAAGCCGGAAATCATCCGCACCGTCTCCTGGGCCGGACGCCCCGAAAAAGCGAGCGACGCAGCCGGGGCGCCGCTGTTGCCGCGCCGCTCTTTTGATCGCTGGGTGGAGACCCAGCGCGATCGCGCTGCGCCCTGGACGCCACGGGAAATGCAGGTGGCCAAAGACATCGTGAACGCCATCAACGAAGTCCTGCTGCGCCAGCTGCACCGGCTGGCCAGCATCCAGTCGGCCTATGAATCGGCGGTGGTGCTGTCGCACACCGACGGCCTGTTGCAGATCGCCAACCGCCGCTACTTTGATGAGTCGCTTGCGCAGCATCTGTCCATGGCCAAGCGTGCCCAGTACCCGATTGGCCTGCTGATGATCGACATCGACGATTTCAAGGCCTTCAACGACCTCTACGGCCATGTGGCCGGCGACCGCTGCCTGGTGCAGGTGGCCGCCACCGTAGCCGCGCTGGTGAACCGCAAGTCGGACGTGGTGGCCCGCTATGGCGGCGAGGAGCTGGTGTGCCTGCTACCCGACTCAGACCTGGAGGGCGTGGCCCGCTTGGGCCGTGCCATTCATGCTGCCGTGCAGGGCCTGAACATTCCCCATGCCCACTCCCGCGCGGCCCGGGTGCTGACCATCAGCGTCGGTGGCATATCGGTCACGCCGAGTGCCGAGATGGAGATCAACGACCTGCTGGGGCTGGTGGATGCCAAGCTCTATGCGTCCAAAGCGGCAGGGCGCAACCGCTTGAGCACATGAGTGCTGCAACGGCGCTGGCCGCCCTGCGCGCGGCAACGCATGCGGCGCATGGGCGGCTGGAGGCGCTGCCCGCCACACGGCGGCTGATGGCAGACGACTACACGCTGCCCGAATACACCCGGCTGCTGGCCCGGTTTGCTGCGATCTATGGCCATCTGGAGCCCTTGATGCAGGCAAGCGAAGAGGCCGCTTGCATCGGCTACCAGGCGCGCATGCCCCACCTTGCCAGGGCCCTGGCCGCCTTGGGTGAACGGGCCACAGGGCCTGACCTGGGTGGCGTGGCCAACGCGGCATGGGCAGGCATCCCGAGGGGCGTTGACGCGCCGGGCTTGCAGACCGCTGCTGCCCGTTGGGGCTGCCTGTATGTGGTGGAGGGCTCCATGCTGGGCGGGCAACTGATACGCAAGCATCTGCAGGGCCTTTTTCCGACGCTGCCGGCCGCCGCCTTCGCATCCTTCGTGCCCTATGACAACCCGGGCCAGCAATGGCACGGCATGCGCCTGCATCTGGAGCAGGCCCTGCTGGAAGGTGCGCCACGCCAGCAAGCCTTGAACGCGGCCCTGGCGACCTACCAGCTGTTTTACGACGGCCTGCAGTAGGGCATCGGGCCGGCACCATGGGCCTGGGCTAAGCTCTTTGCACATTTTCCGGCGCACCATGCAACCCTCTACCGACTTTGACTGGCGCACGATCGCAGCGCTGAATGCCGTATCGACCCTGGCGCAGGTCGGGCAGTTCGGCATTGCCTTTGTCATGCTGCCGGTGTGGCTGGCCCAGCAGGGGCTGGAAGCCTCGCAGCTGGGCCTGTTTGCCGGCTCGCTGTGGCTGGGGCAGCTGCCGGGGCTGGCACTGGCGCCCGCCCTGTGCAGGCGCATGGGCGAGCGCCGGGTCATCGTTCTGGGCCTGCTGTGCAGCCTGGGCGCATTCGTGTGGCTGGCCTCGGCCCAATGGCCTTGGGGCCTGCCCGGCGGCCTGCTGGCCGGCTTGGGCCTTGGGCTGCGCTGGATTGGCCTGGAGCCCTGGCTGTACCGCATTGCGCCCTCTGATGCCCGCGGGCGGCTGGTGGGCTTTCACGAAACCCTGATCGCGCTGGCGCCCATTGTTGCGCCCTTGCTGGCCAATGCGTCTGGCATGCAGGGGCATGCGGTGTTCTGGATTGGCAGCGGCTTCACACTGGCGGCACTGCTGCCGCTGGCGGTGGCCCGTGCGCCGGCGCGGGACGCGCTGGCAGCGCTGAAGCACGAACCCTTGCCTGCACCTGCACCTGCACCCGCACCGCCCGCAAGGCAAGGCCTGGGAGCGCTGTGCCAGCAAGTGCGCGCCGAGCCCGTTCTGTTGCGAGGCCTTGTCATTGCTTCGGTCGGTGGAATGATGGAAGCCGCGGTGTCCGGCCTGTTTGCCGTGTTTGCGCAAGACCGTGGCTTGCAGGTGAGCCAGACGGCCGAACTGCTGGCTGCTTTTGGTCTGGGTGGTCTGCTGATGCAGTATGGCGTGGGCTGGCTGGCCGATCACCGGGGCGTGGGGCCGGCCGCGCGCCTGTGCGCCCTGGCCACGGTGCTGGTCAGCCTGGCGCTTCTGCTGCCCCTGGACTACGGGCTGCTGGCAGGCGCCGTCTTTCTGCTGGGCGGCTTCATCACCGCCTTTCTCACCCTGGCACTGATTGCCAGCACCATGGCCACCAGCGGCAGCATGGCCGGCAATGTGAGCAACATCTCCTTCACCTACACCCTTAGCGCCGTGGCGGGCCCCCTGCTGTCAGGTGCGGCCATGCAGCACAGCAAAGGTGATGCGCTGATGGCGCTCACCGCCGCCAGTGCCGCGCTCATGCTGGCGCTGCTGGTGGGGGTGGGGCGGGATGGGGAGGGTTGAATCAGCACTCCGGAGTTCGACACCAAACGTCGTAAGTTGTTGATCTGTATAGGTCAGGTCGTAGAAATTGTCACTAAGGACCCACCCAGTCCTCACTCCACCGTCACACTCTTTGCCAGGTTGCGTGGCTTGTCTACATCGGTGCCGCGGGCGCAGGCGGTGTGGTAGGCCAGCAGCTGCAGGGGAACCACGTGCAGCAGGGGCGACAGGGCGCCGTAGTGCTCGGGCATGCGGATCACGTTCAGGCCTTCGGCGCTTTCGATGTGGGTGTCGGCATCGGCCAGCACATAGAGCAGGCCGCCGCGGGCGCGCACCTCGTGCATATTGCTCTTGAGCTTTTCCAGGAGCGCATCGTTGGGTGCTACCGTCACCACCGGCATGGCGCTGGTCACCAGGGCCAGCGGGCCGTGCTTGAGTTCGCCGGCCGGGTAGGCCTCGGCGTGGATGTAGCTGATTTCCTTGAGCTTCAAGGCGCCTTCCAGGGCAATCGGGTAGTGCAGGCCGCGGCCCAGGAAGAGGGCGTTCTCGCACTTGGCAAAGTCATCGGCCCAGGCCATCACCTGGGGTTCGAGGGCCAGCACCGCGTTCAGGGCGGAGGGCAGGTGGCGCATGGCCTTCAGGTGCTGCTCTTCGGCGGCGGCGTCCAGCCGGCCTTTGGCCTGGGCCAGGGCCAGCGTCAATAGAAACAGGCCGGCCAGCTGCGCGGTAAAGGCCTTGGTCGAGGCCACGCCAATCTCCACACCGGCGCGCGTCACATAGGCCAGGCTGCATTCGCGCACCATGGCGCTGGTGGCCACGTTGCATATCGTCAGCGTGTGCTGCATGCCCAGCGATTGGGCGTGGCGCAGGGCCGCCAGGGTGTCGGCGGTCTCACCGCTCTGGGTGATGGTGACCACCAGGCAGTTGGGGTTGGGTACGGTGTCGCGGTAGCGGTATTCGCTGGCCACTTCCACCTGGGTGGGAATGCCGGCAATGCTTTCCAGCCAGTACTTGGCGGTGCAGCCGCTGTAGTAGCTGGTGCCGCAGGCCAGGATCAGCACCGAGTCGATGCGGGCAAACACGCGCGCGGCATTGGCGCCCGGTGCATGGTTCATCTGCTGGTCAAACAGTTCGGGGCTGATGCCGTCCACACCTTCCAGGGTGTCGGCCAGGGCGCGCGGCTGCTCGAAGATTTCCTTCTGCATGTAATGGCGGTAGGGGCCCAGTTCGGCCGCGCCGCTGTGGGCCTGCACCGTCTTCACCGGACGCTGGGCCGGGGTGACGGCCTTGCGCGCCTTGTCGAACAACCAGTATTTGCCCAGCTGCACATCCACCAGGTCGCCTTCCTCCATGTAGACGATCTGGTCGGTCACGCCGGCCAGGGCCATGGCGTCGCTGGCCAGGAAGTGCTCCTGCCCGTCCTTGCCTACGCCCAGGATCAGAGGCGAGCCGGCCCGTGCGCCCACCAGGCGCTGCGGCTCGTCCTTGCAGAACACGGCCAGGGCGTAGGCGCCATGCAATTGGGCCAGGGCGCTCTTGACGGCCTCGAACAGGTCGCCGTCATACAGGCTGTCGATCAGGTGCGCCACCACCTCGGTGTCGGTCTGGCTCTCGAACACATAGCCGCGCGCCTGCAGGCTGGCGCGCAGGGCGTCGTGGTTTTCGATGATGCCGTTGTGCACCAGCGCAATGCGGCCGGCGCGGCTGGAGGCGTCGGGCCCGCTGCCGTGGCTGAAGTGTGGGTGGGCGTTGTGCACCACCGGCGCGCCGTGGGTGGCCCAGCGCGTGTGGGCAATGCCCAGCAGGCCCTGCAGGTTGGTGTCGGCAACCTGGGTGGCCAATTCAGCCACACGGGCGGTGCTGCGGGCGCGGCGCAGGCCCACCGGCGCTTCTTGGGCATACACAGCCACGCCACAGGAGTCATAGCCACGGTACTCCAGGCGCTGCAGGCCTTGCACCAGCACGGGAACAATATTGCGGGTCGAAACCGCGCCGACGATGCCACACATACGCACACTCCCTTGAAATGGATGGGCCTATCCTAGGTTGGCGGCTGTAAAATATGCTTTTGATTTTTTAAAATAAATGAATGAAAATTTCATAAATTAATGTGTTTGAAATAAAAAATAAAATCCAAGTAAAAATGAAAGAAATTGAACTGGATGCCATGGATCTGCAGCTGCTGGCGCAGCTGCAACGCGACGCATCCCTGAGCAACCAGGACCTGGCCCAGGCCGTGAACACCTCGGCGCCCACCTGCCTGCGCCGCATCAAGCGCATGCAGGAGGCCGGCCTGATCGAGCGCCAGGTGGCCATCCTCAACCCCGAGCGCCTGGCCCAGAGCCTGGGCCACGGCCTGTGCGCCATTGTGGAGATCAGCCTGGACCGCCAGGGCAGCGAAGCGCAAGACCAGTTCGAGGCGCGCCTGGTGGCAGAGGACGCCGTGCAGCAGTGCTACCGCGTCTCGCCCGGTCCCGACTTCGTGCTGGTGGTGCATTGCCGCCACATGCCCGACTACCTGGCGTTGACGCAGCGCCTGTTCACCGCAGACGCCAATGTGCGCAACGTCAAGGCCTTCTTCAGCACCCGGCGCGCCAAATTTGGTGCGCATCTGCCTTTGCCCAGCGCTTAAAGTGTGGCCATGGCTGCAGCAACCCCATGAACCGATTCGTCGCACTCTGGAAACAGGCCCTGGGCATCGACCTGGTGGAGGAAATCGAACCTGCGCAGCGGGTGCAGCACATCCACACCACGGCCACCATCAGCATCACGGTCGGCCTGGCGTTTTCGGTCTTCAACCTGTTCACTCCGGCCACCCAGCTGCTGGGCTTTGCCGAGCTGGCAAGCATTCTGGTTT
>Ga0228700_1000611_pt1 | contig 29842 bp, 24 predicted proteins | sample McNCre317_Aug_MG_FD_178019 | JGI IMG/M metagenome (GOLD analysis project Ga0228700, IMG submission 178019) | Freshwater microbial communities from McNutts Creek, Athens, Georgia, United States - 3-17_Aug_MG | ecosystem: Environmental > Aquatic > Freshwater > Creek | place: USA: Georgia...
TGTCAAAGTGGCCGCTACTTATGACTCAGTTGCAGGCACGTTGACCCCAACGACGGCGTTGACACAAGGTGCGCATACGTTGGCTTATACGTTGACGGATGCGGCTAGCAATGAAAGCGGTCGAAGCCGAGCATTGAGTGTGACTGTGGATGCTTCTGCGCCGACATTCACCAGTTCAAATGTCGATTTGGCAACAGCCAGTGACGATGGCTTGAGTTCTACAGACAACGCGACAACTGTCCACACCCCCACATTGACGGCCACATTCAATGGTGTGACAGACACCTCGGTGACGACAACTTTCTACGCCGACAAAGATGCGTCAGGAACCTATACCGCTGGCGATACCATTTTGGCGGCGGGTGTGAGCACCACGGTCACCAGTGGCACGGCAACAGCAAGCACAACGCTTTCTTTGACGGATGGCAGTTATGTGGTGAAAGCCTTCTTGACAGATGCAGCAGGCAATGTGTCCACAACATCCGCCACTTTGGACAACGCCAATAAGTCGATGGTGGTGAGTACGCCGGTTGCGGCGACAAGCATTGCGGGCGCTCAGCTCAATGGTGGTTTGGGTCTTTCGCTGAATAGCGCTGGTGACTTCAACAACGATGGCTATCAAGACTTCATTGTTTCTGCACCGCAAAACCAGTATGGATCAGGGACCGTAAACGCTGCAGACATTTACCTGATTTATGGCACGGCCAATGGCATCCCCAGCATCAGCAATGTCGACAGCATGACGGCGGCACAGGGCATCCATTACACCAACAGCGCCTCTGGCTTCGATGGCTATACCGGCACAGTGGTGAAGGGCATCGGCGACCTCAACGGTGATGGCTATTCTGATGTGGTGATTGGTGGTCTTCTTGGCTACAACTATGTGTTGTGGGGCGGCGCCAACAAGGCTGCAACGCTGGATTTGGCAACCATGAATGCAGCAGCCACATCGAACGGCTTCATGATGTACGGCGGATCAGAATGGTTTGGCGATGGCATGGCCTCGGCTGATCTGAACCATGATGGGATCAGCGACCTGATCATTGGGGATAGCGCGATCAGCACGGCCTATATTGTGTATGGTCACACCGGTGCTTGGACCAATATGGTGGGTGGCATAACAGGTATAAGTTATGCAACGGGTCCTGTGACCACCTTTTATGGCGGCACTTATTTGGGTGACCGTATCGGTGTTGTGGGTGACGTGAACGGCGATGGTTATGTTGACTTTATCGTCAATGCACCAGCCGCAGACGGCACTGGCGGGGTTGACAGTGGCGTTTCAACGCTGGTCTGGGGGACGGCAACGGGTTATCCGACAACAGGCGCGGTTAACTTTGGGACCGACACCGCATCAACAACTTATGGCATCAAGATATCTGGAACGCAAACCTGTGAATATCTTGGAGATATTGCATGGGACAGAGGCAACAATTACAACGGCGATGCCTATTACAGCCAAGCATTGACCATTTCCTCGATTGGAGATTTCAACGGTGATCACATCGCTGACTTCATCATTGGTTCACCAGGATGGGGAGACTCTGCGAATAATTCCAGTGCAGCTGGACGGGCTTATGTCGTCTATGGTCATACAGGCAGCTGGTCGGACATGAGCGCGGGTGATGCAGCGACGGCTGGCAAAGGCTTCATCCTGACCGCCAGCAACATCGGCACCAACGCCGACTTGGGCTTCGCTGTCGCTGGTGGCGGTGACTACAACAAAGACGGCTACACGGACTTCTTGGTCACGGCAGTTCAAGCCAGCACCAATGGCTTGACGAACAACGGTGCTGTTTGGCTGGTGTTTGGCAAGTCCGGCGGTTACAGCGGTACGGTTGACTTGACGACCTTGGTGGCCAATGGCCAAGCACTGCAATGGAATGGTGCTGCCAGCTACAACTTCATGGGCACCAACGTGGCCATGGGTGACTGGAATCAAGATGGCTATGCCGATGTCGCGATCCCGCAGTGGGAAGCTACATCGAACGGTGCCGCCGGTGCGGGTGCCTTGAAGATCTATTACGGCAACGCCGTAGGCGCAAAAGGCCCAACAGGCACCACGCCTGTGGCGTTGGACCTCAATGGTGACGGTCAAATCAGCTACAACCATGTGGTGCAAGACGTCAACGGCGACGGCCAGCAAGACCTGACCGCTTGGGTGGGGCCAAACGACGGCGTGCTGGTGTGGGACAAACTGGGTGACGGTGTGGTGCATGACAACAGCCAGTACGCCTTCTCGCAATACGGTGGTCACACCGACTTGCAGGGCTTGGCCGCACGTTTTGACACCAACCAAGACGGTGTGTTTGACGCAAAAGACACCTCGTTTGCACAGTTCGCAGTTTGGCAAGATGCCAACCAGAACGGTGTAAGCGATGTGGGTGAAGTCAAGTCATTGGCTGATTGGGGTATTCAATCCATCAATCTGTCAGGTTCTGGCGCAGCACTTCAACCTGCTGACGATGTCATGGAGTCGAGCCATACGTCTGCCACCATGACCGATGGTTCAACCATGGTTGTTGCTGACGTTGCATTCAACGCCATCTCATTGGCAAACTTGGTGCAAAACGCCACGGGCACACAGCGTGTGGACCTGAGCCAAGATGCATCTGCCAATACGTTGAACATCAAGTTGAGTGACGTTCTGGCTGCTGATCAGCAAACCTTGGTGATCACTGCAGGAACCAACGATGTGGTGCGTCTTGACCTCACCAAGTGGGTTGATACCGGTACGACGACGACCGTGGGTGATCACACCTACGCGTTGTTTGACCAAGCCGGCGCGCACTTGTTGATTGACACCAACGCTAGCCGTCAACCTGTTTTGTAACAGGGAGTCTCGGAGGGTATTGACCATTGGCACTGTTGAAGACGGTGCTGATGTGTCAATACCAATAAAAAAATCCCCTCAGTCAGATGATGACTGAGGGGATTTTTGTTAGAGAGAACGCGTGTTTACAGCAAACCGTTCATGCGTGCAAAGTGCAGAGTTTGAGTGCGGCTCTTCACATCCAAACGACGGAACAGACGCCACAAATGGACTTTGACGGTGTGCTCGCTGATGTCCAATTCAGTCGCGATGTCGCGATTGCTCAAGCCACGATCCAACATGACGATGAGTTGCTTTTGTCGCTTAGACAACTTGGTTTCACCCACTGCAACGGCGACTTCATCGTCGCTATTTTCAGCAGCAAACAAGCCTTGCAGCGCAGATGAAATTTCGTTGGCAGGCGTAGATTTTTCGATATAGATGTCTGCACCTGCTTCGATGCAGGTCTCTTCCGCTTCCCCTGCAGGCATAGATGAAATCACAGCCAAAGGCACGTTGGCGTACATGGTTTTGATTTCTTTGACGGCAGAGGTGCCTTTGACACCGGGCAGCAACAAATCAAGCACAAACAACTCTGGGTCACCGTTTTTGATGATGGCAGCTTGCAATTCGCTGAACTTTTCTAATTCGATGACTTTCGATGCGGGGCGCATGCGACGCAACAACATAGCGATGGCTTGGCGAACCAAAGGATGGTCGTCAATGATGTACATACTCATTTTTATTACTCCAGAATCAATATTAGTAGTTTAGCCCGATTGCGGATCGAACATCCTGCATGGTTTCACGTGCGGTGATGCGAGCTTTTTCAGTACCTGCATCCACGATGTCACGAACAATTTTGGGGTTGGTCAAGTACGGCTCGGCACGTTCGAGCATGGGTTGTTGCTCGCGCAAGATGGCGTCAATGATGGGTTGCTTGCAGTCTAAGCAACCGATGCCTGCAGTTTTGCAACCTTGTGCCACCCATTGGCGTGTGCCTTCGTCGCTGTACACCATGTGAAATTGCCACACGGGACACTTGTCGGGGTTACCCACATCTGTGCGTTTGATACGTGCAGGGTCGGTGGGCATGCGCTTGACTTTTTGCTCCATCGTGGCGCGGTCTTCACGAATGGCAATCGAGTTGTTGTAACTCTTGCTCATCTTGGCGCCGTCCAAGCCTGGCAACTTACTGGCTTCAGTGAGCAGCGCGTGCGGCTCGGTCAAGATGACTTTGCCCGTACCTTTGAAATAGCCTTCTAAGCGTTCTCGGTCTTGCATATCCAGCTCGGGTGCTGTGGCGATGTAACCCAGCGCACCTTCCATCGCTTTGATGTCGCCCGTTTCTTGGTAACTTTTGCGTGATTTCTCAAAGCGTTTTACGCTGTCTTTCGGGAGCTTGGCGAGAGAGGCTTGGACTTTGGCTTCGGCGTTGATTTCGTGACCATACAAGTGGTTAAAGCGGCGTGCAGCTTCACGCGTCAGCTCGACGTGGCTCGATTGGTCCTCGCCTACAGGGACGTATTTGGCTTTGTAGATCAAGATGTCTGCGGCTTGAAGCAATGGGTAGCCCAAGAAGCCATACGTTGCCAAGTCTTTGTCCTTGAGCTTTTCTTGTTGGTCTTTGTAGGTGGGAACGCGCTCTAACCAACCCAGCGGTGTTCCCATGGCCAGCAAGGTGAACAACTCCGCATGTTCAGGAATACGGCTTTGCAAAAAGAGGGTGCATTGGTTGGGGTCTAGGCCAGCAGCCAACCAATCGATCACCATTTCGTAGACGTTCTTCTCGATGACCTCGCGGTTTTCGTAGTGCGTGGTCAGTGCGTGCCAGTCCGCGACGAAGTAATAACAATCCATGGTGGACTGCAACTGAACCCAGTTTTTCAAAGCGCCGTGGTAGTGGCCCAAATGCAAAGCGCCCGTGGGGCGCATGCCGGAGAGAACGCGTTCTTTCATGTTCAAGGCTTCAGTAAAAATTCAAACGGACTGAGCATGAGGCTCAGTAACTCAAAAGTGAGGGACATGATGGGGGCCATCCACAGGGTGTCGACCACTTTCAGAACCACCAAAGCCATCACAATGTAAAAACCATATGGCTCTAAACGTGACAGCCACACCGCTTGTTTCCAAGGTAGCAAGCCCACCAAGATACGGCCACCGTCGAGCGGTGGCAACGGAAACAAATTAAAGGCAAACATCACCGCGTTCACTTTGACACCAGCTTTGCAGACTTCGATGAAGTAGCGTTCTTGCACACCCGCAGCGATCAAGCCATACATGGCAAAGGCCCACACAAAGGCTTGCAAAAAGTTGATGGCAGGACCTGCGAGGGCGACCCAAATCATGTCCCGCTTGGGGTGATTCAGGCGATTGAAGTTAACCGGCACAGGTCGGGCATAGCCAAACAAAAAGTTGCCGCCTGTTGCCAAGAACAGCACGATGGGCATGACCAGTGTGCCCATGGGGTCGATGTGGGGCATGGGATTGAGGGTCACGCGACCCATCATCCACGCTGTGTTGTCCCCACGCAGGTGCGCCACATAGCCATGCGCGGCTTCGTGCAACGTGATGGCAAATACCACGGGCAAGCCGTAAATCAGAATGGTTTGAATCAGTTCAGGGAAATTCACAACAGCATTGTCTCATCTCACACTTTGTAACTAGGCGTGGTGCTTGTCACAGGCCCAAAGTGCTCAATGGGCCACGCCCTTGGCGGATCACCTCGGGGTCACCCCCTCCATCCATGGGGGTGAGATCGACCACGGTGGTGGGTTCGAGTGGGCAAGCGCCAGCGTCAATGATGGCGCCGAGTTCGTGTTCGTAACGCTGACGAATTTCTTCAGCATCGTTCAGAGGGTCGGTCTCGCCAGGTGGAATGAGCGTGGTGGCAAGCAGCGGGGCTCCGTGCAGTTCAAGCAAATCGAGCAGAGTTTTGTTCAGTGGCACGCGCAAGCCAATGGTTTTGCGTTGCGGGTGACTGACGCGGCGCGGCACTTCTTTGGTGGCTTCCAAAATGAAGGTGTAAGCCCCGGGGGTAGCGGCTTTGAGCAAACGGTATTGGCGATTGTCCACGCGTGCGTAGTTGGCCAGCTCAGACAAGTCACGGCACATGAGGGTGAGGTGATGCTTGTCGTCCACTTGACGGATGCGTCGCATGTGTTCGACGGCAGTTTTGTCGTCTAAGTGGCAGACCAACGCGTAGCTGGAGTCGGTGGGGACGGCGACGATGCCGCCGCGTTCAAGCAGGGCGACAGCTTGTTTCAGTAAACGGGGTTGTGGGTTGTCTGGGTGAACTTGAAGAAACTGAGCCATGACCGTGTGCGCAAGGAGCGCACTGAGTGGAGTTATTGAATGCGGTGTGCAAGGGCTTCCCAGATTGGGGTGAGTTGTCCTGGTAGCCAAGGTAATACACCTAGGTCGATCCGGCTCTCATCTGGGCTGTGAAAGTCGCTGCCGCGTGAGGCAAAAAGGCCAAACTCTTTGGCCATGTCCGCATAGACCACATATTCGGCAGGGGTGTGACTGCCTGTCACCACCTCAACGCCTTGACCACCGTGGTTTTTGAATTCGGTGAAGAGTGCGAACTCTTCGTTGGCTGTGAACCCATAGCGTCCAGGATGTGCAATCACGGCCATGCCTTGGGCTTGCACAATCCACTGCACTGCGTTTTTCAGTGTCGCCCAACGGTGAGGAACAAACCCAGGCTTACCTTCAGTCAAATAATGGCGAAAGACTTCGGAGGTGTCTTGACACACGCCAGACTCGACCAAAAACCGCGCGAAGTGTGTGCGCGAAACCAATTCAGGGTTACCCACAAATTTCAGTGCACCCTCGTAGGCCCCATGGATGCCAACTTTGGCAAGACCTTCGGCCATTTCTTGAGCTCGCTCACTACGGCCGCCCCGTGTTTGGTGCAAGCCTGATTTGAGCTGTGCATCGTGCGCGTCAAACCCAAGACCCACAATGTGCACGGTTTTGTTGGCGAAGGTGACAGAAATTTCAGTGCCTGTGAGGTACTTCATGCCATTAGCGTGGGCGGCAGCAAGCGCACGGTCTTGACCACCAATTTCGTCATGGTCGGTCAAGGCCCACAGCTCAACGCCATTGGCTTTGGCGCGCGCTGCGAGTTGCTCAGGTGTGAGCGTGCCATCCGAAACCACGGAGTGGCAGTGCAGGTCGGCGTTCAAGATAGAGGTGCTGGCGGGTAGGAAGGAATTCATTGCTGAACTCCCCCCCCCCCTAAGAACCGTACGTGCGCCTTTCAACGCATACGGCTCAAGCACAACCACTGACGCTAAAACTGTTTGGTTTTCCATCCGCTCAGTTTATACCGCCAGATTAAAGTCCCTGTGCTGGGACCGGCTTGGTAACCTCCAAACCAAGGGCGTGGGCACGCACATGACACACACGATGCAATAGCACCCTGTTGCTTAACGCATCGCTACCCCCGAATTGCCTGTGCACGATATGGTGGTCGTGACAGTCATCGTGAGTGTCGATTGGCGTTCCACAAAGGGCGCATAGCCCCAACTGGTCGAGCCACAGTTTGGCGCGTTGTTTGCTCCAGATCTCTTTCGACATCCTTCGCATCCTCAGCTCCTCGCCGTAGACCATCCACTCAGGGTTATAGGGGTTGTATTCCCCTTTGATCTTCATGTGTCGAACAATCGGGGTATCTGCCAGCTTGTTAAGCAAAGCAGTTCCGATGGTTTTGTCCCTCTTCTTGTTACTGCCCCCGCCGAAGTCCCAACGGTCATTCATGCGGGTCCAGTAACGCTCCAATACCCATTTCCTCGTTTTGCGGGAATGGCGGCGGAGTCCCCATCTCATCAATCGCCAGTAAATCTGGTTATCGAGTGTTGAGAATGTTTTCTTCGCAACCACCCCTTTGTGATACTCGGCCCAACCCCGTAAAACGGGGTTGAGTTTTGCTATCAACGATTCAGGGCTTTTGGAGTGCCAAGATTTGATGATTTCTGAGACCTTGCCATAGAACGTTTTCACGTTCTTACGACTTGGCTTGATGAGCATCTTTCCCGAATACTTTCGGAAATTCCACCCCAGAAAATCAAATCCCTTATCGATATGGACGATTCGTGTCTTTTCCTGTGACAGTTCTAGTCCTCGCTCGCGCAAGAACTCTTCTATCCAAGGTCGGACTGTCGTTTCAAGCAACTCTTTTGAGCTTCCTGTCACGACGAAATCGTCGGCATATCGAATCACGTTGATCCTCATACTTTTGGTTGCCCTATATCCAAACATACTGTTTAGGTATCTGTGCAACTTCAGTTCAAGTCCATTCATCGTGATGTTGGCAAGCGTGGGCGAGATGACACCCCCTTGAGGGGTTCCTTCATCTGTTCGCTTGAACTGTCGTTTATCGATAACCCCTGATTTCAACCATTGCTTTAGAACGCGCTTGTCCATTCGAACATTGCGCATCAGCCAGTCATGGTTGATGTGGTCAAAGAATCCCTTGATGTCTGCATCCAGTACCCAATTTGCAGAAGTTCGTTGGGACATGGTTGCAAACAACTGGCTCCTAGCATCGTGCGTAGATCGCTCTCTCCTAAATCCATACGAATTCGGGTCAGAGTCACACTCGACAACAGGTTCCAGTGCCAGCAGGTGTAAGGCCTGCATGGCTCGGTCAAACATAGTTGGAATGCCCAATGGGCGCTCCTTCCCGTTTGATTTTGGGATGTACACACGACGCAGCGGTGAAGCCTTGTAGCGTTTACTTCCTAAACGACAGACAGCGACCCATTTAGATTTGGGCGTGCCCCAAAGTTCGCGATCAATGCCACTCGTTCGCTTCCCTCGGTTTGTTGTTACTTTCCTGACTGCCAATGCTTTGGCATGCCAGGAACGAACAAGGCTTCGTTGAAGTCTTGCGACTTTTCTGAAATCCTTGTTCATTGCTGCCTGCGCGATGCGTTGCTGCGCTTTACCGACAAATTTCATCACCAGTTTCCAATCAATGGAGTGCCAGTCATTTGGTTTGTTCGAAGACGCAGCATCGCTCCTACTGGTGTTGCCACCAGCTTCTTCGATGTTTTCCATACTTTTCTCCGATTGGGAAAACCCAGACGGAGTAAGCCCCCGAGGGGTACTTACCCCTCGGGTTGTTTTTAAAGTCACAGCGGCATTGCGCCGTTGCACCTATAGCAAGTCAGCCTGCTTTCACAGTGGGACAAATCTTGAATCCCTATGCCACCCATTACAGGTGACCATTCGCTTTTTGCTATCTCCTCTACCCGCTACACCGTGGCCTTCACTTGCGTTTAGGTTGCCCATAACTCCCGAGGGAGTTATGGGCGATATATCGGGCTTACCTCGTTTCCCAAGATGCCCATCTGGCTGGCGTGCCAGAAGATGGGGTTAGGGACGTTCTATCCGCCGCGCGCTGTTGGGAACTCATTTCAATGCATGACTTGAAATGACTATTGCGCGATGCCTTTTGGCCACAGCTCCCTAGGACAAACCTAGAAGACAAGTGTTAGCTGTTCAATGATCACGGCGGTTCTGACGAACGTTCACATTACATTTCCCGTACCCTTTATCTCAGCACCCTCGACGTTCTTGCTTACGTCTGTAGATACACCTCACGGCGTATCCATGCTTGTTGCCGAAGCTTCCAGCAGAGTGTTTATCCGCAGCTCTGCACAAACCAATTACTCGGAATGCACATGCGGTTGAGATCACTTTGTTCCAAAGTGGTTTCGGTAGTAGAAACAAGACACCTTGAGTGGTGTCGCTTTTTACCTGTCAAAGGAACTCCTTGCCTCTCGAAGAGAACTTTACAAATATTTACTTGCAAACGTCTCATCTGCGCAACAAATTGTACCTTTTAGGGGTAATTCAACCAACCCATTGCAGGCTAATTGAAGTTTTGAGATACCTCAAGACAGGACCTTGAGAGCCTCTCTACCTTCACGATTCCCTTGCGTAAACACGTGGTTTACAGAGGGAAACGTTCAAGTCATTGCGGGTTTCGGCCCACACCTAGAAGCGACCTCGAGTCGCACCACGCTTTCATTGTAGGCGTGGCAAAGCTTGTCGTGCATTCGCGCTCGTGATGGCAGCAACTTCGTCTAGGCTGATGCCGCGCAAGTTGGCCAGCACTTGGGCGATGCGGGGTAGTTCGGCGGGCTCATTGCGGCCTTGTGACTTGCCTGCAGCGCGTTGTTCGGCCGTGGCGTAGAGCCAATGTGGCGGAATGTCGGGCGCATCGGTTTCAAGCACGATGGCGGAGAGCGGCAATTCTGTGGCGAGGCGACGCAGTTGCAAGGCTCGGTCATAGGTCAAAGCGCCGCCAAAACCGAGTTTGAAGCCAAGCTGTAGAAAGGCTTGGGCTTGTTGCAGGCTACCGTTGAAAGCATGTGCGATGCCGCCTACGACGGGGATGTTGCGCAGTCCTTTGAGCAGTAAGTCTGCGCTGCGACGCACATGCAAGATGACCGGCAGTTGATGGTCTTGTGCCAGCTTGAGCTGGGCTTTGTAAAAGCGTTGTTGAGTGGCGAGTGCTTCGGGCGTGTTGAGTTCGGGCACAAAACCATCGAGGCCGATTTCGCCAACGGCGACCAAACGCGGGTCGTTGCGATGGACGTGTAGTGCTTGGTGGAGTTGCACCAAGTGTTCGTCTGTGGCCTGTGGCGTGTAGAGGGGGTGTATGCCTAGCGCGTAGACATCCTGTTGGGCGTGGGCGAGCAAGCGCACCGTGTCAAAGTTGGCGGCTTGCACCGCGGGAATCACGCACTGTGCCACACCTGCGGCTCGGGTTCGTAGATGCACGAAGGCCCGGTCAGCGTCAAATTCGCTGGCGTCGAGGTGGCAATGTGTGTCAATCCACATCGTCAATAGTTGTTGGTTAAGAGGTTTCCTAAAGCGAACACCGAGTTAGGTGCTGAAGTTTGGCGTTTCTCAGGCTTTTGGGCAAAGATGCCTCGCTTGAGCGATGGGGGCGAGGCCATGTGTTCGCCTTTGGCGAGTTGCGCGGCAATCAGACCATGCAAAGAGATGGATTGCATGTGATCCTCCATTTTTTGGTTCAGATGTGACCATAACTCTTCGGTGGACACATAGCCGTTTTGTGCTGCATCGACTGAAACTTGCTCTTGCTCATTGGGGCTGTTCACCGCATTGATGATGTCGGCCACGCTGATTTGATGGGCATCTCTGTTCAAGGTGTAGCCCCCGCCGGGGCCACGTGTGCTTTCCACCAGTCCATGTTGACGCATCTTGCTAAAAAGTTGTTCCAAGTAAGAAATGGAGATGTGTTGGCGTTGGCTGATGGCAGCCAATGAAACAGGGCCTTGGCGCATGCCCATGTCGATCATGGCAGTGACGGCAAAACGGCTTTTGGTACTCAAACGCATGGTGTGCTCCTTTCGTCCTTTTCTGAATTCATTTCAGATGGCAGAGAACTTTAAGCACAAATTTACTTCGTGTAAATTCGTATTTTTTCTTTAAACTGTTCGAAAAATACGAATAAATAAGGTCAGTATGAATTTCAAGCACTTGTATTATTTTTGGGTCACGGCACACGCAGGCGGTGTCATGCGTGCCGGTGAGCAGTTGCACACAACCCCGCAAACGTTGTCTGGGCAAATCAAGTTATTGGAAGAAAGTCTGGGTCGTCAACTGTTTCGCAAAAGCGGTCGCCAGTTAGAACTCACCGAAGATGGGCGCAAGGCCCTGAGTTATGCCGACGATATCTTTGCCTTGGGCTCAGAGTTACGCGCGGCCATGGCCAAGACGGATGCAGGCAGTCGGACCTTGGATTTTCGGGTGGGGGTGGCAGATTCTGTTGCCAAGTCGGTGGCGTACCGTTTGCTCGAACCTGCCCTGTCCATTGCCGAGCCTGTTCGTTTGATTGGCAGTGAAGGCAAATTCCCAGATTTATTGGCGCAACTGGCGTTACATCGCCTCGATTTGGTGATTGCAGACGAGCCGCTGTCCAAGCGCATCAGTGTCAAGGCCTTTAACCACGCTTTGGGCACTACACCCATGAGCTTTTTTTGTACACCTGCATTGCGTGCAACGTTGAAGGGCGAGTTTCCGCAATGCTTGCACGACGCGCCCATGTTGATTCAGGGCTCGTCGTCTTCTGTGCGTCAGCAGCTTGACGGTTGGTTGGTGCGTCACAAAATTCAGCCGCGCGTGGTTGGGGAGTTTGACGATGGTGCGCTCATGACCGCGTTTGGGCGAGAAGGGCGTGGTGTTTTCATGTCACCAGGTGTGCTGGAAACAGAAACTGTGGCGCACTACGGCGTTGAGGTGATTGGTCGCAGCGACGAATTGGTGGAAGAGTTTTTTGCCGTGTCGGTTGAGCGGCGCATTACCCACCCCTGCGTCGCGGCCATCACGCACCACGCGCGCGGACGATTGTTCAACGGTTAACTGCGCTGAAAGTGCAGGTGCTTCAATGGTCTTGAAGCTGTCCGGCACTCAGGTGAACTTGGCGGTCACAGCGCGCAGCCAAGGCGTTGTCATGCGTGACCAGCACAAACGCGGTGTTGCTGGTGCGAGCCAGCTCCAGCATGAGTGCAAACACATGGTCCGCAGTATGACGGTCAAGGTTGCCCGTGGGTTCGTCGGCCAGCACACAGGCAGGACGCGTCACCAAAGCGCGGGCGATGGCCACGCGTTGGCGCTCCCCCCCCGACAGCTCGGCAGGACGGTGGTGGATGCGAGGACCCAAGCCTACCGCTTCAAGCATGGCCTGCGCTTGTGCGCCGGCGGCAGTGCGGTCCATGCGGCGAATCCACAGGGGCATGGCTACGTTGTCGAGTGCGCTGAATTCAGGCAGCAAGTGGTGAAACTGGTACACAAAACCGAGGTGTTCATTGCGCAAGTCACCGAGGGCTTTGGCGCTCAAACCCGCCAAAGGTTGCCCCATCAAAGACACGCTGCCTGAGGTCGGTTCATCCAATCCGCCCAGCACATGCAGCAGGGTGCTTTTGCCAGAACCCGACGAGCCGACGATGGCCAGTGTTTCCCCTGCGTTCACAGACAGGTTGACGCTTTGCAAGACAGTGACATCCAACGTGCCTTCTGAAAAGCGGCGGCTGATGTTGTTGGCAATAAGAATGGGGGAGTTAGTCATGGTGGCAAGCCTCATTCATAGCGCAAGGCTTGGGCAGGGTTCACGCGGCTCGCGCGCCAACTGGGGTAAAGGGTGGCGAGAAAAGCCAGCACCAACGAAATGATGGCAATGGGCCAAATGTCAGCCGCTTGTGGGTCACTCGGCATGCGACTGATGAGATAAATGTCACGTGGCAAAAAGCTCGCGCCCAGCAGTTGTTCAATGGCAGGCACGATGACATCGATGTTGAAGGCCACGCTCAAACCCAGCACCAAGCCACTCAGCGTACCCAACACCCCGACGGTGGCTCCTTGCACGACAAAGATGGCCATGATGCTTCGAGGACTCGCACCCAAGGTGCGCAAGATGGCAATGTCAGCGCGTTTGTCGGTCACCGTCATCACCAGCGTGGTCACAAGGTTGAACGCTGCCACAGCCACGATCAGGGTGAGGATGATGAACATCATGCGTTTTTCCACCTGCACAGCGGCAAACCAAGTGCGGTTTTGACGCGTCCAGTCGCGCACGATGACATCGGGACCGAGTTGCATGGACAAGTCGGCTGCCACGGCACGCGCTTGTTGGCTGTCTTTGATTTTCAGACGTACACCACTGGGTGCTTCGAGGCGAAAGATGCGCTGTGCATCTTCAATGTGCAGCAGCGCCAAGGATGCGTCGTATTCGTAATGACCCGAATCAAAAATGCCCGACACATGCAGTTGTTTCAAGCGTGGCATCACCCCTGCCGGCGTGACTTGACCGCCGGGGGCGATGAGGGTGATTTGGTCACCCACGCGCACCCCCATCGAGTTGGCCAACTCGCCGCCTAACACCACGTTGAAGCTGCCCGCTTGCAAGGAAGCGCGCACCGCTGGCGGCATTTGCAGGGTGAAGTCGGTCACTTGTGTTTCAAGCTCGGGTTGGATGCCGCGCACCATGGCGCCTCGCATGTCTTCGCCACGGGCCATCAACGCTTGTTGCGACACGAAAGGGGCTGCAGCCAGCACGTCGGTGTGGCGCTTGGCTTGTGTCATCAGCGCATTGACATCCGCAAAACCTTCGCCACCCGGCGCTAACAACTCAATGTGCGAGACCACGGCCAACATGCGGTCGCGCACTTCTTTTTGAAAACCGTTCATGACGCTCAACACGATGATGAGCGCCGCGACACCGAGTGCAATGCCCAACATGGACACGCCAGAAATGAACGAAATAAAACCGTTGCGGCCAGCCACACGGCCAGCGCGCGTGTAACGCCAGCCAATCAGCAATTCGTAGGGGAGTTTGGAAGAGGTTGCTTGCATGTGGGCTGGATTATCCCGTAGCGAAATGGCCGCGCTGTGAGTGGGCATCTCCGCATCACGGACAATCACACCTATGACTTCTGTGCTGACCGATGCTGTGCGTGCCACAACCTTGATTCCTTTTTCGCTGTGGACAGCCCATGGGCGCGAAGCCTCGGTGTTGACCCAAGCGGAATTACCGCATTTACGCGCTTGGTTGGCTCACGCCCGACGCGTCGCGGTGCAGGTGGATGAGGCGCATGAGCCCTTGCTTGCCACGTTGTCGCCACCGCATGAGCGTGCATGGGCGCAAGCGGTCGGCTGGCCCGTTGTGGATGGCTGTTTGCCGTGGGCCGCGCGTGCTGCGGCAGAGGCCGTCAATGCGCCGATGGCATCAGACGCAGGCTGGGCCTTCATCAGTTTGTGCAACTGGCATGTGAGCAATGGCCAAGTCACCCTGGGTGACCCTGCTCATTTGCAGATGGATGAGGCCACGGATGCGGTGCTGTTCAACGCCATGCAAGGTTTTTTTGCAGAAGACGGCATTGCCTTGCACCCTTACAAACCCGGTCACTGGCTGGCGCAGTCGCCTTTGCTGGCTGATCTTCCTACCGCATCATTGGACCGCGTGATTGGTCGCAACATCGACCCTTGGTTGGTCGGGGGGCATACGTTGGCAGCTTCACTCAGTCCCGCCGCAACGCTGCTGCGTCGCCTGCAAAACGAAATGCAAATGTTGCTCTACACACATCCCGTCAACGATGGACGTGGCTTAACCATCAATTCGTTTTGGGTGCATGGCACGGGCGCGTGGTTACCCACCTCACACGCAGAGCCTGTGCGCGTGGACACCCTGCGCCAGCCGGCGTTGCAACAAGACCTCATCGGTTGGCTTGAGGCTTGGCACGTGGTGGATGCCGAAGTCATCGCCCCCATGCTCACGCGTGCGGCAGCTGGCCAAGCACAGCGTTTGGTGGTGTGTGGTGAGCATGAGTTTCATGTGTATGACAGCGCCGAACCCTCGCTGTGGCAACGCCTGCGCACGCGCTTTGCGCCTACCTCTTTAGACACCGTGTTGGCCGTTGCGCCTTTGAAAGATTAAGCCTCATGCAATTCATTCCACGCGACATGCCGCCACGCAGCATTTGGGCGCTTGAGCAAGCGGGTGTGCATCCCTTGCTCGCACGTTTGTATGCCGCACGTGGTGTCAGCGAACCTGCGACCTTGGACGCTTCGCTGGCGCAACTCCTACCGCCGACTGGCTTGAAAGGCATTGAGGCTGCGGCTGTGTTGCTGGCCGATGCCATCGCCGCCGACAAAAAACTCTGCATCGTGGCCGATTACGACTGCGATGGCGCAACCGCCTGCGCGGTGGCCTTGCGCGGTCTGCGTTTGTTAGGCGCACGCCATGTGCGCTACATCGTGCCTGACCGTGTGGTGGATGGTTATGGCCTCACGCCGCCGATTGCCGAGCGCGTCAAGGCCAGTGGTGCCGATGTGCTGATCACCGTGGACAACGGCATTGCCAGCGTGGAAGGTGTGGCGACTGCGCGTGCGTTGGGCTTGCAAGTGCTGGTGACCGATCACCACTTGCCAGCATCGGTGTTGCCTGAGGCGGATGCGATCGTCAACCCCAACCAACCTGGCTGCATGTTTGAAAGCAAATCGCTCGCTGGTGTGGGCGTGATGTTTTATGTGTTGCTGGTGTTGCGCGCTGAGTTACGAAAGCGCGGCGTGTTCACGGCTGAGCAACAGCCGAAGTTAGACACCTTGTTGCCGTTGGTGGCGTTGGGCACGGTGGCTGACGTGGTCAAGCTTGATGCCAACAACCGTCGACTGGTGGCCCAGGGTTTGGCGCGTGTGCGCAAGGGCCAAATGCCACCGGGCATGGTGGCCTTGTTTGTGGCAGCAGGCCGCCAAAGCGACAAATGCACCTCGCAAGATTTTGGCTTTGCCTTGGGGCCTCGCATCAACGCCGCTGGCCGTTTGTCGGACATGACGTTGGGCATTGAGTGCTTGGCGACCGACGACGTGGGGCGCGCCACCGAGCTGGCGGCACAGCTTGACCGCATCAACCGCGAGCGTCGTGAGATTGAAGGCGACATGCGAGAGCAAGCGCTGGAGCTGGCGCAAGACATGTTTGATCCTGAAGAAGCGCCGCCTTCTGCCCTGTGCGTGTTCGACCCCGACTTTCATGAAGGCGTGGTGGGCATCGTGGCGGCCAAACTCAAAGACTTGCACCACCGCCCTACGTTTGTGTTTGCACCCAGCCAAGCGGCGGGTAAGGGCCATGAGTTGAAGGGCTCGGGACGTTCGATTCCTGGTTTCCATTTGCGCGATGCGCTTGATCTTGTGGCCAAGCGTCATCCTGGCGTGTTGTTGCGTTTTGGTGGTCATGCGATGGCGGCGGGTTGCACCTTGGAGGAAGACAACCTCGCCACCTTTGAAGAGGCTTTGCAACAAGTGGCCCAAGAGTGGCTGGATGAGGCCACCTTGCAACGCCGCTTAGAAACCGATGGGCCACTGTTACCCGAATACCGTCGCCCCGAACTGGCCGACACCTTGGCGCGTGAGGTGTGGGGCCAGGGCTTTGCGCCGCCCACGTTCAGCGAAGAGGTCGAGGTGCTGGGCCAGCGTTTGGTGGGCGAAAAACATTTGGCACTCAAACTGCGCCACCACGGTCAGCCCGTGGATGGCATTTGGTTTGGACGCGTGGACCCACTGCCTGCGCTGGCGCATTTGGCATTTCGTTTAGAGGCTGATGAATGGCAGGGCAACAAGCGCGTGCGCTTTGTCGTCGAAGGCATGGCGGGATAAAAACAATGGCAACCAAAAAAAAACTCCAACTCCCTGAAGTCAATTTTTCTGACTACGGCGATACCCGCTACCTGCACCTCGGTACGCCGTGGGTGCAAGGTTCGATGAACATTGAAAAGCCTTTTGACATTGACCTCGAATACGTGCAACGCATGATGGCGTGGCTGTTGTTTGTGGATATCGACAAAGTGAACAAGCTGCACGCCATGCAGTTGGGGCTAGGCGCTGCGGCGCTCACCAAGTTTTCGTTCAAGCACTTGCGCATGAAAACCACCGCGATTGAGCTCAACCCGCAAGTGGTGGCCGCTTGTCGCTTGTGGTTCAAGTTGCCTGCCGACAGTGCCAAGTTGCAAGTGGTGTTGGGTGATGCCGCAGAGGTGGCCAAACATGACCACTGGCGCGGCCAAATTGATGCGTTGCAAGTTGACTTGTATGACCACGAAGCGGCCTCACCCGTGCTCGACAGCGCTGAGTTTTATGCGGACTGCCGTCAGTTGTTGACCGACGACGGCTGCATGACGGTCAATTTGTTTGGTCGCAGTTCTAGCTTTGCTCAAAGCGTGGAAAAGATGGCAGCGGCTTTTGGTGCCGATGCCTTGTGGGCTTTCAAACCCACCCGTGAGGGCAACACCGTGGTGTTGGCGCAGCGCACACCCAAGCAGCCCAAACGTGCCGAATTGATGGCGCGTGCTGAAGCGATTCAAGCGCGTTGGCCATTGCCTGCCACCAAATGGTTGCGGGTTTTCAAACCGCTGCAAGCCTTGTAGAGCAAGGGTTTACCCCTTGTTTTTGCCTTGCGCAAAATAGGTGGAACCCACATCGAAGCCCCCCAAAAGCCACCTCCATAATTCACAGCATATTTGCTTTTGGATAGAGGAGACGAAATGATCAAAAGTCAGAAAGACTTTTTCTCCGGCCTGATGTTCACATTGGTCGGCGGTGGCTTCGCATGGGGAGCGACCAATTACACGATTGGCACAGGCGCACGCATGGGCCCTGGCTATTTTCCGATGCTGCTGGGTATTTTCTTGGCGGTGTTGGGTGCTTTCATCATGTTTTACTCATTGGTAGAACACAAGGAAGACCGTGAACTGATTGGTAAATTCGCTTGGAAGCCCATTGTTTTCATCTTGGGTGCCAACGTCGTGTTTGGCATTTTGTTGGCAGGCTTGCCCAGCTTTGGCGTACCAGCCATGGGCCTGATCGCCGCCATTTACGCATTGGTCTTTATTGCCAGCAAAGCGGGTGATACCTTTGTGTTCAAAGACGTGTTTATCCTTGCCACCATCTTGTCGGCAGGTAGTTACTTGGCCTTCATCGTGCTGCTGAAATTGCAGATGCCCGTGTGGCCCACCTTCATCACTGGTTGAGCCGGGAGAAATAAAAAATGGATTTGATTGCAAACCTCTCATTGGGTTTTGGTGTGGCGTTCACGCCCATCAACCTCATGTACGCCTTGGTCGGTTGTATCTTGGGTACGCTCATTGGCGTACTGCCAGGTATTGGCCCTGTGGCGACCATCGCCATGTTGTTGCCCGCCACCTACGCGCTGCCCCCTGTGTCCGCGCTGATCATGTTGGCCGGTATTTACTACGGCGCACAGTACGGCGGTTCTACCACTGCGATTTTGGTGAACTTGCCTGGTGAATCATCTTCGGTGGTGACCACCATCGACGGCTACCAAATGGCTCGTAAAGGCCGTGCAGGTCCAGCTTTGGCTGCTGCTGGTTTGGGTTCGTTCTTTGCAGGTTCTGTGGGGACTTTGATCTTGGCCGCCTTTGCGCCGCCTTTGACAGAACTCGCGTTCAAGTTTGGCCCTGCCGAATACTTCTCGCTCATGATTTTGGGCTTGGTGGGCGCGGTGGTGTTGGCTTCGGGTTCTTTGCTCAAAGCGATTGCCATGATCGTGTTGGGCCTGTTGATGGGCTTGATCGGTACCGACGTGAACTCGGGTGTGGCCCGTTTCAGCTTTGACATCCCTGAACTCACCGACGGTGTGGGCTTTGTGGTGGTGGCCATGGGCGTGTTTGGTTACGGCGAGATCATTTCGAACTTGTCGCAGCCCGAAGACGAACGCGAAGTGTTCACGGCCAAGGTGGAAGGTTTGTTCCCCACCAAGGAAGACTTCAAGAACATGCTGCCTGCGGTGATTCGCGGTACCGCTTTGGGCTCTTTGCTCGGCGTGTTGCCAGGTGGCGGTGCGTTGTTGGCTGCGTTTGCGGCTTACACCATCGAGAAGAAAACCAAGCTGCGTCCAGGCGAAGTGCCATTCGGTCAAGGCAACATCCGCGGTGTGGCTGCGCCTGAATCGGCCAACAACGCCGGTGCACAAACCTCGTTCATTCCTTTGCTGACTTTGGGTATCCCACCCAACGCCGTGATGGCTTTGATGGTGGGTGCGATGACCATTCACAACATCCAACCCGGCCCACAGGTGATGACCAGCAACCCTGAGTTGTTCTGGGGTCTGATTGCTTCGATGTGGATTGGTAACTTGATGCTCGTGATCTTGAACTTGCCTTTGATCGGCATGTGGATCAAGTTGTTGTCAGTGCCTTACCGCTTCTTGTTCCCCGCCATCGTGCTGTTCTGCGCGATTGGTGTGTACTCGACCAACAACAACACCTTTGACATTTGGATGGTGGCCGCCTTTGGTTTTGTTGGTTACGCCTTTGTGAAGCTGGGTGTGGAGCCTGCGCCTTTGCTGCTGGGTTTCATCTTGGGCCCCATGATGGAAGAAAACCTGCGTCGCGCCTTGCTGCTGTCGCGTGGTGATTGGTCTGTGTTTGGTACACGTCCTTTGTCTGCAGGCTTGTTGGCTGCTGCTGCGATGCTCTTGGTGATCGTGCTCTTGCCTTCTATCAAGTCCAAGCGCGAAGAAGCCTTCGTGGAAGATTGATTCAGTTCATTCTGTTTTGACCTTGAAACGGCACCTTTGGGTGCCGTTTTGCATGGGGCGTGTCTGTTTATGCGCCACAATCTTTGTTCATTGAAAGGTAAGTTGACGATGGACCATCCACAACGACTGGCGTTGCACAACGAAGTGCATGCGCGTCCTCCTGAGCCGATGCAAGCACCATTGGCCATCTCGCATGTGGTCATGTGGGTGGACCGTGCCAGTGCTGTCGCCAGTCGCGCGCACTTGGCCCAGCTGCTGCACGACCACCACTTGCCTGCACCTGATGCGCTCACCAATCATGTGCGCATGGATCTGGGGGCGTTTCGTTTGCGCTGGGAGTTGCACACCGAATTCGTGTCGTGGACCTTCATGCGCCCTGCAGGGAACGATGTGTTCGCCAATGTCGATCCGTTGACCGCCATTCAAGCCGTGCCACACAAGTGGCTGGCGCAGTTGCCGGGTGAGTGCTTGGCACGCTTGCATTTGTGGCAGCTGTCGTCTGCGTCGCTGGATGTGCATGACGTGTTGCCCAAAGTGCTGCATGAAGACACGCTGGTGGCCTCCACTGTCGCAGAGGGACATGGCGAGGTGTACACCGACTTTCAGTTGCATCCCGATGGCTATGCCCGCATCGTGTTGCTGACAGGCTCGCTCACACCGCGTCGTCAAGGCCGTTTGGTACAGCAGCTGCTGGAGATTGAAACCTATCGCATGGCTGCTTTGTTGGGCTTGCCTGCCGCGCGCGAAGCTTCGCATGTGTTGGCCGATGCGGAGCGTGAATTGGCCGCTTTGGCCAACGCCATTCGCAATGCCGAGCGTGCGGACGAGGCCGGTCTGCTGGATCGATTGACGCGCTTGGCTGGTGAGGTGGAGGGGCAATATGCCGCCACCCATTCGCGTTTTTCGGCCACGCGTGCTTACTTTGAGTTGGTGGATCGCCGTATCCGCGACATTGCCGAATCACGCATGCCAGGCATGCAAACCATTGCGGAGTTCATGGAACGTCGTTTGTCACCAGCACGTAGCACTTGCGATTGGGCGGCACGCCGACAAACGGCGTTGTCTGAACGTGTGTCGCGGATGAGCAATTTGCTGCGCACGCGGGTGGACTTTGAGCAGCAACAAAGCAGCCAGCAGTTGCTCACCACCATGAACCAACGTCAAGACGTTCAACTCAAACTGCAGTCCACGGTCGAGGGTTTGTCGGTTGCTGCCATCACTTATTACTTCACAGGTTTGGTGAGCTACCTCGCCAAAGGGGCGGAGAAGGTGGGTTGGCCGTTTGCTGCCGACATCACGGCGGCTTGTGCTTTGCCCTTTGTGGGGTTGGGGGTTTGGTTGTCCATGCGACGCTTGCATCACAAGGTGTTTAAAAAGTGAATTTCAATTTTTCTAATCCCTACACCTCCACACGCTTGCCGGTGTTTGCGCGCAACGTGGTGTCTACCTCGCATCCGTTGGCGGCACAAGCGGGCTTGCGCATGTTGTGGCAGGGCGGCAACGCCGTGGATGCCGCCATTGCCGCGGCGGCTGCCATCACACTGACAGAGCCTGTGAGTTGTGGCTTGGGCTCGGATGCGTTTTGCATCTTGTGGGACGGCAAAGAATTGCACGGCTTGAACGCCTCTGGTCACGCGCCGCAAACATGGACCCCCGACTATTTCAAACGCAAATACGGTGACGATGCCCAGACACCGCCCAAGCGCGGTATCGACTCAGTCACGGTGCCGGGCGCGGTGGCCTCGTGGGTGGCGCTGAGTGAGCGCTTTGGCAAGTTGCCCTTTGAAGACCTGTTGCAGCCTGCGATTGAAATTGCCGAGCGCGGTTACTTGTTGCCTGTGGTGGTGCAGCAAAAGTGGGCGGCTGCCACCCCCGAGTTGCGCAACCAACCCGGCTTTGCCGACCACTTTTTGCCTTGGGGGCGTGCGCCCCAAGTGGGCGAGTTGTTCAAGTTTCCTGCCGCTGCCAAAGGCTTGCGCGCCATTGCGCAAAGCAAAGGCCAAGCGTTTTACGGTGGTGAGATCGCGCAGGCGATTGAGCGTTTTTCTGCACAACACGGTGGCAGCATCACCGCGCGTGACTTTGCCAACTACAAGGCTGAGTGGGTCACTCCCATTGCGCAAAACTACCGGGGCTACACCCTGCATGAAATTCCGCCCAATGGCCAAGGCATTGCCGCGTTGATTGCTTTAGGCATTTTGGAGAACTTTGACATGGCCAGCTTGGCCGTGGACGGCGTGGACTCGCAGCATTTGCAAATCGAAGCCATGAAACTTGCGTTTGCCGATGTCTACCGCTACGTGGCCGAGCCCAGTGCAATGGAGGTGACACCTGCACACATGCTAGACCCTGCGTACCTCAAACGCCGCGCCCAGTTGATTGACATGCGACGCGCGCAAGACTTTGGCGCGGGCAACCCCGTCAAAGGCGGCACGATCTACCTCAGCACCGCAGACGAAAACGGCATGATGGTCAGCTTCATCCAAAGCAACTACATGGGCTTTGGCTCGGGCTGTGTGGAGCCCAACTTCGGCATCAGTTTGCAAAACCGTGGTCATGGCTTTAGCTTGAACGCCAATGGCTTGAACCCTGCCAACGTCGTGGCACCGGGCAAGCGCCCCTTCCACACCATCATTCCAGCCTTCCTCAGCAAAGAGGGGCAACCTGTGATGAGCTATGGCGTGATGGGGGCCAACATGCAACCCCAAGGCCACATGCAAACCTTGGTGCGCATGCTCGACTATGGTCAAAACCCACAAGCCGCGTGCGACGCCCCGCGCTGGCGTTACAACGCGGGGCTTGAGATCAACGTCGAGGCTTCACTCAACCACGACACGGTGAATGGCTTGCAATCGCGCGGTCACCGTGTGGATGTCATCAACGACAGTTACCAAGACTTTGGTGCGGGTCAGTTCATTTGGCGTGCGGGCGATCCCAAGGTGGAAGGCTATGTGGTCGCCAGCGATGCGCGACGCGATGGCTTGGCCGCAGGTTTTTAAGCCGTGTTTTCGGGCACTTGCCACCGCGTGACGCAAGGCCTCGTGTGCAAGCGCACCAGCATGGCCGCGCTGTTGCTTGTGCTGTTGGGGGCGTGTGCCACAGCACCCAGCGTGACGGGCAACGCCCCCCTACAACCCGAGATCGCCACGGGGCTGACACGCAAAGCCGACGTGGTCACACAGCAATTTGCGGTGGCGACAGCCAACCCTTTCGCCACGCAAGCGGGCTTTGATGTGTTGAAAGCAGGTGGTTCAGCGGTCGATGCTGCGATTGCCGTGCAAATGGTGTTGGGTTTGGTCGAGCCGCAATCCAGCGGTTTAGGGGGCGGCGCATTTTTGTTGCACAGCGCCACGCGCCAAGATGGTTCTGCCCACGTACAAGCGTTTGATGGTCGCGAGACCGCACCTGCTGAGGTCACAGAAAAGGCGTTGCTCAATGCCGATGGCAAACCCCTTGCGTTTTATGAGGCGGCGGTCGGCGGACGTTCGGTGGGCACACCTGGTGTGTTGCGCATGTTGGCGCAAGCGCACGCGCAACACGGCAAACTGCCGTGGGCACGTTTGTTTGAACCCGCGGTGGCATTGGCCACGCAAGGTTTTCCCATTAGCCCACGCTTGCAAGCGCAGCTCAAGGCCGATGCCTATTTGCGTTTGGACCCCACGGCACGCGCTTACTTTTACCAGGCCAATGGCGAGCCACACCCCGTCGGGTTTGTGTTGCGCAACCCAGAGCTGGCGCATGTGTTGCAGCGTGTGGCAGCTGAAGGGGTGGATGCCTTTTACCGTGGCGACGTGGCCGAAGCCGTGGTGCACAAAGTGCAGCAGCATCCAAGCAACCCTGGACACTTGACGCTGCATGATTTAGAGCATTACCAAGCCAAGGAGCGCACACCTGTGTGTTTTGACCATGAGGCCTTGACACATGTGTACCGCGTGTGTGGGTTTCCACCGCCGAGTTCGGGGGCCATTGCCATGGGGCAAATCTTGGGCATGTTGCAACACACCCCTGCATCGCTGATGCCATCACCTAGCCAGATCGCGGATGGCACGCCCGACCCGAGCTGGTTGCATTTGTATGCAGAAGCCTCACGCTTGGCGTTTGCGGATCGCGCCCAATACGTGGCTGACCCTGATTTTGTGAATGGCCCCGGGGGCGATTGGCACACCTTGTTGGACCCCGCCTATTTGCGTGAGCGTGCCAAGTCGATTCGCCCTGTCGCGATGACACAAGCCGCCCCCGGCGTTCCCGTGCGTGGCGAGCGCAGCAGCTTTGCACCGATGGCGCTCCAACCTGAATACGGCACGTCGCACATCAGCATCGTCGATGGGCAGGGCAACGCACTGGCCATGACCAGCACCATCGAAGATGCGTTTGGTGCGCGCCAAATGGTCAAAGGTTTTTTGCTCAACAACGAGCTGACCGATTTCAGCTTTGCACCGCGTGACCGCGAAGGTCGCGCCGTTGCCAACCGCGTGCAAGCCAACAAGCGTCCGCGTTCGTCCATGTCGCCCACCTTGGTGTTTGACAAAACCACGGGACAGTTGGTGATGAGTGTGGGCAGTCCAGGTGGTGCGATGATCATTCACTTCACCACCAAAACCTTGTATGGCGTGTTGAACTGGGGTCTCACGCCGCAGCAAGCGATAGACTTGCCGAACTTTGGCACCGTGGGTGGTCCGGTGGTGTTGGAGGAAAAACGGTTTACGCCGAACAGCGTGCAAGCTTTGCGCGCACGTGGCGCAGACGTGCGCGAACAAGCATTGACCAGTGGTGTGCAAGCGGTGGTTCGACAGCGACACAAGGGACGCTCTGTGTGGGTGAGTGGGACTGACCCACGACGTGAAGGGGAGGTGATGGGTGAGTAATTTAATTCGGCTTGTGTTGGCGTTGCTGCTGTTTGCGCTGACCCTCTTTTTTTCACACAAATCGCCACACAGCTCAAACCCGCAGGGGACTAGTTCGCATGCGGCGGCGTTGGAACGTACATCGGTGGCCCCCTCGCACGTCACAGGTGATTCGCCGATTGATTTCAAACACATCATCGGTGCCGACTACAAGCGGCATACCGGTGAGCCCACAGGCGGCCACACCTTGCTCAACGGCGATGTGCGTTTGATTGACGGCACAGCCTCTGCCCCAGATGCCACCGGTGTGTACCGTGCCCAAGTGCAAATGGTGGACCCACAACATCCGGGCCAATGGATCACCAAAACCGATCGCAATGGCAACCCCATGCCCAACACCATGTTTCCCAAACACTGGAGCGCAGAGCAAGTGGTGTCAGAAGTGAATGCGGCTTGGAACAGCCCGACCAAAACCATTCACGGCGACAAGTGGAGTGCCCTCACGCCCAGTGGCGTGCGTGTGGAGGGTTACCTCGAACCGCGTGTGACAGCCTATCCCGTGTACAGCAAACGTCGCTGATGAAACGCAACAGCACCATGCGTGACTTTCACTGTTTCTACCGCCAGCAGTTGCCTGTGCCGGGCTCACACGCCAAGGCGGTGACGTATCCCGCCTGCGAATGGCGTGTGCCTGAACACGAGCATGCGCAGGCTGCATGGCATCCGATCAATCGTTTTGTGTGCAGTTGGCTCACCAGCGATATGTCGGAGGTGACGCGCTGCGACGAAGTGTTGAACGCGATGGCGCAATTAGAAGCACACACGCGCCAACAATGGTTTGTCGACGGCGATGCGTTTTGTGTGGACTTCAAACCCAACGGTGTGCAATTCAACCCAAGCCATGTGGGGCCAGAGGACACGGCCTACTGGAATTTGCCAGAAGCCCACTTCACGCTGTCAGAGGTGCGTGCGTGCTTGCGTTTGTGGCGAGATTTTTTAGCGCAAGCACCAAGGCATGATGTTGATGGGACTGAGATTCAGCGCGGCTGAATATTCTCCAGTCCCTCTTTGTGCTTGAGCGCATCACGCATCAACGCATAGCGTGTCATGCGTTGGCCTTGCACCAAACGAATCACACGTTTGAGGGGAATGCCAATGTGCGCCAAGGTTTGACTTGCCAGCATCAAGCTGCCTTCAATCACTTCGGGCACCACTTCGGCTGCGCCTGCGGCACGCAGCACTTCCAAGTCGTGGTCGTCATGGGTGCGGACCACCACAGGCACGTTCGGCGCATGTTCGTGTACCCACGCCAACACCTTGAGCGCCGAAGGTGTGTCGGGGTAAGTCACCACCACGGCTGCCGCACGTACCAAACCCGCTGACATGAGGCTAGCAAAGCGCGTGGCATCACCCAGCTCCACATGGTGTCCTTGGTCACGTCCCATCTGCACTTTGTCTGGGTCTGAGTCCAGTGCAACGTAGGCAATGTTTTCGAGCTTGAGCAAGTCCACCAAGTTGTGGCCACTGCGTCCGTAGCCGCAAACGATGACATGGTTTTCAATCTTCAGTGAGCGTTGTGCCATGCCCGTGAGCGCCAGTGATTGCAGCAACCAATCGGTGCTGATGAGGCGGTTCACGATGCGGTCAGCGTTCATGACCAAGAAGGGGGCTGCAATCATCGACAGCACCATCGACGCCAAGATCGGGCTCATCCACGCCGCCGGAATGAGCGAATGTTGCAGACCCAAGGACAGCAACACAAAGCCAAATTCACCCGCTTGTGCAAGGTACAGCGCAGTGCGCAAACTCACACCCGCTGGCGCACCCGTGAGGCGGGCCAGCACAAACACCAGCCCAGCTTTGAGGAACACGGGAATGAGTGACAGCAGCAGCACCCAGCCCCAGCTGTCGAACAGCACTTCCCAATCCAGCTTCATGCCGATGGTGATGAAGAACAGGCCCAACAGCACATCGTGGAAGGGGCGAATGTCGGCTTCCACTTTGTGTTTGAAGTTGGTTTCGGCAATCAACATGCCCGCCAAAAATGCGCCCATCGCCAGTGACAAGCCTGCCAGCTCTGTGAGCCATGCCAAGCCCAAGGTCATGAACAGCAGGTTGAGCATGAACAGCTCATCGCTTTTGCGACGCGCGACCAACTGCAGCCAGCTACGCATCACGCGCGGACCGCCCCACAGCAACAGTCCCACCAAGGCCGCGGCTTTGAGCATGGCGATGGACAGCACTTTCCAAAGGTTGTTTTCTCCCATGTCGGCTAGCGCGGGGATCAACACCAGCAAGGGCACCACGGCCAAATCTTGAAACAGCAACACGCCCATCACGCGTTGACCGTGGGGTGACTCTAGCTCTACGCGATCTGCCATGAGCTTGACCACGATGGCCGTGCTCGACATGGCCAAAGCGCTGCCCAGTGCCAAGGCGGCTTGCCAACTCAAGCGCCAGAGGTAGCCCAACTCTTTCAGCGCAAAGCCCACAGCGAGGTTGAACAGCAAGGCCCCTACGAGGGTGAGCACCACCTGCCCCAGTCCCAAACCGAACACCAGTTTGCGCATGCGCATGAGCTTGGGCAGGTTGAACTCGAGGCCAATGACAAACATCAAAAACACCACACCAAACTCGGCCAAGTGTTCAATTGCAACAGAATCTTTGGCCAGTGCCAACGCATTGGGGCCAATCACCACCCCTGCAAACAAGTAGCCCAGCATGGCGGGCAAATGCAACAGTCGACAGGCCACCACGCTGATCACAGCAGCGCACAAATACAGCAGGGTGAGTTCGAGTGAAGACATGCCCCAATGGTACTGAGCGTTTGTGACATCGCCCCGTGCGGGCCTCACATAAACTCGGGTTTTCTCCAGCGAAGCTCACTCTTTTTCATGCCCCACTCTCAACGTCCGGCTTTGTCGGGCCTTCTCCTTGCCGCAGCAGGCGCGATTGCGTTCAGTGGCAAGGCCATCATCGTCAAGCTGTCTTATTTGTATGGTGTGGATGCGGTGACCGTCATCATGTACCGCATGCTGTTTGCGCTACCGTTTTTCATTGCGATGGGCTTATGGGCTGAACGCCAAGTGGTGGCGCGTGAGAACCCATTCACACGTCGCGATGTGATCGACATCGTCGGCTTGGGTTTTGTGGGGTATTACCTGTCGAGTTACCTCGACTTTTTGGGGCTGCAATACATCACGGCCAGTTTGGAGCGACTCATCTTGTATCTCAACCCCACGTTGGTGGTGTTGCTAGGCTGGGCTGTTTATAAAAAACCAATTCATCCCGTGCGTATGTTGGCGATGGCCGTGAGCTACAGCGGCGTGTTGCTGGTGTTCTCGCACGAGCTGTCGTTTGCTGGCGCGGATGTGGCGCTCGGTGGCAGCTTGGTGTTTGCCAGCGCTGTGAGCTATGCCGTGTATTTGCTCTACAGCGGGCAGCTGGTCAAGCGCATTGGCTCTTTGCGTTTGGTCGGGTGGGCCACCAGCGTGGCCTGCGTGTGCTGCATGGCGCAGTTCTTTGTATTGCGTCCTGTGTCGGCGGCCATCGTGCCTGTGGAGGTGTTGTGGTTGGCGGGTCTCAATGCGTTGGCTTGCACGGTGGCACCTGTCCTTATGGTGATGATGGCCATTGAACGCATTGGCGCTGCATTGACCGCACAAACAGGCATGATTGGCCCCATGGCCACCATCGCTTTAGGTGTGTGGGTGTTGAATGAGCCGTTGAATATGTGGATTGGTATCGGCACTTTGCTGGTGCTGAGTGGTGTGTTTATTGTTTCTAAGTACGGAGCGAAGTGATGGATTTAGGTCTCAAAGGTAAATGGGCATTGGTGGGTGGCGCAAGCAAGGGCTTGGGCTTTGGCTGTGCGCAATCGTTGGCGCGTGAGGGTGCCAACGTGGTCATCGTGGCGCGTGGTGCGGAGGCGCTCGAAGCCGCCGCCGTTGAACTGCGCAAGCTGGGCACCACGGTGCTCGCCGTGGCAGCGGACATCACCACCCCTGAGGGCCGTGAAGCCATTTGGTCGGTCACGGGTGGCCCCGGTAAAAACTTTGACATCGTGGTGACCAACGCAGGCGGTCCGCCTCCCGGCGATTTCCGCAACTGGGATCGTGAGGCGTGGATCAAGGCGGTGGATGCCAACATGCTCACGCCGATTGAGCTGATCAAAGCCACGGTGGACGGCATGGCCGAACGAGGCTTTGGCCGCGTCATCAACATCACCTCAAGTGCGGTGAAGGCACCGATTGATATCTTGGGCTTGTCCAATGGCGCACGCTCTGGCTTGACCGGGTTTGTAGCCGGCGTGGCACGCACACCGAAGTTGGCGGCCAACAATGTGACCCTCAACAACCTGCTACCAGGCGCTTACGACACCGACCGACTCAAAGGCACGATGAAAGGCGCTTCTGAAAAAACAGGTCAGCCCATTGAGGCCATTGCGGATGCACGCAAGAAAACCATTCCTGCGCAGCGCTTTGGCAACCCACAAGAGTTTGGTGATACCTGCGCATTTTTGTGCTCGGTGCAAGCCAGCTACATCACAGGTCAAAACATCTTGACCGATGGTGGGGCTTACGCCGGTGCGTTCTAAGAGCACTACTTTTCATGCAGCAGCTACGCAACCCCTGCAAATTATTAAAAAAAGGCACTAAAGTCCGATTTATTAATTCCTTAGTTCTTATAGGATTCTCTCTTTTGCCCTCCAAGAGAGAATCCCCATGCGTCATCTCTTCACCGCCACCAAACCCCTAAGCCTGCAAAGCGCTGCTTTAGACAAAGTCGTGGGAGCAGGCAGCTTGGTGCCGCTGAAGCTCGAAGGCGTTGAAAGCATCAACCAGCTCTTTGAATACAAGCTGATCTTGCAAACCCCCGATGCCCTGAACTTCGTGGGCGGCGCTGGCTCTAACTACCCGCTGCAAGACTTGGTCGGCCACGAGCTGTGCTGCCAAATTGAGCTCGAAGGCCACGGCCAATTTGTCGCGGGCTTGGCAGGCACCTCAGGCATGAGCAACAAGGGCGCAGGTGTGCGAGAAATCTCAGGCCTCATCACCGCTGCTAGGTTTTTGGGCGAAGACAGCCGCCATGCTTTGT
>Ga0228700_1000613_pt1 | contig 29824 bp, 22 predicted proteins | sample McNCre317_Aug_MG_FD_178019 | JGI IMG/M metagenome (GOLD analysis project Ga0228700, IMG submission 178019) | Freshwater microbial communities from McNutts Creek, Athens, Georgia, United States - 3-17_Aug_MG | ecosystem: Environmental > Aquatic > Freshwater > Creek | place: USA: Georgia...
ATACGTTTGGCCAAATTTCCGCGATGGAACGCTAGTACCAAAGGATGCCGTGCAAGCCACTCGCTGGAAGCAACTTAAACTTTCGTGCGCAGAAAAATTACAAAAACTTCCACCTCAATTTTTCTTTCAACAAAAGTTCCCCGCATGCCGCTGACATTAATTCATCAAGTAGGTTGCCCCCATTTGTAAGCTATCGGATGCCCGCTTCTGGACAGGTATTCCAAGAGGTCGAAGGTCCGCCGCCTATATCTGACATAAGTGCGCTACTTTTTCCGCGATTCTGTGACCTTTGTTTACAGTCAGGAAGAGAGCTTTTCGGCATAAGGATCGAACTTGCTGGAGCTGGCCCGCTTTGCGTAAGCGGGTTCAGTCTCATCCTATCGCCGTACTTTTTTACGGCGTTGGGAGCCATGTCTGTAGGTCTGGATATCTCACGTGTGGACATATTCTCTCGCAATGTCCAACGCCTTATGACATTCATTGCCACCACGTCTAACCCTCCTAAACTCCCCTCTCTCTAAATTTGGCAGGGCAGAACCAAAGTGGGTGTACGGCGGAAATCAACGGCATGTAGTTCTCAATTCAAACATCCACTTTATAAGTTGGGATTGGGTTACAAATTGCAGGTTGAATATGGGAATTCGCCCCAAATCTCTCGACACATTCATCACCTGATCCGAATGCATTTGTCGATTCGTCTTATCTCCCAATCAAGCGGCCTTCCTTCAAGGTAACTTTGACGTTGGCATTGACTTGCCGATTTTGTTGAGTGTGCTAATTTGAATTGTGATTATTCAGAAAGGCACCCTCAACATGCACCTACTTCCGCCACCGCGCGCGCCCTGACGTTCATCTCTTAGTTGGGGCCTATCGTTGAGGCACTACCACACCCGATAAGTATTGAAGTCGCAGAACTATTTTTTTTGCGATCAGGGACGAACTCGTCCTTTGATTTTTAAATGTTGTATTTAGAAAGCCAAATGTCAATGAATCATCTTGCATCCGCTTTTCCAGCCAATCACCCTATACCCACCGCAGATCAAAGAATGCAGGCCTTCATTGAAGACTATCGTTCTGTGCCTTTGCGGACCTTCTCGCGGGCTTTGTTCTTATCCAAATCTTGTCGCAATGCTCTCAAAATCATCACCCATTTAGATGGTCGACATATCCGGTTTGTCGTGGATGAGCTCGCCTGCATAACTGCCAACTTGACGCGTCTTAGTCATGGTTTTGCGCGGCCTACCGAATTAGATCGGCTGTCAGTAAGTCTTTTGTTTATTAAGAGCTGCCAGCAGGTTTCCGGCGGAAGTGTAGGCGAAGGTCTTTGTGATTGGAATAACGATCAACGTCAAAACCTGCGTGCCCTCCATAAATCAGCCCCAGAACTGGAATCTCCACTTCGAAAGATTCTTGGCCTCGGCAATGAGGACGATGAGCTCGATATTGGTATTGAACGATTTCGACTGCATTGCGACAGTGAGCTTGATCGTTTGTACCGCAAATACCCATTTTTAGCATCACGCATCCGGAGCACGTTTTCCGGTCATCAAGCTGTTGCCGAATAAATACTGATTTAAGAAGAAGATATATGTCAACTATCGACCGTTCTAACTATCCCGGTATTCCCGATGATTTTCCGATTGCAGCTTTACCGGTTACTTTGCCTGGAGCCCAACCCAAGCTCAGTGTGGTCAAGGTGGGCGAGCGCTTCTACCCCCTAGGTACCTCACCTCGAGAGGTGCAAGAAGACTACGCCTCCATGCTGGACCTGGCCAACCAGGTGGTGGCCTACGTTCATCAGAACGAGCTCACAACTCAAACAGCCTTGGATGAATTTCTGAAACAGGAATCCATGGTGATGCAGATGCATTTTGGAGTTCGTGCGATTCACGCGGACTGGGTGGTCAAGCAGGTGCGCCAGTTACTCCGGGAAGCGGGGCATCCCGGCTCACTGGAGAGCACCAGCACTTCATCGTCCAACAAGCCTCTGTGAGTGGCCATTCATCAAGGATATCCATGAGCATTATTGATACCTCAGCCGTCAGACCTGGTTTCATGAACGGGTCACCATCGCGCCGTCACGCGGGCCTTCGTTCATCTTCTCAATGGGAGGGCCCGTTCTGCCCACCCAGTCGCAAAGCCTGCCGTGCGCGACTGGCGTATTTGTGCACCCGCATTTTTCTGGGTCACGCAGGATTCCAACCAGATTTCCGCACGGACAGACCCAATCGCGCCGAACTTGCCGAGCTCATTCAGGTACCGGAGCTCGCCGATTCCAAGGCCACTCCAGATGAGATTTACGTCGCACTGGAGAGTGCGCATGTTTCAGGGGAGCTCTACGACCCACTGGGGCCTGTCCCTGTCATCGGTTCCTGTGACTTACAGCGCAATCTGCACTGGATTCGTCATACCGCACAACTCTCGGAGGTGGAGTACCAGTTGTTCGAGCTGGCGGTCCTCTTCCGTGTCTTCAGCATCCTGGGGAGTTTGGTTGGGGAGTCTGCCGCCCGAAGCATGACGGACCACCACTTCGCATTGGCAGCTTTGTTGCAGTTGGACCCCGATGCCATTAAAGACGCCCTGCGCTTTGATTCAGTGCTGGTGCGCTGTGCCTTAGTCTCCAGCATGCAGCACGGGGAAGATAGCCTGAATCGCTATCTGCGCTGCCCCTCTGTATTTGCCACCCGACTGGAACAGCACAGTGACCCTGTGGGCACGCTGCTGCAGACAGTGATCCTGCCTTTGCAAGCATCACATCTGGACCTGGCGCAGTTTACCTACACCCAAACCAACAGCGCATTGGCACAGACGTGGTTGGCAGGGGCCTTGGCCAGTGCCGCCAAAGGGGAGGGGGCCGGGCACCTGTTGGTGGTGGGGGCGCCGGGGATGGGCAAGACGGAATGGGTGCGGGCGTTGTTGGCTGCAAGCCCCTCCCATGCCATGGAGTTGGCGGTGTTCCACCTCGACGGTAAGCCCTTATCTGGTTCGGTGCGTTTGCAAAACCTGCGTATGAGCATGCATTTCATGCGCAATACCCCCCAAGGGGTATTGGTGTTTGATGAAGCAGACGACATCTTCCGGGAATCCACGGCAGGAGAGGCTGATACAGAGGAGGGCGGGGTAAGTATGCGTACCCACCGCGCCAGCCTGAACCATCTTCTGGAAAACGCCCAGCTGCCGGTGATCTGGATCATGAACGATGCCAGCATGCTGGATCCGGCCGTGCTGCGCCGATTTGATGTGCTCCTCCAGTTCGAACCCATGCCGCGACACACCAAGCGTGCATTGCTCGAATCCCATTTTGGGGAAGAGTGCCCGACTGCCATTGCGCCAGCCGAATTGGACCGTTGGGCGCAGATAGCGGCTTTGAGTCCGGGCTTGATTGGCAAGTTGGTGGATGTCCGCCACAAAGCGGCACAGGCTGGCTTGACCATGGATGCGATGGCCTGCCGTCAATGGCTGATACAGCGCATCGACAAGCATCACACCCGTGCGCTTCAGGCCAAGGAAGCACCCTCCTTTGTCTGGAATCCGGAAACGGTAAATGCCAGCATGGACCTGGCCGCCTTGACACAGGGAATTCGCCGGCATCCCCATGCACGCGTGCTGCTATACGGTATTCCCGGCACCGGCAAGACCGCGTATGCCAAAGCGCTGGCTCAAGCGCTGGGGCATCCATTGCATGAACACCGGGCTTCTGACCTCTTGTCTGCCTTTGTAGGTGGAAGCGAAGAACAGATTCAGGCTGCTTTCCATTTCGCCCAGGTCCATGAGGCGGTGCTGTTTCTGGATGAGGCTGACGGCCTGCTGGCGTCGCGAGACGGAGCCACCCGCAACTGGGAAGTGACCCAGGTGAATGAGTTGCTGGTGCAGTTGCATGACTTTGAGGGCGTGGTGGTGCTGGCCACCAACCGGATGGACTATATGGACGAGGCCGTGCTGCGCCGTATGGATGCCAAGGTGGAAATGCTGCCCTTGCGACCTGAGCAGGCACAGACCCTGTTGTTGCAATGTCTCCGTGACATCTCCGGACAGGACAAGTCCACGGACTTCGCGCTCAGTCCTCAGCAAAAGTCCCAGCTGCAGCGCCTGTATCCGCTGACCCCCGGGGACTTCGCGATGCTGCAACGCCGGCAGCGATTTGCGCCTGCGCACGGCGAGACGGTGGAGGCCATCTGCACGGAGCTGCTTCAACTGCTGGAGCAGGAGGTTCGTTTGAAGTCTGGCAGCAAGGCCTCCATCGGCTTTGTACCCGGCACCAGCTACCGCGATGTCCACGCCACTCCGAAAGCCCTTTCATGAAAATCGCCAACCGTCGTTACACAGGCCGTCCACGCAGGGGCCAAGCAAGGCTCACACTGGGGCCTTCCAAGCGGAAGCGCTCTTTCAGTTTCACAACAAGGCTCGGACGCCATGGCACTGTGCGTATTCCGAGGGGTGTGATCTCATGGAAGCCTGGGACACGCCTCTATTGGGTCTGCAGACAGTTTCCCTATTTCGCGGTCTACGCCAGTCCGTACCCCTTGGGTTGCCTTCACAAGGGCCGCTACCTCAGCTCCAAGGTGAAGTCCTTGGCTTACTCCAACCCTGTATCCGCACGAGGCGTGTTTCAACGCCCCGTCTCACCCCACGGCATGCGTTTGCAACGCCAGATCGCAAACCATCGCCAGCGTATCCATCAACGTCAACTTGTTCAACGGAGGACATCATGAGCCGTAGCCCTTATTCACTGAACCAACATTCCCCGTCGTCCTTGCAAGCTCTCCAAGCGCTCAAGGACCATGAGGCAGGAGACCGAACCGACACAGAGCAGAAAGAACTGGGTGGCACTACTTCGCTGCTGTTTGTCTTTGCGCTGATATTGGTCTTCCCTATCCTGATCATCATCCGAATGGACCCTCAAGTGGATCGCTGGATAGCCAACGACGGGAAGCCCACCCTCATGGTGGGAACAGTCCAAAGCATCCAGTACGTGGGTCACTTGGGGCATTTCGATACCCAGATCAATACCGATCAGCAGACGCTGCTAGTGGAAGGATCGGCTGCGGTGTCCAAGGGAACCCCCCTGGAATGGAGACGCAACAAGCTCTATGGAGGCTTGTGTGTTGTCGGAACCAAGCGTTGCTGGGACTTGCTGGAGATTGACCCAACTGAAGGGCCGACTTCCGAAGCTAAGCAGAGTCCAACAACACGCTGAGACCCCGCCACTCCTCTTGCTCCTAAAGCCTCCGCTGAGCGTTGTATCGAAACACGCAACAGCAGAAGTGCAAGGGAGCAAGGGGTCGTGGCAGCCTTCTCCCAATCAAAGAACCCCACTACGCTCACCACGAGCTCGTTTGAAATCCGTATGAAAATTCAAATCGCGTCCGATCTTCATCTCGATCTGCTGCCCAAATTGGAGGGTGCAGAGCCCAGCCTCATTGAGCACACTGATGCAGATGTGCTGGTACTCGCCGGCGACATCCATGATGGCTTCCAGGGCATCCAGCGTTTCCGTCGCTGGAAGGAAGGTACCGCGATCCTCTATGTGGCCGGTAACCATGAGTATTACGGTCACGTCTACAGGGCAAAGCTTGGCCAGATGCAGGTGTGTGCAACCGAGGCCGGTGTGCACTTCCTCGAACGCAATGCGATCGTGATCCAGGGAGTCCGGTTTCTGGGGGCCACGCTGTGGACAGACTACCGGCTCTTTGAACCCCGATACGCACAGTTACTCGCCATGCAGGAGGCCAAACAACGCCTGAATGATCATCGCCGCATCCGTTTGGATAGCGGGGCGTTTTCTCCTTTGGATGCCTTGGCAATTCATACCGCCACGAGACGCTGGCTCAAGGAGGAGTTGGAGAAGCCTTTTGAGGGCAAGACGGTGGTGGTGACCCACCATGGTCCCCATCCCCATTCAGTTCATCAGAAATACAAAGATGAATTGCTGAGTGCCGCGTTTGTGAGCGATCTTGGAGAGCTTCTGGATGGAGCGGACCTCTGGATCCATGGCCACGTGCATGACAGCTTTGACTACCAGGTCGGCCGCTGCCGGGTGATTGCGAATCCTGCGGGGTATGTCCTGAATCGACGAACCATCCAGACGATGAACGAGGCGGTGTTGGAGAACACGCAGTTCAATCCCAGCCTGGTCGTGGAAGTCTGACTGAGTGATGAATGGAGTAGTGAAACCCTACAACGAGCGCTTATGTAGGTTGGTGTAGCGCGCTGGTCTCATGTAAATCATGAGGCATCCGAATTTTCGCCATATACCGCTTTGAACCAATGAGGCGGTGAATTCTCAATTTCCAACGGGTCACTCCCAAGAAAAACAGCAACAGGATCGTGTGAGTAAGTACGGCCAACATAAGTCTGGCTGTTATCCATGAATAAAGAAAGATCGGCGATCTCCAACGCAGATCGACCATTAGCCAGCGATCGTTCAAATCGCTGAACCTGCTTATTAAATGGCACGTCATGGCCACCCTCTGCGACCCGTTGCTCCACCCGTTTGGCAGACAAGTTCACATCCGTCACGGCAATAAATATCTGCACTACTTTGTATCCAGCCGCTTTGGCACGCTTGAGATAGTCGATCCGAATGCCCTTGGGATCAGAGAAAACTGTCTCGAAAATGGCCGACTCTTTAAAACCTTCAACAAGCAATTGGTTGCGCCGAAAGTCAGCTTCATTGCGGGCTTGCTCCGCTAGTACTTGGTCCAAACCGACCGGCGCGCTATCGGACGAGCGCATCTCCAGTGCAATGTCATCTGCGTTGATGTAGGCGAATTCCTTGCCGGAGCTTAGGATGGCCGGCTGCAAGAATTGCTTGTAGAAAGTAGTTTTACCGCACCCGTTAGGCCCGGCAATTTGCACCATTACAAGTTCTTCATGCCCAAGAAGAGAACAGAACTCTTCGGCGAACGTATCTAAAACAGCACTCAGAAGCAGCTCCCCGGGCTAGGAACCAAAGTTCTTAAAGGCATTTCCCAATGCCAAACCCACGGCCCGATTGGTTTCGCGTTGGTGTCGTTGCTGTGCAGACCTGCGCTTGTCCGGCGATTGGATTGTTACAAGTGCTTTGTAGGCCTGTTCCAAGGCTGATGGATCAATTTCATGGGCAGTTAACAAATCAAATACGCATGAACCATCAGGAAGGTTTTCACGCAAGAACTTGCCGTAAAGAGGAGGTTTTGACGCCCATTCAGCCGCGATGCCATGCAATGTTCTAAGTCGTTCACGGTTGTGTCCACGCACACTATCCATCGAGTTGCTTTGCATCCAAGCGTAAATCGTGACGCGCTCCACCAACATGACGTTGGCGATTTGGCTTACAGACAGTCCGAAAGCGGTCCGAACGGTCAGAAGCAAATCGGTCAACGAGAGCGCTGCTTCAGTTACGGCTGGCACCACAGAGGATGACTCAACACGGGTGGATCCTGATGACTTCAGAACTGCAGGCACCGCGCCTTGCTCGCGCACTAGGCCCTGATGACGGTTTTCTATCAGGTGGCCACTGACGAGGTATCCACCGGATGCCTGTCGTAATACGGCGCCAGTGTGGCTATGAATGCCGCGCACAATATGCGTTATCACACTGGAGTCATAGAGAGCTGAGCGCCCCTTCATCGTAGCCACTGCGGAACCACCTGATCCCACACAAGAATACGATTTGAAATAGGTCGGAGCCAAACTGTTGCTCAATTCGGCATAACTTTCCGTGGTGTTTTCTTGAGTTGCAGTCATGCAGATGCTTCCCTTGATGTTGACCATTCGTCTTTAGCACTTTGAGTGATGAATTGCTTAAATGCATCAGACACTCCAGTGTGCAATAACTCAAACGTTTGCTGCAAAGAAGTGAGGTCTGAGGGGCGCAAACCATCAATGCTGCGGTCTGTATCAAAAACCGCAGTAGGACCAACCATCCAAGGCCGTGCATGAATGGACGCCACCTCCAATAAGCCTTGCAGTTCAACGGGCAGGGCAGGGTTGCCAATCCCTCTGGCGTATTGCACTCGCATGCGCCCTTCTTCAAAAGGGAACTCCTGGATTAAGGCATTGGTCTGCGCAGTCCCAGTAGCTCCCGTAACAGGTTGAAATCCGCGGAAATCAAAGGGAGGCACAAAGTAGTCCTCGGGAACTCGACTAGATGTGGGGTAAATGAAATCCACGTAACGCAAGCCAACGCGGCTTACTTGACTGATGCCGACTGTCGATAGCGATGCCAGACACCGCGACCATGTCTCCATAAAACTTTCAAAGCTTTTGTATGAATTCACGGCCAAGGTCATGGAATCCAAACTCAAACGTATGACTGAGCGCTGATCTGCGCTGCGTAGGTCATACCCCGTCAGGGTTTGTTGTCCCAACTGCTGAGGCTGACCACCTTCCACAGCATTAATTTGCACATTGAAGAGATACAGCGGGGCGATGTGGGGGAACTCGCCCCCTAATGCGTCAATTACCTTCGCACGCAGGTCTTCCAATCCATTCGGCGTACTGGGTACGAAAAGCACTTGCGCCAGCACAAGCACCAAAGGCGCATTGGGAAGTGTCCCAAGCGCTTCGAAGTTTTCAGTTGCCATTTTTCTCCGTTGACGGGGTTTGTTTGCCCAGTTTCCGTAGTTTGACACAGAAATCTTACAAGTTAACTGACAAAAACCAGAGAAAACCCTACAATCTTACACATTACCTTACACATATGAACCCACCATGCAAACCGACATGCACTTCTATGGCACCCACGCACTGGCCTTGGCTGCAGGCCTGAACCCAACTACTGCGCGTCAAATCGCCACCGCCGCTGAATACGTGGATGACTCTGACACCGTTGATATCACCTTCAAGGACGGAAGCTACTTCCACGGCGATGCTACCGGCCACCATCCGATCAATAAGGAAAATCTGGACAAATACGACCAGCGCAACGTCTGGATTCCGTTCCACTTTCTACCAGGCAACCAAGGCAGCACTCTGCAAGAGAAGCTACTGTGCCAGCCTGACAGCGAGATCGCACGCCAAATGACCCAATGGGCATTGAAAGAGGCTGCGGGCGACTATGGCGCCATGATGCTGGGCGTTGCCGCTCACGTGTATGCAGACACTTTTGCGCATTACGGCTTCTCTGGTATTGCGGCTGACATCAACCAGGTGCGTTTTGAATCCATTGAACTCAAGGTGAACAACCCTTCCGTGAGGGATTACATCCTCAGCAAGGCTAAGAACTTCATCAAGGACATCTATTCCCGCACACAAGAAGGTGCGCAAGCCACTGCGGCGAACTTGGTGGGACTGGGCCATGGCGGCGCGACGACTTACCCTGATCGTCCGTTTCTCACCTGGTCATTCACCTATGCAGACGGACGCCAATCCGGTGAGCGCAACAACACCGAAACCTTCTTACTGGCGAGCGAAAAGCTGCACAAGCTTTTCTGTGAATTCGCCGCCGCGCGCCCTGAACTGACCAGCCATGCTCCCATTCCCTTTGAGCAGATCCGCGGCAAGGTCCTAGAAATTTTGCAGGTTGAGGCTGACATGGAAGGCCGCAAGGCAGCGTGGGGCGACGCACTTGCCGATGGCAGCTTACTAGGGCGGGTCTTTGATTTAGAACCTTACGACGAAGCGTCATTTGCAACCGAGCGTGCATACTTGGTAGACAAAGAGGTAGGCCTCGAAGAAGCAAGAGCTACGTCTGTATTCCAGTTCCTGCGGGCGGCGAATCACTACAGAGATTACGTACTGTACGACCTGCTGCCACAGCACGGTATTCACGTGTTTGTACGCTGAGAACACAACCCCTTTCGCTTGACTACCAGGTCGGCCGCTGCCGGGTAATTGCGAATCCTGCGGGGTATGTCCTGAATCGGCGAACCATCCAAACGATGGAAGCGGCGGTGTTGGAGAACACGCAGTTCAATCCCCGCCTGGTCGTGTAAATCTGACTGAAAGTCGAGCAGACCCCATCCATAAGAGAGAGCTCAGAGGTGTCAATAGCCTCGGGCTTCAAGAACCTGGACGTTGCACCGGTTCACGTCGATGTTGCAAACAGTCTGACTACTTGGTCACCCGTCCGCGGGACATCTTCTCTTTGGAGCGGACCTTGGGGACGTGGGTCACGGTGGGCCACGCCAATAACTCATGAATGGTGACCGACAGTGCATCGGCAAACACATACAGCATTGTGATCGTGGGGTTGGCTTTGCCCGCTTCCACCCGACTCATGTAGGTCCTAAAAACCCCACAACGTTCCGCAAATTCTTCCTGGGTAATACCGCGCTCGGCACGCAGTTCACGCACACGCAGACCCAGAGCTTGTTGAACGTTAAGGGTGATCTTTGGCACCCAATGAGTCTGAGTTTGGTATATTTATTGATACACACACTAATTGTTACCTTGGGAGGATTTATGAGCGATGCAACAAGCGCCGGAGTAGCTGTGTTCTGCGGCCAATGCGGACACAAAAACGCAACCGGATTCAATTTCTGTCAGTCCTGTGGTGCGACCAGCGCCAACCAGGAGGCCGGTATGGACGTCGCACCCGACGATGTCTCTGTGTCCGAACCCTCCATGACCTTGTTGAAGGCGGTTGCCATTTATGCAGCTGCGATCCTTGTACATGTCGTCCTCTTTAAGATCCTTCCTCAAAATCTCCTTTCTGGAATTGCTTGGGTTTACGTAGCCTCTGGTTTTGTGATGACCCGCATCGTCATGCGTGGCCTGATTGAGTGGCACCCCCACTACAACACGCTGGACAACGTCTTCAGTACCAAACTGAGCATGTTTGTTCTGTGGCCCCTCCAAATGCCCATGTTGTTGTTCAAGCTGATGGTCAACAAAGTGATGTGACTGGACCACGGTCCATTTGAAACACCTGCATCGCCGATGCAGGCCATCCCCGTTCGATTTCAGGAGAACCTTGTGCTGAAACACATGGCGTTGCTATTGCTCGTATCGGTGCTGTCTGCATGCAACAGCGGACTGACAGAAAAATCCAAAGTCGAAGCAGTCATCAATGAAGGACTGCAAAAGAGTCCCCCTTGTGATCGCGTCGCAGTCGGACCTCGTGGGCGCCTGCCGCGCGTGGATAACTCGACAGTTCCTGACCTGCTGGTCGCCAGTGGCTATGCAGAAAAGGCAACGGTGGAAATGGTCAGCCTTTGGAGCAACAAAAAGGAGATGGTGGAGGGTTACAACTTGACGGCCAAGGGAGAGAAGTTGGTCACCATTCAAGGAACCAACATGGAATACCCCTGTATCCGAAAGGGGGTGTGGAAGGTCCAGTCTATCGAAGCTATCGACGCAGGGGTGGATGCCATCGGCAAAAACGTTGCCAACGTCCGGGCCCGAATTCGTTTTTACCCAGAAGACTGGCTGGCGGCAACCCGTACCAGCACATACGCTGGCGCGGTCAAGTACTGGACCAGTCTCGAAAAAATGGAGTCACAGCAATGGATGTATCAACTGGTCAAGTCCGGTGATGCATTCTTCTTCACCCAACTGGGGACGCCAGTCAACTGAATGAGGTGAGCTACAGATGCAGCGAACACTTATCACTGCCAGTGCATCCTTGACACTGTTAGTCAGCGTATCGATGGCCCAGGCCCAATCCTTGCCGTCGTACACGGATAGCCCCCCACCCGTTGCCAAGCAGCCCGCACCCGCACCGAAAGCGAAAGAACTGACAAAGGTCTCCCCAAGCAGCAGCAAGTCGGAGACACAGGTTCCCAAAATCGCTGACGTGCGTAAAAGGGCGCCTGAGCTACCGCCTCCTGCAAAAGTGACGCAGGACTTCTACAACGCCGTCAAAGCCCGAAACCTAGACTTGGCAGATATGCTGCTCAAACAAGGGGCAGACATCAATTGCATGAACTGCGGAGACGCTCCACTGCTGAACTGGGCCGCAGCAGGTCAGTTTGTTGGCGTTGCACCTCCCAAGTCGATAGAGTGGCTGTTGGCACGCGGCGCTAATCCCAACGTGCGGGATCCCAGCACAGGCAACACGCCGCTCCACCAGGTCATTCTGAATGTCTTGGAATATTCCAATTGGAGCCAGATGGATGACTTTGACGGTCCGATCCGGCAGCTCATTGAACGTGGAGCCAGAGCCGATCTACAAAATGTGAACGGGGATAGTCCGCTTCACTTTGTATCTCGTTTTGTTCATCACGCCTACAACACCTCTTTCACCCAGTTCGCCAATCGCAATCTGGACCGATTTCTGCAAGCAGGGGGTCGCATCGACCAGACGAATGCTGCGGGTCTCACACCGCTGATGAACGGACTGCGAATCGATTTGTCACGTCAGGTCATTTGCAATCCGGTGGTGATTCAGCATTTGATAGATATGGGCAGCGATTTGCGCGCGAAGGACAAGAAGGGAAGGACGCCCTACACCTTTGCCTATGACCTCGCAGTGGAAGGTTTCAAGCAATGCAATCCTGTGCTGGACATGTTGGCTTCAGAAAGACCTGCCAACCCGACTCCCTCTGCAAAAGCCCCTGATCCCGTCAACAAACCCGTCGTACTGCCGGAAGGTCTCCCCGGTGAGTACACCGGTGTGTTGCGGGTCAAGAGTCCTTCCGCCATAACACTGGCGGTGTCGGGTTCGATTCGGGCGGATGGCAGCGTGCTGTTGAATGCGCCTCGTGGATTTACCAATGTGGGCTATCTGGCGAGTGCCTCCAAGGAGGCATTGGAGTTCCGCCTCAAAACACGGGCTCCTGAAGGGTACAAGTTCGCCAATGGTCAACAGGAAACCGCTGAGTTTTCTGTCAAAGGCCGCGTGAGCGACCGGATCTTCCAAGGTCAGTATGAAGCACCCACCGACTCGGGTGAGTTTGTACTTTGTCCCAACGACATCGCGCAGGCCCGTACAGAGTGTAGGCCCAGTTTTGCGGAGTCATTGAATTCCGCCCTAGGCGGCTTGTTGGGCGGCAAATAGTTTGCGCAACGTTGATGTGTACGCCAACCTGCTGCGAACGCGCCAGGGTGTTTTGGATCGCTGAATGCAAGTTTTGAAGTTCATGTCGATCGCCATGTGCGGTCTGGGCTTGAGTGCCTGTGGCGGAGGAGGGGGGTCTTCATCATCCAGCACCACGTCACCTACCTCATCTGTCGTTACGTCGAGCCCCTCGGTCGTGGCCAGTTCCGTTGACATCGTCAACACGGCCCCCACAACCCCTACGGGGTATGGCGTTGAGGAGTTGGCCGCTTACAACCGCTTCAACAACCATCGATCGCAATGTGGGTTTGGGTACTTGACGCAAAACACCGCATTGGACACCTCGGCAGGTAACCATCTGCGCTGGATGGTGGCCAACAATACGGTGAGCCATAGCGAAGTTTTGGGTACCACTGCCTATACCGGGAGCACAGCACAATCCCGAATGATTGCAGCCGGGTACTTGTCTGGCACTCAATTCGGTGAGGTCCTGACAGGTGGAAGTTTTGTTGCCAAAACGGGTTTTGGTGTTACGGGTGCCCGCTTGTTGTTGGCTGCTCCGTACCATTTGCTGAGTCTGATGGGAAGCAACCGGGATATCGGTATCCGACTTCAAAGCGGCGGAGCGCCCTCCACCGGCGCAGACATCACCTATACCGGTTCATCGACCGTCACCTGGTTGGTTGCCGACATGGCTGCGTCGGTGAGCCGTCCCGTGCAGTTGCAAAACAGCAATGAAGTGTTGACCTACCCCTGTCAGGGCGTGGCGGATACAGATTACGAAGTGCGGGCGGAGAGTCCCAATCCCGTTCCCGCCCGTGACTTGTCTGTGCAACCGATAGGGCAACCTGTCTTGATTCAAGCGCTTCGAGGTCGAGTGCTTGCCATTTCCTCAGTCACCCTCACCGGACCGCTGGGAAGCGTTGCATTGTTACCCACCATGACCAGCAGCAATGATCCCAGCTCCATCTTGGCCAGCAACCAAGCCATGGTGATGCCGAGTGCCCCGCTATCCGCCAATTCGACTTACACCGTGGCGGTTTCAGGAACACAAGGGGGGATGGTGTTCAGCAAGTCATTCAGCTTTACGACGAGGCCCTGACAGTCTGGTGTACGTTCAAATGCGTTCTGCTTGGGTGAAATTCATCTGAACAGTTAGCGTGTGGCCCGCCATATGGATGACAGCTTGGTACCTGCCTTTGCAATTCAGTTTGAAGGGATGGATACCTGCAGTTGGATCGACCTGCAGATACTTTTTGCCACGTTCAAGCGCTGGAAAGAAACTTTGTTGCAGGCCCTCTCCATCCCTATCGTTTACCCTGTGTGACAAATTTCACAGATTCACCCGAATGGGGGATAGCACCCCCCATAGAACTATGTAAAGTGCCGCCTCAATAGGTAATTCCCTCAACGTCTGTGGGGAGACTGGCGTTGAGGACGATCCGTGAACCAACAAGAAAGCCCGATGGAGGCAGAGGGCAATGCAGCTATTTCAGCTCTGTGCGCAGTAGCCCGCTTCCACCAAATAGCCTGCGACCCGGCCACTCTTGCCCACCAATTGGGCATCGCCAGCACTGACACCGTATCCGCTGACGACCTGTTGCGAGCCGCCCAGCATCTGGGCTTGAAGGCCAAACTCAGCCGCTCCAGTATCGAACGATTGGGCCTCGTTCCACTGCCCGCACTGGCGGTGATGAAGACAGAAGACGGCTCGCTGCGAGTCGTCATCCTGGCGCAAAGCGACGGCAAACGCGTTCTGTTCCAAGACGTAGCCAAAGCAGCCACACCCGGAGCTTCATCGGGTTCAGCCGGACCCACCATCGAATCGACAGAAGTCTTCGCGACGCAGTGGACGGGTGAGCTCATCCTGATCACCAGCCGGGCAACCCTGGCAGGTGCCTTGGCCAAGTTCGACTTCACCTGGTTCATCCCCAGTCTGGTCAAGTACCGAAAGCTCCTCGGTGAAGTGCTCCTGATCAGCTTCATGCTGCAGCTCTTCGGACTGGTCTCTCCCTTGTTCTTCCAGGTAGTGATGGACAAGGTCCTGGTGCACAAAGGCATGACCACCCTGGATGTGCTGGTCATCGGCTTGGTCATCGTGGTGGTGTTCGAGTCGGTCTTGAATGCCTTGCGCGCCTACGTCTTCAGCCACACCACCAGCCGCATCGATGTCGAACTCGGTGCACGCCTCTTCCGGCATCTGATCCAACTTCCTCTCTCTTACTTCCAAGCCCGCCGGGTGGGTGATTCCATCGCCCGGGTCCGTGAGCTGGAGAACATCCGCAGCTTTCTCACCGGTAACGCCATGACGGTCTTGCTGGATGTGGTGTTCTCCGTCGTCTTCATTGCGGTCATGTTCTTCTACAGCGTGCCGCTCACCCTCATCGTGTTGGTCAGCTTGCCGCTGTACTTCGGCTTGTCCTTGGCCGTCGTCCCCATCCTGCGCGCCCGCCTGGACGTCAAGTTCGCCCGCGGAGCCGAGAACCAGGCCATGTTGGTAGAGACCGTCACCGGCATCCAGACCGTCAAAGCTACTGCCCTGGAACCCAGCTTCGCCAAACGCTGGGACAACCAACTCGCCTCTTACGTCTCCGCTTCCTTCAAAACCCAGAACCTGGCAAGCGTCGCCCATGAAGGGGTGAACCTGATCGGCAAGCTGGTCAATGCCGCCACCCTGTGGTTTGGTGCCCAGCTGGTGATGGACAACCAACTCACCGTGGGCCAGTTTGTGGCCTTCAACATGTTTGCCGGCCGAGTATCCCAACCCATCATGCGCATGGCCCAGCTCTGGACCGACTTCCAGCAGACCGGCATCTCAGTCGCCCGGCTGGGCGACATCCTCAACACCCGCACCGAAGTCCCTCCCAGTAGCACCGCCCAACTGCCTGCCTTAAAAGGCCGCATCACCCTGGACAAGGTCGTCTTCCGCTACCGCCCTGAAGCTACCCCGGTCCTGAACGCCGTGAGCTTGGACATCCGCCCCGGAGAAGTCATCGGCATCGTCGGCCGCTCCGGTTCCGGTAAAAGCACCCTGACCAAACTGGTCCAGCGTCTGTACAGCCCTGAAGGTGGGAGATTGCTGGTCGATGGCATCGACATCAGCCTGATCGATGCCGCCCAACTGCGCCGCCAAGTCGGTGTCGTCCTTCAAGAAAACCTGCTCTTCAACCGCTCCATCCGAGAAAACATCGCCATCGCTGACCCGGCAGCACCGATCGAAGCCGTGATGCGCGTGGCCCAGCTCGCCGGCGCCCACGACTTCATCAGCGAACTGCCCGAAGGCTATGACACCGTGGTGGGTGAACAAGGCGGCAGCTTGTCCGGTGGACAACGCCAGCGGGTGGCCATCGCACGGGCCCTGTTCACCAACCCCCGCATCCTGATCCTGGACGAAGCCACCAGTGCTTTGGACTACGAGTCTGAGGCCATCATCCAGAAGAACATGCAGTACATCTGCCAGGGTAGAACCGTGCTCATCATTGCCCACCGCCTGTCTGCAGTGCGCAATGCCAACCGCATCGTGGTGATGGAGAAAGGCAACATCGTGGAGATGGGCCCGCATGAAGCCCTGATCCGCAAACCCCAAGGCCTGTATGCCCACCTCTGGGCGATGCAGGATGGCGTCAAAGTGGACGCGGACACCCCACGGAACCTCACACCCCACATTGCACCTCAGGAGGCTCGGGCATGAGCGAAGCAGGTACCGGTATCCACACCCCACGCCATCCCACCCTCGAACTCCTCTCCCGCTACAAAGCCGTCTTGTCTGCCGTTTGGCAGCACAGAAAAGAACTCGCAGGCCCTGCGCGCATGGCTGATGAAGTGGCATTCCTGCCGGCAGCCCTGAGCCTGCAAGAGACCCCGGTCCATCCGGCGCCCCGACGCCTGGCCTACCTGTTGATGGGCTTGTTCACCCTGGCCCTCCTCTGGTCCCTGATCGGCGAGGTCGACATCGTGGCCACGGCACCGGGACGCATCATCGTCTCTGACCGCACCAAGGTCATCCAACCCCTGGAAGCCAGCGTCGTTAAAGCCGTGCTCGTCAAAGACGGCGACAAAGTCCACGCCGGCCAAGTGCTGGTGCAACTCGACCCCACGATTGCCACGGCCGACAAAGCCAGCGTGCAAGAACAATTCAAGACCGCCATGACCGACCAGATGCGGGCGGAGGCCTTGCTGCAACTGCTCTCGGGCCAGTACAAGCTGGAAGCGATCGCCAAATCCATGGATGCAGAAGCAGCCAGACAAGTCCGCTCCGAATGGGGAGACATCCAGGCCAAGCTCACCCAGCAAGAGGCGGAGCTCAAAAAGCGCCATGCGGAAGTCGAGACCGTCAAAGCCAGCATCGCCAAACTCGAAGCCACACTCCCCATGGCACGGACCCGTGAAGCCGACTACAACAAACTGGTCGATCAAGGCTTCATCACCGGCCACGCCACCCAGGACAAGACCCGCGAGCGGGTGGAGATGGAAAAAGACCTGATCACCTACCAGGCCAAACTGGCCGAAGCCCTGGCCAACACCGCGGCCACCGAACAAGCCCGAGCCGCCTACAAGGCAGAAACCCAACGCCAGCTCAGTGACCGGCAAGCCCAGGCCAACACCAAACGCATCCAACTAAGCGCAGACAACAACAAGGCCACCCAGAGAGAAAAGCAAACCGTGCTCAGAGCCCCGGTTGCAGGTGTTGTCCAACAACTGGCCATTCACTCGGTAGGCGGAGTCGTCACCAGTGCCCAGCAACTCATGGTGGTAGTACCGGACTCCGATCAAGTGACGGCAGAAGTAGCCATCGCCAACCAGGACATCGGGTTTGTGAACGCAGGCCAAGAGGCAGAAATCAAGCTGGAAACCTTCAGCTTCACCAAATACGGCACCGTCAAAGCACGGGTGGACACGGTGACAGCGGATGCGGTGACAGATGAGAAGAAAGGCAGCTACTACCCGGCCATCCTGACACTGGAGAAGAAGGACATGGTCATTGACGGAAAAACCATCCCGATCAGTCCGGGGATGAATGTGACGGCGGAGATCAAGACGGGGAAGAGAAAACTCATCGAGTTTCTGCTCAGCCCGGTGCAGAGGATGGGTAGTGAGAGTTTGAGGGAGCGTTGACTATTGTGTGTATTGAAATGCAACGTCAACCAAAGCATATTTGTTGAACATGTTCGACCTTAATATTAATATAATTTTTATATCTAGGCTATGTCAAGATTTTATTTTCAGATAAATCACCATCAATACATATTGATTGTTCTTGTTGGTTTTTAATTAAACCCGAAGAAATTAATAACACCGATTCAACATATATGAAAATTATTTCCATCAGACCTATTTGGGGTGTCATCCTCTTATTGGTCGTATTTTTTATTTCCGCCTGCGCAGGTGTAACGAATATGGTCTGGCATCAGTTTTCTTTCAATGGAAAAAATGACAAATGGGCAGATACGGTAGATCTTTTGGAGTACAGCTATGGAGATCAATACAAGCAAATTCAAAATAGTGTTTATACACCCAGGAATCCTATTTTCAAGGGGTTAACAACCTTGCCACCACAGGATAGTGTCAACGGCCCAATGCGGGTCGGCGACTTCTTATATGTCAAGTGGCGAATTAAGGCAAGTGGAGAAATATTGGAACAGCGAGTAGACCTGAGCAATCGATTACCCTTTGATATGAAGGATCACGGACTAACATTTGTGATCGATGGCAAACAACTGTATGTATACGTGATAACACCTAAAGCAAAGAAATACAGAGGTGAGCCGCCGATATTGAAGACGTGGCATTCAGAAACGTATCAGTCATACGAAATTTTCCCCCAACTCATTCATCCATAAACTATTTTAGGAGTAACTCGCATGGGAACATCTGTAACCGGAACTCTTAGCGCCCAAGATCAAGCGCAATTGGAATCACAGAAACAAGCTATGGCCAATGCTGGCCAAAACATTGCTGTCACCACTGGAACGCTAACTTTCATGGCGAGTTTTGATGGAACCAATAATGATAGCAATAATATAAATTTGTCTGGAAATGATTTCCAGACAAATGCTGCCAACTTAAGAGATCAGGCAATTTCCTCAAATAAAAATATAATTTCTGGTTATTATCGTGGTGTGGGTACGGGTGGCGATATGGGTGGCATTATTAATGCAGGCATCGCTCCCACTGGCCCAGTTAAGGTAGCCGCTGAAAAAGCATATGCAGAATTCGCAGAAACTGCGAGCAACTATCTCCAATCAAACCCAAATGCAAGCATCAGAGATGTTACTGTCGCTATAGATACTGTTAGTCGTGGCGCGGCATCCGGTATTCTTTTTGCACAGATGCTAAATGAAAAGGGACTCGTAGATGCTACTGGAAAACAATTGGCCGCTCCCGGAGAAATTAAAATTCCTGCATTTGCCATGCTTGAACCGGTTGCTCGATTCGTTGATGGTGATATGCGCCTCCCCCCTAACGTCGAATCGGTACTACTTGTACAAGCACGCGATGAAACGCGAGCGGATTTCCGTCCTTTGAGTTATGAAGGAGACAACCGAGTAACTACAGTCGTTGTCCCAGGAAATCATATGGGAGGGGTGGGTGGTGGTACTGATGAACGTGGTCTAGCCGCGAACGTTTTGGAAGGCGTGACGCAATATATGCAAAATAAAAATGTGCAAATTGCGGATGTACCTCCCGGAAAAACGTTTGATTCAACTCAAGAACCGAAACTCTATACCGAGGTATATCAAACTGCGGCATACCCCAAGATGCCAACCTATGATCAACTGCCAGTGGACAAAAACACTGGTGAGCCAATAAAGGTGTGGCGCGTGGACGATGCATCTCAGCCCAGAAAAGTGGTCAAAGTGACTGCTGCGGAAGAAGGACTGGCACCAGAGATAAAAGTACAAAATTTAGATAGTGGCGGATGGATCGAGGAGAGCATACAAGGTGATGAAACTACGATCACAGTCGCGAATAGTGATGGCAAGATTGGACAACAACAGCTTCGCATTGATACGGAAGGAACAGATGGCAATGTTCGCAGCGAGTTTAGAGATTTGCTGCATCCTGCAGGGATAACAACCTCTGATGTAAATATCTCATCGGTTTCGACTCATATACCTAAAAATCCACTTGCTGATCCACTTGGTGAATTCATTGCCCAAGTAGAGCAACAAAAATTATTGAAAATCCAATCTGATGTGCAAGCTGCATTACAAACGATTGCACAAAGCATCAATGCTTCTCAGTACGACAGTGCAACAGGCGTTGGAACTAGCGTAAGTGCTGACGGTAGAACCATCGGTACCACCTATGCCTTTAGCAACGGAACGACTTTGACTGGAATCACCACCCTTGGAACAACAGTGGGTACTGATGGAATAGCTCACGTAACAGCAACTACCAACTACACCATTCGTGATACTGATGGCACGCTTCGCGCCGCAGTTGTTGATGGAAGCGGCAACCCAGTGCGTGATGGAAGTGGCAATCCAATCATGTCGAGCATCATTGGATACGCATCAGATCAAAACTATGGCAACGAAGAGCGTCATTCAGTCCTGGCGCCTGTCAGTTCTGATCAAAGCGACCCTGCTGCCAAAGAACAGAGTGCACAACATACAGATAGCGTAGCTTATGCCGCAGCCGCCAAAGCTGCAGCGGATAAAGCTGCTGCAGACAAAGCAGCTGCTGATGCTGCTGCAGAAGCAAGTACTCATAGTGGCTCCAACAACACCCCTGCCGATCCACCAAGTACGACTGACCCGAATTCAGGAGATAACTATTCTCATGAAGGACGAAATTCTGAAACTACAGGCGATTCAGGGTCCACTGGGGGGCCAATCATCATTGACCTCAATGGCAACGGCGTAGACATCCAAACCACCAGCGCTTCAACTTCTTGGTTTGACTGGAGTAATACAGGCCAACTTCAGCACAGTGCATGGGTGGGTGCTGGAAGTGCATTTGTCGCTGAAGATTTGAATGGAGATGGCAAGATCAGCTTTGGAGATGAAATCGCCTTTGCGCGCCGTACATCCGCTAAAGACACCGATTTGCAGGCCTTCATGCAATTGCATGACACCAATGGAGATGGAGTGGTGGATACCACTGATGCTGGTTTCGACAAGCTGCTGTTGTGGAGCGATACCAATGGCAACGGCGTCAGCGATGCAGGCGAACTCCAGACCTTTGCACAAGCTGGCTTGACTTCCATCTCTGGAACTCGCCGCGAAGTGAACTACAACATTGGTGGCGTGCAAGTCAGTGCGATGGCCAATGCGAGCTTTGTCCAGAATGGCCAGAGCGTCGACCACAGCGTGGCTGATGTCAGCTTAACGATTGACCCTACGACCATTGCCCTCAACGCCAATGGCTCCAAGACCATCACGATGGTCGACGGTCAGCACCTGGTGGCTGGTGCAAATGCTTTGAACCTCACACTGGGATCATCAGTTGTTTCTGCCATTGGTAGTGATCAGGGTGATCACATCCAGGCCAGCCATGCGGCAACGCTGGACGGTGGCGCCGGAAATGACATCCTGGTGGGATCCAGTGGTGACGATATTCTGATCGGCGGTTCGGGCAGCGACATCCTGCAGGGTGGTGCAGGCAATGATTTGCTCTACATCGATGCACAAGACAATCCTTTGCTGATCCAAGGCGGTGCCGGATTCGACGTAGCTATTGTGCAAGGCGACACCGGAATCACATTGGATCTGGGACGGTCTACTCTGGAGGCTGCGTATGGCGGCAACGGCGACGACGTTCTGTACAGCAGCACGCCCGGAGCCGTGATTTTGGATGGCGGAGCAGGCAACGACACACTGACCGGCAATATAGGGAACGACACGCTCAACGGCGGCGCTGGCAACGACTTACTTCAAGGCGGTGCCGGAGACGATACCTATGTCTTACAACTGGGTGGGGGAACGGACACTGTCATTGACTCTTCTGGCAATGACAGGATTTTGGTTAAGGGTAGCTATACGGCGAAAGATTTAACAATCAATCGTGGGGACAACGATGTACTGATTGGGCTTGCGGGAACTGCAGATCAATTAGTGCTCAAAAATTGGTTCAGCGGTCTCGTTGGCCAAGAATCGACCGGGGCTGTCGAAAGCATTCAATTCGAAAGTGGCTCTGCAAGCCTCGACTTGGGTTACATCCACAGCTTGCTGGACAACCATACGCCCGTTCTTGGGGAAGATACTGCACAAACTCAAGAAGACGGTATCGTCATGGTCAGTGGCAACGTACTTGCGAACGACACGGATCAGGACATTAGCTTGCATTGGGATAGCCGTCAGCATCTGACGGTGCTCAACGCTGGCACATTCAATAGCACCTACGGCCAGCTTCAATTGAATACCGATGGTAGCTACCGATACCTGTTGAACAACTCGGCTGCCAACGTCCAGGCACTGGGTCGCAATGCCGTGGTAACAGAGACCTTTGCTTACACCGTTCAGGACAACGCTTTGGACAACAAGTCCGCAAGCTCCACCCTGACCGTCACCATCACCGGCACCAACGACGGCCCACAAGCGATTGCCGATGTAGCCGCCGTCTCGGAAGACAACGTTCTCAACGCCAGTGGCAATGTCTTGACCAATGACAAGGATGTGGATGTTGGCGATGTGCTCAGCCTCACAAACACCGGTGTCATCCATGGCACCTATGGGGATCTGACCCTGTCAGCCAATGGCGCCTACAGCTACAGCCTCAACAATTCGGCCGCCAACGTCCAAAGCCTGCGCGGCGGTCAACAGGTCAACGACAGCTTTGCCTACACAGCGACCGATGAACTGGCCACCTCCGACAGCGTCCTGACCCTGACCATCACCGGCAAGAACGACGCCCCGGTGGCGTTTGCAGATGCTGCGGCTGTGAAGGAAGACACCACCTTGGTGGCTACGGGCAATGTCCTTGCCAACGACACCGACCCAGACCAGGGAACGGTTCTCTCCGTCACAAACACCGGTGTGTATGCAGGCAAGTACGGCACCCTGACCTTGAGCGCCAATGGAAGCTACAGCTACACCCTGAACAACAGCGCAGCCAACGTGCAAGCCTTGGCCGATGGCCAGGTGGTTACAGACCAGTTCAGCTATGCCATCCAGGACGATGACGCCCAGCCATTGACCGCTGCGTCTACGCTGACGCTCACCATCACGGGCACCAACGACGCCCCCACCGTGGCCGCGGCCTTGGTGACCCAGGCCGCGCGGGAGAAGCAGGCCTTCAGCTACACCGTCCCTGTGGGCACCTTTGCAGATGTGGACAACGGCGATGTGTTGACCTACAGCGCATTGGCCATCAACACAGCAGGCACCGCCCAGGCGTTGCCCAGCTGGCTGAGCTTCAACGCCACCACCCGCACCTTCAGCGGAACCCCTGGCAGTGCGGATGGCGGCAGCTTTGACTTCCAGGTCACCGCCACCGACAAGCTGGGCGCCAGTGTCTCCACCCGCTTCACCCTGGACATCGCCGACGAATACGCCGGCACCGGTGCCAACATCAATGTCATTACCGGCAACTGGACCAATGACACCTTGAATGGCACCAGCCGCAGCGAAACCTTCTACGGCAATGGCGGCACCGACCGCATCCTGGCCGGAGAAGGCAACAACACCGTGATCTCCACCGGAGGAGACACCTACGTCAGCGCGGGAGCCGGTAACGACACCATCACCACCAGCTATGGCAATGACACCATCTATGCCGGAGACGGTATCAACAAGGTCAATGCCGGAGGGGGCAACAACCTGGTGGTGACAGGCGCAGGGGATGACACCATCACGACGGACTGGGGTTTCAGTGTCATCAACGCGGGAGCCGGCAACAACACCATCGTGGCCACGGGCGACGCCACCAACGTCACCACCGGTGCTGGAAACGACAGCATCACCACCAGCTACGGCAATGACACCATCAATGCCGGGGATGGCAACAACACCATCAACGCGGGCGGCGGGAACAACCTCATCACCGCAGGCAGTGGCAATGATGTGATCACCACCGACTGGGGCAATAGCACCATCAATGCGGGCGATGGCACCAACACCATTACTGCCAATGGCGGCAATACGGTGGTCACGACCGGTTCGGGTGCAGACCGCATCACCACCGGATCTGGCAACGACATCATCAACAGCGGCGCTGGAAACGATGTGATCTCAGCAGGCTGGGGCTCCGATGTCATCAACGCCGGCGCGGGAGATGACACCATCACCACCGGTGGCGGCAACGACATCGTGCGTGCGGGCCTGGGCAACGACACCATCATTGCGGACCAGTGGAGTGACGACAAGTACTACTACGCCCGCGGTGACGGACGCGACACCCTGACTGACAGCGGCGGCATGGATACCCTGGTACTGGAGAACATTCGCTCAGACCAACTGTGGTTCACCCATGTCGGCAATGATCTGAATGTGAGCGTGGTGGGCTCCAGCGATGGCGTCACGATCAAGAACTGGTACACGGGTCTGCAATACCCAGGGGCCCAGTACCACGTGGAGCAGTTCCAGACCAGCGACGGCAAGGTGCTGCTGGACAGCCAGGTGCAGAACCTGGTGAACGCCATGGCTGCCTTTGCTCCTCCAGCTGCAGGGCAGACCAATCTGACAGGATCCACGGCAACCACTTTGGCACCTGTTTTGGTAGCCAACTGGCATTGAGCGACACGAAGGCCTGGCTGGTTACCGGTCAGGCCTTTGTTCTCCGCATGCTGGTCTGGCTTAGCGCCGACCAGCGTGAGAAACCCATTCCATTTTTTCCGTTTCCATCATCACTCTTTCAAGGGATTGTTAAGTGCGTACCCATACCTATTCGAAATACTGCGGTCTCTTCGCAATCACCACCATTGCACTTGGCGTGTTGGTAGCCTGCGGAGGCGGCGGTGGAGGAGGGGGCGGAACCAGTTCCTCGTCCAGCTCCACGCTGCAAGGCACGGCTGCTTACGGTGCGCCCATGTCAGGCGCCACGATCGTGGTGATGGACTCTTCCGGCAAATCTGTCACTGCCACTGCGGATTCCAATGGCAACTACACCGCCAATGTCACAGGATTTGTGGCCCCTCTGATGATTTCGGCCACCAGCACATCGGGCGAGGCATCGAAGCACTATGTGGCGCTTTTAGAGACTGTGCCAGCATTGGGTAACTTCGCAACGGCCAACGTGACGCCATTGACTCACGCACTTGCAACGCTCGCCTCCAGTGATGGTTTGAGCCCGGAAGAATTCGAGAACGATAGAACCAAACTCCAAAATCTGGACACCACCAAGTTCCATCGCGCACTGGGTAATTTGCAAGGCGTCTTGGCACCGGTGCTCACCAATGCGGGTTTGTCTACCAACTTTGATCCCATCAAGACACCGTTCTCAGCAGATCGATCCAGCGCGGCCGACGTTTTGTTGGACACGATCAAAGTCACAACGACCGGATCTGGTGTGGAGTTCAACAACATTCGGGTGGCAGTGAACAATTCCGACAATGGAAGCACCGCGACGGTCACTTTGACCGGTGCAACCTTGACACCGCCGTCCACATTACCTGCGCCGACCGTCAGTGCATCCGAGTTTCACGGCCTGGATGACTTTGTGACCCAAGCCAATAATTGTTTTGCATTGGCGCCTGCCAACCGGGTCTCCGTCGATGGCTCAGGCAATTACACCTTGCTGGGGAGTTGCGCGGCGATGACCGTCTTTTCCAACACCTACAAACGTAGCAGCTACAACCTTGCCCAGGTCTGGGGCCCTCGCCTGGCCTTTGTGCCACAGGGCGCCACCGTGTTGCCTCCAGAGGTTCTTGATTTCGAAAAAAATGCTGCGAATGATGACGTCGCATTGGTTCGACTCGCCTACAAGGCAACGGGTGGCAATGGCTCTTACATCGAGACCGCACGCAAAATTGCTGGCGTGTGGAAGCTGGACGGTAACCAACGGAATTACGCGGCGACCGTCTCCATTGGCTTGAATCGGTCGGTCGATGTCAGTACCAACGGGTATGTCGTGCACACCTCTGGCAATCCCGGCTATGACGACAACAACGTCAACGTGGGACGATTTAGCGCCTATGAGAGTGTCATTTACTTCAGCTTTGACCAGTCTGCTGCGAGTTCTGCAGATGTCTATGCCGTGCGCGTCAAGGGGCCAGGCCTCCCTGCCAATGGCGTAGTGTTGGCTCGCTCTACAGCATGCGGCAGTGACCGCCATTTGTCGTTCTATAGCAATGACGGATCGTTACCCGCAGCGTCGGTCACCGCAATGCCTTCTGCAACCAGTTTCAACGGATGGCGGTTTGATGTGTCACCACTGGGCACGGGCTACACCGGTCATCATTTCTACGACCAGTATCGGGGCATTACGAATACTGGCGCTGCGTCATCAAGTACCAGCAACAGCATTGCCTCGACGGCAGTAGATGTGTCGACGATTCCTTCGTTTGCCAAATACGACTGGGAAGTTTTTAAAGTCGCATCAGGCACTGCGGTGGCAGACACCTTCTCCACACGCATCGTGACACGTCCTGTTCCCGCCTCCTTCGGTGGCAAGATGCTTTGGGCCGAGTTGACCGCTGATGCGAAAGAGTACGCCAACCCTGCAATTGCAGCCAAAGCAGCTTCCCTGACGCAAGGCACGAACTCCTGGACATTGCCTGCCGGTGCACCTGTGGTGACCTCTGCCTATATCAGCGGATCCACCACGACAGCCCGTATGGCCATGGATGCCTCGGTCACTCCATTTGGCGCCACTTCACTTGTAGTCAGCACTGCCACGCAAAAAGATGGCATTGGAGGTGTGTGCGCCCAAAGCACTTTGCCAAGCTTCACTGCGACGACCAACACCCGGTCGGTGGGTACCCGGCAACTTACCGATCGGAGTGTGGAGTTGCAGCAGTTTGTGGTTCATTCAGGTCGTTAAAAGGGCCTCATCCGCCCACTGGCATGGGCGGATGAAGGTGATGTACTAACCACCACTATCACCTTCACATCTACAGATACTGATACTGATACAGGAGAAACTTGATGAATCAAAGTGAAGCAACGGTACAAATCAAGAACACCTGAGATAGCCCCCTGAATCTCCGTACCCGTCCTATCGCTTATCTTTGGAGATAGGAATAGGACTATGAATACGACTAGGCATACAGACTCCGTTGAAGTCATTTTGAAAGACCAGCGCCGCAGGCGCTGGTCCCCCGCAGAGAAGGCAGCCCTAGTTCAGCGCACATACGAGCCAGGCATGAGCGTGTCGTTGGTGGCACGCCAGGAAGGAGTGGCCGCCAGCCTATTGTTCCTGTGGAGAAAGCTCGAACGCCAAGGTGCTTTGATGGCTGTATCGGCAGGTGAAGCGGTGGTACCAGCCTCGGAACTGGCAGCAGCCCGTGCCGAGATTGCCAAGCTGCAACGCATCCTGGGCAAGAAGACCCTGGAGAATGAAATCCTCAAGGAAGCTGTGGAGTACGCCGCAGAAAAAAAGTGGATTGCGCGCTCGCCCTTGCAACCCGGGGGCGAGCAGTGAAGACGCTTTGCCGGGTGCTGGGAGTGGCGCGCTCTCACGTTCATGAGCTGCATCATCGCCACGAAGACTGGCGCGATGGCCGCAAGGGCCGCACCCCACAGGGAGATGCGCAGTTGCTCGCTGAGATTCGGGCGCATATTGCCGATCTGCCCAGCTACGGCTATCGACGCGCTTGTGCCTTGGTCAATCGCCAACGCAGCGCTGAGGGCGGTGCACGAGTCAACCCCAAGCGAGTCTACCGGGTGATGGCCCAGGCCAATCTGCTGCTGCCCAAGGCGCCACGGCGCCGGCAATCGAGCCGTGTGCATGATGGCCAAGTGGCTGTGGGTCGCAGCGATCTGCGCTGGTGCTCTGACGGCCTTGAGATCAAGTGCGAATCGGGCCAGACGGTGACAGCCACCTTCGCCAAGGACTGCTGCGACCGTGAGGTGATGGCTTGGCGCGCATGGGAAGGTAAGGGGCTGCCGGGTGAGCCGGTGCGCGAGATGCTGATCGAGGCAGTGGAAAAACGCTTTGGTGCGGTCGAGGCCATTCCCACATGGCGCCGGTTGGAGTTCCTCACTGACAATGGCGGTGCTTATATTGCGGCCGATACACGCTCGGTGGCCCGCTCGTTGGGGCTGACACCGGTGAACACACCAGTATGCAGCCCCCAAAGCAACGGCATGGCCGAGAGCTTCGTTAACACGTTCAAGCGGGACTATGTAGCGCGCATGGATCTGCGCAATGCGGCCACCGTGTTGGCGCAGTTGCCCGCCGCCTTTGAGCACTTCAACGAGGTGCATCCGCATTCGTCGTTGAAAATGCGCTCACCCCGGGAGTTCAGGCGGCATCAGGCTGCACAGGTGCGCTCAGTGTCCATCACGGACCTGACGCTTAACTGCGAATAGGACGGGTCCGGAAATACGGGGGCAAGATCACTGCCTGGAGTGAGATGTCACCGATGCAAAGTTCCACTCACGGCATTGCTTCTGATTCCCCAAGGTTTTTGATTCGATCACGCCCAGTAGCAATCGGAATCACAAGCGTCGGATTTCCACTAGAGACCACCGCAATCACCAAAATAGCCTTGAAGGCAAATGCGGGTTGGCTCTTCTTGGAATTTTTGAAACAAAAGGAGCTGCGTAAACCTGCTGACCTCGATGAAACGAGGCCGACAGGTTTTGAACCTCGATCTGGGCTCGTAACAAGACATTCGCCCGAAAGCTGGCTTCTATGGATAGTTCAGATGCCGTGGTGTACACAGGGTGACTGCCTATCCAAAAACCAGTTCTATTCACCGTCTACCAACACAGAATCGTGAGCCCCGAAGCTGAGGGTGCTCATTCCACCTCTCACGAGACACACCGCGACATTCCCCGGGGAAACTTTTTTGAGAAACCATTCCTGGTATCTGGAAGACAGGAAATAGCATTCAATTTACAATTCAATATACTATTCATAACGCTATTCCATCCGTGACTCCACACACTAGTGACCGCATTGCTCTGATCCTTGCTGCCGGCCCGGCTAGCGCACAGGAGTTAGGCAAGCGCCTGGGTGTGAGCCAACCGACCTTGTCTCGCATGCTCACCGCCATGTCATCACGACTGGTCCGCATTCGAACGGGGCGGAGCTTTCGTTATGCACTCCGTGACGACAGTCGAGGGTTTGGAGCGGTGCCTATTTACCGGGTGGACACCGAAGGTTTGATATCGCACCTCGGGGCCTTAATTCCGGTACGCGATGCGGGGTTCGTGATGGTCGAGACCGATGGAAGCACTCTGCACAGCGAGGGGCTCCCTTGGTGGATGCTCGATATGCGGCCCCAGGGTTTTATGGGCCGGGCCTATGCGGGACTACATGCAGTTCCCCTCGGATTACCGTCGAGCTTGCAGGATTGGTCGGATACCCATGCCGTGCGAGCGCTGCTGGCCCACGGTCAGGATGTAAGTGGCAACCTCTTGCTTGGTGATCTGGCGCGGGAACGTTTTCTGGAGTCACCTGCGTGGCAGCCGATTCCTTCGGCAGATCGTCCCGCCACCTACGCATATTGCTCCCAGACAGCCCTGGGCAATGATCAAACCTGGTCCTCTGCCGGCGGTGAGCAGCCCAAGTTCACCGCCTTTGCCGAGACCCGATTCGGCCGACGACATGTCATCGTCAAATTCACCGTTGCAGACGACAACCCGGTGTCGCAGCGCTGGCGTGATCTTCTGGTGTGCGAACACCATGCCTTGGAAGCATTGCAGGCTGCCGGTGTTGCTGCGTCCGACACCACGATTCTTGACAGTGGAAATCAGCGATTCCTGGAGGTGGTGCGCTTCGACCGCTTGAATGCACGTGGTCGGCGTGGCTTGTTATCGCTGAGTGCATTGGACAGTGAGTTTGTGGGTCTGG
>Ga0228700_1000614_pt1 | contig 29806 bp, 30 predicted proteins | sample McNCre317_Aug_MG_FD_178019 | JGI IMG/M metagenome (GOLD analysis project Ga0228700, IMG submission 178019) | Freshwater microbial communities from McNutts Creek, Athens, Georgia, United States - 3-17_Aug_MG | ecosystem: Environmental > Aquatic > Freshwater > Creek | place: USA: Georgia...
TGCCTCCTACTATGCAAAGATCGTGCAAGAAAAGGCAACGCTTCGCCGCTTGGTGGAGGTTGGCACCCGAATCGCACAACTTGGTTATGCCAACGAGGGCGATGTTGAAGACCTGGTCAACCAGGCACAGTCAGAGGTTTACTCGGTTGGCGTCGGCGCCACCACCGAAGACTATGTTGGCCTGAGTGTCTCAATCGAGGCCGCCATCAATGAAATTGAGTCAGCCCAGAAGCGCGGCGGCGACATGATTGGCGTGCCGACCGGTTTTATTGAGCTCGATGACCTAACCCACGGTTTTCACCCTGGCCAGCTGATCATCGTGGCTGCCCGCCCGGCCGTTGGTAAGTCGACAATCGCGCTCGACTTTGCTCGTCACGCGGCTCTGAAAGCCGATAAGCCGACCATCTTCTTCTCGCTCGAAATGGGCCGAGCCGAAATCGCGATGCGATTGCTCTCTGCCGAGTCGGGCATCATGCTGCAAAACATGCGAAAAGGAACCATTGGCGATGCCGACTGGTCAAGATTGGCGCAGGTTCGAGGCCAGATCAATGATGCCCCGCTGTTTATTGATGACAGCCCAAACCTCACCCTGGTTGAAATTCGTGCAAAATGCCGCCGCCTTGCCCAGCGTGTGGGGCTGAAGATGATTGTGATCGACTACATCCAGCTGATGACCTCAGGCAAAAAGGTTGAGTCTCGCCAGCAAGAGGTTTCAGAATTCTCACGAGCACTCAAACTGCTGGCCAAAGAACTTCAGGTGCCGGTGATTGCGCTTTCACAGCTAAACCGTCAGGCAGAGCAAACCAAAGACAAGAAGCCTGAAATTTCGCACCTACGTGAATCTGGTTCGCTTGAGCAAGATGCCGACGTCGTTATTCTGCTCCACCGTGAAGGCCTTGGTGAGCGCGAACACCCGCGCGCTGGTGAAGCCGACATCATCCTTGCCAAGCAGCGTTCTGGGCCAACCGGTCTGGTCACCGTGGCATTCCAGGGTCAATACTCTCGTTTCATGAACATGAAACAATAGGCAAGTGCGTCTAACTCAAATCATCCAGGCGGCGGCAGCCCTCATTGCCGGTTTATACGTGACCTTTGCTCAAGCCCATGATGCTCGAGCCGGAATGTTGGCGCTACTAATCATGTCAATTGGTTGGTTTGCAGCGGCCGTGGTTTCGGTCACCCGTGGCCGGGCAGTGCTGATCAACATAGTTGTCGGCGTCGGTGCCGCCGCAATGGCTTGGCTCTCTCAGTCGTTTGAGGCAAATGCCACCACCACGTTTGCTTGGGAGCTGCTTGGCTCTTGGGCTCTCTTCGGCACCCTTGCCGAGGTTTTGCTTGGTCTGCTGCATAAACCACAGCGCCGAGATCACTTCATCAGTGCCGGCCTTGCCGCGCTGCTGTTTATCGCCCTTTTGGCAATTACTAGCGCAAGTGATTCGGTCAGTCGGGTCGGTTTCTTCGGCGCCTATGCCATGCTTCTAGCCGTTCATCTCGGTATTTCTGCGGCGACGCCAAAGGCCAACGAAGCAGAGGCAGTTCCACCCGCCGAAACAAAGGCGTAGGCTTAAGCAATGGCTAAAAAAACCCGCAAAAAGGCTGACGCACGCTCGGCACGCACCTACATCTCGTTGTCATTTATCTCAGCGGTCTTTGTTGGCGTAATCATTTGGGGCAACAGCCGTGACCTAGAGCGCACCGCAATTTGGGCCGGGCTGACCTTCATCGTGGTCTTGGTGACCATTGCCACTTTGGCACTCGCGGTCAAGGATGAGCCGGCAAGCGATAAGCCGCGACTCAAATAAAAACTTAAACGAAAAGGCACCCGATCGGGTGCCTTTTCTAATTCCCAGGGGAACAGTTAGTTCTGAATTCGCTTAGCCAACGTCTCGGCAAGACCCACATAAGTGTGTGGGCGAAGGGTGAGCAAGCGGGCTTTGGCTTCATCGCCTATTTCAAGTTCGTTTACAAATGCCAAAACATCTTCACCGCTTAGGCGCTTGCCGCGAGTTAGCTCCTTGAGCAATGCATAAGGGTCGCTGATCGATGAACGACCGGCGGCAACCTCGGCGCGAATGACGGTCTGGATTGCCTCACCGAGGATTTCCCAGTTGTCACTTAGATCGGCGCCAAGCACCTCGCGTGAGAGTGAAATCTCGTTTAGCCCGCGAGTCACGTTATCGATGGCCAACAGTGAGTGACCGAAACCTAGGCCGATGTTGCGCTGTGAAGACGAGTCGGTGAGGTCGCGCTGAAGGCGCGAGGTAATCAACGTCGAGGCCAGGCTGTTCAAGATTGCGATGGAGAGTTCAAGGTTTGATTCGGCGTTCTCGAAGCGAATCGGGTTGATCTTGTGGGGCATGGTTGATGAACCGGTTGCACCAGGAACAGGGATCTGCTTGAAATAACCCATCGAGATGTATGACCAGATGTCGGTGCAGAGGTTGTGCAGAATGCCGTTGAAGATTGCGACGGTTGAGTAAAGCTCGGCTTGCCAGTCGTGTGATTCGATCTGGGTGGTCAGCGGGTTCCAGGTCAGGCCAAGGCCGGTGACGAAGTCTTCTGATTCTTTAACCCAGTCGACATCCGGAGCGGCAACAACGTGTGCCGAGAAGGTGCCGGTTGCGCCCGAGAACTTGCCTAGGAACTCGGAGTTCTTGATTCGCTTAACCTGGCGCTCAAGACGGTGAACAAAAACCGCAAGCTCTTTGCCCATGGTTGACGGGGTTGCTGGCTGGCCGTGGGTGTGCGAAAGCATTGCAGCATCTGCATACTCGGCACTTAGCTCGCGCAGTTTTGCCAGCAACTTCTCAACCCGTGGCAACCAAACCTGGCCAACCGCGTCGCGCACGGTGATGGCGTAGCTGAGGTTGTTGATATCTTCGCTGGTGCAGGCAAAGTGGGTGAGTTCCAGCAGGTCATCGCGGCCAAGCTGGCTCAATTTGCCACGGATGAAATACTCCACAGCCTTCACATCGTGCTTGGTGGTCGCCTCGGTTTCGGCCAAAGCGGCAACGTCATCATCTGAGAAGTTCAAGACGATATCGCGAAGCTGCTTGATTTGCGCCTCATCGATTGGGGTGCTGGTGTGCAGAAGGTCTCGGTTGGCGAGGTGAATTAGCCACTCGATTTCGACCTCGATGCGGGCACGGTTAAGGCCGGCTTCGGAAAGGTGGAAACCCAGGTCTGATACGGCCGCACGATAGCGACCATCTAGAGGGGAAAGTGGCTGAATTGAAAGATTACTCACCTGTCTATATTGCCGTAAGTTCTGCACAGATTGGGGGTATTCGTCGGTTTTGCTTACCCCAGCGCGGTTGCCTTGAATGGTGAATCAAATCGAGAATGCACTGCGCTTTGCCGAAACCCGCGTGAAGTTCGCAATCCCCGACCCCAATCTCTGGTCTGGGGCCGCCTCGCTTGCCTGTGCCGAATCGATTGAACGTCTGGCCGCAGACTTGCATCTGCTGCAGCAAAGGCTATCTGGCTGGAGCTTTTAGCGTGGGTGATCTGCACTGGTATGGCGGTGATGCCCAGATTGTTGCAACTCGAGGTGAGATTGAGCGGGTGATTGCCGAGTTAACCGGGCTTGAGAATTGGTTGCAAAGTCAACTGGAACCACAGGATTTTCTAGTTGAGCCGCTCGAGCGGTTGCGGCTGGCACTCGAATTACCACCGGTGTTAGAGAGAATCGGGCACATTCGAAACGCTTGCATTGCCGCCAGCGATTCCTATTTCACCGGAGAAATCGAAATCTCAAAGGAGTTGCGCTCGGGTAACCGGCCGCCGGTGCCGGAGTTGGCCCTTGGTTTGATTGGCGCAGGCAATTTGCTGGGTCTTTTCGGCGAAACCTCAGTCAAGGCCCAGATAGTCCAAGTCGATGAATCGGTTGCCCCACCGCGCTCGATTCATGGGTTGGGTGAACGCCTGGCCAGCACGGCTAAGGTGGCCGATGGCTGGCTTCGAATTGAGAAATATTTTGAACCGGCTTCGCCGGTAACGGGCCTACCGGGCGAGGCAAGATACCTGGTTTACATTCCTGGCACTCAAAGCTGGGCGCCGAAGCCGGCGGGAAATCCGTTGGATGTCACCTCAAATTTGGGTGCAATTTCAAAAACCGGCTCCGCCGGAAGTGAGCGGGCGGTTGCATTGGCGCTGAAACAAGCCGGGGTGCAACCTAATAGTCGCGTTTTATTTATCGGGCATTCTCAAGGGGGCATGTTGGCCGCCAATCTAAGTTTGGCTTTTCCGCGTTCCAGCGTGCTCACTTTCGGTGCGCCAATAGGGCAGCTAACCGAGAAACTTAAAGCGCAGGTTCTGGCCATCGAGCACGATCTTGACGCGGTGCCCAAAGTCGATGGCCGAGCGAATCCGATGCGAGAAAATTGGGTGACCGTGCGTCAAGACATCCAATCGGCTAAGGCCACCGATCCGATCGGTCAACATCAGATGAAGGGCTACCTTGAAACCGCGGCGGCCATCGATGCCAACAACGGCAGTTCAAAACCCGAAAGCTCAGCTATGACAAAAATGCGTGACAACTTGGCCGGCTTCGCCGGCAAAGAACCCGGCACGGCAATCTACCTTGAGTTGACGCGGCAAACCTAGCCCCCGCAAGGGGCAAGGTCCAAAACCGCTAGAGAATGCGGAATAGCTTGAATAGCCCGCGAGCGAAGAAGGTGAAAATGCTCATCACAATCGCACCCAGCATTGCCCAGCCAAGGGAGGTAATGCTTAAGCCCTGGTGGTTGAACCCATCGATCGAAAACAGCGGGCTGCCAATTAATTGGCTTAGCCAAGCCACCAAAAGCAAAATTGCGCCGTTGATGACAAAGGCAATCAGGCCGAAAGTCAGGATATAAAGCGGCAAAGCCAAAACCTTTATGACCGGGGCGACGATTGAATTAACCAATCCGAAGATGGCGCCAACTAGCAAATATGAGAGCGCAATGGTCCAAAAATCCCCGTTGCCATAGGGCGCCAGGTGGATTGCCGTGATCAGTGTGGTGGTCAGCCAAAGGCCAACCGCATTAATAACGGTTCCGATTAGAAAACGAATCATGTCTCGATTGTGCCACTGAAGGAAGTAAATTGGTCTAGATGAGTACTCAAGATACTTCGCGTATTCCTATGGTGCAGTTTCTGTCACCGGACGGAATCTACGGCGTGCCCGCTGAATATGCGGAATACGGCAAAATTATTGCGGACCTGAAGGAAGAAGACTTCCTCAAGTTCTACCGCCACATGTCTCGCATGCGTCGCTTTGACGCCGAGGCGACCGCGCTCCAGCGCCAGGGCCAGCTTGGTCTTTGGGTGCCTGCGGTCGGTCAAGAGGCGGCCCAGATCGGTTCGGGTCACGCTGTTGGCCACAACGACCACATTTTCCCTAGCTATCGCGAGCACGGCGTCGCCATCACCCACAACATCGACCTAGTTTCGATTTTGAAGATGCTGCGCGGTGTGAACCACGGTGGCTGGAACCCAGACGAAACTCGCTTCCACCTTTACGCGATTGTGCTGGGGACCCAGGTCATCCATGCAACCGGCTATGCAATGGGCGTGAACTTTGACGGCAAGGTTGGCACCGGCTTCACCGAACGCGACGAAGCCGTGATCACTTATTTTGGCGATGGCGCAACCGCCGAGGGTGACATCTCTGAGTCATTCTTGTTTGCAGCAATCAACAAAGCGCCGCTGGTTTTCTTCTGCCAAAACAACCAGTGGGCCATTTCGTCAACGGTTGAAACCCAAACCACCGTGCCGCTTTACCAGCGCGGCGCTGGCTTTGGCGTGCCGGGCATTCGCATCGATGGCAATGACGTTTTGGCGAGCTATGCGGTCACTAAGAAACACATGGATGATGCCCGCAACGGTGGCGGACCATTCATGATCGAAGCGTTGACCTATCGAATTGGTGCTCACACCACCTCAGATGACCCGACCAAATACCGCAGCCAAGAAGAGGTTGATTATTGGATCGCTCGCGACCCAATCGCTCGCCTCGAGAAGTTTTTGCGTCGCCAGGGCATCAACGACTCATTCTTCGAAAAGTGCGATGAAGAAAACGAGATCATGGCTGGCGAGATTCGCGCCCAGATCTTTGCGCTTCAAGCTCCACCAATCGAGAACATGTTCCAGTATGTCTACAGCGAAAGCCACCCTCTTATCGAGGAGCAGGCAGCTTGGCTGAAGGGTTATGAAGCATCCTTTGGCCCAGAGGCTAACGAAGGCGGTGCCGCACATGTCTAATACCGTCGAAATGACAATCGTTAAGGCGATCAACGCGGGTCTTCGCAAGGCTATGGCTGACAACGACAAGGTTCTGCTTTTTGGTCAAGACGTTGCTCAGCTCGGTGGCGTGTTCCGCGTGACCGAAGGCATCCTTGCCGAATTTGGGCCGAAGCGCATCTTTAACTCACCGATTGCCGAAGCCGGAATCGTGGGCACCAGCATCGGCTTGGCAATGCGTGGTTATCGACCAGTTGCCGAGATTCAGTTTGACGGTTTCGTCTTCCCTGCTTTCAACCAGATCACCACTCAGTTGGCAAAGATGCAGAACCGTTCTGAGGGCGCAACAACAATGCCGGTTGTGATTCGCATCCCTTACGGCGGCGGTATCGGTGCAATCGAGCACCACTCTGAGAGCCCAGAGGCCTACTTTGCGCACACCCCGGGTCTGCGCGTGATCAGCCCAAGCAGCCCAAACGATGCCTACTGGATGATTCAGCAGGCAATCGCCAGCGAAGACCCGGTTCTGTTCTTTGAGCCAAAGCGCCGCTATTGGCAAAAGGGCCCGGTTGACCTAGATAACCCACCAGCCGGCATGCATGAGGCGCAGCTTTTGCGCACCGGCACCGATGTGACCATCGTGGCCTATGGCCCAATGGTTGCCACCGCCTTGCAGGCAGCAGAAATTGGTCAGACCGAAGGGCGTTCGATTGAGGTCATCGACATTCGTTCGATGTCGCCAATCGACTACGCGACCATTATCGAATCGGTGAAAAAGACAGGTCACTTGATCGTGACTCACGAAGCCAGCGTTAACGTGTCGGTTTCCTCTGAAATCGCGGCAAGAGTTAGCGAGCTCGCCTTCTATCACCTTGAGGCTCCGGTTATTCGGGTGGGTGGCTTTGATGTTCCATACCCTGCCGCCAAACTTGAAGAAAAGTTCTTGCCTGACGCCGACCGACTGCTCGAAGCGGTTGACCGCTCGCTGGGCTACTAGAAGGACGCGAATATGAGCCAGACTGCATTTTTTAACCTCCCGGATGTGGGCGAAGGTCTAACCGAAGCCGAAATCGTCACCTGGAAAGTTAAGGTTGGCGACCGCGTCTCGGTCAACCAAATTATCGTTGAGATTGAAACCGCCAAGTCGCTGGTTGAGTTGCCTTGCCCATTTGAAGGGGTCATCACCGCTCTGATGGCAAACGAAGGCGACACCGTCGAGGTTGGCAAGCCGCTAATTTCAGCAGAGGTGGCCGAGGGTGCGGTTGGTGCGGTCAGCACGGCAACCCGCTCAATCGAGGTCATTCCTGAGGAATCGCTGCCTGCGGTTGCTGAGCAGCACGCTTCTGTGATTGCCAACATTCCCGAGGTAGCGGCCAAGGCAGAGGCCAAGACCCCAAATTTGGTGGGTTATGGAGCGGCAGGGCACGGCACTTCTCGCCGCCGCCCGGGCGCTGCGGTTCCGGCAGCCACCGGCATCATCCCTGTGGTTTCAAACCCGGCAACTGCCCTAAAGACTGCCAGCGCAGCATTGGCTGACGAAAAGATTTTGGCCAAGCCGCCAATTCGCAAACTTGCCCGCGACCTGGGCGTCGACATCACCAAGGTTCGCGCCAGCGGCCTAGGTGGCGAGGTGCTTCGCGAGGATGTTCTGGCCGGCGCCGAGCAGGCATCGGTGTTCCGCAACCTTTCAACACCAGAGGTGCCGCAGGCCCGCGAGGAGCGCATCCCGGTTAAGGGAATTCGCAAGGCCATTGCCAGCGCGATGGTTTCTTCGGCCTTCACCGCCCCACACGTGAGCATCTTTGTTGACGTGGATGCAACTCGCACCATGGAATATGTGAAGCGACTAAAGGTTTCACCAGAGTTTGCCGGCGTGAAGGTGACCCCGCTCTTGATCATGGCTAAGGCAATGATGTGGGCCGTGCGACGCAACCCGATGGTCAACTCGACCTGGACCGATGAAGAAATCATCGTGCACAACTTTGTGAACTTTGGAATTGCTGCGGCGACCCCGCGCGGTTTGATTGTCCCTAACATCAAGGATGCCGACAAGATGTCGATGCTTGAGCTGGCCAAGGCAATTGAAAACTTGGCCGCGGTTGCCCGCGAGGGAAAGACGACACCGGCCGACATGAAGGACGGAACCATCACCATCACCAACATCGGTGTATTTGGTGTGGACACCGGAACCCCGATTTTGAACCCGGGTGAAGTAGGCATCGTGGCCCTTGGCTCGATTCGACCAAAGCCTTGGGTGGTCAACAATGAGATCCAGGTTCGCCAGGTGACCACTATCGGTGCAACCTTCGACCACCGTGTGGTTGACGGTGACGTTGCCTCGCGCTTCGTCCAGGATGTTGCCTCGGTGATGGAAGAGCCAGCTCTGCTGCTTGACTAGCGTATGAAACTAATCATCGGCGCTGGGCTAATTGGCCAAGAATTAGCGCGACAACTTGTTGCGGCAGGCGAAGAAGTCCTTGTCGCTTCTCGAAGCGCTACGCCTGTAAGTGGGGCCAAGTCAATCTCGCTCGATGCAAAAAACGCAATCGAATTCTCTGCAGCAAGCCGCGACGCTTCAACGATATTTTTGTGCAGCAACCCGCCGTATCACACCTGGGAAACGGAGTGGCCTCCGGTATTCGAGTCGGCAATTCGCTCTTCCGAACAGAACGGCTCTGACCTTGTAGTGATGGGTAACTTGTACCCATATGGGACCCCGCATGCGCCAATGACTGAAGTCTCTTTGGAAACGACCGTAGAAGCCAAGGGCCTAGTGCGCAAGGTCGGCTGGAGCAAGATTAGAGAGGCGGCCAACACCGGGAAGTTTCGAGCAGTCGAAGTTAGGGCAAGCGATTATTTTGGACCAGGAGCCGGATCTACGGCGCACCTAGGCAAAGAGTTTTTTGTACCAATCTCGAAATCCAAATTCGCGATGGTAGTTGGCGACCCAAACAAAAAGCATTCCTGGAGTTACGTACCAGATATAGCGAAAACCATGATTGCCGCTTCCAAGTATTCGGGTGAATGGAATCGTATTTGGCATGTGCCTAGTGGAGAGCCAAAGACCCGCATTGAGATTCTCAGAGAACTGAATGCACTCCATCGCTCAAAGGGCAAACTATTTACTGTCCCTCAGTGGCTCTTGAAAACTATGGGTGTCTTCTCTCCGCTGTATCGCGAAGTATTTGCCTCTAGCTACCAATTCACCAACGAATTTGTCATCGATTCTGTTGAAACAGAACGGCTTTTGGGTGTTAGCGCGACCCCCTGGAATATTGCAATCGAACGCACTGCATCTAGCTACTGAGGCGAAAAGCAGGAATTAATGTCTCAGCCGTGGCAGACAATTGGCACGTGGGCACTCGAGTAAACGTCTATATCGACGGATTCAACCTGTATTTTGGTGCGCTTAAGTCGAGACCGCAACTCAAATGGCTTAACCTTCGGGCATTTGCAGAACAGCTTTATCCTGCCGGTGAGATCGCCAACGTTTATTACTTCACAGCGGAGGTACTTCGCCATGATGATGCGGACACATCGCCTAAGAGGCAGAATGCGTACCTTAAAGTTCTTGCCGATTCAGGCGTAGAGATAGTCAAGGGTCATTTCAGCCTCCGAAACAAGCATCTGCGGCTTGTTGGGGAGGCGGGCTCAGAGGGCCAAACAGTTAATGTTTGGCAGCACGAGGAAAAAGGTTCGGACGTAAATCTGGCAGCCTATCTCTTGCGCGACGTTTACGTCGCCGAGGTGACACACGCGTTAGTAATTTCCGGCGACAGTGACCTTGCCAATGCGCTGCAGTTTGCTAGGGATGCCGGCGCCCACATTTCGCTAGCCATTCCGAATCGCCACGAAAACGGCAGTGCAAAGTTGAAAGCTTCGGCAGATTATGTGCAGTTTGTGAAAACTGCCCAGTTGGAGGCGAGCCAGTTTTCCAAGGCCGTTCGGATTGCATCCGGTCGTGAAATTATTCGACCGAAAGAGTGGACTTAAAGTACAAGAGCCCAACTTTCGTTGGGCTCTAAGCTCCAAGATAGAAACTTGAAGCGCTGTAATCATAAGATAACAGACCTCACAGACTTTATGCGCAGACGCAGGCAACTTTCTCTCTATTGACAAAGATTCTCAATAAGATATAACGTTGTCCTTATGGGATTACGCAAACTTCGAACGGCAATTCGGCCAATTGCCGTAATGGCAGTAATCGCAATTTCAGTTTTAAATTTGAGCGGCTGCGCCGCTTCGGGAACACCGGCGCCAACTTCCAGTGCTGACGGCAAGCTCCACGTGGTGGCCTCAATCAGCAACTGGGCCGACATCGCACGCCAAATTGGCGGTGACCTGGTTGATGTGGAGGCAATTCTCAACGACCCAAACAAAGACCCGCACTCGTATGAGGCCACTCCCCGAGATCAACTTGCCGTAAATAATGCTGACTTGGTGATTGTCAACGGCGCAGGATATGACGACTTCGCCACGCAATTAGTTGCCGCCAGCGACAACAAAAACAAGCTGCTTAACATCAATGATTCTTTGCACTGGGCAACTTTGCAGACCAAGCTGCCAAATCAACACATTTGGTACAACCTCCCGATGACCAATCAGGCCTCTCAGGTGCTGGCCAAGAAATTAGAAGAGTTGGATCCGAAAAACGCATCGGTGTATGAAGCAAATGAAAAGGCCTTCATGGCCGCCTTCGGCAAGGTCATCGATGAAGCCGCAAGCCTGGCCAAGATCACCAAGGGCTTCAAGTATTTCGCCACCGAACCGATTGCGAGTGAACTTTTGAATTTGGCCGGCTTTGTCGACGAGACACCAAAGGCATTCAGTGATGCCATCGAAAACGAGACCGACGTGCCGCCGACCACTATGAAGGCCTCGATTGACATGATCAAAAACCACAAAATCGATTACCTGGTTTTGAATAAGGAAACCAGCAATTCGCAGGTAGACATTCTTGCCTCCGCAGCCCGCGATGCCGGCGTGCGCGCTGTCGCCTTCTCAGAGTTATTGCCGCTAAACACCAGCTACCTCGACTGGATGAAGGCAAACCTAATCACCCTCAACCCGGGGAAGTGACATGAGCGCGATTCTAAATATCAAAAATGCGACGATCGCCTTCGGCGATAAGGTTCTTTGGCAAGACCTAAGCCTAGAAATTCAACCAAACGAATTCATTGCCGTCATCGGCGCAAACGGGTCGGGCAAAAGCACCCTGCTCAAGGCCATCCTTGGCCAAGAACACCTGACTTCAGGCAGCATGGAACTGCTCGGCAAACCGGTCCATCGAGGCTGTCGCCGAGTTGGCTACATCCCGCAGCACCGAACCGCTGCCGAATCCATCCCGCTTCGAGCCCGTGACCTGCTTCGAATGGGTTTTGACGGCCACAAATTTGGCCTCCCATTATTTTCAAAGCGCGCCCGTGCCCGGGTGAATTTCATCCTTGGTTGCATCGATGGGTTCAAACTGGCTAACAAACCAATCAGTCAGCTATCGGGTGGCGAACTTCAGCGATTTAGGGTTGGCCAGGCCGTCATCGGTGAACCAGATTTGATTTTGGCCGATGAGCCGCTGAGCGCCCTTGACCTTGCCCAGCAGAAGATTGTGGCCGAGCTGATTGATCAGGAACGCCGAGAGCACAACGCGGCGGTAATTTTTGTCACGCACGATGTGAACCCGATCCTGCCGATGGTTGACCGCGTTCTCTATTTGGCAAACGGCAAATTCAAAATTGGCACCCCCGATGAAGTTCTGCGCAGTGAGGTGTTGAGCGAGCTTTATGGAACCCCGGTTGATGTGCTGCGCAACCAGGGCCGAATCGTTGTGGTGGGCACCCAGGATGACCACGCACATCACGATCACGAGGAGTGGAAATAATGGATTCGACTTCGGTGGCAAATATCTTGGGCCAACTCTTCAACTTTTCCGATTACGCGCAGCTCATCCCGCTGGTTCAGAACTCACTAATTGCCGGGGCACTGCTTGGCTTGGTTGGCGGGCTAATCGGAGTGTTTGTGATGACCCGCGACATGTCGTTTGCCGTGCATGGCATCAGTGAGTTGAGTTTTGCCGGTGCATCGGTTGCCTTGCTGATCGGCGCGAACGTAGTTGCCGGGTCGGTTGCTGGTTCTCTGGTTGCCGCGGCGATCATCGGTGCCCTAGGTTCCAGGGCAAAGGACCGAAACTCGATCATCGCGGTCTTAATGCCGGCGGGCCTCGGCCTGGGTATTTTGGCGCTCTCCCTCTATTCGGGGCGCGCGGCGAATAAGTTTGGGCTGCTAACCGGGCAGATCATCGCGGTGGATGAACCCCAGCTGATTTGGTTGGCAGGTATTTGCCTGGTGGTGTTGGTGACCCTAGCACTGGTTTGGCGGCCACTAACATTTGCAAGCCTCGACCCAGAGGTAGCCGCGGCCCGGGGCGTGCCGACTCGCGCTCTATCTGTGGTCTTCATGCTGCTTCTCGGTCTCTCGGTGGCAGCCAGCGTGCAGGTTGTCGGCGCACTTCTGGTTTTGAGCCTGCTAGTCACTCCAGCCGCAGCCGCACTCCGAATCACTCGGTCGCCAATTTTGACTCCGATTCTCTCGGTTGCCTTTGCGTTGGTGGCGGTCCTGGGTGGAATCTTGCTTGCTCTCGGCGGCGGGCTGCCGATCAGCCCATACGTGACCACAATCTCATTCGTGATCTACCTGGTTGCCCGACTGATTGAGCGAGGCCGCAAATGACCGTCAAGCGCAATACCTGGCAGAAGGATGCCGTGAAGCACGCACTTGGCGAGGCCATCGGCTTTGTCGGGGCGCAGCAACTTCATTCGGTTCTTCGAAATCACGGCTCAACAATTGGCCTGGCGACGGTTTATCGGGCGCTCGCCGATTTGGCGAATAACGGCGATGCCGACTCGCTTCAGTCTCAAGACGGAGAAGTTCTGTATCGTGCTTGCACCACGTCACACCATCACCACCTAATTTGTCGCGACTGTGGCCTCACTTTAGAGATTGAAGCCGAGCGGGTTGAAAAATGGGCGGATGAGGTTGCCGAGGCTCAAGGATTCGCAAATCCGAGCCACACAATCGACATTTTTGGCACTTGTTCGGCGTGTCAAAGCAGAAATATCGCCTGAGAACTTGCTTAAGGCGTATTAACTCGCCTAAACTTAGGAAGTTGCCTCGTGCAGCCCGTGTTTTTAAATCAAGCCTCTGACCGTTTGGGTCCTTCTGGCTTGCCTCAAAAGGAGTAGAAATGGCAGCTTATTGCCAGGTCACCGAGACCAAGCCGCAGTTCGGCCACGCAGTCTCGCACGCCCAGAACAAGACCAAGCGTCGCTTTAACCCAAACATCCAGAAGAAGACTTACTTTGTCCCTTCACTAAAGCGCAACGTAACCTTGCAGCTCAGCGCACGCGGCATCAAGGTAATCGACGTACGTGGCATCGAGGCTGTTGTTGCAGCCATCCTTGCTCGCGGCGAGAAGATCTAAGGAGCGCCACTAAATGGCAAAGAAGGACAAGGACATCCGTCCTATCATCAAGCTTCGTTCGACAGCAGGCACTGGTTACACCTACGTAACCAAGAAGAACCGTCGCAACGACCCAGACCGTATCGTTCTGAAGAAGTATGACCCAGTTGTACGTCAGCACGTTGAATTCCGCGAGGAGCGCTAAAAATGGCTAAGAAGAGCAAGATCGCTAAGAACGAGCAGCGCAAAGTAATCGTTGAGCGTTACGCAGAGAAGCGCCTCGCACTAAAGAAGGCACTAGTTGACCCAACCTCAACCGACGCACAGCGCGAAGAGGCACGTCTAGGCCTACAGAAGCTTCCACGCAACGCATCTCCAGTGCGCGTTCGCAACCGCGACGCCATCGATGGCCGCCCACGTGGTGTGCTTGCTAAGTTCGGTGTTTCACGTGTTCGCTTCCGCGACATGGCACACCGTGGCGAGTTGCCAGGCATCACCAAGTCATCTTGGTAGTCACCATTTAGTGCAAACTAAATAACAAGTTTTAGAGAAAATCCCCTCTCGGTTTCGACCGAAAGGGGATTTCTTTTTAACCAAATGCCTCGATATGCCAGTAAACAAGCCAAAAATACTTGGAAAACTTGTCCGCAACACGCCGGAAGAATAGAACTACAAGTTTGCCGAACCCTGTAGCGTGATTGACGACAGCAACTAAGTGTCAATAAACGTAACGAGTCCAGGAGGACATTATGTCGAACCTAAACAAGAGCGAGCTAGTCGCAGCAGTAGCAGCACACACCGGTGAGTCACAGGCAGCAGTCAACCGCGTTGTTGACGCACTGTTCGAGACCATTGCAAAGACCGTCGCAAAGGGCGGAAAGGTCACCATCCCAGGCTGGCTATCAGTTGAGAAGGGTCACCGCGCAGCTCGTCAGGGCCGTAACCCACAGACTGGTGCAACCATCCAGATCGCAGCAGCTAACACCGTTAAGGTTTCAGCTGGTTCAAAGCTAAAGGCTGCAGTTAAGTAATAACTGTTTCCTAAGAGTGCCCCGGCTTCGGCTGGGGCACTTTGCTTTAACCTCTAACCTTGAGACATGACCGATAAGAACAAGAGCCGAATGCTCGTCACCATCCAGTTCGTGCTGCTGGCTGTGATTTTCTTTTTACCAGTCAAGGCTCCAAGCCCTGAAACCCCAAGTTGGATTACCGGGCTGGGGTCATTCTTAGTTTGGCCTGGCCTTGGCATCGTTCTCGTTTCGATTTTCAAGTTGGGCAGCTCGTTGACGGCAAGCCCGATTCCCAAGAAAGACAGCAAACTTAAGACTGATGGGCTCTATAAGTGGATTCGTCACCCTATTTATACCGGTCTAATTTTGACTACTCTGGGCATCGCCCTCGAGGTGACCTCGATTGGCAAACTATTTTTTGTCGCCGGCTTAATTGTTCTGTTTAACTACAAGGCCAAGTGGGAAGAGACATTTCTTCTCGAACGTTATCCGGAATACCGTACATACATGACCAAGACCGGAAGGTTTGTGCCTAGGCTTAATAGGTGAGCAAACCAACCCCACTTTTTAGTCGCGTCAGCGTGGCCTTTGGCCTAGCTGCACTGGCATCGGTGGTTGGCGTTGTCATTGGAATGTTGCTCGGTGGCGCCGCGGCGCCAACGCCTCTGGCAGATGCCGGGTCAGTGGTGCGCTGGGGTTTGCCAATTTCAAAGGGAATCACCGAACTCGGCACCGCCGTTGCCATCGGCAGCTTGGCATTTGGAGCCTACGCGCTCTCGGCTAAATCGGCTCAGCTAACCAAGGCAATGAATCTTGCGGCACTTGGCGCCGGGCTTTGGACCATCTTTGGTTTCGTCTCGTTCCTCTTTACTTATCTCTCGGTAACCGGAACCGCCTTCTCAACTTCAGACTCCTTTGGGCAAGGTCTTTGGCTTTTTACCACCTCGATCGAGCTGGGCCGCTACTTAGCTTTGAACGTGTTGGCGGGCGCACTGCTAACTGTGTTGGCGTTGGCATTCCAGGGCCTGACTTCTGCGCTCTTGCTGGCTGCTCTTGGTCTGATTGGTCTAGTGCCCCTTGCTCTAACCGGGCACGCAGCCGGAACGGCTAATCACGCGATGGCGGTCAACTCTCTAGGGTTGCACCTGGTGGCAGTCACAATTTGGGTCGGGGGGCTTGTCGCCATTTTGGTGATTCGCGACCAGGACCCGGTTCGCCAGACCGAACTGTTGAAGCGCTATTCAACTCTGGCTCTCGTGGCTTTTGCACTCGTTGCCGTCTCGGGAATCGCGATGGCAGCAATTGGCTTAGGCAAGATTGAAAATCTCTTCACCGGCTATGGCCTCTTAGTGGCCCTGAAAGCCGCGGCATTAATCCTGCTCGGCGCCATCGGCGGGCACTACCGTTATCGAATTTTTAACAAGATGGCCACCGTGCCGGCGAAGGCTAAGGAATTCTGGACCATCGCGGTTCTTGAAATTGCGGTCATGGGTGGGGCCGTTGGCCTGGGAACCGCGCTCAGCCGCACTGCCCCGCCGGCTGACCCGCTGGCAAACTTTGTGCCAACCCCGGCAGCAATCCTTACCGGCGAACCGCTGCCTTCTGAACTGCTTGGGTCAACCTGGTTCACCGCCTGGAAGATCGATTTGCTGTGGCTGGTCATCGCCGTTGGCGCAATCACGATTTATTTGGTCGGCGTGTTTCGCCTTCGCCGTCGCGGCGACAAGTGGCCTGCAATCAGAACCCTTTCATGGGTTGGCGGCTGGCTGTTTCTGGTTTACATTACCTCGGGCGCGCCAAACGTTTATGAGCAATATCTCTTCAGCGTTCACATGATTTCTCACATGATGTTGACCATGGGTGTGCCGTTGCTCCTCGTGCCGGGCGCACCAATCACGCTTCTGGTTCGTGCCAGCGTGAAGCGCAAGGATGACTCGCGCGGTTTGCGCGAATGGGCGCTTTGGGCGGTTCACACCAGGTGGGCGCAACTGGTCAGCAACCCAATTTTTGCCGCGGTCAATTTTGCCGGCTCACTAGTGGTTTTCTACTTCACCCCGATTTTTGGTTGGGCCACCCGCGAGCACGTTGGACACGAGTGGATGATTATCCATTTCGTAATCACCGGCTACCTGTTCATCCAAGCCCTGATTGGTGTTGACCCGGGCCCAAGACAATTGCCTTATGCGGTGCGTTTGATGCTGTTGATTGGCACGCTTGCCTTCCACGCATTCTTCGGTTTGTCACTGATGACCGGCAGTGGTTTGCTGCTTGCCGATTGGTATGGGGCGATGGGCAGAACCTGGGGCGTTGACCCCCTAGCCGACCAGCAAAACGGCGGCGCGATTGCCTGGGGCATCGGTGAATTGCCATCTGCGGTGTTGACTCTGATTGTTTGCGTGCAGTGGTTCAACTCGGGCACACGTGAGGCAAAGAGGCTTGACCGCGCCAGTGATCGCACCGGCAACAAAGACATCGAAGACTACAACGCCTATCTTGAGCGTCTGGCCAAGCTTGAGGAGCGCCGCTGATGGAAACCGTAACGCTATCTCAGGAACAGCAATCGCTCTTTGATTACATCGAGGGCTCTGAAAACAACATTTTTGTCACCGGCCGCGCCGGCACCGGCAAGTCGACGCTGCTCACCTATCTAATCGAGAACACTAAAAAGAAGGTTGCGGTTTGTGCCCCAACCGGTGTGGCGGCTCTTAACGTTGGCGGCGTAACCATTCACTCACTCTTTGGTTTTCCCTTTGGCATCCTGGGCACCGAGGACATTGGCCGGCACCTCAACCGCCGCACTCGTGAAGTGCTGGCCGCGATTGACATGCTGGTCATCGATGAAGTCTCGATGGTAAATGCCGATCTGATGGACACCATGTCACGCGCGATGGGCATCGCCCGAGGCCGCCGCAAGCTGCCGTTTGGTGGCGCCCAGGTGGTCATGTTTGGCGACCCATATCAACTTGCGCCGGTCCCCGGCAACAACGAAGAACGCGCATACATGGCTGAGAACTATCAGAGCAACTGGTTCTTTGATGCCCATGTTTGGCGCGAAGACAGCCTCGAGAGATACGAACTAAGCGAGATCTTCCGCCAGCATGACGAGCACTTCAAAGAGATCCTCAATGCAATTCGCGATGGTTCGTGCACCCAAGAGATGCTCGACTACATCAACCAGCGCGGCAATAGGTTTCCGCCGCACGATGACGTGATTCGTCTGGCCACAATCAACGAGAGCGTTAACTCGGTGAATAGAAGCCGCATGGCACGCCTCGAATCAAAGCCAAAGCAGTTTCACGCGGTGTTCAGCGCCGCCGATGAAAAAGCCTTCGGCCGAACCCTGCCAGCCGAGCCGGTTTTGGAACTCAAAATCGGCGCCCAGGTCATGTTTATCAAGAACGATGACTCGAGCACGGTGAAAAATCCAAACGGTGCCGGGCTGCTGAAGCGCTGGGTCAACGGCACCATCGGCACCGTTGTTGACCTGCCAAGTTCGGGTGGCGTGACGGTGGAGGTGGATGGTGAGACCTTCGAGGTAGGCCGCTCGACCTGGGAAAAGGTTCGCTATGAAATCGATGAACAGTTCGATGAGGCCCTTGGCCGAGTCAAAGAAGTTTTAGTTGCCGTTCCTCTTGCCGAGTTTCAGCAGATTCCGCTTCGCCTAGCTTGGGCGGTCACCGTCCACAAGTCGCAGGGCCAAACCTATGACGAGGTAGTCATCGATATGGGTCGTGGCGCATTCAGTCCGGGCCAAACCTATGTGGCGCTCAGCCGGGTGAGGTCGCTCGATGGCCTCTACCTAACGCGCGCGATTCGCATGAGTGACATCATGGTTGATGCCGATGTCCTCAGGTTCATGTCCGAGGCAAACCACAACCCACTTGCCAAGTTGTTCTAGGTGCTGTGAGACTTAGCCCATGAAGAAATTCGGCAACTTTGTTGTCAAACACAGCAGGTTGTCCCTATGGGGTTTCATCTGCTTAATTCTGATTTCTTCAATCTGGGGTTTCCAAGCATTTGCCGGTCTAAAGGCCGGTGGTTATGACGACCCGGGCAGCGATTCTGCCAAGGTCTTCAACATCCTCACCGATGACTTCAAGCAGCCGCCGCCCGAGGGAATCATCCTTGCCGATTTTGGCACCAGCGCCGATCAGCCAAGCAGCGTGAAAATTGGGCAAGACCTCACTAAAAAACTTGAGTCCTATGACGGCGTGAAATCGGTCAGCAGCTATTACAGCCTCGGTAGCCCGGTTTCGTTGCGCAGCGATGATGGCAATGCGGTCTATTTCTTTGTCCACTTCAAAGACAACGTGAGCACCAATGAGCTTGGTGGCAAAATCTCACACCAGCTGACCGGAAATTTTGAGGGTGCGAAAATTTACGTGGCCGGTTATGCGGCCATTACCAACGCAATCAACTCTGCAATTTCTACCGACCTGGCAACTGCCGAATCGCTGGCCATCCCGATTACTTTGATTTTGCTGATTTTCGTTTTCGGATCGTTGGTTTCGGCCGGCCTCCCGATGATGGTCGGCGGCCTAGCCATCCTTGGTTCATTCTTCTTCATATGGGTCTCAACCCAATTCACCGATACCTCGGTTTTTGCTCTCAATCTGATCACCGGAATGGGGCTGGGCCTTGGAGTCGATTACGCACTGCTGATCGTCAATCGCTTCCGCGAGGAGCGAAAGAGAGGCAACGAGGTTGAGCAGGCAGTCTTGATTTCGATGCAAACCGCTGGCCGCACGGTTCTTTTCTCTGGTCTCACGGTTGCGATTGTGCTTGGCGCAATGCTCTTCTTCCCGCAGTATTTCTTGCAATCATTCGCCATCGGTGGAGTGGTTGTAGTTTTGCTTGCCATTGCCGGTGCACTACTTGCACTGCCCGCCCTGATCAACATCTTGGGTGACAGAGTCAACAAGTTCAAGGTAATCAAGGGCGACCTCGCACCAAAAGAATCAGGTGTTTGGGGTGGCATCGCTCGCTTTGTGATGCGCAGGCCGCTGCCGATCATGTTGATCACCCTCATCGGATTGGGTGGCTTGATGAGCCTTTCTAGCGGCGTTGTGTTTGGTCAAGTTGATGACCGAATTTTGCCTAGAACCAACCCGGCGGTGATTGCCAATAATGTGATTCGTGAACGCTTCAGCGCCCGTGAAGGTTCGCCGGTTGACGTGATCATCGAGGGCGCAAGCCAAAACGATATCATCGACTACACGATTGCCCTCTCAAAGGAACCGCACATTGTGCGAGTCCAGAGCTCGGCGGGCATTGCCCAAAATGGAATCTTGGATGACGGTTATGCGCCGGTATTCGCAAACTACGTAGATGGAAAATATCAGCGCATTGTTGCAATTCACAACATTGACTCCCGCTCAACCCAGGGGCTTGCGCTCACTAAACAGCTTCGAAAACTAACCTCCGGCGATAACCGAGTATTGGTTGGCGGAGCGGCCGCGATTTACACTGATTCTCAAGCCGGTATCGAGCGCAATCTGCCAGCGGCTGCAACCTGGATTATCGTGTGGACTCTAATTCTGCTGTTCCTATTCACCGGCTCTGTTTTACTTCCGATAAAGGCAGTGCTGCTAAACATAATTTCTTTGGGCGCAACTCTCGGCTTCCTTACCTGGGTTTTCATCGGTGGCAACCTGCAGTGGCTAATCGGTGACTTCATCGTCACGGGAACCATCGATACGTCTTCCATGGTTCTGATTGGCATCGTGGCCTTCGGGCTTTCAATGGACTATGAACTGTTCCTACTGAGCCGCATCAAGGAGCAACACGAAGCTGGCCTGGGAACAACCGAGTCGGTTGCCGTGGGTCTGCAGCGCTCGGGCCGCATCATCACCGCAGCCGCTTTAGTCTTGGCCCTGAGTTTCCTTGCCTTCATCACCTCGGGCGTGACCATCATGAAGATGCTCGGCCTGGGCATCGCATTCGCCATTTTGTTGGATGCCACGATTGTTCGCGCTTTCCTTGTGCCGGCACTGATGCGTCTCCTCGGCGACCTAAACTGGTGGGCACCAAAGTGGATGAAGTTTATTTATAAAAAGATTGGGCTAGATCATTAGCATCACAAAAGCAGACACCGCTTACCGACTTCGTTGGCTTATTTTGGCGGTGATGCTCACGGCTGAGATCATGGATCTTCTCGACAGCACAATCGTCAATGTGGCCGGCCCGACTCTCGCCGAGAAGCTTTCGGCATCGAATGTTGACTTGCAATGGATTATTGGAGGCTACACGCTTAGCCTTGGAGCCGGTTTGGTTCTTGGTGGCCGGCTTGGTGACCGATTTGGCCGCCGCAACATGTTTTTGTTTGGCTTGATTGGCTTCACGTTGGCCTCGTTGCTCTGTTCACTTTCTGGAGACCCGGTTCAGTTAATTACTTTCCGCATAATCCAAGGATTTCTAGGCGCGATGCTTTTGCCTCAGGGGTTCGGATTAATTCGCGCGGCCTTCCCGGCCGAAGAGTACGCCTCCGCTTTTGCGGTATTCGGCCCAGTCTTTGGCCTCGGTGGAATCCTGGGGCCAGTCATCGGTGGCGGAATCATCCAGGCAAATATTCTTGACCTTGGTTGGCGCTCGGTGTTTCTTGTGAACGTGCCGCTGGGTGTCATTGCCGCAATCATTGCCTGGCGTGTGTTGCCTAGAACCCCCGGCGATAAGTCAATCAAGATCGATCTGCTTGGCACCGCAATCATCATGGCTTCATCGGCACTTCTGATTTACCCCTTGATTCAGGGGCAGACCGAGGGCTGGCCGCTCTGGATCTGGTTGATGCTGGCAGCGTCTTTGGTTGGTTTCTATTTATTCGTGGTTCAACAGCGATACAGCGCGGCACGCGGCGGCACCAGCCTCATCGATGCAGGTATTTTCAAGCAGCGCTCTTACACCGTGGGGGTTAGCGCTATTGCGTTCTTCTTCACCGGCATGACAGGCATGTATCTAATCATCACCCTTTTCCTGCAAATCGGTCACGGTTTCTCGGCCGGCGATGCCGGGCTTTGGAACATCCCAATTGCCCTGGGCAGCGCTATTGGTGGAACTCTCAGTGGCGCAGTGTTGGCCGAAAAACTCGGCCGAGGAGTGCTTCAACTTGGTGTTGCGGTTCAGGCTGTAGGTGCCGGGCTGCTTTGGTTTGCCGCCGATGCATTTGAAACCTTCAATATTTGGCAGTTGGTGCCGGGCATGGCTCTTGCTGGCATTGGAACCGGTCTCGTGATTGCTGCGCTTTTTGACAGCATTCTCAGCTCGGTCAAGGATCAGTATGTTGGGTCGGCCTCTGGCGTGCTGTCGGCAATTCAGTCGATTGCCTCTTCGCTCGGTGTTGCGGTTTTTGGAACCGTGTTCTTTGATGCAATCAAGAAGGGCAAGCTGGTCGAAGGTTTCACCAACACTTTGATGGTCGACTTTTTGTTGCTCGCCGGACTCCTGGTCCTTACCTTCCTGTTTCCAAAACTGGTTTCTGAGCGCAAGTAGACTTAAGCCATGCTTATGTCAGACCGCGATATCCGCGCATCAATCGAAGCCGGCCAGATCGGCCTTGAGCCGCTAGACATGTCGCTTTTGCAGCCTTCGTCATTCGATGTGCGAATCGACCGTTTCTTCCGACTCTTTGACAACCACAAGTATGCGTTTATCGACCCAGCCGAGCAGCAGGATGACCTGACTCGTTTGGTTGAGGTTGCCCCCGACGAGCCTTTCATCTTGCACCCGGGAGAATTTGTTTTGGGCTCCACCTATGAATTTGTGAAGTTGCCAGACAACATCGCTGCACGTCTAGAAGGCAAGAGCTCGCTTGGCCGCCTTGGTTTAGTCACTCACTCAACCGCGGGCTTTGTTGACCCAGGTTTCAATGGCCACGTGACTCTCGAGCTTTCAAACATGGCCACCTTGCCAATCAAGCTTTGGCCGGGCATGAAGATCGGCCAGCTCTGCTTCTTCCAGCTCAGCTCGCCATCCGAGACACCATATGGTTCGGCTAAATATTTGAACCGATACCAGGGCCAGCGCGGGCCAACCGCATCACGCTCATACCTGAATTTTTATCGCACCGATGTCGGCAACGAGCCGCTAGACCAGTAATAAGGCAAGCCAAACCTTATTGGAAAAATTCTCCAAGAACGGGTTAACTTTCACCATGCGTAAAACTTCAAAATTCTCACTTCTAGCAGCCGCTGCTATTTTTGCTGGTTCACTCGGTTTCACTTTTGTCTCGGCAACTTCGGCCACGGCACACGCTGAACTCGAATCTTCAAACCCAGCCGCCAATTCGGTGGTGGCAACGGCCCCTAGCTCGGTAACCCTAACTTTTGGCGAAAAATTGATGGTTATGGCTGGCGCAGATGCCGCCAACCAAATTCAGGTCACCGATGAAGCCAAGGCCCGCGTTGATAACGCAGATAGCAAAGTCACCGGTGAGGTTTTGACAGTCTCACTGAAGCCGGGTCTGACCGACGGAACCTACAGTGTTGACTATCGAGTGGTTTCTGAAGATGGCCACCCAATTGAGGGACGCTATAACTTCACAGTGGGCTCGGCCCAAGTTGGCGGAACCAGTGCGAGTTCAGAATCAACTGCCCCGCCGATGGAATCGCCGACCCCGACCCTTTATAAAGTTCAAACTCAGGACGACGGGGCCAATGGCACCGCAATCGGAATCGGTGTGGCAATTGGTGCGGTAATCATCGCCGCTGCCATGGTCTTTTTGTTTAGACGACTAAAGCGAAACTGATTCGAGAATTTTCGGGTTCGGGTTGACCTTTAGCAGTAGCCAAAGGCCTGCGCCCAAAACTAAGACGATCCCGATAATTCCAAAGATTGCCGTGTGCGCGATGCCGAAAGCCGCCGCAGCACCAGTTGCCAATGCCCAGAAGGTTGGCGACAAGAAGCTGGCCGCGCGGCCGGTGGTTTGGTAAAGGCCAAAGATCTCACCCTCACGCCCCTGCGGGGTGAACTTGGCCACAAAGGTGCGACTCGAGGCCTGAGCCGGGCCAACAAATAGGCAAAGTGCCAGCCCGCCGATCCAATAGGTGATCTGACCGGCGCCGGCAAAGGCGAACACCGCACCGCCGGCAACCAGCAAGCCAATCAATGATGCGGCGATGGTGTTGCGCGTGCCCAAGCGGTTGTCGAGAACACCGCCAAGCGCGGCGCCAATTCCAGCAACGATGTTGGCTGCGATGCCGAAGAAGATAACCGAGGTCGGTGAGAAACCGAAGGCTACCGAGCCAAGAATTGCACCGTAGGAGAAGACGCCGGCCAAACCATCTCGGTAGATTGCCGAGGCAATAAGGAAGCGCAGGGTGTCAGGAGAGTTGCTGCGAAGACGCTTGAGCTGAACCCAAAGCGCGCGATAGGCCCCGGTCAAAGACTCCTTCTTGCGGCCAACCTTGGCCGGCAGCTCTGGCACCCAGATTGCCAAGGGGATGGTGAAAATGAACATCCAGGCCGCTGCAAAGAGGAACATCACTCGGATGTTTTCAGAATTGTGAGTCGAAACCCCAAACCATGGCACTGCCGGCAGATAGAAGCCAACCAACGAAAACAGCAGCAAGAGAATGCCGCCGACATAGCCCAGCCCCCAAGCAAAACCGCTGACCTTGCCGATGTTCTTCTCGGTGCTAACTTGCTTGAGCATGGCGTAATAGTTAATGAATGCCGACTCCTGCACCACCGAACCCAGCGCATACAAAATAAGACCGAAAATCAAGAACTCTGGTGTTGGCGCCACAAAATAACAACCGGCCATGATCGCAATCAAAATCGAGCTGTTGATCAGCAACCAAGCCTTGCGCTTGCCCGACTCATCGCTGCGGCGGCCAAAGACCGGCGAGATCACAGCAACCAAAACACCGGCGATGATGTTGGCCACCGAGAGAGCCTGGGTGTTGGCGTCTGGGTTACCAAATGCCTTTGAGGTGATGTAAGTGGCAAAGATAAAGGTCTGAATGATCGTCGGATAAGGCTGCTCGGCCCAGTCCCAAAGGGCCCAGGCCCAGGTGGAAATGCGGCGCGGGACAAAACTGGCGATGTCGGTCATATCGACACTTTAGCGCCGCGGCCTGCGGCCACTTGGGATGCTTCAAGTTAAATGTCGGCTGGCGCGGATTCGGTCGCCGTGTCGATAAAACTCCGATAACCTCTGAGTTTTAATATCGCCACGCCCCCTCAACTCTGGGAATTTACCCAGAGTTGAGTCGACCTCACTCAACCTTGTTGACAGCTTCAGGAACCTATGTCAAACTTGAGTCAACAACGCTCAAGTCCGAGCGAAAGTGAATAAACAGGCGGGCTAACCAGGCCCAAGAGGAGAAGCAACTAATGGCACGTGCAGTAGGCATCGACCTTGGAACCACCAACAGCGCAGTTTCTGTACTAGAAGGTGGCGAGCCAACCGTCATCGCTAACGCAGAGGGCTTCCGCACCACCCCATCCATCGTGGCTTTTACCAAGGATGGCGAAATTCTCGTAGGCGAGACCGCAAAGCGTCAGGCAGTCACCAACGTTGACCGCACCATCGCATCGGTGAAGCGCCACATGGGAACCGACTGGACTTTCGCAGTCGATGACAAGAAGTTCACCCCGCAGGAGATCTCGGCTCGCATCCTTGCGAAGCTAAAGCGTGACGCAGAGACCTACCTGGGCGAGGCAGTCACCGACGCAGTTATTACCGTTCCTGCATACTTCAACGACGTCGAGCGTCAGGCAACTAAGGACGCCGGTGAGATCGCGGGCCTAAACGTGCTTCGCATCATCAACGAGCCAACCGCTGCCGCACTCGCCTACGGCCTAGACAAGGGTAAGGAAGACGAGCTAATCCTGGTATTCGACCTTGGTGGTGGAACCTTCGACGTTTCGCTTCTAGAAGTTGGCAAGGATGAGGGCTTCTCAACCATCCAGGTTCGCGCAACCTCTGGTGACAACCGCCTTGGTGGAGACGACTGGGACCAGCGTGTAGTTGACCACCTAGTAAAGAAGTTCAAGGAGACCTCGGGCGTTGACGTCTCGAAGGACAAGATTGCACTTCAGCGTCTAAAGGAAGCTGCCGAGCAGGCAAAGAAGGAGTTGTCGCAGTCAATGTCGACCAATATCCAGTTGCCTTACCTATCTCTAACCGAGAACGGCCCAGCAAACCTAGACGAGACCCTAACCCGCGCACAGTTTGAGCAGCTAACCGCTGACCTGCTTGAGCGCACCAAGAAGCCATTCAACGATGTCATCAAGGAAGCCGGCGTAAAGGTTGCCGACATCGCTCACGTGGTTCTGGTTGGTGGTTCAACCCGTATGCCTGCAGTGTCTGAGCTTGTAAAGAGCCTGACCGGTGGCCGCGAGCCAAACAAGGGTGTAAACCCTGATGAAGTTGTTGCCGTTGGTGCATCGCTTCAGGCCGGTGTTCTAAAGGGTGAGCGCAAGGACGTTCTTCTAATCGACGTGACCCCACTTTCTCTCGGTATCGAGACCAAGGGTGGAATCATGACCAAGCTGATTGAGCGCAACACTGCTATCCCAACCAAGCGTTCTGAGACCTTCACCACGGCCGATGACAACCAGCCTTCGGTTTCGATCCAGGTTTACCAGGGTGAGCGCGAGTTCGTTCGTGACAACAAGTCACTCGGCAACTTCGACCTAGCCGGCATTGCGCCAGCACCACGCGGTGTTCCACAGATTGAAGTGACCTTCGACATCGATGCCAACGGTATCGTGCACGTTTCGGCCAAGGACAAGGGCACCGGCAAGGAAGCATCTGTCACCATCACCGGTGGCTCATCGCTTTCAAAGGAAGACATCGAGCGCATGGTTCGCGAAGGTGAAGAGCACGCAGCAGAAGACAAGAAGCGTCGCGAGGAAGCGGACACCCGCAACTCTGCAGAGCAGATTGTTTACTCGACCGAGAAGCTAATCAAGGAAAACGACGAGAAGCTACCTGAGGAAGTAAAGACCTCGGTTCAGGCAGACGTTGATGCCTTGAAGACCGCGCTCGCCGGAGAAGACATCGATGCAGTGAAGACCGCATTCGACAAGCTAGTTGAATCACAGCAGAAGTTGGGCGAGGCAATCTATGCAGCGCAGCCAGCCGAGGGTGAAGAGGCAGCAGCTGAGGCTTCGGCCGAGGATGTTGTTGACGCCGAGGTTGTTGACGAAGACGAGACTGACAAGGACGCCAAGTAATGTCGGATCAGTTCGACGGCGACGCCGCTACCTCAGGAAAATCAAATGAGTCCGTCAGCTTTGACGGGGCATCGGACTCGGCTAATGAGCAAGCTCAGGCCGCCTCATCCGACAGCCCCTCCGCGCCAGACTCACCTTCGGCAGCCGAGGATCAACTGAACGCAGAACTAGCCGACCTTGTCGAAGACCTAGGGCCGCAGAGTAAGGAAGCCGAACTGTTGGCCGACTTGCAGCGGTTGCAGGCCGAGTTTGTGAACTACAAGACTCGCGTTGAACGTGACCGCGATGTTGCTCGCAATTCAGCAATCGCTGAAGTGCTTCGCGCAATCTTGCCAGCCCTCGACGACCTAAGTCGCGCCGAGGCACACGGAGACCTTGAAGGCTCACCGTTTGCTGCGGTGGTTGGCAAGCTTCGCAATGCCGGCGACAAGTTTGGCCTCAAGGCGTTTGGTGAAAAGGGCGACAAGTTCGACCCTGAGATCCACAACGCATTGGTCCAGACTCCGTCGGCAGAGGTCACCGAAAACGTCATCGCTGATGTTGTCGAGCCGGGCTTCATGCTTGGCGACCGCCTGCTGCGCCCAGCAATGGTCGCAGTCCACATCCCTGCATAATTCAACCTGCATAGACTGACGTTAGGTCAGCAAAGCAGTTCACACTATTCACCAACAAAGAGGTTCGCTAAAGATGGCAAGTCAAGACTGGTTCGACAAGGATTTTTATAAGATCCTTGGCGTATCTAAAGACGTGTCTGAAGCCGAGCTTAAGAAGACTTATCGCAAGCTTTCGCGCCAGTTTCACCCAGACACAAATCCTGGTGACACCAAAGCCGAGGCTCGATTTAAAGAAATTTCTGAGGCTTACTCGGTGCTTTCTGACAAGGATCAGCGCGCTGAGTATGACCAGGTTCGCGCAATGGGCAACGGTGCAAGATTCACCGGTGGCCAAGGAGGCGGGTTCCCGGGTGGTTTCCCTGGCGGGGCCAACTTCGGTGGCGGCGGTTTCGAAGATGTCTTTGCGAACCTCTTTGGTGGAGGTGGAGCTGGCGGTTTCGGTGGCCCTCGTGGCCCACAGCGTGGCCAAGATTTGACCACCACTCAGACCCTAGACTTCATCGATGGCGTCAAGGGCACAACCATTAAGTTGTCGCTTCGCGCCGGGGCCGAACCAACCACCATCAAGATTCCCGCGGGCGTTCAAGACGGCCAAAAGATAAAGATTGCCGGCAAGGGAAACCCATCACCAAACGGTGGCCCAGCCGGTGACCTAATCATCACCGTGACGGTCAAGCCTCACCCGGTATTCACCCGCGAGGGCAACAACATCCGTGTGGTGGTGCCAATCACCTTTGCTGAGGCGGTTTTGGGCGCAACGATCCAGGTGCCGACTCTTGGCGGTGACCCGGTGAAACTAAAGGTTGCCCCTGGCACACCAAACGGCCGGGTCTTGCGAGTTAAGGGCCGAGGCGTGGTAACCGCAAAGGCGGAGGGTGACCTCTTGGCCACGGTTGAAATTGCAGTGCCTAGCCATGTGAGTGACAAGGCCAAGAAGGCCCTCGAGGAATTCGATGGACTTCTACCTGATGAAGATCCACGTGCTGACCTTTTGATTAAGGCCGGCCTTCTCTAAGAAACGGGAGGCTTGAGATGGAACAGTTCGATGAGAACACTCCGCTCTTCGTGATTTCGGTTGCCGCCGAACTTGCAGTCATGCACCCGCAGACCCTGCGTCAATACGATCGCCTGGGTCTAGTGACCCCAAGCCGCACCAGCGGCTCGAGCCGTCGCTACACAATGCGCAATGTCGCACAGCTTCGCGAAATCGCCCGGTTATCGGCCGAGGGCGTGAGCTTGGAGGGCATCCGGCGCATCCTTGAACTTGAAAACCACAACGCCGAACTCTCACAAAGGGTTCGCGATTTGGAGCAAGCCTTAGCCAATGAACTGATGAACCGCCCAGGCAACCGGGTGTTCGCAGCCGGCGGCCAAGGGGTCGAGAGCATTGCTCGCGGCCAACGCCCTTCAAGGCACACAGATGTTGTGCTTTGGCGAGCGAAGTGATCCTTCGCGATAGGAGAAACAAATGAACCAACAAAACATGCAACCAGAAGACCAGCAGAGCGCCCTCGAAAAATACGGTGTGAACCTAACCGAGATCGCTAAGTCTGGAAAGCTTGACCCGGTCATCGGCCGTGACGCCGAAATTCGTCGGGTCTCTCAGGTGCTTAGCCGCCGCACCAAAAACAATCCAGTTCTCATTGGCGAGCCTGGTGTTGGAAAGACCGCGGTTGTTGAAGGCCTCGCGCAGCGCATCGTTGCCGGCGACGTGCCAGAAAGTTTGAAAGACAAGCAACTCATCTCGCTTGACCTCGCCGCAATGGTGGCCGGCGCGAAATATCGTGGTGAGTTTGAAGAGCGCTTGAAGGCGGTCTTGGCCGAAATCAACGCGGCCGAGGGTGGCGTGATCACCTTCATCGATGAGTTGCACACCCTGGTTGGCGCCGGTGCCGGTGATGGCCAAGATGCCGCAAACATGCTGAAGCCAATGCTTGCCCGCGGCGAGCTTCGTCTTATCGGTGCAACCACATTGGATGAGTATCGCGAGCGGATCGAAAAGGACCCTGCTCTCGAGCGTCGATTCCAGCAGGTTTATGTTGGCGAGCCATCTGTGGTTGACACCATTGCAATTTTGCGCGGCCTTAAGGAACGCTATGAAGCGCACCACAAGGTTGCGATTGCCGACAGCGCATTGGTTGCCGCGGCAACCCTTTCAAACCGATACATCACCGGCCGCCAGTTGCCAGATAAGGCGATTGACCTCATCGATGAAGCGGCCTCACGTTTGCGAATGGAAATTGACTCTGCCCCGGTTGAGATTGATGAGCTTCGCCGCCAGGTTGACCGTCTAAAGCTTGAAGAACTCGCCTTGAAAAAGGAGA
>Ga0228700_1000617_pt1 | contig 29734 bp, 25 predicted proteins | sample McNCre317_Aug_MG_FD_178019 | JGI IMG/M metagenome (GOLD analysis project Ga0228700, IMG submission 178019) | Freshwater microbial communities from McNutts Creek, Athens, Georgia, United States - 3-17_Aug_MG | ecosystem: Environmental > Aquatic > Freshwater > Creek | place: USA: Georgia...
CATGTTCATTGGCCCGACCAGCCAAGCCCCGCGCGTGGACGAAGCACGCAACGACCAAGTCTATGAGCTGGAGATCGCGCTGCGCGAGATCATGCGCAATCGCCAGAAATACGGCGTCGACATGCCACCATGGATCGTGGACAGAACGCTGCGCAACATCCTGATCGACGTGACCGGCAACACCCACCGCAGCGAGTTCTGCATCGACAAGATGTATTCGCCCGACAGCAGCACGGGGCGTCTGGGACTGCTGGAGCTGCGCGCTTTCGAGATGCCGCCGCATGCCCGCATGAGCATCGTGCAGCAACTGCTGCTGCGTGCGCTGGTGGCCCGCTTCTGGGATGAGCCTTACGTCGCGCCCGTCACCCGCTGGGGCACCGAGCTGCACGACCGATTCATGCTGCCGCACTGGATCCACAAGGACTTTGACGATGTGCTGACCGAGCTGGGCGATGCGGGCTTCCACTTCGACCCGAGTTGGTTCGCACCGCATTTTGAATTCCGCTTCCCGCTGGTCGGCCAGCTCAAGGTCGATGGTGCGGTGGTGACCCTGCGCAATGCGCTGGAGCCCTGGCACGTCATGGGCGAAGAAAGCGGCGCAGGCGGCACCGCCCGCTATGTGGACTCGTCGCTGGAGCGCATCGAGGTGCATGTGAGCGGCATGAACCCTTCGCGCCATACCGTGACGGTGAACGGCAAACCCCTGCCCCTGCAGCCCACAGGCGTGGTGGGCGAGTATGTGGCCAGCGTCCGCTACAAAGCCTGGAACCCGCCATCGTCGCTGCACCCGAGCATCGGTGTGCACGCGCCGCTGACGGTGGACCTGGTGGACACCTGGATGAAGCGTTCGCTGGGTGGCTGCCAGTACCACGTGGTGCACCCCGGTGGCCGCAGCTACGACACCTTCCCGGTCAATGCCTATGAAGCCGAAAGCCGCCGCCTGGCCCGTTTCTTCCGCATGGGCCACACGCCCGGTGCGATGAAACACCTGGCCGCACTCGGCCCCAACGCCACGCTGCACGCCAGTCCCGAGTTCCCGTACACCCTGGATTTGCGCAAGGCTTGAGCGACAATGGTTGAATGAATGAATCCCGCCACAGCCCGGCCCAAACTCTGGACGCGCAAGCCATGACCTGGCTGGCGCACCAGGCGCTGGCCGCGCCCGAGGGACACTGGGATGAACTGCGCGGATTGACCCTCGCGCCCACGCCAGACGGGCACGCGCCCGATGCGCAGATGAGCCGCGCCTGGCAAACCTTCATCGAACATTTGGCCGGTGAAGGCCTGCAGGGCCTGAACGCCCGCGTGGCCAATTTGCAGCGCCAGGTGCGCGACAACGGCATCACCTACAACGTGTACGCCGCGGCCGACCAGCCGCAGCGCCCCTGGTCACTCGACCTGTTTCCGCTCATGGTGCCCGAGGCCAACTGGCAGCAGATCGAAGCCGGTGTGCTGCAGCGCATGCAGCTGCTCGAGCGCATCATGGCCGACGCCTATGGCCCGCAAAAGCTGGTGCTCAATGGCCAGTTGCCTGCGGCGCTCATTCAAGGCCACCCCGCGTACCTGCCTGCCATGCATGGCGTGCCGCCCGTGGGTGGCCGTTATTTGTCGGTGGCCGCGTTCGACCTGGCACGTGGCCCAGATGGCTGCTGGTGGCTCTTGTCACAGCGCACGCAAGCGCCGTCGGGTCTGGGCTATTTGCTGGAAAACCGGCTGATCGTCTCGCGCCTGTTCCCTCAGGCGTTCGAGGCGTTTCCGGTGCAACGCCTGGCCGAGACCTACCGCACCCTGATCGACGGCATCAAGGCCAGAAGCCCGGCGGGTGCCTCGGCCCACATCGCGCTGCTCACGCCCGGCCCTTACAACGAAACCTATTTTGAACACGCCTACCTGGCCCGCTACCTGGGCCTGAGCCTGGTGCAGGGCAACGACCTGACGGTGCGTGACGAAAAGCTCTACCTCAAAACCCTGCAAGGCCTGCAACCGGTGCACGGCCTTTTGCGCCGCGTGGACGACGACTGGCTGGACCCGCTGGAGCTGCGCGCCGACTCCACGCTGGGGGTGCCCGGCCTCTTGCAAGCGGTGCGCAGTGGCAACGTGCTGGTGGCCAACACGCCCGGCTCGGGCTTTCTCGAATCGAACGCGCTGCTGGGCTTCATGCCCGCGCTGGCGCGTGACCTGCTGGGGCAAGAGTTGCAGCTGCCTGCCATTCCGAGCTGGTGGTGCGGCGAAGCAGCCGCCTTGCAAGATGTGTTGCCGCGCATCAGCCAATGCGTGATCAAACCCACCTACCCCTACAACACCGACCGCCACAGCTTCGAGCCTGTGCTGGGTCACCAACTGTGCCGCCGCGAACAGGACGAATGGGCGGGCCGCATCCTGCGCGACCCCGACGCCTACACCTTGCAGTCGTGGCTGCCGCTGTCGCACCAGCCGACCTGGCAAGCCCGGGTGGATGGTCAGGCCGCGATCGAATCGCGCCCGGTGGTGCTGCGCGTGTTTGCTGTGGCCGATGCGCAAGGCGGCTGGCAAGTGCTGCCCGGGGGCCTGGCGCGCCTGGGCACACGCGAAGGCATTGCCTCGATGCAGCGCGGCGGCAGCAGCGCCGATGTGTGGGTGCAGGCGGCATCGGCTGAAGCGGCCACAGCACCCAAGCCAGAACCGGCCATGGCCAGTCAAGCGCAGTCGTCGATGTCGCAGACTCCATCGCAATCGCAATCGCAATCGCAATCGCAATCGCAATCGCAATCGCAGTCGCAGTCGCAGTCGCAGTCGCAGTCGCAGTCGCAGTCTGCATCACCTGCCCCTTCGGCCAGCGTGCTGGCCCAGCGCCAGCGCCTGGTCACCAGCCGGGCCGCCGAAAACCTGTTCTGGATGGGCCGCTACACCGAGCGCACCGAAAACACCTTGCGCCTGGTGCGCCTGAGCCTGGAAATCCTGAACAGCGAAAACCAGAACCAGCCGCTGCTGCTGAACTTCATCACCGCCATGGCCACGCGCCACGGTCTGGTGCGCCCTGGCGTGCCTGCGGCTGCGCTGTCGCACCGCGTGTTTGAGCGCTCGCTGATCGCGGGCCTGTGGGACAACAAACTCGCCACCAGCGTGGGCTTCAACCTGCGCTCGGTGCGTTTGGCCGCATCGTCGGTGCGCGAGCGTTTGTCGCCCGAACACTGGCGCTTGCTGGAACAAGCCGAGTCACGTTTTTTCAATTCGGTGGCCAGCGACAACGCGCCAGACACGGTCGAAGTGCAGGGCCTGCTGGCCGAGACCAGCCAGATGCTGGCGGCCCTGACCGGCGCGCAAACCGACCGCATGACACGCGACGACGGCTGGCGCCTCTTGTCGATTGGCCGCCACATCGAACGGCTCGAATTTTTATCGAATGCTTTGAGCACCGCTGTGCAAGGCGGGCTGATCGAAGAGCAAGCCGGCTTTGACGCCGTGCTCGACCTGTTTGACAGCACCATCAGCTTCCACGCGCAGTACCAACAAAGCCGCACGCCACAAGCACTGCTGGACTTGCTGGTGACCAACCCCGACAACCCCCGCGCCCTGGGCTGGGTGGCGCACACTTTGCGCTCGCGCTTGCTGCGCATGGGCCAGTTGGCCGATGGGGCCACCGTGCCGCTGGCCGAACAGGTGCCGCGCCTGGTGGACCTGACGCCCGAAGCCCTGTGGCCCCTGGACAGCCGGGCCGATGCCCTCTTGCCCTCTTCCTTGCAGCCTCTGCCCTTGCATGCGGCTTTGGCCGATTGCCAGACGGCGGCGCGGCATGTGTCTGACCAGCTGTGCGGCCTGTTCTTCACCCACAGTGGTGACGCCCGCTTCAGCTTTGGCGCTTGACCGACTGTTCCGACTGTTCCCATGCGCCTGGCCATCACCCACGAAACCCGCTACAGCTACAGCCCCGCCGTGCAGACCGCGCAGCATGTGGCCCACCTGCAACCGGCCGATACGCCTTGCCAGACAGTGCTCAGCCACAGCCTGCATGTCGAGCCTGCGGCCAGCGTGCTGCACAACGTGGACGCGTATTGCAACCACCGCGCCTACTGGGCGCTGAACAACCCGCACGATGGCTTGCTGGTGCGCGCCTGCAGCGAGATCGAGACCTCGGAGATTGAACAGGCCAAGGCCACACAAAGCTGGGAATCGGTGCGCGAGCATTTCCGCTACCGGGGGGGGCTGCCTGCCGATGTGAACAACGGCTTTGTTTTTGGCTCGCACCATGCGCCCGTGCACGAGGCCTTTAGAGCCTATGCGCAAAGCAGCTTCACACCAGGGCGGGCCTTGATACCCGCGGCGCTGGAGCTGACGGCCCGCATGCACCGAGACTTCACCTACGCCTCACAAAGCACCGACATCAACACCCCGGCGCTGGAAGCGCTGGAAAGCAAACACGGTGTTTGCCAGGACTTCGCCCACATCCTGCTGGCCTGCCTGCGATCGCTGGGCCTGCCGGCCCGCTACGTGAGCGGCTACCTGCTGACCCAACCGCCACCGGGTCAGCCACGCCTGGTGGGCAGCGACGCCTCGCACGCCTGGGCCTCGGTGTATTTACCCGAGCTGGCCAGCCACGCCTGCCAGGGCTGGCTGGACCTGGACCCCACCAACAACCGATGTGGCCTGGCCAGCCCGGGCCTGGACTACGTGCGCCTGGCCGTGGGCCGCGACTTTGCCGATGTGTCGCCGCTGCGTGGCGTGCTGCAAGGCGGCGGGGAGCACACGCTGGACGTGGCTGTCACCGTGGCGCCGCTGGACGAGTGAGCCAGCATGTCGAAGGCCAAGGCCTCCGACCAGCAACAAGCCACCCTGCAGGTCAGCGCTTCAGCTGCGACGCGGCCGATTCAGCGACAATCTGATTCAGTTTTCAACCCTGAGATGAATCCACCATGAGCGTTTACGACACCCTGAAATCCCTGAACATCGAACTGCCCCCCGTGGCGGTGCCCGCTGCGGCCTATGTGCCCTTTGTGCAAAGCGGCAACCTGGTTTTCCTGTCCGGCCACATCGCCAAAAAAGACGGCAAGGTCTGGGCGGGCCAGCTGGGCAAGGACATCGGCACAGCCGAAGGCCAACAGGCCGCACGCGCCGTGGCGATTGACCTGATGGGCACGCTGCACGCCGCCGTGGGCGACCTGAACAAGGTCAAGCGCATCGTCAAAGTGATGAGCCTGGTCAACTCGACCGGCGACTTCACCGAGCAGCACCTGGTGACCAACGGCTGCAGCGAACTGCTGGGCCAGGTGTTTGGCCCCCAGGTCGGCGCACACGCCCGCAGCGCTTTTGGTGTGGCCCAGATTCCGCTAGGCGCTTGCGTCGAGATCGAGCTGATTGCCGAAATCGGCTGATCATCGGTGTCACCACGGCGGGGCTTCAGCCCCGACAAGACTTTGCAAACCATGCCCCTGCCCCTCAAATCCCTGATGGCCCTGACGCTGCTGACCGCACTGTTCGGCTGCGGCCTGACGTCCACACAGGCCGTGTACGAAGAAGTCCGCGCCCAGGAAAAAGCCAAGGCTGTGGGCACCAGTGCGCCGCCCAATCAAGGTTTGCCGCGCTACGACCAGTACCAAAAGGAGCGCTCGGTGCTCTCCCCAGAAAGCCGTTGAACACCGCATGCACACTGTTGAACTGAAACACGCTTATCGCCTGCTCAACCACGGGCCCACGGTGTTGATGGGCAGCCAGCATGCAGGCCGCAGCAATGTGATGGCCGCCGCCTGGGCCATGCCGCTGGACTTTGACACGCCCAAGATCGCGGTTGTCATCGACAAGGCCACGCTGACCCGCGAGCTGATCGACGCCTCGGGCGTGCTGAGCATCAATGTGCCCACCGTGGCCATGAAAGACCAGGTCATGGCTGCTGGCGGCATGAGCGGCAAGAACCACCCTGACAAACTGGCACGCTGCCAGATCAGTACTCTGGCCGCACCACACACCGGCGTGCCGCTGGTGCAAGGCTGCATCGCGCAACTCGAATGCCGCGTGCTGCCCGCCACCGCCCATGTGGCAGGTCCACACGATTTGATCCTGGCCGAGGTGATCGCCGCCTGGGCCGACGAACGCGTTTTCACGGAAGGCCGCTGGCACTTTGAAGACGCCCCACCCGAGCTGCGCAGCCTACACCATGTGGCAGGCGGCAACTTCTACGCCATTGGCGAGCCCGTGCGCGCCCTGCCCGTGGCCAATGCCTGACCTTGTGCCTGACCCTTCATTTCCAACAGGAGACTTCCATGACCCTTTCCATCTCCAGCGCCAGCTTGCCCGTGTGCACCCGCATGCTCACCAACCTGAGCCACATCCTGGCCAAAGCCGAGCAGTTTGTCGAAGCCAAAAAAATCGACCCGACGGCGCTGACCAACTACCGCCTGGCGCCTGACATGTTCCCTTTCACCCGACAGGTGCTGATCGCCTGCGACGCAGTCAAAAACGGCGTGGCCCGCATTTCCGGCGTGGAAGCGCCCAAGTTCGACGACACCGAAACCACGCTGGCCCAGTTGCAGGAACGCATCCAAAAAACCCTGGCTTTCATCGCCACCGTTCCAGCGTCCACACTCGACGGCACCGAGGACAAGGAAATCACCTTCCCCGCAGGTCCGGGCAAAACCCGCACCATGACGGGACAGGACTACCTGACGGGCTGGATGCTGCCCAATATGTACTTCCACATCACCACGGCCTACGCCATCCTGCGGCACAACGGGGTGGACGTGGGCAAGGTCGATTATTTGATAGGCGCGCAGAGCTGAGACCTTGCCGGACCCGGGGCTGCCCGCTGTCTTCAGGCGGACTCGGGGATGGGCGAGTCAAAGTCCAGCCCGGCAAATTCAAACCCCCGCTTGTGGTCCATCAAATGCTTGCGGGTCCAGGCCACAGCCGATTCGGCATCGCGTTGTTTGAGCGCGTCGTACACATGACGGTGCGCTTCCAGCAAGCGGGCGCCTGACTGGGGCAATGCAGGCGCAATGGCCGCATAGCCCGAGCGCATCAGCAAACTCACGGGGGCACGCGCCAGCAACAAGGCCTGGTTGTGCGTGGCCTCCGCGATCAGTGACTGGAACTCGATGGTGGCCGTGATGGGCGACTGACCGCTTTGCACCAACGCGGCGGTGTGTTCCAGATTACGTTCGAGCTGCGCCAATTCTTCGTCGTTGATGCGTTCGGCCGCCAGACTGGCACACATGGGCTCCAGCGTTGAAGCGACTTCCCACACATCGCGGTAGCTGACCTGGTGCATGCGCAAGGCCCGCTCGGCCGCATGGGCCAAGTCCTTGTGTCTGGGAATGGTCACCACCAGACGCTTGCCCACGCGCTGGAGCAAGCCGTCCTGCTCCAGCTGGCGCAAGCCTTCGCGAATGGTGGAGCGGTGCACCCCGAAGCGCGTGGCCAGGTCGGCCTCGGTTGGAAAGGCCTGCCCGGCCTGGACTTCCCCGCGCACGATGCGCTGGCGCAAATCGTCCGACACCACGCGGTAAGCGGGGGTCATCTGCAGTTTGGGAATGTCCATCATCGGGTCGGCACAAAAATGAGATGGCGCATTGTAGGAGCCACGCGGTCGCATGGCGCCTGGACAGCCACGGGATCAGTCGGCCGTGAAGCCCGAAGCCTTGATGACTGGCTCCCATTTCTTGATGGACGCGTTCTGGCGGTCGATCAGCTCCTGGGTGGACTTGCCCACCGGCAAGTAACCCATGGCGACCAGCTTGTCCTTCACATCGGGCATGGCCATGACCTTGGCCAAGGCCTTGTTCCAGGCGTCCACTGCATTGGCGGGTGTGCCAGCTGGGGCATACAGGGCATTGAAGCCGGCACCGCTGATGGCCGGAAATCCCAGCTCGGTGAAGGTGGGCACATCGGGGGCCTGCGGGATGCGCTGCTCGGTGGACACCGCCAGCATCTTGATCTTGCCAGCCTTGTGGTTTTCCACCTGGCTGCTGGCCACATCGATGGACGAGCTGATCTGCCCCCCCATCAGGGCCAGGTTGATCGGGGCACTGCCCTGGAAAGGCACATGCTGCATGGGCACATTGATGGCGTTGCCCAGCAGGATGCCAAAGAAGTGGTGCGGCGCGCCCAATGCGGGAATGCCGAAATTGGCATCCTTGGGATTGGCCTTGGCCCATGTCACGTACTCTGCCCAGGTATTGACCTTGGGGGCTGTGCCCACGGCAAAACTGAAAGCGAATTCGGCGGCTGTACCGATCGGCACCAGGTCTTTCTTGGGGTCGTAGTTCAGCTTTTTGAAGGTGAAGGGGTACAAAGCCGTCAAGGCGTCAGGGCCCAACATGACCACGCTGCCATCGGCAGGCGAAGCCTTGAGCGCATCCACCGCAATGCGGCCACCGGCACCGGCCTTGTTGTCCACCACGATGGGGCGGTTCAGCTCGGTCTTGGCCTTGTCGGCGATCAGACGGGCGATCGCGTCAAACGAGCCACCGGCCGGAAAGCCAACGATGATCTTGGCGGGTGCGCCCTCTTGCGCACTGGCGGGCACAGCAAGGGCCATGCCCAGCAGGCTGGCCAACAAGGTGCTGAGGCTCAATCGGCGAGTCATTTGGCTGTTCAATGGTTTCATGTTTGTCTCCTTTGGGGTTTGAAAATCCGGGGCCAGAAAACGGTCAACGAAGAGGCTGTTCTTGGGCGATGGCCCAGCCCCACTGCGCCACCGGCTCGGCCATGGCGGCAATGTCTTTGGCTGTGGCGTTGGAGGCCGTGCCTTCGCGTTCGCGCTGGCCAATGCCTTGCAGGATGGCGCTCAGGCGAAACAGGTTGAAGGCCAGGTAAAACGGCCAATCTTTCAGCACGGCCTGCGTGTCCAGCCCCATGCGCTCGACATAGCGGGCCACGTAGTCTTGCTCGGCAGGCAGGCCGAGTGCAGGCAGGTTCTGGTCACCGTAGCCGCGCAAAATGCCTGCGGGCATGTGCCACGCCAAGGCGCTGTACGACAGGTCGCTCAAAGGGTGGCCCAGCGTGCACAGCTCCCAGTCCAGCACCGCCACCACCTCGGGGCATGTGGGGTGGAACATCAGGTTTTCCATGCGGTAGTCGCCGTGGGTGATGCAGGTGTGCTCTGCGCCATCGGCTCCAGCCGGGATGTGCTGCGGCAACCAGGCGATCAGCTGCTCCATCGCGTGCACGGGGGTCTGGCGTGTGGCCTGGTACTGCTGCGTCCAGCGGCGGATCAAGCGGCTGTAATAGCCCTCGTGCCTGCCGAAGTCGTGCAGACCCAGCTGCCGCCAGTCCACCTGGTGCAAGGCAGCCAGCACGCGATTGGCCGCCATGAAGTAGGCGCTGCGCTCGGCAGCGGGCACTTCGGGCAAGGTGGCATCGCGGAAGATACGGCCCCGCACAAAGTCCATCACGTAAAACGCCACGCCAATGACCGACTCGTCCTCGCACAGCGCCCGCACACGCGGCACAGGCACATCGGTGTCGGCCAGCGCTTGCTGGATGCGGTATTCGCGCTCGATGGCATGGGCCGACGGCAACAACTCGGCCGCAGGTGCGGGCTTGGCCCTGAGCACCCACGACTGCCCTGCCCCATGCAACAGCCACGACGGGTTGGATTGACCGCCGTCCATGCGCTCAGCGCGCAGCTGCGCATCCACACCCGGCACACGCGGAGCCAGCCAGGCCACCAAGGCAGGCAGGTTCAGGGACACGCTGGCCGACTTCGGCGTGGCCTGTGGGCGGTCAAGTTCGGTGGTGTTCATTGAAAACAATTGTCGGACAATCCGTCCAAACAACCATCCCGTGAAAACCCTGAAAGCCCGCACCAGGTCGACAACACCGACCTGGGCCCTGTTGCGTCAACTCATCGGCAACTGAAGTTGCTCGCGTCTTCCGGGTTGCCTGTGCCCTTGTAGTGCGCGTATTGCGGGTAGGCGCACAGCGGGCGTGTGCGGCCCGGGTACACCGCCGTGCCACTGGCGGGCACGCTTTGCGGGGCCTGACCTTTTTCAACCCAGTCCACCAGGCTGCCCAGACCGTCGATGCTGTCAGTGGCTGCGCCGCCTGCACAGTGGCCCATGCCAGGCACCAGGAACAGGCGCGCAAACTCGTTCGTCTTGGGACCGTTCTGGGCGGTCAGGCGCTGGTAGTAGTCGACCATCTCGTCGGCCGAGAAGATCGGATCGGCCATGCCGTGGATGAACATGAGTTTGCCGCCACGGGCCTGGTAACCCGTCAACTTGGCATCGTCGGCCGTGTTGAAGATCCATGAATGCGCATCCATGCGCTGCGGGTCACGGTCGAAGTCAAATTTGTAGATGCTCAAGCTGCGGTCGGGCGGCGTGACAAAGTAGCCTTGCAGCGCGTCTTCCATCAGGAACACATGGCGCGAGTTGGCCTTGGCCGTGGCGGAGTTGCCCAGCTTCCACATGCGCCAGTCGTTTTGAGGGTGGCCGATGCCCGCATCCCAGGGCCATGAGAAATACAGCGGCTGACCGGCCGAGTTTTTGGCACCCGTGAACATTTTCTTGAGAGCACCCACCTGCGCGGGGGCCAGGCAGCTGTCGTCTTTCGCGCCCTTGCACTGCAAGGCCGCCACATCGAATTTGCATGCGGCAGGATTGGACACCAGGCCATCGGCCACACCATCCTGGGCGTCGCACGCGTCCAGAACGCCTTTGCGCACCAAGGCCAGATCCCCATCCGACAGCGCCTGACTGAGCACCGGTTGGCCGTCTGCGCCTTTGGGCGCAATGGCCTGCAGCGCCTGCGTGTCCCAGGCAGCGGCAATGGTCGCGCCCTTGGACACGCGCATGGCAGGGGCCATGGCGATCACGCCGTCAAAGTAACTGGGGAAACGCTGGGTGAACATCATGGCCTGACGCCCACCACCCGAGCAACCGATGAAGTAAGACTTGTCAGCGGGCTTGCTGTAAAAACGCCGAATCAACTCTTTGGCCGTCACCGCCACTTTGTCGTGCGCGTTGTAAGCGTTGTCGGTGCGTGCGATCGGATCGAACCCGAAGTCGGCCGTGGGACCTTGGTGCCCGGCATCGGTCGTGACCACGGCAAAGCCGCGGTTGAGTGCGTAACCCGGTGCGGCCTGCGGCCCCACGGCGGGGCGCACCACGCCGTCGTTGCCGCCACCGCCTTGGTACAGGAATCGACCGTTCCAGGCAGTAGGCAAACGCAGCTCAAAACCAATGTGGTAAGGCTTGCCGTCCTGGCCCATGCGCTCGGCCATCTTGCCGTTCACCTTGCAATGCGCCACCAGCATGGGGCCTGCTGTAGCACCCGGCGGGCGCGTGCTGTCGCCTGCCACCGCTTCGGTTTTGAGGGTCATGCCTGGCAAGGCTGTGGCCGCAAAAGCGGCGCAGTCCGAGGTCTGCGCCCAAGCCGCACCACTGGCAGACAAGAGCGCGCCCAGGATCAACGCCGTATTCAATTTCAGTTTTTGCATGGATGACATTCCTTATGACGGCTGTTCGTAAGGGGTATTCACTTGCACGAGAAGTTGCTGGCGTCTTCCAGCGAACCGCTGCCCTTGTAAGTGGCCACCGTGGGGTAGGCACACAGCGGCCGCGTGCGTTTGGCAGACCAGTCGGCAGGCAGCTCGGCATTCACGCCGCCCGCGTTGCCCGCGCCCCGCACGCTGGCCACCACGGCCTGCGGTGCCACGCCCTGCTCCACCCACTGCACCAGCGGGCCCAGCAGGTCAAACTGGTCAGCAGCTGGGCCCATGCTGCAGTGGTTCATGCCGGGCACAGGGAAGTAACGCGCAAAATCAGAGCCGGGATTGGCATTGACGCGGTTCAGGCGCTCCACCCACTGACGGGTGTCGTCTGCCGAAAAAATCGCATCGCTCACCCCGTGGTACATCACCACCTTGGCACCTCTGGCGCGCAAAGCGGTCATGTTGGCGGGATTGGCTTCACCGGGTGGCGTCATGAGCGACCAGCCAGATTCGCGGTAAGTGTCGTTGGTGGCCGAAAACATGGCCAGGCGCTGGGTGACGTTTTCTTCCAGCGGCTTGAGCGGCGCTGGCGGCACGCTGAAGATGGTGCTGATGGCCAAGGGGTCGCGGATCAGCGAATCAACAAACTTCCAGGTACCCCAGTTGGCCCCGGCGACGCCCGTGTCATAAGGGAAGCTGGCGTAAATGCGCTGGCCATCCGCCGTGTGCGCACCACCAAACACACGGGCGACCACGTCTTTTTGTGCGGTTGTCAGGCAAGCACCGTTGCGCTCACCCGTGCAGGTGGCCACATCGGTCTTCACGTTGAAGGCCGCCTGGCAAGCCTGTGTGGCCTGCACCATGCCGTCTTTCGCGCCGTCAAGGGCATCACATTTATCAGCAATCGCTTTGGCCACAGTCTGGCGCTCTTGCGAGGTGAAGGCACTGGCCAGATCGGGCAAGGTGTCATTGGGGTTGAGCGGGTTCTTCACCGTGGCACCGGGTGTGGCCAGCGGTGCCCACTGTTGGGCACCCCAGATTTGCGCCAGCGCCGCATAAGGCAGGCGGTAGCCAGGTGCACCAACCAGATAGCCGTCGTATTGCTCACCCACACGCGCTGCCGCCACCATGGCGTGACGCCCGCCGTTGGAGCAGCCGCCGATGTACGAGCGGTCAGGCCCTTTGCCGTAAGCACCGGCAATCAGCTGTTTAGCCATGGGCGTGAGTTTTTCCACCGCCTGGTAGCCGTAGTCCAGCCGGGCCTGTGGCTCCAGACCGAACACCGTGGTTTGCGGGCCACTGTGCCCAGCGTCGGAGCTGATGACCGCAAAGCCCTGCATGAGTGCGCCCGTGAGTGGACCACCGCCCAAAGCGCCTAAAGCGGGCACCACGGCACCATCCAGCCCACCGTTGCCTTGGTAATAAAAACGGCCATTCCAGGCCACGGGTAAACGCATTTCAAAGCCAATGGCGTAGTCACGGCCATCGCTGCCTTTGCGCTCGTGCATCCGGCCTTTGACCAAACAGTGCTCGGGTACCGGGCGATCGCCCTGCATGACCGCGCCCGCAGCCACGGGCGCAGAAGACTCAATGCGGGTATTGGCCAAATGGAGCTTCGAGGCCAACGCGGTGCAATGGGACAAACTGGCCCCAGTGGCCGCTTTGAGGGGCTGTGGTGATGCCCCTGGCAAGCTGCTGCACGCCAGCAGAACACCCCCCGCGCCAAGGATGATCAAACCTTGCGCATGGGGTTTCAATTTGATTTTCTTCATGACTCGTCTCCTGACATGTTGCTCTGGGGTTAAAACGGTTGCGGCTCAAGCCACTTCAAAAAAACGCATCACCACACGGTCTGGGTGGCGGGCACCCGTGCCCACAAACAGGCGCTCACTGATCCAGCCCAGCGAGGCTGAGGCCGTCTCAAAACTCGGGCTGCAGCGGAAGTACACCGATTCCGGGGCCACCGGCTCACCCCGCACCAGCTTGGCCATGACCTCAGGCGCAGCTGTGCGCACCGCCCGGTTTTGGACAAAGATCAAATCACCGCCATCGGTCTCCAGCATGTAACGGGCATCGAGTTCAGCCATGCGCGGGTTGAGGATCAACTGGAAATCAGCCCCCCCTGACAGCACGCGGGCCGTCCAGCCTTGGCCCTGCACCTGGCCGCCTAGAATCGGGATCAAGCGACGCACGCCATGGTGGGTCTGACCGACCTCCTGGGGCTTGTCCACCAGTACCGACACGTCGGCAAAAAAGTTCAATTGAGGTGTGGGTAAATTCAGCATTCGTCTAGGGTATTCCCAAGCCTCGGGCCTGTCTGTCATCCCTTAAGATGACGTACAAACCCGCAGCTTGCAAACATTGCCCTTGCGCCAGCCCATTTGAGTCCGCCCCTTCCTCATGCGCCAATGGACCCCCTCCAGCTCCAGCAGCTCTGTTCAGGTGCTGCAAGGCCTCATCGGCTTGATGGGCCAGCGCGAGTTTGAAACATCGCTGCTCAGACACCTCCACCCGCTGGTACCAGCGGCCTCTTATTCGATTTACCAAACCGGCCGAGGCTGTGACCCAACCCGGTTCATGTCGGCCAGCCTGGGCATTCCGGACACCACCCGCGAATGCTGGAACGCGTACCTGTCGGGCCCTTACCTGAGCGACCGGACGCTGGCCGTCCAGGACGAGTCGGCAGACAGCATGGTGCTGTGCCACATCACAGCCCCCGAAGTGCCCGCCCAACACCGGGCCCGTGTGTACGAAGCCCATGGCATGGCCGAGCGGGTTTCGATCGTGCAACGCCAGAACGCGGCGATTTTTGCCATCAACTTTTACCGGCACGATCACCAGCGACCATTCAGCGACGGCCAGCTGTCCGACTTTGAATCGCTGGCCCCGGCTCTGCTGTCTCTGGCGCAAAAACAGATCGAGCTGACCCGCCCTCGCCTGGCACGACACAGCACCTCGGAATGGGTCAAACAGCTGCAACAGTTCGAGCCCGCGCTGACCCCACGCGAGTTGGAGGTCTGTGCCCGTCTGTTGACCGGCATGACACAAGAGGGCATTGCGCTCGATTTGGGCTTGGGTCTGCCCACCGTCAAGACCTACCGCAACCGCGCCTTCGCGCGGCTGGGCATCCACTTCAAAAATGAACTGTTTGCGCTGTTTTCGGCCTGACCGCTCGGACGATCACATCGAGGCCGACACCACCCGGAAAGTGATGAACGCAGCACCATAAGCCAGCCCCAGCTGGTAGCCCAAGGTGATAGCGGGCAACTTCCAGCTACCGCTTTCGCGGTGAATGGCCACCAGCGTGGACAGGCACTGCGGCGCAAAAATGTACCAGGCCAACAACGCCATGCCCGTGGCCAGGCTCCACTGCCCGGCCAGTACAGGTGCCAACGCCGTGGCGGTGGCCGCACCGCCGCCAGCGGCCACCACGGCATAGACCGTGGCCAATGCGCCAATGGCCACTTCCCGGGCGGCCATGCCGGTCAGCAGGGCCACGCTGATCTGCCAGTTGAAGCCCAGTGGTTCAAACAACCGCACCAGCACATGACCGATCTGCCCGGCGTAACTGTGCTCGATGGCAGGCCCAACCGCCCCCGCTGGCGCCGCCGGGTAGCTGGCCAGCCACCACAGGGCCACCGTGAGCAGCAAGATCACTGTGCCCACGCGGCGCAAGAATATCCAGGCCCTCTGCCACAAGCCCAGCGCCAGATTGCGCACGGTGGGCCAATGGTACGAAGGCAGCTCCATCATCAACGGCCTTGACTGACGACCCGAGCGCGTCAGCTGCTTGAGCACCCAGGCGACCGCCATGCCGCCTGCAATGCCGGTGAGGTACAAGCCCAGCAAAACCAGCCCTTGCAACTGCATACCACCCCAGGTGCTGGCAGGGATGAAAGCCGAAATCAACAAGGTATAGATCGGCAAGCGGGCCGAGCAGGTCATCAAAGGCGCAATCAGGATCGTCACCAGCCGGTCACGCCGGTTGGCAATGGTGCGCGTGGCCATGATGCCCGGCACCGCACAGGCAAAGCTCGACAGCAACGGGATGAACGAGCGCCCCGACAGCCCCACCCCGCCCATGATGCGGTCCAGCAAAAACGCCGCGCGTGGCAGGTAGCCGGACTCCTCGAGCAGCAAGATGAAGAAAAACAAAATCAAAATTTGCGGCAAGAACACCAGCACGCCGCCCATGCCCGCCAACAGCCCCTGCACCAGCAAGTCGCGCCACCAAACCTGCGGCAAGGCTTGCATGGCGGCGGCCGACAAGGCATCGGTGGCGGACTTGATCAGGTCCATGGGCCCTGTGGCCCAGGCAAACACCGCCTGAAACACCAGGAACAGCACCGCCAGCAAAATCACAGGCCCCGCCCACGGGTGCAGCACCACACGGTCGATGCGATCGCTCAAGGCATCGGGCAGCAGCGCATCGAGCTGCAAGCGACGCAAGATGCCTTGCACCTGCACATGGTCGCCCTCGGTGTTGCTTGTCTCGTGCTGCTCACCTGTTGCATCACGGCTCTCGGAAACAGTGCTCCAGCGCGTCCAGGGCTTCGCGGCCAGCCACGAGCGCACTGCCGCGTCGCCACCAGCGTGCACGGCCACACTGGTCACCACCGGCAAACCCAACGCCTGCGACAAGGCGGTGGGGTCAATCTTCAAGCCACGGCTTTCGGCCAGATCGGCCATATTGAGCACCACCAAACACGGCAGGCCCAAGCGTTTGACCGCCAGCACCAGGCGCAAGCCCCGGCGCAGATTGGTCGCATCCACCACGCAAACCAACGCATCGGGGCGCTTTTCTCCGAGGGACTGGCCCAACAGCACATCGCAGGCCACGCGCTCGTCATCGGACCGGGGATACAGGCTGTAAACGCCTGGCAAATCCAGCACACGCAGTGCGGTGCCATCGGGCATGGCCAGACGGCCTTCTTTCTTTTCGACCGTCGCACCGGCGTAGTTGGCCACCTTTTGGTGGCTGCCGGTCAGGCGGTTGAACAAAGCCGTCTTGCCGCAATTGGGGTTGCCCACCATCGCGACCATCGTGCCGCGTGGCACCAGGTGCATGCGCTGCTCACGCATCGGCAGGCTCCAGCTCGATGCAGCGGGCTTCGTCACGTCGCAAGGCAAAGGTGGACAAGCCCACCCGCACCGCCAGCGGATCACCGCCCCACAAGCCCCGCGACATCACGCACACGGGCTCGCCGGGCAAAAAACCGATCTCTTCCAGCTGCCTCGCCTGGTCTTCACGCCCGGCAGGCACCCACACCCGGGCCACACGCCAAACGGCAGACAAAGGGGCTTGATCGAGGTTCATGCAGCGAATGGCAAAGACAAAAAACTATTCTATCGAGAATCATTCTCAATTGGACTGATGCAGCGCAAACTGTCCCCACACAGCGTGTTCAAACTTGTGGACAAGTGCAGGGATAAGCCGCCAAAGCCACGCCCCGCTTGGGCTGGCGGGGCGTGCTCAAAAAACAGGCAACGGGACTCTGCCGAAGCCTCACTCCACCCGTGTCACCCGGTTTGGCTTGAAGCCCAAGTCCGCCACGCGGCCCTTCTTGGCCCGCGCTGCTTTGGCGTTGTTCAAGCTGCGGATTTCCAGCGTTTCTTCTCGCTCTTTGCCGCCACGGCCAATGCCTTCGATCTTGACGCTGCGGGTGTAGGCCGCCGCACCCGCGAGGGTGTCTTTGGCTTCCAAGTCGATGAGCATCAGGCCCCGGCCGCCTTTTTCCATGGTTTTGAGTTCGCTGATCTCAAACGTCAGCACGCGACCGCCCGCGCTGGCGCAGCAGACGCTGGTGGCGGCGGACATGGGCTGCTTGTCGGCAGGCACGGTGGCGCTGGAACCGCTCACATGGCTCGGGGCGCAGACGGTTTCGCCGTCGCCCAGGCTGATGAAAGCCTTACCCGCTTTGTTGCGCGAGATCATGTTCTCGACCGAGGCCATGAAGCCGTAGCCGCCAGAGCCGCTCAGCAGCAGCGTGGCGTTGGCCGGGCCTGCAAAGTAGTGCGCAATTTGCGTGGTGGGTTCCAGCTCAATCAGCGTGGTCACGGGCTGGCCATCGCCACGAGCGCCGGGCAAGGTGGCCACAGGCACGCTGTAGATGCGGCCATTGCTGCCGAAGATCAGCAAGGTGTCCACCGTGCGGCATTCAAAAGTGCCATACAGGCCGTCGCCCGCCTTGAAGGCGAAGCTGGTGGCGTCATGGCCGTGGCCGGTGCGGGCACGCACCCAGCCTTTTTCGGACACGACCACGGTCACGGGTTCGTCCACCACCTTGACTTCGGCCACGGCTTTTTTCTCTTCCTGGATCAGCGTGCGGCGCGGGTCGGCAAAGGTCTTGGCGTCGGCTTCGATTTCTTTGATCATCAGGCGGCGCAGTGCGGCGGGGCTGCCCAAAATTTCTTCGAGTTTGCCCTGCTCTTCGCGCAGCTCGGAGAGCTCTTGCTCGATCTTGATGGCCTCCAGACGGGCCAGTTGGCGCAGGCGAATCTCAAGAATATCTTCGGCCTGACGGTCGCTTAAGCGAAAGGCTTCGATCAGCGCAGGCTTGGGCTCGTCGCTGTGGCGAATGATGCGGATCACCTCGTCGATGTTGAGCAAGACCAGCTGACGGCCTTCCAGAATGTGGATGCGGTCCAGCACCTTGTTCAGGCGGTGCTGGCTGCGGCGCGTGATGGTGGTCTGGCGGAAGCTGATCCACTCCACCAGCATCTGGCGCAGCGATTTTTGAATCGGTTTGCCGTCGATGCCGACCGAGGTCATGTTGATCGGTGCCGAGGTTTCCAGGCTGGTGTGAGCCAGCAAGGCGGTGATCAGTTCCTGCTGTTCGATGCGGCTGGTCTTGGGCTCGAACACGAGACGCACAGCGGCGTCTTTGCTCGACTCGTCACGCACCACGTCCAGCACGGCGAGCATGCTGGCTTTGAGCTGCATCTGGTCGGTGCTGAGCGCCTTTTTGCCGGCCTTGACTTTTGGGTTGGTCAGCTCTTCGATCTCTTCGAGCACGCGCTGCGAGCTGACGCCCTGCGGCAGTTCGGTCACCACCAGCTGCCACTGGCCACGGGCCAGGTCTTCGATCTTCCAGCGGGCACGCACTTTGAGGCTGCCGCGCCCGGTGCGGTAGGCGTCGGCAATGTCGCTGGCCGGGCTGATGATCTGGCCGCCACCGGGGTAGTCGGGGCCGGGGATGATGGCCATCAACTCGCTGTCGCTCAACTTGTCGTTGCGGATCAAGGCCACGCAGGCATCGGCCACTTCGCGCAGGTTGTGGCTGGGGATCTCGGTAGCCAGGCCCACGGCAATGCCGCTGGCACCGTTGAGCAGGCTGAACGGCAGGCGGGCGGGCAGCTGGCGCGGCTCTTCGGTCGAGCCGTCGTAGTTGGGAATGAAGTCCACCGTGCCCATGTCGATCTCGTCGAGCAGCAAGCTGGTGATGCGGGCCAGACGTGCCTCGGTGTAACGCATGGCGGCAGCGCCATCGCCGTCCCGGCTGCCAAAGTTGCCCTGGCCATCGATCAGCGGGTAGCGCTGCGAAAAGTCCTGCGCCATGCGCACCAGCGCGTCATACGCAGCCGTGTCGCCATGCGGGTGGTAACGGCCAAGCACGTCACCGACCACGCGGGCGCTTTTGACGGGCTTGGCAGCGGTGTTGTTGTTCGGGCCGCTGTAGGAGAGGCCCATCCGGTCCATCGCATACAAGATACGCCGCTGCACCGGCTTTTGGCCGTCGCACACATCGGGCAAGGCGCGGCCTTTGACGACGGACAGCGCGTATTCGAGGTAGGCACGCTGGGCATAAGCGCCCAGGTGGTCGCCTTCGGGCGCTGCGCTGGGTTCGGGGGTCAACAGATCAGTGGTCATGGCAAGTGTTTTGTAGGTCAGACGTCGATTTCAATCGAGTCGCCGTGCAGCTCCATCAGCTCGCGGCGGGCGGCGGCTTCGCCTTTGCCCATGAGCTGGGTCATGAGGGTTTCGGTGCCCGCGTTGTCCAGCGGTCCCAGTTGGATGGGCAGCAGGCGGCGGGTGTCGGGGTTCAGGGTGGTGTCCCACAGCTGCTCGGCGCTCATCTCGCCCAAGCCCTTGAAGCGGCTGATGCTCCAAGCGCCTTCTTTCACACCGTCTTTGCGCAGTTTGTCGATGATGGCGGTGAGTTCGCCCTCGTCCAGCGCATAGGCTTTGGAGGCGGGCTTTTTGCCGCGTGCCGGCGCATCGACACGGAACAGCGGTGGCCGCGCCACATACAGGTGACCCGCTTCGATCAGCTTGGGGAAATGGCGGAAGAACAGCGTGAGCAGCAGCACCTGGATGTGCGAGCCGTCCACGTCCGCATCCGACAAGATGCAGACCTTGCCGTAGCGCAAGTTGCTCATGTCGGGGTTGTCATTGGGCCCGTGCGGGTCCACACCAATCGCCACCGAAATGTCGTGGATTTCGTTGTTGGCAAACAAGCGGTCGCGGTCCACTTCCCAGGTGTTGAGCACCTTGCCGCGCAGGGGCAAGATGGCCTGGCACTCTTTGTTGCGGCCCATTTTGGCGCTGCCACCGGCCGAGTCCCCCTCGACCAGAAACACTTCGTTGTCAGCAATGTCCTTGCTTTCGCAGTCGGTCAGCTTGCCGGGCAAGACGGCCACGCCCGAGCTCTTGCGCTTTTCGACTTTCTGGCCAGCCTTCTGGCGCGATTGGGCGGCCTTGATGGCCAACTCGGCCAGCTTCTTGCCATAGTCCACATGTTCGTTGAGCCAGAGTTCGAGCGCGGGGCGCACAAAGCTGGAGACCAAGCGGACGGCGTCACGCGAGTTCAGGCGTTCCTTGACCTGGCCTTGGAACTGCGGGTCCAGCACCTTGGCGCTCAGCACATAGCTGGCGCGGGCAAACACGTCTTCGGGCATGAGCTTGACGCCCTTGGGCAGCAGAGCGTGCAGCTCGATGAAGCTCTTGACGGCCGTGAACAGGCCGTCGCGCAAGCCGCTGTCGTGCGTGCCGCCTGCGCTGGTGGGGATCAGGTTGACGTAGCTCTCGCGCACCGGCGCGCCGTCTTCGGTGAAGGCCACCGCCCAGCTGGCGCCCTCGCCTTCGGCAAAGCTGTCGCTGTTGCTGTCGGCAAAACCTTCGCCTGCAAACAGCGGGATCACCGGGTCACCTGTCAGCGTCTGGGTCAGGTAGTCGCCAAGACCCCCTTTGTATTGCCAGGTCTGGGTTTCCTTGGTTTTTTCGTTGACCAGGCTCACGCTCACGCCGGGCATGAGCACGGCCTTGCTGCGCAGCAGGTGAACCAGCTCGCCCATGGGCAGCGCGGGCGAGTCGAAATATTTGGCGTCGGGCCACACACGCACCGAAGTGCCTTGCTTGCGGTCACCGGACTCTTGTGCACGGGAGACCAGGGGCTCGATCACGTCGCCCGCTGAGAACACCAGCGTGGCCACCTGGCCTTCGCGGTGGCTGGTGGCTTCCAGGCGCTTGGCCAGCGCATTGGTCACGGACACGCCTACGCCGTGCAGACCGCCCGAGAAGCTGTAGGCGCCGCCCTTGCCTTTGTCGAACTTGCCACCCGCATGCAGGCGGGTAAAAACCAGCTCGATCACCGGCGCGTTTTCTTCGGGGTGCATGCCAAACGGGATGCCACGGCCATCGTCTTCGATGCCCACCGAGCCATCGGCGTGCAAGGTGACTTTGATCTTTTTGCCGTGTCCGGCCAGCGCTTCGTCGGCGGCGTTGTCCAGCACTTCCTGGATGATGTGCAGGGGGTTGTCGGTGCGGGTGTACATGCCCGGCCGCTGCTTGACGGGCTCCAGGCCCTTCAAGACGCGGATCGAACTTTCGGAGTAGTCGCTGGAGGTTTTGACAGATGTTTGGGTAGCCATGGTGGCGGATTGTAGTGGGAATTGCGCCATGAAGCTGGATGGATAAACAGTATTCATGCCCGTCTTTTGCGGGACGACGGACTCCGGCGGGATTGGTTACAGTCCAAGGATGCAACACAAACCCCTTTCCTTATTCCAGGTGCTGGCTTGCGGCGCCGCGATCGTCACCCTGTCCATGGGCATCCGCCACGGCTTTGGCCTGTGGCTTCAACCCGTCACCCAATCCCAAGGCTGGGGGCGTCAGGAATTCGCCATGGCCATGGCCATCCAGAACCTGGCCTGGGGTTTCATGGGCATTTTTGCGGGCATGATGGCCGACCGGTTTGGCGCTTTCCGCGTGATCATTGTGGGTGCCCTGCTCTATGCGGTGGGCCTGGTGGGCATGTCGCAAGCGACCACACCCTGGCTGTTTGCCTTGTTCACCGGGGTGATCATTGGCACCGCCCAAGCGGGCACGACTTACGCGGTGATTTACGGCGTCATCGGACGGAACGTATCGGCCGAGCGGCGTTCGTGGGCCATGGGCATTGCGGCGGCGGCAGGCAGCTTCGGACAGTTCCTGATGGTGCCGGTCGAGGGCATGTTGATCAGCAACGCAGGCTGGCAAAGTGCCTTGCTGATTCTGGCTGCGGCCACCTTCTTGATCATTCCGCTGGCTTGGGGCTTGCGTGAGCCTGCCCTGCATGCCCCCGGCCAGGTCAAACGCGAGCAGAGCATTGCGCAGGCATTGGCCGAGGCTTTCAAATATCCCAGTTTTCAGCTCTTGATGGCGGGTTATTTTGTGTGCGGCTTCCAGGTCGTGTTCATTGGCGTGCACATGCCCAGCTACCTCAAGGACCACGGTTTGCCACCGCAAGTGGCCAGTTATGCCTTGGCGCTGATCGGCTTGTTCAACGTCTTTGGCACCTACATCGCGGGCACGCTGGGCCAGAAGATGGCCAAAAAGAAAATCCTGGCGACGATTTATTTCTCGCGTTCGGTGGCGATCGTGCTGTTCCTGCTGGCTCCACTCACGCCCACCAGCGTGTACCTGTTCTCGGCCGTCATGGGTTTGCTGTGGTTGTCGACCGTGCCCCCCACCAACGCGGCCGTGGCCCAGATTTTTGGCGTGGCGCACTTGTCCATGCTCAGTGGCTTCATCTTCTTCAGCCACCAGATCGGCTCTTTCATGGGCGTGTGGCTGGGCGGCTATCTGTACGACAAGACCGGCAGCTATGACATCGTCTGGTACCTGGCCGTTGCGCTGGGCGTGTTTGCCGCACTGGTGAACCTGCCGGTGCGCGAGAGCGCGATTGTGCGCAAGCACCTGCAAGCGGCTTGATCCGAATGCGCCACAGCCCCAAGCCCATCTGGCGCCGTGCCTTGGCGTGGACGGCGCTGATCGTGGTCATGGCCGGTGTGGTCTGGCTTTACCAGCGCCCGGACATGCTGATCATGGTGTCCGAGCAGCTGTGGGCATGTTTTTGAATGTGTGGATTGAGCATGCACGGTACTGAACATCCTTCTGCCTGGGTCCAGCGTTGGGCTCATTTGATCCGTCCCTATGGCCGTGTGCTGGATGTGGCCTGCGGCGCAGGCCGGCACATGCGTTTTTTGGCGGCACAGGGCCACCACGTCACCGGCGTGGACCGCAACGAAGAGGCCTTGGCCTTGGCCACGCCCGCGGGCCAGACGGTGTTGGCCGACATCGAAAACGGTCCCTGGCCTTTTGCAGGCCAAACTTTTGATGCCGTGGTCGTGACAAATTACCTGTGGCGCCCATTGCTGCCGACCCTGGTGCAAAGCGTGGCCGAAGGCGGCGTGCTGATTTACGAAACCTTTGCCGCAGGCCATGAGACCGTTGGCAAACCTTCACGGCCCGACTTTTTGTTACAAACGGGCGAGCTGCTGAGCGCCAGCGCGGGTTTGCGCACGGTGGCTTATGAGGATGGTTTTGAAGCTTCACCCGACCGGTTTGTGCAACGGATCGTGGCCGTGCGCCCTGCCCGTTCGACCGAACCCAAGCGCTGGCCGCTGCGAGCAGCTTGAGCCCACGCACCGCCCATGCGTCACTTCTGGTGACACATGCCCTGATGACCAGCCGAAAAATCCATGCGCTGTCGTTAGAATGTCCTTTTTCGTTCAGAACACCCTGACATGACCACCGAATTTCGCCCCATCAAAGGCAGTATTCCTGCCCTGATCACCCCCATGCTGGAAGACGGCAAAGTGGATTACCCCACTTTGCGAAAACTGATCGACTGGCATGTGGCCGAAGGCACCGACTGCATTGGCGTGGTCGGCACCACCGGTGAGTCCCCCACGGTCAATGTCGAAGAACATTGCGAAATCATCCGCGTGTCCGTCGAGCAGTCTGCTGGCCGCGTGCCAATCATGGCCGGTTGCGGCGCCAACTCCACCTCGGAAGCCATCGAGCTGGCCAAGTTCGCTAAAAAGGTCGGTGCCGACTGCCAGTTGCAGGTGGTGCCCTACTACAACAAGCCCACGCAAGAAGGCCAGTACCTGCACTTTCGCGCCATCGCCGAGGCCACGCCCGATCTGCCGGTGATCCTGTACAACGTGCCCGGCCGCTCGGTCGCCGATCTGCAGCATGACACCGTGCTGCGTCTGGCGCAGGTGCCTGGCATCGTCGGCATCAAGGAAGCCACCGGCAACATCGAACGTGCCCAGTGGCTGATCCGTGACTTGCCCAAAGAGTTCGCCGTGTACTCCGGTGACGACCCCACCGCCGTGGCCTTGATGCTCTGTGGTGGCGCAGGCAATGTGAGCGTGACAGCCAACGTGGCCCCTCGCCTGATGCACGAGCTGTGCATGGCCGCCATCCGTGGCGACATCGCCGAAGCCATGCGCATCCAGTTCCAGCTGATGCCGATGCACAAAAACCTCTTCGTCGAAGCCAATCCGATTCCCGTGAAATGGGCCATGAACCGCATGGATTTGTGCGGCCCGACACTGCGCCTGCCCATGACCGAACTGTCTGAGTCCCAGCGCCCTGTGGTTGAAGCCGCACTCAAGGCCAGTGGCCTGATTTGAATTCCACCAAAGGATCCTTTGTGAACCGTTTTTCCAAGTCTTTGACGATCCAACGCAGCGCTACAGTGGCAGCGGTGGCGATTTTGCTCAGCGCCTGTGGCGTGCTGGAAGAAGACAAAATCAACTACAAAAGCGCAACCAAAGCCAGCACACTGGAAGTGCCACCAGACTTGACCCAGTTGCGCAAAGAATCACGTTACGCGCTGGAAAGCACATCGGCCACAGCTTCGGGCTTCCAAAGCGCCGCAGGTAAAGTGATCGATGCAGGCACAGCGACCAATGCGCTGGGTGACGTGAAAATGGAACGCCAAGGCAACCAGCGTTGGCTGGTCGTGGCTCGCCCCGCCGACAAAGTATGGGAGCCCATCATCGAGTTCTGGAAAAACAACGGCTTCAGCTTGGTCACTGAAGCTCAGGATGTGGGCATCATCGAAACAGACTGGGCGGAAAATCGCGCCAAACTGCCTCAAGATTTCATTCGACGCAACCTGGGCAAAGTACTCGATGGCCTTTACTCCACAGGGGAGCGTGACAAGTTCCGCACCCGCATTGAACGCAATGCACAAGGCGGTGTCGAAATCTATATCACCCACCGCGGCATGGTTGAGAACTACGCGACAGCTCAAAAAGACCGCACCATTTGGCAACCCCGTGCGAGTGACTCGGAGCTGGAAATTGAATTCTTGCGTCGCCTGATGGTCAAACTGGGGGCAACACCTGAAGCAGCCAAAGCAGCCAACCCCGCAGAAACGAAAGTGACGGGCACACAGGTGTCTGTGCTTGACGGTCAGCCAACGATCGTACTGAATGACAGCCTGGACCGCGTGTGGCGGCGCACTGGCGTGGCACTGGACCGCAGCGGCTTCACCGTAGAAGACCGGGATCGCACCAAAGGCGTTTATTTTGTGCGTTACGTGCCTCCGGGCACAGCAGGTCAAGAACCCGGTTTCTTTGAGCGCTTGTTCAGCAGCAAGAAAGAAGTGCCAACGCTGTCGCGCTACCGCATTACCCTGTCATCGAAAGCCGAAAGTCTGAGCCAGATTCAGGTCAATGATGCCAATGGCAAACCCGAAGAAGCAGCGAATGCCGAGCGAATCCTGAAGTTGATTGCGAACGAACTTCGCTGAGCCACATACAAGGCCATGAAAATGGCCTGGCCATAAAAAAACCCCGCAATGCGGGGTTTTTTTATGCTTGCCTCGGCTCTCGCCGAGGGCGCGCCAATTACTTGGCAGCAGAAGCGTCAGCAGCAGGTGCCGATGCGTCAGCAGCAGGAGCAGAAGCTTCAGCAGCAGGAGCAGCCACAGGAGCAGCAGGAGCAGCAGCTTCTTCTTTTTTACCGCAAGCGGCCAAAGCAGCAGCAGCGATCACGGCGGCCAAAATGAGGGACTTGTTCATGATGATTTTCCTTATAGGGGTTAAAACAATTTCCGGAAACTGCCTTAAAAACCGAGATGGTTCATTAAGACCGAGACAAAAGCACTCGAGCTCTTTTGTGCTCAGCTTTAAATTATAGCGTTTTCCCTCGGTTCACAATTAACTGACATGAAACCTTCAGAAACAAGCCGACCAAGGGAAGATCCTTAGAGGGTTTTCAACCAACCTGCGGACATCCAGTCTTCAAGCGCATCCGTGGCTGCCTCACTCAATTGCGACAGCTGTTTTGCAGAAAGTTGTCGCTCATCCGCCAGTTGACGCAGGCACCGACCATCTTTACCGCCCACTCGGAAACTCTCGCCATTGATGAAGACATGGCGATCGTCGTACATCATTTTGGTGCGGCGATCGAGTTGCACGCCGTGCGACACATCGGGCTCGGCCTCTGCTGGGTCAAACCAGACATTCGATTTGGGCTCGGTCATGTACTCACCGAGCAAACTGTCCACCAGGTGCGGGTCCTTGAGCGCTTTGGCGATCGCCTCGCGGGCAAACTCCCCCAGCGCGGCAGGCATGGCCGCTGGTTGGCTCACTGCCGCTTGTTTGGGGTCGCGGTACAAGGCATCGCCCACCCCATCAAACGCTTCGTCGGCCAGGCCCAGCAAAATTTCACGGGCGAGCTCACCTTGAGGTGGCGCGCGAAAACCAATCGACCAGGTCATGCACTCGCCTTCGGCAATGCCGTCGTGCGCGTACTTGGGCGGCAAGTACAGCATGTCGCCGGGGTTGAGAACAAACTCTTCTTCGGCTTCAAAGTTTTGCAAAATCTTGAGCGGCACACCGGGCTGCAGCGTCAGGTCTTTGTTGCGGCCAATGCGCCAGCGGCGCTGACCGTGGGCCTGCAGCAAAAACACGTCGTAGCTGTCAAAGTGCGGGCCCACGCCACCGCCATCGGTGGCATAGCTGATCATCAGATCGTCCAGCCGGGCATCGGGCACAAAACGGAACTGCTGCATCAAGGCATGCACGCCGTCGTGGTGCAAGTCCACGCCCTGCACCAGAAATGTCCATTTTTTCTGGCTGAAAGGCGGCAAGCTGCGTTTGGCGAGCGGGCCGTGCTTCATCTTCCAACCCTTGTCGGAGTCGATGATCAGACGCGACTCCACCCCCTCAAGCCCAGCCAGGGCCACCAATTCGGCGCGATTCACACAAGGCACAAAGCCAGGAATCGCATTGCGCACCAGCAGCGGTTTTTTCTGCCAATGGCGCGTCATGAATTGGCTGGGCGTGAGGCCTCCGAGCAAGGCCAGGGGTTGTTCTGTGTTCATGTTCTGGTTCCGTGAGAAGCAACAAGACAGCGCTGCTTCAATGCAAATGCGGCCAAAACAGGCCGCCAAACTGCGACAATTGTCCTATGGAAATCAAGACACCTTCCGTGGTCGCACTGACCTGGACACTCAAAGACACGCTGGGCGAAGTTCTGGACACGCTGGACGAGCCCGTTGAATTCTTCATTGGCGGCAAAGATTTGCTGCCCAAGATCGAAGAGGCCCTGCATGGCCACGAAAAAGGCGCCAAGGTCGATCTGCACCTGGAGCCCGAAGACGCCTTTGGCGACTTCGACGAAAACCTGCTGTTTCTGGAACCGCTCGCGCTGTTCCCACCTGGCTTGGAGCCTGGCCTCACGATCGAAGGTACCGCTTTGCCCGAGGGTTGCCACCCCGATGCCCCGCGCAATGTGCTCTATACCGTGACCGAGATCTACCCTGAGCACGTGGTGCTGGACGGCAACCATCCGCTGTCGGGCATTGCACTGCGCCTGAGCCTGAAAGTGGAATCGGTGCGCGAGCCCACCGAAGCCGAAGTGGGCAGCGGCAGCTGTGGCACCGGTTTTTTCAAAATTGAAGTGGGCGACGAAGGCACGCCGACAGGGCCCACACTGCACTGACCCTTTGACAAGCGCCCTGAGGGGCGCTTATTTTTTGCCGGTCGAGCCGTAACCGCCCTCACCGCGCTCACTGGGCGCGTCAAACTCGGTCACCACATTGAATGTGGCTTGCACCACCGGCACGATCACCATCTGCGCGATGCGCTCCATGGGCTCGATGGTGAAGGCCACATCGCTGCGGTTCCAGGCGCTGACCATCAACTGGCCTTGGTAGTCGCTGTCGATCAGCCCCACCAGATTGCCCAGGACGATGCCATGCTTGTGACCCAGACCGGAGCGAGGCAAGAGCATGGCGGCGTAAGCAGGATCCTTCAGGTGCACTGCAATGCCGGTGGGCACCAGCTGCCAGGCGTTGGGCTGCAAGGTCAAAGGCGCATCCAGGCAGGCACGCAAATCCAGACCGGCGCTGCCAGACGTGGCATAAGCAGGCAATTGTTCAGCCATGCGGGCGTCGATGATTTTGAGGTCGATGTTCATGTGCGATCCAGACAATGAAAGCGGCAGGCACCCAGCCTTGCCGCAGTGAAACCAAAAAATTATTTCAAGCGGGCGGCAATGTCCGCGATCAGTTGTTGGGCCAACACTTGTTTGCTGGCGTGCGGCAATTCGCGGGCACCGGCATCGTCGACCAACAGCAAAGCATTGTCGTCCTGACCAAACGTTGCCGGGCCGATGTTGCCCACCAAAAGCGGCACACCTTTGCGGACACGCTTGGCCGTGGCATGGGCCAGCAGGTCGTGGCTTTCGGCGGCAAACCCGACACAAAACAAGGCACCAGACCGAGCCCGGGCCGATTGCGCCACGGTGGCCAAAATATCGGGGTTCTCCACAAACTTCAGCGCCGGGGTTTGGCCTGAACCGTCTTTCTTGATCTTCTGATCGGCCTGCGTGTCAGGCCGCCAGTCGGCCACAGCGGCGGTGGCCACAAAGACCGAAGCCTGGTCCACCTGAGCCTGCACCGCGTCCAGCATCTGGCGGGCAGAGCGCACATCGATGCGCTGAACCCCTCGCGGCGTGGGCAAATGCACCGGCCCGGCAACCAAAGTCACTTGAGCTCCGGCCATGCGTGCGGCTCGGGCAATCGAAAAACCCATCTTGCCGCTCGACAAATTGGTGATGCCCCGCACCGGGTCAATCGCTTCGTAAGTGGGCCCCGCCGTGACCAGCACATGCTGGCCCGCCAAAGTCTTGGGCGCAAAAAACGCTTCCAGATCTTCCAGAATTTCTTCGGCTTCGAGCATGCGACCATCGCCCGTTTCACCACAAGCCTGATCGCCCTGCCCCACGTCCAGCACATGCACGCCGTCCATTTTGAGTTGCGCCACATTGCGCTGGGTGGCCGGGTTGGCCCACATTTCGCGGTTCATGGCCGGGGCGACGATCAAGGGCACCTTGTCCAGCGGACGGGCCAGGCACATCAGGCTTAGCAAATCGTCCGCCCGACCATGCAGCAGTTTGGCCATGAAATCCGCACTGGCAGGCGCCACCACAATCGCATCGGCATCGCGGCTCAGGTTGATGTGCGCCATGTTGTTGGCCTCGCGGGCATCCCACTGAGAGGTGTAGACCGGCCTGCCCGACAGGGCCTGCAGCGTGACCGCCGTCATGAATTGCTCGGCCGCCTCGGTCATGACGACCTGCACCGTGCAGCCCGCCTTGACCAAGGCGCGGCAGAGTTCAGCCGACTTGAAGGCCGCAATGCCGCCCGACAAGCCCAGAACGATGTGTTTTCCAGCCAATGTGCTCATGCCGGGGAATGTAGCAGAGAGCCAATGAACACCTACGCCACAGGCCGGTCAGCGGCTCCAGCCCCGGCATGAACTTGTACCGGAGTCCACTCAGGCCGCGATGCAGCGCGGAGGCGGGCACAGGCCGGATCGGGCGATTTGGCGAGCGAAGCAAGTTATGAGCACGACCGGCCTGTGCCCGCCTCCGCGCGGAAACACACCACAAAACGACTCCACGCTGGGATTAACCCCAACCCGACTGTCTATAATCACGATTTCCACCTACCGGGAGCTCAAGGCTCCCGTCTTGGACATGACCAAATTCGTCTTCGTCACCGGCGGTGTGGTGTCTTCCCTGGGCAAGGGAATCGCCTC
>Ga0228700_1000619_pt1 | contig 29632 bp, 22 predicted proteins | sample McNCre317_Aug_MG_FD_178019 | JGI IMG/M metagenome (GOLD analysis project Ga0228700, IMG submission 178019) | Freshwater microbial communities from McNutts Creek, Athens, Georgia, United States - 3-17_Aug_MG | ecosystem: Environmental > Aquatic > Freshwater > Creek | place: USA: Georgia...
TTCAAACAGCAGACCAGCTTGCTCGAACGCGCGCTTCTTGCTGGAAGCATCCACGTTCACCAGCACATTGCCAGCAGGGAGGATCGCGGCGAGACGGTTCATCGAGATCGGGCGCCGGTTTGAGCATGAGCCTTGGCAAGCGCGGGTCGGGTGTGTTCGGGGAGCTGATTATAGGAATCAGCGGGGTGGCTGTACGCAGCTTCTCACCCTCTGAACAGGCCAGGCGGGCTCCGGTTGCCGATGGACAACGTTCAACTTGCTCATTTCTTTCAGAAATGACGACGGCCCCACTTGGGGGCCGTCTGTCTGTCACCGAGTCGCAGGACCCGGGTCGCTCGACTCACACCACCGTCAGACCGCTTCGCCAGTCAGAGCGATGCGCTTGGGCGCGGTGTGGTGGTGGTCTTGCAACTTGTCCTTGTGACGCACGACCTGGCGGTCGAGCTTGTCCATCAGCTGGTCGATCGCGGCATAGAGATCCCCATTGGCACTTTCCACAAAGATGTCACGGCCCTTGACGTGCAACGTGACTTCGGCGCGTTGGCGACGTTCCTTTTCCTTCTGCTTCTCCACGGTGAGCAGCACGTTGACATCCACTACCTGGTCAAAGTGCCGGGTGACCCGGTCCAGCTTGGTCAGCACATATTCGCGCAAAGCCGGCGTAACTTCCAGATGATGACCGCTGATCGTGAGATTCATGAGGCCTCCTTTCGAGAGGTTGGGTGGGGGAGAGGCTGAAAGCAGTGTGACCATTTCATGAATTGCTGACAAGCCCTGCCGGTGACACCCCGCAGTCACCGTGTGGAATTGCGCTGCAGTCACGAATATGCGGTCTGTACGCGGGTTTCCGAGCATTCAGACACAGCGTCTTCCACAGTGCAATAATTGATCCTTTGCGCCGGCACAGGAGTTGCACTCGGACAGCAGTCACCCTCGGTGAACGTCCCCCTCCGGGCATGATCTGCAGGAGTTCCGATGCTCAACGTCTTCACCCTGGCCAACGGCCGCCTGTTCCAGGAAGAGATCGATGCGCCCGAAGCGCTGGCCCATGTCGCGCCGGTCTGGGTCGATCTGGAAGCGCCCACCGCCCAGGAAAAGGGCTGGATCCAGGCACGCTTCGACCTGACGATCCCCGAGAACATCGTCGATGACGACCTGGAGGAATCGGCCCGTTTCTACGAGGAGGACAACGGCGAGCTGCACATCCGCTCCGACTTCCTGATCGACGACGGCGAGACGCCGCGCAACGTGCGCGTGGCCTTCATCCTGCACCACAACGTGCTGTTCTCGGTCCATTCGGAAGACCTGCCCGTGTTCCGCCTGCTGCGCCTGCGCGCACGGCGCATCCCGGCCATGATCGAGGACGCCAAGGACGTGCTGCTCAAGCTCTACGACGCCGATGCCGAGTACTCCGCCGACGCGCTCGAAGGCATCTACGACGCGCTGGAAAAGGTCAGTGCGCGCGTGCTCAAGCAGGATGTGGACGACCACGCCGCGGGCGAGGCCCTGTCCGCGATCGCCCACCAGGAGGATCTGAACGGCCGCATCCGCCGCAACGTGATGGACACGCGCCGCGCGGTGAGTTTCATGATGCGCAGCCGGCTGCTGAACGCCGAGCAGTTCGAGGAGGCGCGCCAGATCATGCGCGACATCGACTCGCTCGACTCGCACACCGCCTTCCTGTTCGACAAGATCAACTTCCTGATGGATGCCACCGTCGGCTTCATCAACATCAACCAGAACAAGATCATCAAGATCTTCTCGGTGGCCAGCGTCGCGCTGCTGCCGCCGACGCTGATCGCCAGCATCTACGGCATGAATTTCCAGCACATGCCCGAGCTGACACAACCCTGGGGCTACCCGTTCGCGCTCGGGCTGATGGTGGCGTCGGTGGCAGCGCCGCTGATCTACTTCCGCCGCAAGGGCTGGATGCGCTGAGCACCGCCAAGGCCCAGTCTGCCAACCATGCACACCGGAACTGCGCAAGTGATCGCTAGACTCGATGGAACCCGGCCGTCCCACGGCCGAGTACACCAAGCAAGCCCGCAGCAGCCACGGCGCGTGCGGGGGATGGGCTTGCTGGCAGGGTGGGCGTTGGCTGCCCTGCCGGCATGCGCCCAGTTCGCGACGCCGCCCGAGCCCCAGCCGCTCGACGAGATCGCCAGCCTCGGCACCGGAGCGGCCCGCAACGCCAGCGAATACCGCATCAACGGCGCCCGCCACCTCTACATGCGCTACTGGCCGCAGGTCTTCGACGGCAAGCTGCCGCCGATGCTCTACGCGGTCGCGGCCTTCCGGACCACCGTCGACAGCCGCGGACGCGTCACCGATCTGCGCATCACCCGCTACCCGGCCTCTGCCCACGAGGTCGTGCCGTGGATCCAGCGCATGGTCTACGCGGCCGAGCCCTATCCGCCGCTGCCACACGGCATGAAGAGCATCGTCTACCCCGAGGTCTGGCTGGTCACGGCCGATGGGCGGTTCCAGCTCCACACGCTGTCCGAAGGACAGGCGGATTCGGACGATCCGGCGCCCTGACGCGCGTGCCGCGCCACCGCGCTCAACCGGCAGCGCGGCGCTTGAGCCAGCGCATCAGTGCGCCGATGGCGGGCAGCTTCTCGTAGAGTTCCTCGGCCGCGTCCCAGTAGTCGCGGTGCAGCACCAGCCGGCCATCGGCGCCGAAGCGCAGGTGCGAGCCACCGTGGATCGACGTGGTGCCCGGCCCGAGGCGCGGCGCCTCGAACAGGAAGTCCCAGGTCAGGAAGCACTGGTCCCCCTGCGCCATGGCATCGCGCACGACGAACCGCGGCGCGCCGAGGCTGTCGAACATGTGCGCGAAGACGCGGCGGATGCCTGGGATGTCGCAGACCTCGTTGAACGGATCCTTGAAGCGGGCGTCGGCGGCGTAGACCTCGTCCAGCCGGTCCAGATCGGCGGGGGCGAGCCGCTCGAAGAAGGTGATCACGCGGGCGACGCGGGAGTCCGGGTGGCGCGGTGTCGGCAAGGTCATGGCGTGGTCCTCACAGCCCCGTGGCACGGCGCACCAGCGAGAAATACAGCCCGTCGCCGAGCAGCCCCAGCAGCTTGAGCACCCGGCTGAAGCGCTTGGGGAAATGGACCTCGAACCCGCCCCGCGCCCAGCCCTGGAGGATCTCCGCCGCCGCCACCTCGGGCGTGATCAGCGCGGGCATCGGGTGGGTGTTCTGCGCGGTGAGCGGCGTCTCGACGAAGCCGGGGTTGATGACGGAGACGTCGATGCCGCTGGGCTTCAGGTCCATCTGCAGCACCTCGGCCATGTTGATCAGCGCGGCCTTGGTCGGGCCGTAGGCCAGCGCCTGCGGCAGGCCGCGGTAGCCGGCCACGCTGGCGACGAGGCTGATGTGGCCGCTGCGCTGGGCGAGCAGCGTGGGCAGCACGGCGTCGAGCATGCGCATCGCGCCGGTGACGTTGATGTCCTGGTGGCGGAGTACCTCGTCGAGGTCGTAGGCGGTGGCGCGCACCGGCAGGTAGTGGCCGGCGCAGTAGAGCGCCAGATCGAGCCGGCCGTGCTGCGCCAGCAGCTGCGCCATGCCCGCCTTCAGCGCACCGGGCGCGGCGGCGTCGAGCGGCAGGGCCATCGCGCCGGGATGGGCGGCGGCAAAGGCCTGCAGCGGCCCGGCCTTGCGCGCCGAGACGACCACCTTGGCGCCGCGCCGCGCCAGCGCCTCGGCCGTGGCCAGACCGATGCCGGACGAGGCGCCGACGATCCAGACGACCTGTCCAGTCCAGTCGCGCAAGGGGCGGTTGATGGGCATGTGGATTCCCGGCTCAGGGCTTGTGGAAGGCCAGCGTGACCTCGCCGAGCCGGATGCCGAACTTGCTCATCACCGCCTTGTTCAGCATCACCTTGTCGTCCATCAAGTACATCCAGTCGTCGAACTGCACCTCGTAGGTCTTGCCATCGACCGGCAGCTTCAGCGTGTACTGCCAGCGCAGCGCATTGCCCGCCGCGCGGCCCTGCGCTTCGCCCAGCACGTCGTCGGCGCGGCCGGTGTAGCGCCCGTCGCCGAGGTCGGTCAGGCGCCAGACGCGGCGCTCGGTCTGGCCGTCGCTGTAGGTGAAGTCCTCTTCGAGCACGCCTTCGTTGCCGCTCCAGCGCCCGACCATGCGCACGGTGAAGCGCCGGGCGACCTTGCCGGAGCGGTCGGTGAAGACGCCGTGGGCGGTCATCGGGCCGTTGAAATACTCGCGCAGCACGAGCTTCGGGGTCTCGCGGGCGTAGTCGTCCACCTGGGGTCCGGCGCAGGCGGCCAGCAAGGCGGTCGCTGCGGCCACGGCAAAGCGCTGCACCGATCGGGTCACGTTCATGGCATCTCTCCTTCAATCACCCGGCGCAGGCGCCACAAGGCCCCCAGCGCCAGCAGTTTCAACCCGCACGGCAGCGCCGCATACGCCAGGCTCAGCGACCACAGCGCATCCGCCTCGCGACTGCCCGGCGTGTAGCCCGCCCATTGCAGCGCGGGCAAGGCCAGCCCGGCGGCCAGCGCCAGGTTGAGCTTGGTCGCGCTGTTCCACCAGCCGAAGAACGCGCCCTCGGCCGCCCCGCCCTGTCCGCTGCGGCGCACGATGCCCGCCAGCAGCGCGCCCGGCACCACCAGGTCCGCCCCCAGCGCCAGCCCGCTGGCCAGACACACCGCCAGGAAGCCGCCGGTGTCGCCCGCCCCGAGCGCCAGCGCGCCGACAAACGTCACCACCGCCAGCACCATGCCCGCCGCCCAGGTCCGCACCAGCCCCCAGCGCGCCACAGCCCGCACCCACAGCGGCAGCGACAGCGCCCCGGCCACGAAATACGCCGCGAGGAACGCCCCTTCCAGCGCCGGCGCCTGCAGCCGGTCGCGCACGAAGAACAGCACCAGCGTGGCCGGCACGGCGCTGGCCACGCCGTTCAGGATGAACACGGCCAGCAGCGCGCGGAATTGGGGCCGGCGAAAGGGCAGCCACAGAGACAGGGCCGGGGACGCGGCCTGCGCGAAGTCCAGGGGCCGGGCAGGGGTGGGGGGCCTAGGCGCCTGGCTCCAGGCATACCAGCCCAAAGCCAGTGCCAGGGTAAACAGGGCGCTGGTGGCAGCCATGCCCAGCAGCAGGGGCGCCACACAGGCCAGCACCACACCCAAAAGGCCCAGGCCCTCGCGCCAGGCCACCACGCGCGCACGCTGGATTTCATCACCCCCCAGGCGCGCACCCCAGGACTGGTGCAGGATGGACAGCGCGCTGTAGCCGCCATAGGTCAGCGCCAGGCCCATGGCAGCCCACAGCAGCAGGTCATGGGGTGACAGGCTGGGTGGCAGAAACAGCAGGGCAAACCCCAGCGCCAGCAGCACGGCGGCCACGGCGGCCCAGGGCAGCACCTGCTGCGGCGCGTGGGCGTGCAAGCGGTCGCTCCAGCGGCCCAGCAGCGGGTCGATGAAGGCGTCCAGCAGGCGCGCGCCCAGCAGCAGTGCGCCCAGCGTGGCCAGCGGCACACCGAAGCGTTCGGCATAAAAGTGGGGCAGCATCACATACAGCGGTAGGGCCACAAAGGCCAGGGCAAGCCCCATCAGGCCATAGCGCCAGCCCTGCTGCCAGCCAAAGATGGCGTGGTTCATGCGGCGCGCACGCTCATGGTGTAGCCCGGCCCAGCAGGCGCTCGCGCAGGGCGGGTTCACTGGTGGCATCCGAAAGCCAGATGCCAAAGAACACCGGGCTGAAGGCCCCATCCGCCAGCTCGGGGCGGCTTTGGCCGTTGTGCCAGAAGCGCGCCGGCAAGCCAGGCTGGTGCAGCCCGGTGATGCGGTCCCCCGCCTTCACATCGGGAATGGTCTGCACCAAGCCGTCCAGCCAGGCCTGTTCCTGCGCCGGGCTCAATCGGCCCTGGCGCCGCATTTCCTTCAGCGAGCGCTCTGCAATCAGCGTGCCCTTCAGTGCGCGCAAGTACTGCAGGCAAAGGGCAAAGCGGTGCTGGGCAAAGGCTGCAGGCTGAAAGCCGGCGCGCACCCAGAGCCGTGCCTCGTAAATGTCCAGGCCCAAAAAGCGCAGCCGTGCGCTGCCCAGCGCCTGGCCATCGGGCAGCAGGTCTTGCAGCTCCGCGGGCAGTGCAGTGCCAGTGTCCTGGGCCAGGGCCCTCTGCGGCAGGGTGGCCGGGCCCATGCCAGTTGCAGCTGCCAGTGCCGCAGCACGCAGCAAGCTGCGGCGCGGGTGGCTGGGCTCCAGGTGCCGTGCCATCAGTGCGCGGGCTTGACCAGGGTGTACTGCAGCACGTCGATATTGCCCTCGTCAAAGGCCGCCTCGCAGTAGGCCAGGTAGAACTCCCAGATGCGCACGAAGCGCTCGTCAAAGCCATTGGCCAGCACGCTTTGGCGCTGGGCCAGAAAGCGTTCGCGCCAGCGGCGCAGGGTCTCGGCATAGTCGCATCCAAAGGCCATGCTGTTATGCACCTGCAGGCCAGCGGCTTCGGCCTGTTCCTTGAAGACGCGCGGACAGGGCAGGCAGCCCCCGGGGAAGATGTATTGCTGTATGAAGTCGGTGGAGGCGATGTAGCGCTCGTAGAGCGCATCATCAATCACGATGCTTTGGATGCAGGCGCGCCCGCCCGGCTTGAGCAAGCGCGCCACGGTGCTGAAGTAGGTGGGCCAGAATTCGCGGCCCACGGCTTCCACCATTTCAATCGAGCAGATGGCATCAAAAGGCGCGTCGGCAATGTCGCGGTAGTCCTGCAGACGCAGATCGGCCTGGCCGGCAACACCCAGACGCAGCATGCGCGCGCGGGCATAGGCCAGCTGCTCGGTGCTAAGCGTGACGCCGGTGATGTGCGCGCCCATTTCATGGGTGGCCATTTCCGCCAGAGCACCCCAGCCGCAGCCAATTTCCAGCACCCGGTCACCGGCTTTCACGCCCGCCTGTTGCAGCGCGCGGCGCACCTTCGCTCCTTGCGCCTGGGGCAGGTCCTGCGAGAAGTCGCCAGCAAACAAGGCGCTGGAATAGTTCATGCTCGCATCCAGCCACAGGCCGTAGAAGGCATTGCCCAGGTCGTAGTGGGCGTGGATGTTCTTCTGGCTGTTGCTGCGCGTGTTGCGGTTGAGCAGGTGGCGCAGGCGGTAACCCAGGCGCCCCAGCCAGCTGCCGAAGATCACCGCGTCCACCTCGGCGCGGTTTTTCACCAGCACCCGCAGCAGCTCGGTCAGGTTGGGCGTGCTCCAGTCGCCTGCGATATACGACTCGGCAAAGCCGATGTCACCCGACTTGAGCGCTGCCGAGCACACCTTCCAGTTGTGCAGCACCAGCGTGGCGTGCGGCAAGGCCCCGCCACCGAAGCGCTGCATGCTGCCATCGGGCAGCTGCACCGTCAGGCTGCCGTGGCGCAGACGCTGCAGCAGGGCCAGCACGCTGCGCGCTGCGGCCGGGGTGTCTTTGGGCAGGCTGAAGGACTTGTTGCGGTCAAGGCCGAGGGTGTTGCTGTTCATAGGGGCGGGTGGTTGGCGGAGCGGGTCAGGAAGGAAGCCGGCAGGGCCGGCTGGCTGAAAAACGGCGCGCGTTTGAAGAAGAGCTTCAGGGCCTGCCAGTGGATGCGCGCCAGCACGCCCCAGGTCATGGCCGGGTAGCGCCACAGGGCGCGTCGCACGCTGGCGGCAGTCAGCGCTTCCAGCTGCCCGCTGACGCTGGTCTGCAGCAGCGCACCCTGGGCATCGTCATAGTCGATACGGGCCACGGTGTGGCCCTGGTCGGCGGTCAGCAGGAAACGAAAGCGGTAGCTGCCGGCGATGGCACAGAAGGGCGACACATGAAAGACCTTGTCGGTGCGCAACTCCGCACCCCAGCGCGCCGGGTCCAGCAGGTAGCAATGGCGTTGGCCAAAGGTGTTGTTGACTTCCACCAGCACCGCGCGCAAGGAGCCGTCGCTCCGGTGGCAATACCAGAAGCTCACCGGCTTGAAGGTGTAGCCCAGCACCCGCGGATAGGTGTGCAGCCAGACCTCACCGTCGGCATCCTGCACGCCCTGGGCCTGCAGCATCTCGTCCAGCCAGGCCAGGGCCCCGCCCTGCTCGGGGGGGCGGGCATCGCCGTGGTCCGCGTCATAAAAGCTAAGCGCCGCGCGGCGGTTGCGCGCCAGTTCTCCGGGGCCGTTCTGCTGCAGGCTGCGCATAGGCAGCAGCAGGAAATAGGTGCCATAGGAAAAGGCGTTGGCCACCGGCTTGAGGCGCTTGTGGCGCACCTGGCCGAAGCCGATCAGGGCACGGGGCGCCGGCGCGCCGGGCGTGGCGCCCTGGCTCATGCGGCCAGCGCCTCGGGTGCTGCCTGTGCCGCGGGGGCGGCCAGGCTGGCCTGCAACAGGCGGGCGGCCTCCTGACCCGAGGCCAGACCGTCTTCATGGAAGCCGAAGCCGGTCCAGGCGCCACAGAAATAGGTGTGGTTGCGGCCTTGCAGGGCCGGCAATTCCTTTTGCGCCTGGATCGCCGCCAGGTCAAAGACCGGGTGCTCATAGGCATAGCTGCCCAGCACGTGGCGGGGCGCGATCGGCTGAACCGGGTTGAGCGACACCACCACGCTTTGCTGGAAGGGCAGGGGTTGCAGCAGGTTGAGCAGGTAGTGCAGGCAGACGCGCGACTGCTCCTGGCCGGCATCGGGAGCACGCTGGTAGTTCCAGGCGGCCCAGGCACGCCGGCTCTGCGGCAGCACGGACGTGTCGGTATGCAGCACGGCCTGGTTGGGCTGGTAGCGGATGGCGCCCAGCAGCCGGCGCTCATTGGCACTGGCGTCACCCAGCATGCGCAGGGATTGGTCGGGATGGCAGGCCAGCACCACACGGTCAAAGCGCTCCTGCTGGCCGCGTGCCACGATCCAGACGCCCTGGGCATTGCGCATGATGCGGCTCACCGGCGTGTTCAGGCGTCTGTCCGCAATGCCCGCCACGATGCGCTGCACATACTGGCGCGCGCCGCCGGCAACGGTCCACCACTGCGGACGGTTGCTGACCTGTATAAGGCCATGGTTGTGGCAGAAGCGGATCATGGTGGCCACCGGGAACTGCAGCATCTGGTCGGTGGGGCAGCTCCAGATACAGCCCAGCATGGGCAGAAAGTACCAGTCGCGAAACGCATCGCTGAAGCCATGCTGGTCCAGAAAAAAGGACAGCGGCTGGCTCAGCTCGGTTTCGGCGCCGCGCTCTGCGATGCGGGTTGCCAGGCGGTTGAAGCGCAGCACCTCGCGCAGCATCTGCACAAATCGCGGGCGCAGCAGGTTGCTGCGCTGGGCAAACACCGTGTTGAGCGAGGAGCCGCTCCACTCCAGCGGCGCACCCGGCCCATGGGCATCGGGCACTTGCACCGAGAACGACATGTCGGAGCGCGCCGTGGCCACCCCCAGCTCGGCAAACAGGGCAATCAGACGCGGGTAGGTGCGTTCATTGAAGACCAGAAAGCCGGTGTCCACGCCGTGCGTAACCGGGCCCTTTTCGCCGGGCAGGGTGACGTCGACGGTGTGGGTATGGCCACCGAAGTAGTCGCCGGCTTCAAACAGGGTGAGGTCGGCCTGACCGCGCAGCGCGTGGGCGGCCGCCAAGCCCGAGATTCCCGATCCAATAATTGCAATTTTCATAGAGTTTGAACTTTGCAGTTATTTTGTGACTGACCGGTATTTTTTCGGAATTGGGGGTCTCAAGACCTTTCTTATGAAGTGGTTTTCAGGGTGTGGTGTGCCAGGCAGCAGCTGCCCGCTGGCTTACCAGATGCGGTCCATTACCGTGGACTGGGTCAGGGGCAACAGGCGGTCCAGCGCAATCTTGACCTTCACATCGGCATGGGGGACGCTGGCCACCACCCGGTAGTCCTTGTTGCTGGTGTCGCGTATGGCATGTTCACCGGTCGGCATGCCGCTGCGGTTGAGCACCACGGCCACGCGCGGCGTGCTGGTGTTGTTGCCGCGGCGCACCACCACCGCAACTTCCTCCGAGGCCAGGCGCACAAAGGCGCCAGGCTGGTAGATGCCTACTGCCTTGATAAGGGCGGCACCGGCCTCATCGACCTCTTTGTTCTCGTCAAAGTAGCAGGCCTGCATGGCCACTGCCGGCGTAACCGGCCGCCGTGACAGGCGCGGCGAGAGGCGGGCGGCAAACATGTCAGCACGCTGGATCAGCCGTGCCAGGCGCTGGGCCGGCTCTTTGCTGCGCAGCGGCCCGGGCAGCTGCGCATGGTGTTGCGCCACGGTGGCCAGCCAGGTGGCGTCGCCCACGCCCAGGCTGCGCAGCTTGTCCACCGAGGCCTGCGCGTGGGCCTGGATCTGGGCCTTCTGCGCCTCGTCTGGCGGATTTCGTTGGGTCGCCAGGCGGTCCTGCAGTTCGGTCATGGAAATATTCATGGTGAGCGCAGCCTTGCGCAGCAGCACCTCCACCGGTTCGGGCCAGTTCAGCACCTCGCGCGCCGCCAGCCCGCACATCACGCTGACCAGCATGGCGTGGGTGGCGCTGTACATCTCGGCTTCAGTGGCCGAGAGCTGGATCAGCGCGAACAGCACGCCATTGGCGTTGCGCTGCATCTCATGGCCCAGGATGTTCTGAAGCTGCTCCAGGCGCTCGGTAAAGGTCTCGGGCTGGGGGTCGCGCAGGAGGCGGTGCGCCTGCACCTGCAGGTCACGCCAGTCCAGCCGGTCCGGCAAATCGGCCGCGCGCTTGACGAGCCGGTCCACCTGCAGCTTGGACTCTGCGATCTCGCCAATGGACTTGTCGTTGCGCATCATGGTCTGCAGTTGGTCGACATAGGCCTTGTGCAAGACCTCGGCATCACGCCCGTCGATGAACAGGCCATTGCTGCGCCGGTAGAAGTGCAGCAGGTCTTCCTTGGAGCGGATCACAAAAGATTTCTTTGCCAGCAACACCCCATCCCGGTCTACCAGGTCGCAGGGCAGCGGGTAGCCAAGGCGTACGGAATCGATTTCGACGGGAATGAGGTTCATGGGCTCAAAAGATTATGCCCTGCAGCCCCTGATTGAAGGCTGGAATAGCGGGCAAAACCCCCGGCAGATGGCCTGCTAGCATTGCCCCATGCAAGCCACCTACGCCCCTCCTGACTTTCTGCAAAAGATTCGGCCCCGCGCGGAACTGGCGGCCGCCCTGCAGGCCCTGCCCCGGCCCTGGGTGTTTACCAACGGGGTTTTTGATGTGCTGCACCGCGGCCATGTGGTCTACCTGGCGCAGGCCCGCGCCCTGGGCGGCAGCCTGGTGGTGGCACTCAATACCGATGCCTCGGTCAAACGCCTGGGCAAGGGCGACGACCGGCCACTCAACCGCGAGGCAGACCGCGCCATCGTCATGGCCGCGCAGGAGGCGGTCAGCCTGGTGAGCTGGTTTGAGGAAGACACGCCACAGGAAATCATTGCCGAGATAAGGCCCGACATCCTGGTCAAGGGCGGCGACTACGACATGTCCAAGTTGCCGGAGACGCGCCTGGTTGAAAGCTGGGGCGGCCATGCGCTGGCCCTGCCCTTTGTGGCGGGTTACTCCACCACGCAGCTGGTGCAGCGTATCCGCGCGGGGTAATACGTGGCCCCCACGCGCATTCACTGCGTGTAATGCGCTGCCCCCTTAGGGGGCGCTCGCGGCTTGGGGCTGCCAGGCGCCGCTCATGTGGCCCCCACGCTTTTCACTGCGTGTAATGCGCTGCCCTCTTAGCCCGTTTCAAACACCGCGCGCCACAGGGCGAGGCCGGCTGCCTGCTCGGCCGCTGCCTGGCGCTGATCGACCTGTGTCGGTGCCTCGTTGAGCCGGGCACGGTGCTGGATCTGGCGCAGGCTGCGGTAGGCCAGGGCGGCGTCCTCACCTATCGGTGCGGGCAGCAGTCCACAGGCCTGGGCCCGCTGCAGCAGGGCGATATTGCCCACATTGGCACGCAGTTCGGCGTGCCGGGCACTGTGGGTCAGCACCAGGTACTGCACCGCGAACTCGATGTCCACCATGCCGCCGGGGCTGTGCTTCACGTCGAATTGATCGGGCGGCACCGCATGCGCCCGCGCCACCTTGGCGCGCATGTCCATGATCTCGGTGCAAAGCGCCTGGGCATCGCGCGGGGTGGTGGCCACGGCTTCGCGCACCGCATCAAAGCGCGCCTGCATCTGCGCATCGCCCAGCACGCAGCGCGCACGGGTGATGGCCTGGTGCTCCCAGGTCCAGGCGGCATTGCTGCCGCGCTGCTGCTGGTAGTTGGCAAATGCGGCAAAGCTGGTGACCAGCATGCCGGCATTGCCGTTGGGGCGCAGCGCGGTGTCGATCTCGTACAGATCGCCCTCGCCGGTCTTGACCGTAAGCCAGTTGATCAGCTTGCGCACCAGGGCGGCATAGACCTCGCTGGCGCGATCGTCCTCATCGTCGTAGACAAACACGATGTCCAGGTCACTGCCGTAGCCCAGTTCCTTGCCGCCGAGCTTGCCATAGGCAATGATGCCAAAGCGCGCATCGGGGCGGTGACGGTTCTTGAGTCGCTCCCAGCACCAGCGGCTGGTGCAGCGCAATATGCATTCCGCCAGGGCGCTGAGGTCGTCGGCCACCTGCTCCACGGTGATGCGGCCCTCCAGGTCGCGGCTGAGGGTGCGAAACACCTCGGCATGGTGGGCGCGGCGCAGCAGGTTCAGCAGCGCCTCGTCATCGTCCTCGCCGCTGGCTGCCAGCGCCCGGCGGCGGTGCTCCAGCTCGGTCTCCAGCTCGTCGGCGTCGAAGCGCTCGTGCAGCATGGCGCTGCTGGCCAGCTCGTCAATCACGCCGGGATGCTGCAGCAGGTAGCGTGCCGGCCACTTGGCAGCACCCAGCATGCGCAGCAGGCGCTCGTGCACATTGGGCCGCTCCAGCAGCAGCGCCAGGTAGCTTTCGCGGCGCAGCACGGTCTCTATCCAGTCGACCAGGCGCACCGCCGCGATGTCGCTGCAGCGGTCGTCCTGCACCCAGTGCGCGGTGCGCTGCAGCAGACGGCCCAGACGCGCGCGCGACTCTTCGCGCAGCGCCAGCACGCGCGGGTGGCTTGGCCAGCTCAGCAGGCGTTCGCGCAGCAGGCCCTGGGTCTCTTCCAGCAGGGCGTCCAGGTCGGCCACCGTGGGGGCCGCCTTGCCCTGGCCCTTGCAGCCTTTGCAGCCCGCCTGGGAACCGCCCAGCAGGGCATCGAACTCCTGGGCCACGAATTCGCGGTGCGTGTCGAGCTGGGCCAGAAAGCTGTGCGCATTGGCAAAGCCCATGCTCTGGGCGATCCACAGCAGGTCGGCGTCCACCGTGGGCAGCACATGGGTCTGCTGGTCGTCCAGGTACTGGATGCGGTGCTCCACCCGGCGCAGGAAATCGTAGGCCAGCGACAGCCGTTCGGCGGCCTCGGGCGCCATCAGGCCGGCGCGGGCCACGCGCTGCAGGGCGCTTTGCGTGGGCCGGGTGCGCAGCTCGGGGAACTGGCCGCCGCGCACCACCTGCAGCAGCTGCACGGTGAACTCAATCTCACGGATGCCGCCGCGCGAGAGCTTGACGTCATTGCCGCGCTCGGGGTGGCCGGCACTGCGCTTGGCCGCATGGTCGCGGATCTGGCGGTGCAGCACGCGCAGGGCATCGAACACGTTGTAGTCCAGGTAGCGCCTGAACACAAAGGGCACGACCACCGCGCGCAGGCCCTGGGCACAGGCCGAGCGCAAGGCCGACTGGGGCGCCACCACCCGGCTCTTGAGCCAGGCAAAGCGCTCCCACTCCCGTCCCTGCACCTGGAAGTACTCTTCGAGCGCCGCCAGTGACACCGCGGCCGGGCCGGAATTGCCATTGGGGCGCAAGGCCAGGTCGACCCGAAACACAAAGCCATGCTCGGTGCTGTCACCCACCAGCGTGTGCATGGCGCGCACCTGCTTGGCAAAAAACTCCTGGTTGGAAATGCGCCCGCGCCCCTGTGCATTGCCCTGGGTCTCGCCATCCTGGTCGTAGACATAGATCAGGTCGATGTCGCTGGAGACATTGAGCTCGCGCGCGCCGAGCTTGCCCATGCCAATGATGCACAGCTGCGCCGGCTCCCCTTTGGCGCCCAGCGGCACGCCATGGCTTTGCTCCAGGCTTTGGTGGCTGCTGTGGTAGGCCACATCCAATGCCCATTGGGCCAGGGTGGTTACGCATTGCGTGATCTGCTCCAGCGGTGCTGCCTGGTCGCAGTCCAGCACCACCAGGCGCTCCATCACCAGCTGGCGTGTGGCACGCAGTGCGCTGGCGGTGTCCATGCCACCGCCGCAAAGCAGCAGGAAGGTGGACTGCATGGCGGCCTGGTCGGGCAGGCCCGGCGCCAGCAGGGCGCATTGGTCGGCATAGCGGCGCCGGACGCGCTGGGCAAAACGTGGGTAGGCAGACCCCTGGGAGGCGCCGTCATCGGCGGGGTTGCCGGTCATAATTCCTGACATGGTGAAGTCTGAACAATGGAACGCGTGAACGAGATTCCATCCCGGTGGTTGCGGGCTTTCGCGTCGTTGACGCGCTGGGGCCTCTGGTTGCTGGCGGGGGCCTGGATCATGCTAGCGCTGGTCTGGGGCGGACTGCATTTTCTGATTGTGCCGCGAATCGCCGAACTGCGTCCGTGGCTGGAACAACAGGCCAGCCAGCGCATGGGTATCACGGTGCAGGTAGGCGATATCCTGGCCACCTCCAACGGACTGATCCCTTCGGTCGAGTTGCGGGATGTGCGCCTGCTGACCCCTGATGGCCGCCAAGCCCTGCACCTGCCCTCAGTGCTGGCCGCGCTGTCGGTGCGTTCGGCCCTGGGTCTGGGCTTTGAGCAGCTCTACATTGCCGCGCCTGAGCTGGAAGTGCGCCGCGCCGCCGACGGACGGCTCTGGGTGGCCGGCTTTGCCCTGCCCCAGGACGGTGGCGATGGCAGCGCGGCCGCCGACTGGGTGTTTTCCCAGACCGAGCTGGTGGTGCGCGGCGGGCGCGTGCGCTGGGTGGACGAGCAGCGCCAGCAGCCGCCCCTGGAGCTGGCCGATGTCGATGTGCTGATCCGCAATCGCCTGCGCGTGCACAGCCTGCGCCTGGATGCCGATCCGCCCGCCGGCTGGGGTACCCGCTTGTCGCTGCGGGGGCGCTTCACCCAAAGCCTGTTTGCCATCCGCCCTGGCGACTGGCGCAACTGGAGCGGGCAGGCCTACGCCGAAGCCACGCAGATCGATCTGGCCCAGCTGCGCAACTATGTGGATCTGGGTGTGGACTTGCGCCAGGGTGCCGGCTCGCTGCGTGCCTGGACCGACGTGGCGCAGGCCCAGCTGCAGTCGGCCACGGCCGATGTGGCGCTGCAAACCGTCACCGTCAAGCTGGATGCGGCCCTGGAGCCGCTGGACCTGGAGCGCATCCACGGCCGCCTGGGGCTGCGCTGGCAGAACGGCGGCCAGACCTTTTTCACCGAGGGCCTGGCCTTTGACACGCGCGACGGCCTGCACTGGCCCGGGGGCAATGTGCAGCTCAGCCTGCAGCCGGCCCAGGCCGGCAAGCCCGCGCATGGCGCGCTGCAGGCCGACCGCCTGGACCTGGCCGCCATCCGCGATATCGCCAGCCGCCTGCCCCTGCATGCGGCGGTACACCGCCATTTCCAGCAGTTTGCGCCGCAGGGCCTGGTGGAGCAGCTGGCGCTGAACTGGGAGGGCGAGCTGGCCAAGCCCCAAAGCTATGCCGCGCGTGGCCGGGTTCGTCAGCTGGCGCTGGCTGCGCAGCCGGTTGGCGAAAGCGGCATACCGGGCCTGAAGGGTGCCAATCTGGACTTTGAGCTCAACCAGGCAGGTGGGCGGGCCAGCCTCAACCTGCAACAGGGCAGCCTGGAATTCCCGGGCATCTTCGCGCAACCGGTGCTGCCCTTTGACACCCTGGCCGGCGACCTGCTGTGGAAGCTGGAGGGCGACAGTCTGCAGATTGAGTCCAAGCGCCTGCAGTTTGCCAACAGTGACGGCCAGGGCGAGCTGCGTATCAAATGGCAGGGCGGACTGGGCGCACCACCTGCGCCGTCCGGGCCCACTGCGCCCGGCAGCAAACGCGGTTCCACTTCGACTGCGGCGCGCTGGCCCGGCGTGCTGGACCTCAGTGGCAGCCTGCAACGCGCCCAGGTTCCGGCGGTGCCGCGCTATCTGCCGCTGGCACTGAATCAGGAGGCGCGCGACTACCTGGGCCAGGCACTGGTGGGTGGTGTGGGCAGCAATGTGCAATTCCGGGTCAAGGGGGATCTGGCCCACTTTCCCTTCGTCAACCCCAAGCTGGGCGAGTTTCATATCTCCGGCCAGTTCAGCAATGCCAGCTACGCCTATGCACCGGCCCTGGTGCTGCCCAAGGACAGCCCGCCCTGGCCGGTGCTGACCCAGGCATCGGGCACGCTGGTGCTGGACCACGACACCTTGCGCGTGCAGTCAGCCCGTGGCCTGGTGGCCAGCGGTAGCGCACTGCAGTTCAGCAAGACCGATGTCACCATCAACAAGCTCTACCAGTCGCCCGAGGTGCTGGTCAGTGCCGAGGCCCGAGGGCCCTTGACCGAAGGCCTGGCCTTTGTGAACGCATCCCCCCTGGGCGGCTGGCTGGGCAATGCCTTGTCACGATCGCAGGCCAGCGGCAATGCCGAGGTTCGGCTGAAGCTGGCCATTCCCGTGGCCCATCTGGAGAAGAGCACGGTGCAGGGCAGCGTGCAGCTGGCAGGCAACGATTTCCAGCTGGCACCCGGCGTGCCGCGATTGGGGCGTATCCGGGGTCTGCTGGCCTTCAACGAATCCGGCTTCAGCGTCAATGCCGTGCAGGCCCGCGCGATCGGTGGCGAGCTGCGCCTGGATGGCGCCATGAACTTCGGCAGCTCCGCCCAGGCCCGCAGCAATCCGGGCAGCCTGCACCTTAGCGGCATGGCCAGCGCCGAGGGCCTGCGCCAGGCCAGCGAGCTGGGCCCGGTGGCGCGCTTGGGCCAGTTTGCCAGCGGCAGCACCGCCTATACCGCCACCCTGACCCTCAAGGCGGGGGTGCCGGAGCTGCAGCTCAACAGTAGCTTGAGCGGCCTGGCATTGAATCTGCCAGCGCCGTTTTACAAGCCGGCCGAGGGTGCCCTGCCCTTGCACCTGGAAAGCAGCCTGGTGCGCGCGTCCCAGCAGCCCGGTGCACGCCTGCAGGACCAGCTGCAGATCGAGCTGGGCAAGCTGGCCAGCGTGCAGTATGTGCGCGACCTCTCCGGTGCCGAGGCGCGGGTGCTGCGCGGCGCCATTGCCGTGGGCCTAGGCGCCAACGAGTCGGCCCCGCTGCCCGACGAGGGCGTGGTGGCCAATATCAGCACCGATGTGCTGGATGTGGATGCCTGGAGTGCGGTGCTGGCACGCCTGGCTGCGCCGGCGGGCCCCAATGCGGCAGCACAGGAGGCGGCAGCCCAGTCCTACCTGCCCAACAGCTTGGCGCTGCGTGCGCGCGAGCTGCACTTCAGCGGGCGCACCTTCAACCAGCTGGTGCTGGGTGCCGCGCGCGATGGCACGGTCTGGCGCAGCAATGTGGACGCAGCTGAACTCAACGGCTATGTGGAGTACCGCCAGAGCAGCGCCTCCTCGCCAGGACGCGTCTACGCCCGCCTGGCCCACCTGGTGCTGGGCCAGACCGCCGAGCAGGAGGTGGAGAAATTGCTCGACCAGCAGCCCGCCAGCATTCCCGCGCTGGACGTGGTGGTGGAGGACATGGAGCTGCGTGGCAAGAAGCTGGGGCGCGTGGAAATCCAGGCCGTCAACCTGGGGGGTGCCGCACGGGACGCGGTGCGCGAATGGCGCCTGAACCGCTTCAACATCAGCACGCCGGAGGCCACGCTCACGGCTACCGGCAACTGGGCCCTGCTCAATGCACAGGCTGCCGTGCCGCTGCCGGCCGGTGCACGGGAGCGCCGGCGCACCGCCCTGAACTTCCGCCTGGAGGTGGCCGACTCGGGCGACCTGCTCAAGCGCATGGGCATGCCCGGTGTGATCGCCAAGGGGCGCGGCCTGGTGGCTGGCCAGGTGTCCTGGCAAGGTGCCCCCTTCTCGCCGGACTACCCCAGCATGGGGGGCGGCTTCAATGTGAACATGGAGTCCGGCCAGTTTCTCAAGGCCGACCCCGGCATTGCCAAGCTGCTGGGGGTGTTGAGCCTGCAGTCGCTGCCGCGCCGCCTGGCGCTGGATTTCCGCGATGTCTTCAGCGACGGCTTTGCCTTTGATTTTGTGCGCGGCGATGTCAGCATCGAACAGGGCATGGCGCGTACCAACAACCTGCAGATGAAGGGCGTGAACGCCGCGGTGCTGATGGAGGGGCAGGCCGACATTGCGCGCGAAACCCAGAACCTCAAGGTGGTGGTGATACCCGAGATCAACGTGGCCAGCGCCTCGCTGATCTACTCGGCCATCAACCCGCTGGTGGGGCTGACCACTTTCCTGGCCAACCTCATCCTGCGCCGCCCGCTGATCGAGGCCAATACCCAGGAGTTCTTGATCGACGGCAGCTGGCTGGACCCGCGCGTCACCAAGGTAGAGCACAAATCCGAATCTCCCCCCGCCCCGCCGGCCACCTCCACCCCGGTGCCGGCCGGCAAATAGCGTTAGGCTTGCAAGACCATAACGCGCGTACCGCAAACCATCCACAGACCCTACCAAGGCATTGCCCACAGGAGCGCTTCCCATGAAAGTTGCAGCCATTCAAATGGTGTCCACCGGCCAGGTGCAGGAAAACCTGGAGCGGGCTGGCGCCTTGCTGCGCCAGGCCGCCCAGCAGGGCGCCGAGCTGGCCGTGCTGCCCGAGTACTTCTGCCTGATCGGCCACAGCGATGCTGACAAGCTGGCCATCCAGGAGCCCTATGGCAATGGGCCGATACAGCGCTTTCTGGCCGAGACGGCAGAGCGCCTGGGCCTGTGGCTGGTGGCCGGCACCCTGCCGCTGACCGGTGCTGGCGAAAACAAGGTCTTCAACAGCTCGCTGGCCTTTGATCCCCAGGGCCAGTGCGTGGCACGCTACGACAAGATCCACCTGTTCCGCTACGACAACGGGCGTGAGGCCTATGACGAATCGCGTGTGCTGGACCGCGGCCATATGCCGACCCGCTTCGGCCTGCCTTCGCGCGATGGACACCTGTGGCAGATTGGCATGAGCGTGTGCTACGACCTGCGCTTTGCCGAGCTTTACCGGGGCTATGCCAGCGCCGGCGTTGACCTGCTGCTGGTGCCGGCGGCCTTTACCCACACCACCGGCCAGGCCCACTGGGAGGTGCTGCTGCGCGCCCGTGCCATTGAAAACCTGGCCTATGTGGGGGCTGCTGCCCAGGGCGGTGTGCATCCCAACGGCCGCCAGACCTGGGGCCACAGCCTGTGGGTCAATCCCTGGGGCCAGGTGCTGGCCCAGCAGGCTCAGGGCGAAGGCGTGGTGCTGGCCGAACTCGATGCCCAGGCCATGCAGCAGTGGCGCAGCCAGCTGCCAGCGCTGCAGCACCGGGTCTTATAGGTCCTGGTCTTTTTTGTCTTGTGCGGCCGGCGGGTCACCGTCGGGACGCCCGGAAAACATGGTCCACCAGATGATTCCAACGAATAGCAATCCGGCCCCCAGGGCCTCCAGCAGCAACAGTGTCATGGCAAGTTCTTGGGCGGTAGGGTGTGTTGCCCTGATTGTAGGAATGCTGGCCGGCTGCGGCAGTGCGCCGCGGCAATACCCCAGTGAACCCGCACCGGTGGCCAAGCCCGTCCCAGGGGCTGTGCCTGCGCCTGCCGCCAGCGTGCCCGTGCCCAGCCCGGGTTCACCCAAGGGGCGTTGGGTGCCAACCGCCTGGACCGATCTGCCGGGCTTCGAGGAAGACAACCTGTTTGAAGCCTGGAACGCCTGGATCAAGAGCTGCGAACGCCCCGTTCCCCCCTTTGCCAGCCTGTGCGGCGAGGTGCGCCGCTTGAGCATAGGCACGGCCCAGCAGCAGCGCGACTGGATGCGCCAGACCTTCCAGCCCCAGCGCCTGGAGAGCAGCCAGGGTGAGTCCACGGGCTTGTTGACCGGCTACTTCGAGCCCATGCTGGAAGCCAGCCGTCTGCCCAGTGCCACCTTCAGCGTGCCCATCTACCAGGTGCCGCGCAACCTGGCGCAGCGCAAGCCCTGGTACAGCCGGCGTGAGATCGACACCCTGCCCGAGGCGCAGGCCGCTCTGCGTGACCGCGTCATCGCCTATGTGGCCGACCCGCTGGATGCGCTGGTGTTGCAGATCCAGGGCTCGGGTCGCCTGCGCGTGGCGCAGGGCGATGGCAGCAGTCGCCTGCTGCGCGTGGCCTACGCCGGTACCAACGACCAGCCCTACCGCAGCGTGGGCCGCTGGCTGCTGGACCAGGGCCTGATCAAGGATGCGACCTGGCCCGGCATCAAGGCCTGGCTGGCGCAGAACCCGCAGCGCCTGCAGGAAGCCTTGTGGAGCAATCCGCGCTACACCTTCTTCAAGGAAGAGGCCATGAGCGAGCTCGATGCCGCCTTTGGCCCCAAGGGTGCGCAGGGCGTGGCCCTGACACCGGGGCGTTCGATCGCAGTGGATGCGGCGGGCAGCATTCCCTATGGCACGCCCGTGTGGCTGGTCTCTGCCGGCAGCCAGGTCCGGCTGCAGCGCCTGGTGCTGGCGCAGGACACCGGCAGTGCCATCACCGGGGCAGTGCGCGCCGATTATTTTGCCGGCTGGGGCCAGGAGGCACAGGACCTCGCCGGGCGCCTGCGCCAGCCGCTGCAGATGTGGGTAATATGGCCCAAGTAGCTGGTATCACGGTACCATGGCCGAGCCACGAATTTTCAAGATAAACCGGAGCACACCATGAGCAACGCCGCAATGCGTGAGATCGATGAACGCACCAACCTGACCGGCAACAGCATGTTCGAGTTGCTGCTGTTTCGCTTGGGCGAGGCCAACGGCACCACCAAGCGCGAGCTCTTTGGCATCAATGTGTTCAAGGTGCGCGAAATCATGGTCATGCCCGAGATCACCGCCATGGTGAATGCACCGGCCACCGTCATGGGCGTGGCCAATATCCGTGGCCAGATGATCCCGGTCATCAACCTGCCGCTCATCACCGGCTGCACCCCCAGCAAGGGCCTGGGCATTCTGCTGGTGACCGAGTTTGCCCGCACCACGCAGGCGTTTGCGGTGGAAGAGGTCAATGAAATCGTGCGCCTGGAATGGAAGCAGGTGCTGTCGGCCGAGGGCACCGGGGGCGGCCTGGTCACCAGCATCGCCCGTCTGGACAACAACACCGAGAACACCCGCCTGGCCCAGGTGCTCGATGTGGAGCAGATCCTGCGCGATGTGTTCCCCGAGCAGCACAAGCTGCTGCAGGAGGGCACGGTGCTGCCCACCACCGCGCTGGGTGCCGGGCAGGTGGTGCTGGCGGCCGACGACTCGGCCGTGGCCCGCATGATGATCGAGCAGGGCCTCAAGGCCATGAACATCCCCTACATCATGACCAAGAGCGGCAAAGAGGCCTGGGATCGCCTGGCCGAGCTGCAGGCCCAGGCCAGTTCCCAGGGCAAGTCCATACGCGACAAGGTGGCCCTGGTGCTGACCGACCTGGAAATGCCCGAGATGGACGGCTTCACCCTCACGCGCAACATCAAGCAAGACCCGCGGTATGGCGGCATTCCGGTGATCATCCATTCCTCGCTCACCGGCAGCACCAACGAGAGCCATGTCAAGAGCGTGGGCGCCGATGCCTATGTGGCCAAGTTTGTGGCCGAGGAGCTGGGCGCCACCATCCGCAAGGTGCTTGAACGCTGAGATGGGCCAAGACGCCCCTTGCAAGGGCTTGGCACTGTCGGCCCGTGCCCTGCGCGCGCAGGACATAGGGCAGCAGCAGTGGCACCTGCTGGGCGATGAGCTGTCTTTTCCGCTGGCGGTGCTGAGCCGCTCCGCGCTGGCCCACAACCTGGCCTGGATGCAGGCCTATGCCCAGCGCCACGGCGTGCAGCTGGCACCCCACGGCAAGACCACCATGTCGCCCGAGCTGTTTCGCATGCAGCTGCAGGCGGGCGCCTGGGGCCTCACCTTTGCCACGGTCACCCAGCTGGCGGTGGGGGTGCAGGCCGGCGTGCGCCGCGCCATTATTGCCAACCAGGTTCTGGGTGCCGCCGACCTGGCCGGTCTGCGCGGCCTGCGCCTGGCCCATGCCGATCTGCAGGTCTGGTTCCTGGTCGATTCGCTCGCCCAGCTGCGCTGCATCGAGGCCTGGGCACAGGCCCAGCCGGGCCTGCAGCCTCTGGATGTGCTGCTGGAAGTGGGCATGCCCGGCCAGCGCACCGGTTGCCGTGGCCTGGAGCCGGCGCTGCAACTGGCCCAGGCCATGGCACATTCCCCTGCGGTTCGGCTGTGCGGCCTGGAGTGCTACGAGGGCATCGCCGCACGCTGCGACAGTGCGCACGACATCGACGCGGTGAGCACCCTGGTGCGCCAGGTGCAGGCGCTGGCCCAGCAATGCGATGCCCAGGGCCTGTTTGCCGCGCCAGACATTCTGCTAAGCGCCGGCGGCTCGGCGGTGTTCGATCTGGTGCTGCCGCTGCTGCGCGCCACCGCCCTGTCGCGCCCGGTGCTGGGCGTGCTGCGCTCGGGTTGCTACATCACCCATGACCACGGGCATTACCGCCGCTACCTGCGCCTGCTGGAGCAGCGCGAGGGACTGGCAGATTCGCTGCGCCCGGCGCTGGAGGTCTGGAGCCTGGTGCAGTCGGTGCCGGAGCCCGGTCTGGCGTTTCTCACCTGCGGGCGGCGCGACATCTCCCATGACATCGAACTGCCCCTGCCGCAGCGGCTGGCGCGCGCCGGTGCGCGCCGCATGGACGAGCTGCTGGCCACGCCGGCCGACTGGCGCATCACGGCCCTGAATGACCAGCACGCGTATCTGCAGTTCGATCCGGCAGGCCTGGTGCCGGCCGTGGGGGACCGCGTGGTGCTGGGCCTGTCCCACCCCTGCACCACCTTCGACAAATGGCGCAGCATGGTGCTGGCCGAGGATGACGGCCGGGTGACCGGCGCCATCCATACATGTTTTTAGGCCTGCCACGCACCCGGGTTTTCCTGCGCCTGTGGCGCCCTGCATTGGCTACACTTCACGCAGCCGCAAGCGCTCCTACCCGGAGCGTTTTGCATTCCGCGCCGCCCACAAGGCAAAAGCGCAAACCCAGGAGCTCCCGCCATGAACGCCCCGCTCGATCCCCAGCGACTCGCCACGCCCGTCGCATCCTCGTCAACTGCCGCATCCCCGGCAGAACCCCTTTCCACTCGATCTGCCATCAGCCTGGACGACAAATACGCCCAGAGCCAGGGCCGCGCCTTCATGAGCGGCGTGCAGGCCCTGGTGCGCCTGCCCATGCTGCAAAGGGTGCGTGACCAGCAGCAGGGCAAGAACACCGCCGGCTTCATCAGCGGCTACCGCGGCTCGCCTCTGGGCGGTTATGACCAGGCTTTGGTGCGGGCCGAAAAACACCTCAAGGCCCACCACATCGTGTTCCAGCCCGGTGTCAACGAGGAGCTGGCGGCCACCGCGCTCTGGGGCACGCAGCAGCTTGGCTTTGCGCCGCCCGGCAGCAACCGTTACGACGGTGTCTTCGGGATCTGGTATGGCAAGGGCCCGGGTGTGGACCGCTGCTCGGATGTGTTCAAGCACGCCAACATGGCGGGTACCACGCCCTGGGGCGGTGTCATTGCCGTGGCCGGGGACGACCATGTCTCCAAGAGCAGCACCGCCGCGCACCAGAGTGACCACATTTTCAAGGCCTGCGGCTTGCCGGTGTTCTTTCCGGCCAATGTGCAGGAGATTCTCGACCTGGGCCTGCATGCCTTTGCCATGAGCCGTTTCTCGGGCGTGTGGGCCGGCATGAAGACCATCCAGGAAATTGTGGAGTCCAGCGCCACGGTGCAGATCGACCCAGACCGCGTGCAGATCGTGCAGCCTACGGACTTTGTGCTGCCCCCCGGCGGCCTGCATATCCGCTGGCCTGACCAGGCCCTGGAGCAGGAGGCGCGGCTGTTTGACTACAAGTGGTATGCGGCCCTGGCCTACATCCGCGCCAACCGGCTCAACTACAACGCCATTGAGGGGCCGAATGACCGCTTTGGCATCATCGCCAGCGGCAAGGCCTACAACGACACCCGCCAGGCCCTGCTGGACCTGGGGCTGGACGACGCCAGCTGCCAGCGTCTGGGTATTCGCCTGCACAAGGTGGGCGTGGTCTGGCCGCTGGAGGCCCAGCTCACCCGCGCCTTTGCCACCGGCCTGCAGGAGATCCTGGTGGTGGAGGAAAAGCGCCAGGTCATCGAATACCAGCTCAAGGAAGAACTCTACAACTGGCGCTCCGATGTGCGCCCCACCGTGCTGGGCAAGTTTGACGAGCTGGAAACGGCCGACCACTTTGGCGCCGGTGGCGAATGGTCCATGCCCAACCCCACGGCCAACACCTTGCTGCGCGCCAATGCCGATCTGAATCCGGCCCTGATTGCCCGCGCCATCGCCCGGCGCATCAAGAAGCTGGGGCTGGACGCAGCCACTGCCCAGCGCATCGATGCGCGCCTGGCCATTCTGCAAGCCCAGGAACAGGCCCTGCATGCCATCGAACTGCACAGCGGCAAGGGGCCACAGCGCCAGCCCTGGTTCTGCTCGGGTTGCCCGCACAACACCAGCACCCGATTGCCCGAGGGCTCGCGCGCCATGGCCGGCATTGGCTGCCACTTCATGACCATCTGGATGGACCGCGACACGGTGGGCTTCACGCAAATGGGCGGTGAGGGCGTGCCCTGGGTCGGCCAGCAGCCTTTCAGCCGCGAGCAGCATATGTTTGCCAACCTGGGCGACGGCACCTACTTTCACAGTGGCCTGCTGGCCATTCGCCAGAGCATTGCCGCAGGTGTGAACATCACCTACAAGATCCTCTACAACGATGCCGTGGCCATGACCGGTGGCCAGCAGGTGGGCGAGCGACCTGAGGGACATTCGGTGATTCAGATTGCCCAAAGCATGGTGGCCGAAGGGGCGCAGAAAATCACCATCGTCACCGACGAGCCGCACAAGTACGAACAGCGCAGCGGCCTGCCCGCCGGCATTGCCGTGCAGCACCGCGACACGCTGGAGCAGGTGCAGCTGGCCATGCGCGAGATACGGGGCACCACCGTCATCATTTACGACCAGACCTGCGCCACCGAAAAGCGCCGCCGGCGCAAGCGCGGCAGCCTGGCCGACCCGGCGCGCCGGGTGGTGATCAACGAGCAGGTGTGCGAAGGCTGCGGCGACTGCAGCGTGCAAAGCAACTGCATCAGCGTGGAGCCTCTGGAGACGCCACTGGGCCGCAAGCGCCAGATCAACCAGAGCAGCTGCAACAAGGATTTTTCCTGCCTCAAGGGCTTTTGCCCCAGCTTTGTCACGGTGGAAGGTGGGCGGCTCAAAAAGCCGGCGGCCGCTGCAGCCAGCAAGAGCGACGGGCCGTGGCCTGAACTGCCGCAACCCTCGCTGCCTGGTCTGGAGGGCGCTTCCAGTGGCGATTCATCCGGGGTTTCAGCCGGAGTGTGGGGCATTGTCGTGGCCGGCATCGGCGGCACCGGGGTCATTACCTGCGGCCAGCTGCTGGGCATGGCCGCGCACCTGGAAGGCCGGGGCGTGGTCACGCAGGACGCCGGCGGCCTGGCGCAAAAGGGCGGCGCCACCTGGAGCCATGTACAGATAGGCCTCACCCAGGAGCATCTGCGCACCACCCGCGTAGGCAGCGCCTCGGCCGACCTGGTGCTGGGCTGTGACCCCATCGTGACGGCCGGGCAGGAGACCCTCTCGCGCATGCGCAGCGGCCACACCCGCGTGGCGCTCAACAGCCACAGCGCCATTACCGCCGGCTTTGTGAAAAGCGCCGACTGGAGCAACCCCGGTGCCCAGTGCCTGCATGACATTGCCGAGGTGGTGGGTGCGCCCCGGCTGGGCGCGCTGGACGCCGACGCCCTGGCCACCGGCCTCTTGGGCGACAGCCTCTACAGCAACCCCTTGTTGCTGGGCTTTGCCTGGCAGAAGGGCTGGATCCCCTTGCAGCGCGAATCTTTGCTGCGCGCCATCGCGCTCAACGCGGTGGCGGTGGAGGCCAATAGCGCCGCCTTTGAATGGGGCCGGCGTGCAGCGGCAGACCCGCAGGCGGTGCAGCGCATGCTGCAGTCGGCCCAGGTAATTGCCTTCACACCGCGGCCCAAGGTGGGCCGTGCGGCGCTTGCCGAGTTGGTGGAGCTGCGTTCGGAACTGCTGCAGAAGTACCAGAACGCGGCCTATGCGCAGCAATACCGCGGTTTTGTGGCGCGGGTGCAAGCCGCGGAGGAAGCGCTGGGGGAGGGGCCCACCCTGCCCCTCAGTGAGGCGGTGGCGCGCTACCTTTTCAAGCTGATGGCCTACAAGGACGAGTACGAGGTGGCGCGCCTGCACAGTGAGGCCGGTTTTACCGCCAAGCTGCAATCGCAGTTTGAGGGGGACTACCAGATTCGCTACCACCTGGCGCCCCCTATGCTGGCCCAGCGCAATGCCCGGGGCGAGCTGCAAAAGCAGGCCTTTGGTCCATGGATGGGTGTGGCCCTGCGCGGCCTGGCCCGCCTCAAGTTCCTGCGTGGCACCGCGCTGGATGTGTTTGGCTACAGCGAAGAGCGCCGTGGCGAGCGCGCCCTGATTGGCGAATACATGCAGACCCTGGAAGCCATGCTGCCCACTTTGAACGCCAGCAACCGGGATGCCGCCGCCGCGTTTGCCCGTGTGCCTGAGCAGATTCGCGGCTTTGGCCATGTGAAGGCGCGCCACCTGCTGGCAGCGCGCCAGCAGTGGACGCAGCTGCAAGCGCGGTACCACCAGGGCCTGGCACTGCAGGCATAAGCGCTGCAAGCCCCGGCAGCGAGCCGGGGTAACGAAAAGCAGGGGAACCTACAGCGTTCGCAGAAACGCCACCAGGTCCTTCTTTTCGGCATCGGCCAACTTGAGCGACAGCACCAGGTTGAAAAATTCGACCGTGTCCTCCAGCGTCAGCAGACGGTCGTCATGCAGATAGGGTGGCGTGTCCTTGATGCCGCGCAGCGGGAAAGTCTTGATCGGGCCATCGGCTGAGGCCAGGCGGCCATTGAACAGACGCTCCTTGAAGAAGCGCTCGGTCTTCAGGTTGTGCATCAGGTTGTCGGTGTAGAAGGGGGGCGTATGGCAGCTGGCGCACTGGCCCTTGCCAAAGAACAGCTTCTGGCCGCGCATCTCGGCCGCGGTGGCCTGCGCAGGGTCGAGCTGCCCCAGCAGATTGAGCTTGGGTGCCGGCGGGAAATCCAGCAGCGACTCGAACTCCGCCATGGCGTGCACCTGGCTGCCGCGCTCCAGCGCATTCACCCCTTTTTGCTGTGCCGCGGCAGGGTCTCCATCGAAGTAGGCGGCGCGCTGCTCGAACTCGGTGAAGTCTTCCACCGTCTTGAGCGCCCGTTGCGAGCCAAACAGGCGCTGCACATTGACGCCTCGCAGGCTGGGCGTGTCGATGCGGTGGCGGTGCTCATTGGGCCGTATGTCGCCCACGGTGTGGGTGGCGGCGTTGGTGTGTCCATTGGCATGGCAGTCAAAGCAGGCCACACCCAGGTGCGGCTTCTCGCTGCGCCGGTCTTGGGTGGCATTGAACTGGGCTTGGGGAAAGGGCGTGAGCAAGAGGCGCAGGCCTTCAAGCTGCTTGGGGTTCACGATGTCTTTGAACAGGACGTAGTAGTTGTCCAGCGTGACCAGCTGCCCCTTGGACACATCGCCCAGGTCGGGGCGGGTGGTGAGGTACATGGGGGCCGGGAAGTCGGGCAGCAGATGGGCTGGCAGGTCAAAGTCCAGGTCCACGCGACCAAGGTCACGCCCGGTCTGGCGCCGGGTCTCCTCGATCAGGGCTTGCGGAAACACCATGCCGCCGGCTTCATGGTGGGGGTGCGGCAAGGGATAGAAGGCGGCCGGCCAGAGGTCTTTGGCCTTGATGTCCTCTGCCGAGAAGCGGGCTAGCTTGTCCCAGCCCACGCCAGCGGGCAGGCGCACGCGTACCCCCTCCTGCACCGGCTTGCCGCCCGACATGGTGATGCCAGCCGCAGGGCGGTCCGACAGGTCGTAGCGCTGCGCCAGCAGGTCTTGCTGGCGCTTGGCAAAACCTGGCTTGTCCTGCTGCCAGCGCCGGGCCATGTCCTGCCAGTCATCGGCCAGCGCCAGGGCGGCACTGCATGCCAAAGTCGCTGCAGCTGCGGCCAATACGGCCAGACGGGTTCGTTTTCCAAAGCGCATATCCCTATCTCCTGTCGAGGTTTGCATGAATGGGTGATCATCGCTTCGGCAGTATTCCGGGGCAAATCGTGGAAAAGCTTGCGATTTGTCGTATCTGTGGTGCAAAGCGCGCCCATGTCGACCGAGCGATCCCGGCATGCGCCTGGGCAGGGAAGGGCCTGACATGGCTGGCCCGTACAATGTCTGGTTGGCCCTTGCCGCCCTGGCCGTCCCCCAGACGGACGACGGGTCGGCGCGGCCTTGTCTGTTTACCCCCCAATTTGTGGAGTCTGTCCGTGTTTATTTCTTCTGCCTTTGCCCAAACCGCCCCCGCTGCCGCTGGCGCCGACATGCAGTCTTCGCTCATGAGCATGCTGCCGCTGGTGCTGATGTTTGTGGTGCTCTACTTCGTCATGATCCGCCCGCAGATGAAGAAGCAAAAAGAGGCCAAGGCCATGATTGACGCCCTGGCCAAGGGTGATGAAGTGGTCACCGTGGGCGGCATGCTGGGCAAGGTCAGCAAGCTCACCGACAGCAACCTGACACTGGAAGTTGCCGCCGGCGTGGAAGTGCAGATTCAGCGTAACGCCGTGGTGCAGGTGCTGCCCAAGGGCTCGATCAAGTAAACCCTGCAACTCTGTCTGGCGCGATCATGAACCGTTATCCGGTGTGGAAATACGCGATCCTGGTGATCGCGCTGTTGGTGGGCGGCTTGTACGCCTTGCCCAATCTGTTTGGGGAGTCCCCGGCCGTGCAGGTCTCGGTGGCCAAGACCGGCATGCGCCTGGACAGCAGCGCGCTGGGCCAGGTCGAGGAAGTGCTCAAGGCAGCGTCCCTGACGCCCGAGACCCTGGTGATGGAAGGGGGCTCCATCAAGGCCCGCTTTGCCAATACCGATGCCCAGCTCAAGGCCAAGGACGCCATCCAGAAGGCGCTCAACCCCGATGCTGCTGATCCCAGCTATGTGGTCGCCCTGAACCTGCTCAGCCGCTCGCCGGCCTGGCTCTCGGCCCTGCATGCCTCGCCCATGTACCTGGGCCTGGACCTGCGGGGCGGCGTGCACTTCATGCTGCAGGTGGATATGCAGGCGGCCCTTAGCAAGCGTGCCGAGTCGCTGGCCGGTGACATCCGCACCACCCTGCGGGAAAAGAATGTGCGCCATAGCGGTATCAGCCGCAACGGCCAGACCGTGGAAATCAAGTTCCGTGACACCGCTGCCCTGGACGCGGCCAAGGCCATCATCCAGGACAGCTTCCAGGAACTCAGCACCATCGCCTCCCCTGACGGTGCCGAGTTCAAGCTGGTGGCCTCCATCAACCCGGTGGCGGGCCGCAAGATTCAGGAGCAGGCGCTCAAGCAGAACATCACCACCCTGCACAACCGC
>Ga0228700_1000622_pt1 | contig 29558 bp, 16 predicted proteins | sample McNCre317_Aug_MG_FD_178019 | JGI IMG/M metagenome (GOLD analysis project Ga0228700, IMG submission 178019) | Freshwater microbial communities from McNutts Creek, Athens, Georgia, United States - 3-17_Aug_MG | ecosystem: Environmental > Aquatic > Freshwater > Creek | place: USA: Georgia...
CACAGGTGCGTGCGTTGACGACGGCGCAAGTGGTGGCGTTGACGACCACGCAAGCTGAGAAGTTGGGCACGGCCCAATTGGCTGCGTTGACGAGCACACAAGTCAAAGCGATGGAGACGGCCGATTTGGCCAAGCTGAGCACGGATCAGTTGCGCTCCATTACCACAGCGGCTATTACTGGTTTGGACACAGCACAAATCACGGCGTTGACCACCGCACAGGTGTCTAACTTGACGACGGCACAAGTGAACGCTTTGAATGCTGCGCAAGCCAAAGGCATTGCCAATGACGATTTAGCGCAGCTGACCACCACACAGGTTCAAGCCTTGTCCACGCAGGCCTTGTCAGCCTTGAGCACCGCGCAAGTAGTCAACTTGACATCGGACCAGCTCAACAGCTTAACGACAGCGCAAGTGGCATCCATCACCACGGCACAGGTGGCTGCGTTGAATGCGGGTCAACTCAGCAATTTGAACACCACGCAATTCAGCGCCTTGAATGCGGCACAAATCACCGCATTGACAACAGGGCAGATGGCCAGCCTCAGCACAGCTCAGCTGTCTGTGATGACTGCCGCTCAAGTTAAAGGCATGGAGACGGCTGACTTTGCCAAACTCAGCACCGATCAACTCGGCGCTTTGAACAATGCTGCGACGGCCGCCTTGACCAGCGATCAGTTGATTGCCATCACCACCACACAAGCAGCTGGCCTGGGCACCGCCCAGTTGTCTGCTTTGACTCGTTTGCAGACGCAATACATCGAGACTGCTGATTTGGCCAAACTTGGGACAGACCAAGTGCGCGCCTTGAGCAGCTTGGCTGTTTCTGGTTTGACTACGGGTCAAATTGTGGCGCTCACTAGCACGCAATTAAGTGCGCTGAAAACCAGCCAAATCTTAGGTCTGAGCACTGAGCAAGCCAGTGCCTTGACCTCTGCTGCTGTCACGAACTTAGGCACAGACCAAGTGGCTGCATTGTCCTCGTCACAGGTCAAAGCGCTGGCTACTGCAGCCTTCGCCAATTTGTCAACAGACCAATTGCGTGCCTTAAGTACCAATGCCGTCAGCGCCATCACCACCGCACAAGTTACCGCCTTGAGCGCCGACAAAGTGGGCAAGTTGCAAGCTTCACAAGTGGCAGCGCTTGGTGCAGACCAAATTGCAAGCCTCAGTACCGCGCAATCAGGTTTGTTGACCACCGCACAAATCGACAGCCTGAGCAATGCACAAGTCAAAGCGTTGCAAACAGCCAATTTGGCTAAGTTGTCGACAGACCAAGTGCGTGCCTTGAGCACTAGCAACATCACCGTGCTGTCTACCGACCAAGTGGCGGCTTTGACGACGGCCCAAATGAGCAAGCTCACCGCAGGTCAAGTGTCTGCTTTGAGTCCTAAGCTGTTGGCCGCAGTGACAACCAGCGCCATGGCCGTGCTGGCCACTGATGGCATTGCCAGCCTGAGCGCGGTGCAAGTCAGAGCATTGTCGAATGACCAAGTAAAAGCCTTGACCACAGCCCAAGCTGCCAGTTTGACGTCTAGCGCCATCTCGGTGATGACCACAGGACAGGTGGCTGCGCTAGGCACGGCAGACTTGGTTGCCTTGAATACCCAAGCCGTGCAAGCATTGAGCGCCAATGCTTTGAATGCTTTGAGTACAGCGCAGATCAGTGCTTTCACGTCTGACCAAGTCAAGTCGCTCACGACAGACCAAGTGAGTGGATTGGCAACACGCCAAATTGAAGCACTCAGCACTGGACAGGTTAGTAATTTGACCGCTGTGCAAGCAGGCGCTTTGAGTGTCAAACAAGTTGCAGCCATGGAGACGGCAGATGTTGCTGCTCTGGCGACAGCCGCCACGGCTGCCCTTAGCAGTGATCAGCTCAATGCGCTGAGTGCCGGGCAAGTTAAAGCCCTGAGCACAGCTCAGGTGTCCACACTGCTCACATCGCAAGTCGCTGCATTAGCGACAGCTCAACTTACATCATTCACAACAACGGATGTCGCCGCTTTCAGTACCAATGGCATTCAGGCTTTGACCACCAGTCAAGTCACGACCCTTAGCACGGCCCAAGTGCGTGCTTTGACCAGCGCACAGGTGGGCAAACTCACCACATCGCAGTTGGCTGTCCTTAGCGACGTACAAGCTGCGGCACTGGATACGGTTGACCTGGCTCAACTCAGCACAGACCAAGTCCGCGCCTTGTCGACCTTGGCCTTGTCAGGCTTGACCACTGGCCAAGCCGCAAGTTTAGGCACCGATCAAGTTAAAAACTTGACAAACGCGCAAGTGGCTGCGTTGACCACTGGTCAGCTCAAGGCCTTGAGCTCAGCACAGTTGGCTACTTTGAGTACGGCACAAATGGCCTCTCTCCAAGCGACCCAAGTGGTGGGCATTGAGACGGCCGATTTGGTGACCTTGACCACCGACAAGTTGGGGGCATTGACCACCGCTGCGGTGGCTGGCTTGAGCACTGCACAAGTTGCTAGCTTGACGACCGACCAAGTGGTGGGCTTGACGGCTACGCAGGCGGGCGCTTTGACAACTGCACAAGTGGTGGCGTTGACCACCGCTCAAGCAGCTCAATTGACAACCACCTCGGTTGCTGCCTTGTCTGCCGCCCAAGTGGCTGCCATCGAAACGAGTGACTTTGCTAAGTTGTCGACGTCTGCAATCGCAGCGATCAACAGCACCGCCGTGGGGTCGATCACAACAGCTCAAATTGCGGCCATGAGCACGGCGCAAGCCGTCGCCTTGACGACAGACCAAATCAAACAACTTGGCACCGCCCAAGTGGTCGCCTTGACCACAGCGCAAGCCGCTGCCTTGACCTCTGACCAAGTCACTGCCCTGAGCGGCACACAGGTGGCAAAGCTTGAAACCACAGATTTGGCCAAGCTCAGTACCGCTGCTGTGGCTTCGTTGAGCAGTGCACAAACGCGCAGCTTGACGACCGATCAAGTGGTTGCTTTGACGACCGCGCAAGCGGCGGCCATCAGCACCGCCAGCTCGGCGGCACTGACCTCGGCACAAGTGGCGGCATTTGAAACAGCAGACCTTGCCAAGCTCAGCACAGACGCTGTGGCTGCGCTGACCACAGCCGCCTTGCGTGGCTTAGACAGCAACCAAGTGGCTGCCATCACCACTAGCCAATTGGCGGCGGTTACCACTGCCCAGTTGGCTTCGCTGACCACGGCCCAAGTGGCGGCCTTGAGTACAACCCAAGCTGGCAAACTCAGCACAGACCAAGTCGCTGCTTTGACCACCGCGCAAGTGGCGGCATTGGAAACAGCGGACTTGGCCAAATTGTCTACTGACGCTGTGGTGGCATTGAGCACTGCGCAGTTACATGCGTTGTCCACGGACCAAGTGAGTGCGATGACATCGTCTCAAACCGGTGCACTGACCAGCGACCAAGTGGGTTCGTTGACCACGCCACAGCTAGCCGCGTTGTTGGCAGGCACACAAATGAGCACCATGACAACCGCTCAGGTTGCCCAGCTCACGACCTCTCAGGTCGTTGCCTTGACGACCAAGCAAGTCAGCGAGCTGTCTTCTACCCAGTTGGCGGCCATGAGTACAGCGCAAGTCAAAGCCCTTGAGGTTGAAGACTTAGCCAAAATCAGTACCGCTGCCATTGGCGCCTTGAGCTCTGCACAAGCGGCTAACTTGACGACTGATCAGCTGGTGGCCTTGACCACCGCGCAAGCAGCACAGCTCGGCACTGCAGCCGTGGCTGGTTTGAGTTCAGCCCAAGTCGCCGCGCTTGAAACCGCTGATTTGGCCAAGCTCAGCACGGATGCGATTCAAGCCATTTCGACTGCAGCCTTGGCTGGTTTGAGTTCTGCAACGCAAGTGAGCAAACTCACCACAGCCCAAGTCGTGGCTTTGACCACAGCCCAGGTCAATGCACTCAGCACTGCGCAGGTGGCAGCCCTGTCTACCGAGCAGGTGAGCAAGCTCAGCTCTGACCAATTGGCGGTCATGACCACGGCTCAAATTGCGGCCATTGAAGTCGCCGACCTGGCCGTGTTGACGACCTCCGCGTTGTCAGCCATCACCACCACACAAGCTGCCAAGCTGACCACCGCGCAAGTGGTGGCCTTGACCACGGGTCAAGCTGCCAGCTTGAGCACCGATGCTTTGAGTGCGTTGAGCTCTGCCCAAGTCGCTGCATTCGAAACAGCTGATTTGGCACAGGTCAGCACCGCTGCGCTTGCAGCCCTCAGTACTGGCGCTCTGGCAGGCTTGAGCACGGCGCAAGTGGCAGGCATGGGCACCGCCCAAGTGAGCAACCTCACGACCACCCAAGTGGCGGCCTTGAGCACAACCAATATCCGCGCATTGACTACGGCGCAAGTCAGCAACTTGACATCTGACCAACTGGCTGTCTTGACCACAGGCCAAGTTAAAGCTTTGACTTCTGCGCAAGTGGTGGCTTTGGGCACAGCCCAAATCAACAAGCTCAGCACAGACCAAATGGCTGTGTTGACCTCATCACAAGTCAAAGCCATCGAAACCGATGACTTGGTCAGTTTGACTTCTGATCAATTGGCTGCTATCAGCACAGCAGGCGTGGCAGCGCTGACAACCGCACAAGTGGTGGCGTTGACAACGGCGCAAATGGACAAGTTGACGACAGGCCAAGTGGCGGCGTTGACCAGCGCACAAGTGGGTGCGCTGGAAACAGCAGACCTGAACAAGCTGACCTCTGACCAAGTGGGTGCCATTACTACCGCTTCGTTGCGTGGTTTGACGACTGACCAAGTGAGCAAGCTGGGTACAGCACAGTTGGCGGCGTTGACAACAGGCCAAGTGGCTTCGATGACCACAGCCAGCGTGGCTGCGTTGACCACGGCGCAAACCGTGAGCTTGACATCTGATCAAGTGGCTGCGTTGACCACGGCACAAGCTAAGTCGATCACGGTGGGCGATCTGGCTGTGTTGACCTCGGTCCAGGTGGCGTCGATCAGCACAGCGGGCGTGGCTGCGTTGACAACCGACCAAGTGGTGGCGTTGACAACGGCACAAGTTGACAAGCTGACGACAGGCCAAGTGGCGGCGTTGACGAGTGCGCAAGTGGGTGCGCTGGAAACAGCAGACCTGAACAAGCTGACCTCTGACCAAGTGGGTGCCATTACTACCGCTTCGTTGCGTGGTTTGACGACTGACCAAGTGAGCAAGCTGGGTACAGCACAGTTGGCTGCGTTGACGACAGGCCAAGTGGCTTCGATGACCACAGCCAGCGTGGCTGCGTTGACGACGGCGCAAACTGTGAGCTTGACGACTGACCAAGTGGCTAAGCTGACAACGGACCAAGTCAAAGCCATCACGGCGACTGATGTGGCGAAACTGACGACAGACCAAGTGCAAGCTTTGACCTCGGCTGGCGTGGCCGCCTTGACCACGGGTCAAACGGCTGCTCTGACCAGCGCTCAAATGAGTGTGATGAGCACGGCGCAGTTGGGTGCCATGGGAACAGCTGGTTTTGCTGCGTTGACGACAACGGCCATCGCCGCGTTGACCGCAGACCAAGCGATCAAACTCACCACTGACCAAGTGGTGGCCTTGACCACAGATCAGGCCGCTAAGTTGAGCACAGATGCTTTGAGTGTGATGAGCTCTGCACAAATTGGTGCCTTCCAAACCGCTGATTTGGCTCAAGTGAGTACCGCTGCCATTGCGGCGATCACCACGGGTGCCATCGCTGGGTTGACTGCACAAATGAGCAAGTTGACCACGGCGCAAGTCGCGGCTTTGACCACAGATCAAGTGGCCAAGTTGTCGACCGACCAAATCGTGTCTTTGACGACGACACAAGCCGCTGCTTTGCGCAGTGACCAAGTGCAAGCCATGAGCACGGCACAGATCAAAGCGATCGAGACGGTTGATTTTGCGAGCATGGGCACCGCTTCGATTGCTGCACTGACCACTGCTCAAACAGTGGCCCTGACCACGGACCAAGTGGTGGCTTTGACCACAGACCAAGCAGCCAAACTCAGCGCTGACAGCGCTGGCGTGTTGACGACGGCACAAGCTGTGGCCTTGAAGACGGCAGCTCTTGCTAGCCTGAGCACCGCTGCTGTGAACGCCTTGACCACCGCTGCGGTGGCTAAGCTGAGCACACTGCAAGTCAGCAGCATGGGCACGCAACAAATTGCGGCCCTCAGTGTGGACCAAATGGCTAAGTTGACCACTGACCAAGTGGTTGGTTTGACCACAGCTCAAGTGGCTGCGATCACCAGCGACCAATTGGCGACCTTGTCGACCGCCCAAGTGGCCGCCATGGAAACTGGCGATGTGGCTTCCTTGACAACGGCGCAAATCAGCAAGCTGACTGAAACGCAAGTTGGGGCACTGACCTCAAGCCAAGTCAAAGCCATCACCACCGCTGATGTGGTGAAACTGACGGAAGCACAGCTGGTGTCGATCAGCACAGCCGGTGTGGCAGCGATGACCACCGACCAATTGGCCAACATTGGCTCAGCGCAAATTAGCAAACTGACCGTGAATCAAATGGCTGCCTTGGGCTCGACCCAAGTGGCTGCTCTGACCACCGCCAATATGCAGCAGTTGAGCAACGACCAAGTGGCGTCTATCAGCTCTGCTGCGGTGAAGGGTCTGACGACAAACCAAATCAGCACCTTGAAGACTGCCCAATTGGCCGCGATGACCACGGCTCAAGTGGCCAACTTGTCGGTGGACCAGTTGAACAGCTTGACCACAGCTCAGTTTGGTAAATTGACGGCGGCCCAAGTGGCTGGTTTAACAACAGCCCAAGTGAAATCGCTTGAAACCGCTGACTTGCAACAGTTGACCTCTGTTGACCAGTTGCAAGCCATCACCACCGATGGCATCAAAGCCCTGGCGGTGGAAGAGGTTGCAGCCTTTACCACCGCACAAATCAGCAAGCTGACGACTGCACAAGTCAACACGCTCAGCGTGGCGCAATTGCAAGCGGTTGGTACGGCCGATTTGCAGCAGTTGACCAACGACCAGGTACAAGCCATCACCACGGCCGGTATCAAGGGTCTGTCGGTTGACCAGGTGAGCAAGTTCACCACCGCACAGGTGGCTGCTTTGACCACGGGTCAAGTGCTGGCACTGACAGCAGATCAAATTGTGGCCATGACCACGGCGCAAGTGAGCAAGTTGACTGAAGACCAGTTGAAAGCCATGAGCACCGCCCAAATCAAGGTGATTGCGACCGATGACATGAAGGCCTTGACAGCCACACAGCTGCAAGCCATCACGACCGACGGCATCAAGGCCCTGACAGTGGACCAAATGGCGGTGATCACCACAGCACAGATCAGCAACTTGACCGACACGCAAGTGAGCAAGTTGAACGTGACCCAGCTGCAAGCCTTGGCCTCTGACTCGCTGCGTGCCTTGACTGAAACACAAATTCAGGCCATCACCACCACAGGCATCAAAGGCTTGGCCTTGGATCAAGTGGCTAGCTTGACGACCAAACAGTTGGCCGCCCTGAGCACCGCGCAAGTGGTCAGCCTGACAGCCAGCCAAGTGGATGCGTTGACAACGGCGCAAATCAGCAAATTGACGGATGTGCAGTTGGCCAAGATGACCACCTCACAAATCCGAGCCATTGCCACAGATGACCTGCAAAACTTGACAGCTGCCCAGCTGCAAGCCATCACCACCGACGGCATCAAGGCGTTGACAGGTGACCAAGTGACGGCGCTGACGACGGCACAAATCAGCCAACTGGCGGTACAACAAGTGGGCGTGCTGAGTGCCTCACAAGTGCAAGCCATTGAAACCGCTGATCTCAAGCTGATGACCAACGACCAGGTGATGGCTTTGACCACCACGGCGGTCAAAGGCATGAGCGTGGACCAGTTGAGCAACATCACCACGGCGCAATTGGCTTCGTTGAGCACAGCCCAAGTGTCTGTGCTGTCGGCAGACCAAGTGGCGGGCTTGACCACGGCACAAATCAGCAAGCTGACTGAAACACAAGTGGGTGCATTGACCTCTTCGCAAGTGAAGGTCATTGAAACGGCTGACTTGCAGCAGATGACGGCAGCGCAATTGCAGGCGATCACCACGACCGCTGTGAAAGCACTGACGGTTGACCAAATGGCTGCATTCACGACGGCACAAATCAGCAAGCTGACCGAAGGTCAAGTGGGTGTGTTGAGTGCAGCACAAGTGCAAGCCATCTCTACGGCGGATGTGGTGCAGTTGACTAACTCACAGATTCAGGCCTTAAGCACCACAGCGGTGAAAGGCATGCTGACAGAACAAGTCAGCAGCTTGACAGCTACACAACTGGCCAACTTGACCACAGCTCAAGTGTCTGTGATGAGTGCGGACCAACTGGTGTCGCTCACCACGGCGCAGATCAGCAAGTTCACGGCTGAGCAAATGGGTGCGATGACTACGACACAAATCAAGTCGATTGCGACCGATGATGTGCAACAGTTGACCGGCGCACAATTGCAAGGCATCACCACCGATGGCGTGAAAGCGCTGCTGGCTGAGCAAGTGACGGCCTTGACAACGGCACAAATCAGCAAGTTGACTGAAGGCCAAGTGGGTGTGTTGTCGGTGGGTCAGGTGCAAGCCATTGGCACAGCCGACTTGACCAACCTGAGCAATGCCCAGTTGCAAGCCTTGAGCACGGCTGCGGTACGTGGCATGAGCACCGATCAGTTGAGCAGCTTGACTCCAACGCAAGTGGCCAACTTGACCACCGCGCAAGTGGTGGCTTTGGATACGGCAACGCAAGTTCAAAGTCTGACGACCGCACAGGTCAACAAGCTGACCGGTGACCAAGTGGCTGCGATGACCACGGCGCAAATCAAAGTGATTGAGACAGCTGACATCCAAGCCTTGTCGAACACGGCGTTGCAGTCGATCACCACCGATGGCATCAAGGTATTGACCACCGACCAAGTGGCAGCTTTGACCACTGCACAGATCAGCAAACTCACCGCTGACCAAGTGGGCGTGATGACCACAGCTCAAGTGGTGGCGATCACCACCGCTGATGTGTCGAAGTTGACCATGGAGCAGGTGGCTGCGGTCAGTACGGCAGGCATCAAAGCGTTGACGACTGACCAAGTGCAGCAGTTGACGGCCTCGCAATTGGGCAGCTTGACCACCGCACAAGTGGTAGCCTTGTCGACCGATGCCATCCAAGCTTTGACGACCGCGCAAATCAGCAAGTTGACGGCAGATCAAGTGCCTGTTTTGACAACAGCGCAGATACAAGCGATTGAAACTGCTGATTTGGTGAAGATGACCAACAGCCAGATTGAGGCAATTTCAACAGCTGACATCGTTGCATTGACCACGGCTCAGGTCAATGCGATCACGACCAGCCAGATCAAGGCGTTGACCCCAACGCAGATGGCCGCGATTGCGACGGATGATATTTCGGTGATTGGTACAGACCAACTGCGCTTGTTGTCGGATGAGCAACTGGGTGCAATCACCACAGCTGATTTGAAGGTGATGACCACTTCGCAAATCTCTAACTTGAAAAATACGCAGCTCAACGTGATGACTACCAGCCAGGTGGGTGCCTTGACCACAAGTCAATTAAGCCCATTTACCTCAAGTCAGATTGCTTCGTTGAACTCTGCTGGGTTGTTGAATGGGCAAGTGGTTGCCTTGACTACCGCTCAACTTCCAGGCTTGTCTGCTAGCGCTTTGACGGCAGGCCAAATGGTTGGGTTAACAACGGCTCAGATTGCTGCGTTGGCACCATAAGCAATTTCTAGGTCATCAACTTTAATTAATGGAGTTGATGACCTGTTTTTGCATATGTGTGGTTTGCGATGTATTTCGCATTGGGTTCTAACGCTTGCAAACTAATGAGTTTATTGTGATCGGCGTTGTGTAACTCGAAGATGGACTAGCTATAGATGCGCACATTGGCATGCGTATTGAATGAATTGTTGCGCTGGCGTATTTGGCAATACTTCAGGCCTATGCGCAATGATTGGCCTTGAAATGACATAGGAGATAGTTGACGGAATGTGCGCGTGAAAAAAGCATTGCGCTGCAGTTCATACCCTACGGTGGGCAAACTCCCATGGTATTTATGCCTAGGGAATTAATGACGCAGTTAACCAATAATGTTTCGATTACTTGAATAAAACGCCTGGCCTGTAATCGATATTCATTGCGCTGAGAATTTTTATTCCCATCGCATAGCTAAAGTTTTTATTGCTCGTCGGTTGAAAAAACTCAATAAAATCTAGGCTTGATTTTGTTAAGACAAAGCCCCCGATCAGTGGGTGATTGATTGCATACATTTTTGGAATTAGTGAAACCATGGAAGAGGCGGGAACACCTATTAAGTGCTCTTCCAAATCACCATCTTGTGCCTGGTCTTGTGGGTAGAACCACAGAGGCGTGCTGATGAAGAGGTAAGCATCTGGATCGAGATGTGTCAGCAAAGACTTCAGCAAGTCTTTTGATGTTTGAATGTCTAAATGCTCAATCACATCTAGAAGACAAATGATTTTGTACTTTGAAAATTCACTGCTGGGAATGTCTTGCGCCAAACCATGCCAAACATTACGATAAATACGTTGGTTGAATAAATCCAAATTTTTACAATTGGGTTCCCATCCATCCACGCCGTCGATGTGCCAGTGTGATGTGACCGGATTGGATTTCACCATCTTCCCTAGATTTCCAGCGCCAAAGCCAATGTCTAAGATGGAAATGTCTTGGCTGTTGTCGTCAAGAATATGAAAAATCACCTCCTTGGGAGAGGCAGAGTCACCATTAGGTTGTAAATTAGAAGGAGTGAATTCATTCACCACTGCATAATTAGAGACTTGCTGTTGAATCATGTTTTCATCCTGCTTGTGTGGTGTCATGCTTGTTTTTTTGCGTCGATGACAAGTTGAAAAGACGCCGCATCGATAACAGCTTCTTCAATATTGATGTTCAGTAGTTCTGCATTTTTTCTAATCACACTCAGGTGTGCATCTTGGTTCGGGAAGTTGAAAATTCGAGGAACTAATTGGTTAATTAGAAATCCATTCTGGGTGAACAACGAAATCATAGTTTTTCGCGTGAAGAAGCGTACGTGCGTGCGGTCCAGTAATCCTGAGTCCGCGTATTCGAAATCGCCACTTAGCAATCGCATTTGAATGCTCCAGTGCTGGATATTGGGGATCGAGGCCAAAATTCGGCAATGTTCAGGTATGCGTGCTGATAAGGTTCGCAATACTTGCCAAGGGTTGTACATGTGTTCTAGGACATCTGAAAAAATGATGAAGTCGGCATCGTCCGCTTCATGTAGGAGCGCATCGGTTGGAGATTCAAAGTTTTCCAGATATACCGTATTGCAGTAACGTTGGGAGAGCGCTTGATACTCAGAATCAATTTCAACTCCCACATAGTTCACAGCGGGGTTGGCATTTTTATATGCATTTGCCATTGCTCCGCTGCCTGTACCAATTTCTAAAATTTTCTTTGCATCATTTGGTAATAAATCAAAGATGGTTTGATTGAAGAGGTCAGTGGCTGGTGTTTGTTTCATCATGAACTTGCGTTAATTGAGACTTGAAAGGGTGTTTTTGACAGCTGCCTGATAACGAAGAATCGTTGTGTCTATTTCCTCATTTCTATCGTAGGTTTGCCACCATGATTCTTGTCTGATGACTTCGCTGCCGGCATCTGCGGCACCGCTATTTTTTTTGAAATTTATAAAAAAATCGTAACTCTGAACAGCGTAGTGGTTGATACGAAATTTTTCATAAACGGGGCTGAGTTCATCCATTAGCCCTTTGTTTATTGGGCGCAATAGCTCGTCCACTGTGCCATAAATTGTGCTGAAGAGATGAGCATTTCCAGCGCTGGCACAGTGAGGACCTTGTCCACCTTTGACGATACTCTTAATGTGTCGATTGGCAGGGAAGTTTAAGTTTGCTCGATAGGTGTAGTCTTCGATAACCAATCCATTAGGATCTTGGATGTGCCCGCTACTACCAAAGCATTGCCAATAAACACCCAATGCGGAGAGTTTTTGATATTGATATTCCTGCAATACATCCACCAGCGTATTTGCCGTAGATGGAAATAAAAATTCATCTCCATCAATGAATGCCATCCAGTCAATTTCATGTCCAAAGGTTTCATAAGCATGCTGATACGCTATCAGCTGCGGACGAATGGTGGCTTCGTTTACTTCAAAGCACTGAATGTTGAAACTTTTTTGCAGCTCAGCGATGATGGCTTTGGAGTTGTCTGTGCATTTGTGCAGGTAAATGTAGAAATGAGTGATCCCAACCACATGATGGAAGGCCACCCATTCTTTCAACCATTTGCCTCGGTTTCTTTGAATAGTGCAAATGCCGACTCTCATGCTCGGGCCTCATTCGGTGTTCTGAGTTTTTGAATGATGCTGTCACGTAGTGCTGAAAATTCACTCAAATAACTGTGATGGCCGGTTTGGGTGTAAGCGCGTTTGAGTGCATCACTGATCACGGCTTCGTGATAAAAGTTATTGAATGGAGTGGTCGATGCTCCAATCGCGAATGAGCTGTAATTCAAACTTTTGATGTTCTTGTTGGCCAACAGACAAATAGTGGCAAGACGTTCTTGTACAAAGACTTTCATTGGTACATGTTGTTCGCCATAGCTTGTGTTGGCATTCAGCTTGTCTGCAAGTTCGTTACTTTTATTTTCGGAAGCTTCGAACAACAACTCTCCCAGTGTCAACCATTCTTTCCAGAATGATTTTTTGGCTAAAAAGTAATTACAAAATATAGTGTTCCCACTGTGTGTGATGGTGTCTTTGAGGTCAATGCCAGCGATATGTTGATCTGAAAACATTTGGCATGTTTCGCTCAACCCTGGGTGGAAAAAATCACCTTGCTCAAATACATTCTTAAATATAGACATCAAGTCCCAAAACGGACTAAAACTGACAACCTCTTGATCTTTGTAGTTTGAGGCTAAGAATTCTTGAATTTTTTTATGATCAAGAGTTGTTTTGCTGCTGAATTTTGGTGAGAAAAATCCATACAACGTGTCGTCAGACAAATGGTTATTCAACAAAAAATTACGAATGGCCCAATATTCTCGCCAGTCAGGTCGTTCATTGGCAACATTGTCCAGTACTGAAAAACCTTCTGGCACATTCGCCAAGGTTTCTGGTGAATAGCAAATTTGGTAAATGCAAGTTTTCATTTTTTCAAAATGCGATTGAGTGAAATTTGCACACCATTGTTGACATTGGCTTTATTACGCATGAGCTTTCCCTGGATCATTTCGGAAAACTCTAGGTCTTTGCTTAATAAGACGCATGTTTGAATGTACTGATCGTTGTCGGTGGTGATCAACTCTGAAATCCCGAATGAGTTCAGCACAGATCTGCCCATGCGGGAAACCAATGTTTTGCCACTGCGTGTGAGCAGTGGCAATCCGGCATTGATGGCGTCGTTTGTTGTGGAGCCGCAGTTGTATGGAAAGTTATCCAGAAAAACATTAGCCAGTTTCAATTTAGCCTTGTATTCCACATGCGCACTACGAGAGGTGAATAGGATTCGCGACACATCAGCTTTGGCGTTAAGAGCATGCTTGCGGATGTTGGCTGTCGTCGTTGGATTGTCGTCAATCAACCAAAGCACAGCCCGTGGAATTTCTTTCAATATTTCCATCCACGTGGCAAACATCTCTGGTGTGATTTTGTAAACATTACCAAACGCTGCCATCACAAATGCATCTTCAGGTAATCCAAATTCGGCACGGGTGGCTTCACGCACAGGCGTTTCATCGCGGGTCAGTGGAATAAAGCTTCCCTCCACATACAAAGGCTTCTCGGTGAAGTAGGGTGTTAACTCTTCGGGCAAGGCGTGGCGGTCGGCAATGACAAAGTCAAACCAAGGCATGCCGGTGGTGCCAATAAAGCCAAGGTAAGTGCCTTGCTTGGGCGCAGGGTGCAGGGCAAAGATGCCAGGGCGAGCGCCAGAGCTCAGGCCGTGCAAATCAATTAACACATCAATTTCGTCGGCCAATACCTGCTCTGCCACTTGTCGGTCAGTGAGGGTGTGGATGGGGCGCAGATGGTCGAATGCTTTTTTCAGACGTTCACGGTGTGCTGTGCCGTCTTCAGGGCTGAAGTCATAACCATAGATTTCAAATTTTGTTTTGTCATGCCCCTCAAGCAGTTCGGGCAGTAGCAAGCCCACGGCATGCACACACAAATCGCCCGACACATAGCCGATGCGCAAGCGGTCGTGGCGGTATTCGCGGCCTTTGCTTAAAAACTCTTCTTTGAAGCCATAGGTGCGTTCCACAAAGGCAAAGGCGGTAAGCAGTTGCTGCACAGGGTCGTCCGTCAGGGCCAGCATGGCCAAGGGTGAGGTGGCCATCAGCATTTCGTTTTGGCTGATGTTGGGGAGTGGCTTGTAAACAGGCCATGCACAGGCTTTTTGGCGAATGTGCACCCAGTGCTGAATCACGCCGGGTTGCTTGGGGTTCAAGGCCAGGCTTTGCTCTAAGGCTTCTTCTGCCAGGTCGTATTGTTTGAGGTCCTCATGCACGCGGCCAATGTGGTTGAGGGCTAGCACCAGCATGTCTGAGCTTGGACCGTCTTTGAGCAGTCGCTTGCTGACCAAGGTGGCCCACTGTTGCAGCGCTTCGTCGCGCTTGCCCATTTTTTCTAAGGTGAGGCCTAGATTGATCAGGGCTTGGGGGAAGCTGGGTTGCAGAGCCAAGCATTCTTTGTACGCGTCGACGGCTGCTGCAGGGCTACCCGTGCTTTGTTGTAACGAGCCGTAGTTGAACCACGCCATGTGACGGTTGGCGTCTTGCGACTGTGCCAGCCATGCCTGATACAAAGCCAAGGCTTCTGTGGCTTGGCCAGCTTGCTGCAGCTGTTCACAGGTGGTGAACAGCGTGTCCAAGCCAATTTGAGTAATTTGCACTGGGTTGGTCATGGCGTCAAAGGCGGGGTTACGTGCATTCATTGAGCGGAGCCTTGGTAAGAAGGTGGTTTTGACGTTTTATGCAAGTAACGTGCCTGGCTATTTTGACGATTTTTTGTCACTTTGCATATAAATAGCAATTGGTTTAGGTGTGCAAATAAGATGGCATCACTTTTGCTTGAGGGTCTTCATCAGCCAGTTGCAATGTGTGATTGGCGTTGTTTTCCGACACTTCAACAGGAGCATCTCATGACACTAATTCAAGAACTGATTCGTCAAGCCGGCACGGGGAGTTTGCTTGACGCGCAACATATTCAACGTTTCAGCCCTGCTGAAATTCGCGAGGCGATTCAATCGCTGGTGGCAACCGAGCAGCTGGACCTTGCCAACGCGCTGGGTGATGCCGGCATGAGCTTGCACCCACAAAGCGAAGATATTTTGGCTATTACAAGCTTATTGGCCATGATGAACCAAGACTGGCCACTGGCCGTTGAGTTGCTTGATGACTTGATGGTGGTGCAGGGCGACAAGACCCCTCCATTTACTTACGTCATGATGGTTCGCGCTTTGCGATGCAATTTGGACCCCGCTCGTGCTTTGGAAATTGCATGCGAAGGTTTGGCCTTGTATCCACAGCAACTGGAATTAATGGCGGAGAAGTTGTCGCTCGATGATTTCAGTGATTCCATGATGCCCACAACGACGGGCTTGCAGCACTGAGCGGCAATATGTCGCAACCTCAACGGCAAGCGGCAAAGGCTTGCCACTGAGGCGACAAAACCTTGCCACTGAATACTTTTAAATGCGAATTCGAATGCAAAAAATGGGAAAACCCCTATTAAGTTATGTCGAAAATGATTGGCACGATAAGTGCTTATTCAGTGGCAGGTTTGATTGACCAATTAAGGTCAGGAGAAAAAAATGGCAGTTATCAACACAAACGTTAAAGCATTGTTCTCGCAGATGGCGCTCGGTACTTCCGGTCGTGCACAGAGCGTCGCAATGCAACAGTTATCGACAGGTAAACGCATCAACTCAGCGCGAGATGATGCTGCAGGTATGTCGATTGCAACGCGCATGACGCATCAGATTCGCAGCTTGAATCAAGCCGTGCGCAATGCAGGTGACGCCATCAGTCTGATTCAGACGGCTGAAGGTGCGACCAACGAAATCACCGACATGATGCAACGCATGCGTGAGTTGGCCGTACAAGCTGTGAACGACACAAATAACAACTCTGATCGCAGCTACTTAGACTTGGAGTTTCAACAACTCAAGCAACAAGTGGTTCAGATCGCCGACAACACGGAATGGAACGGTTTCCCCGTGCTCAACGGTAAAGCGGGACAACAAGTTGGTGAGATGCCTGTTTATAAGGTGACTTCTCAAAATCAATTCGGTAGTGTTTTCATCAATCCGACCAGTGCGCGAACAATGACGGGTGTTGATTCCGGTGAAACACAGACCTTCACATTGTCAGGTGCAACTCCCACACCTGGTGACATCACGATTGCTGGCGAAACAGTTCATATTACGTCTTCGGAATCCACGCTGGCTTTGGCTGTGGCAAAAATCAAGACGACGTTGAACAACTCAAATACGTTTACTTCGCGTGGCATGACCATTACCGAAGATGCAGCTACGCCAGGGAAGATGTATCTCAATTTCAATGTGGCAGATGGCGATGTGCCATTGTCGACCGTGGGTGTCAATACAGCGGCTACGGGTTTGAGCTTGGTGCCCGATGTCTTGACAGGGGCAGACGTTGTGGTTTCAAAGAACGCAGCCACGAAATCGGTTGAGGTTTTTGCAGACAACGGCAAATTCTTGCAAAGCGGTTCATTGCAATTCAACGTGCCTAAGGGGGCTGTGGCGAATGATGCTGTCACCGCTACGTTTACAACGGCTGATAACAAGAAAATCAGCATGACCGGTACTGTCGTGACCCAAAATCCTGCTGTGGTTAAGTTTTCTACAAATCAGGATTTAAATAGCTCAGTTATTTCAGGCGATTTGACATACACCTTGCAAGACAGCACCGGTGCAAGTCTTGACTTTGCGTCGCGTGGTGTTTCCATGACCGTGGGTGTCGCGGGCAGTATCCCTAATTTGCGTGAAGGCGACTTGACGATCAATGGTGTCGTGATTGGTCCATCTCAAGCTGCTGACGATTTAATGTCACCTCGTAACAACGCTGCAGGAAGTGCAATTGCCAAAGCTGCAGCGATCAATCGCATGGCTGTTGATCAAGGTATTTCTCAAGGTGAATCACAAGCGATTACGCTCAGTGGTACCCCAATGCCCGGCACGATCACTGTGGGTGGCGTCAGCGTTGTGTTGACCACAGAGGACAACACGGCCCCGTTGGCCGCTGCAAAAATTGCGGCAGCTATGAAAGCTAGCCCGTTGTACGACAGCAGTACTGAACGAAGTGTGGTTTATGCCACTGGTTCTGGTGTGATCAGTGTCAACTTCCCAGCGAAGGAAGGTAATACAGCGAAGCTGGAAGTTGTTCCTGGTGCTACAGGCCTTTCCAGTGTTGTGAATACAACAACCGAATATGCAGTGAAAACTCCAGGTACAGGTGTATTCGCGAAAGTCAATGAAAACATCATGACTGGTCAGTCGATGGTTGGCGGTCCGGTTGCCAAAGGTGTTGTGTTTATCAACGGATACGCCTCAGCGGATATCTCGACGATTTTCAATAACTCTCAAGCGACACGCTCAAACGTCGTGCGTGCGATTAATTTGATCAGCGACCGTACGGGTGTCACTGCAATTGATTCAGGCTCCGACACAAAAGGTATCAGCTTGGTTGCTCCAGATGGACGCAACATCGAAGTGCGCTTTGAAACATCTGACTCGACCAATGCGAAGACATTTGGAGAACGCATTGGTTTGCGTGATGGTGTTCAAAGTTCTACGATTTCCTTAGAGTCAAAAATCCAAGCCCCAGTGGTTTTGGGTACCAGTTCAACGGGTGATATCGGACGTGCCGGATTGGTGGCGGGTAACTATTCAAAGAACGAATCGATTTTGAATACAAGCACGCGTGCGCCGGTCGCTTCCTCAGTTTCTCAGGTGAACAGCGTCAAGTTGACCGGGACTGCAGCTGCTGGTGATACCGCAAGCATTGTGATTAATGGCACAACGTTTACATCTGCTGCTGCAGCTGCCGGTGATAAACCACAAAAAGTAACAGAAGATTTGATCACTCAAATTAATGCGAAGAGCATTTTGGGAGTCTATGCCACCAAGGGCAAAGAGATTGGTGAAATTTTGTTGACCGCACGTACACCTGGTGTGTCATTCACCATCACCAGTGCTGCTAGCACCAATTCCACGATGAGTGTGGTTGGGACAGATGTGACACCTAATCAGGTCGCCCCAACGAAAAACTTGGGAATGAATGATCTCGAAATCAACGGTATCAAGATTCGTCCAACGACGGCAGATGACGATAAGTTTTCAAACTCATTGGTGTCTAGCAGTGAGCCTGCTGCAAGTGGCATTGCATTAGCTGCAGCCATCAATGCAAGTTCAAGTTTGACAGGCGTTAAAGCAGAAGCCAACCCTGCTACGACAGAAGGTACTTTCACAAACACTGGAACACCCATCAGTGGCAAGCAATCACTGTGGGTTAACGGTGTCAAGATTGATGTAGATTTTGTACAAGATGAAAGCGGTACGGCGCGCCGTGCGAAAGTTGTAACTGCCATTAACGAGCGCCTCGGCCAACATGGCGTGACTGCATCGGATAACGGTAAAGGCGTTACGTTAAACACCGATGGCCGTAATTTGTCGGTTTGGTTTGACTCGAGCAAAGATGATTTGTCTGCAGCCAATTTTGGTCTGGATAAAGGCGGTGCTGTTGCGCAGCAATCTAGAGTCAAGATTGGTGGCAACGGCGCCGTAGCTGGTGAAACTGCTTCCGTTTATATCAATGGTGTCAAAGTAGAAACAGCTGCATTGCCAGCCACTTCGACACCCGTACAAACTGCCGCCGCATTGGCATTGGCAATCAGTAACAACACTGACCTGAAAAATATCAAGGCAGAGGTTGATCCTTCAGATACATCCTCAGTGTTGATCACTTCATTTGTTGCAGGTTCAGGTTTTGATTTGCGTGCCCCAGCTGTGACTTTAACAAGCGGGCATTCAATCACACTGGGTACGATCACGCCGAACTCACAAGGCAACACCGATGTGTCTGCTGTTGATATGAGTACGCCTTATCTGACCAATGTATTGGGCAGTGCAACGGCACCGATCAGTGCGATGAATATTCGAACTATTTACAGTACGGTCAAATTAACGTCTGATGCACCTGTGTTGCCCGCGTTGCCTGGTGCCGACGGATTGCCTCCGAATATGATGAATATCGCTGGTCGTCCAATACAAATTCGTAGTGGCGCTGATGGTTTCGGTCCAGAAAGCAATTTCTCTACGCTTGGATTTAGTGAAGGAAGTTTTGGGGGGCGTGCGAGCGAGGATATGGATCCACCGCGAGTGGGACGTATGGCCTTCCAAGTTGGATCAAGCGCCAACCAAGTCATCACGATTGATTTGGCTGACTTCGGTAAAGGTGGGCCAATCACGGGTCAAATTACTGCAGATGCTGATTTAGCGGTTGATGCGCGCAAAGTTCGTATCAATACACAAGAAGGTGCGACAGCCGTACTCAACATGCTGGACTCATCGATGGACAAGATCAACGCCACCCGTGCCACGATGGGTGCAGTGATGAACCGACTTGACCACGTGATCAACAACTTGACCAATGTGTCGATGAACATGTCTGCCTCGCGCAGCCAGATCGAAGACGCAGACTACGCCTCGGCTTCCACCGAGTTGGCCAAGACGCAAATCATGCAGCAAGCCGCGACAGCGGTGCTGGCGCAAGCCAATACCAGCCAGCAGTCGGTGCTCAAACTCTTGGGCGGTTAATCACACCGCTTGTGAGTGAACGCATGAAAACCGCTGAGGGCGACGCGCCCAAACCCACGAAGGGCCCCAATTGTTGGGACTGTCGCTACCTAGCGATCACGTGGGATTTGCGCTTGCCCTATGGCTGTAAGTTCATGGGTTTTCGCTCCAAAGTCATTCCTTCCCTTGAGGTGCTGCGCACCGATGGACGGTTTTGTGGTGCTTTTTCACCTAAACCCGTCAAACCTGAAGCTGATAAAGCCCCTTCCAAGCCTGTCGATAACTCGTCGCAACGTCGAGAAACTGACCGTTCGCGCCCCTTTATCTCGATTAACTTAATTACTTAGGTTTCAGAATGCGTTGGCACGCACTTTGCATAACAGTCTTACCTTTATTTCAGGCTGTTCAAAGTGAATGCTTCTTCTGTCAACGTAATTCATGCTGTGTGGTTGGACCCTTTCAGTCCACTCGACGCCGCAGATCGCGCCCAGCTGAGTGCCGCCGGTATCAGTCTGGAAACTGTTTCTACCTTGGGTGACCTCACGCTGGCCCTGCGTCGTGCGCACACCGTGGTGATTCGCTTGGGCGATAGCGCTGAGCTGTTGCAAGAAGTGCAAACCTTGGTGGCCCAACTCGGTCACACCGTGCCTGTGCTGTGCCGCGTTGACCGCCGTCGCATGGAAGTCGCGGTTGACGCCATGCGTTTAGGTGCTTTGCATGTGTTGCCCGCTGACGAATGGACGCCTGGTGCTTGGCAAGATGCCGTCAAAGGTCTGAACGCCCCCGAACTCACCACCAAGAGCTATGTCTTTGTTGACCCTACCAGCCAACACCTGCTGGCCTTGGCGCAACGCGTGGCACAAACCGACGTGACCGCATTGTTGGTGGGCCCCACAGGCGCCGGCAAAGAAGTGCTGGCCCGTGTGTTGCATGAATCGTCGCCACGCGCCAAAGGCCCGTTTGTGGCGCTCAACTGCGCGGCCATGCCTGAGCATTTGATCGAAGACATGTTGTTCGGTCACGAGAAAGGCGCTTTCACCGGTGCTTTGAAAGAACACAAAGGCTTGTTTGAACAAGCCCACGGCGGCACCATTTTCTTGGACGAGATTGGCGAAATGCCGATGCAGTTGCAAGCTAAGTTGCTGCGTGTGTTGCAAGAGAAAAAACTCAACCGCTTGGGCGGTGAAGGCGTGATTGATTTGGATGTGCGCGTCATCGCCGCCACCAACAAAGATTTGAAGCTGGCCATCGAGCAACGCGAATTCCGCGAAGACTTGTATTTCCGCATCAGCACCTTCCGCTTGCGCATTCAAGCGCTCAAAGACCGCCCGGGTGACATCGTGCCCCTGGTCGCGCAATCGTTGGCGCGTCATGTCAAAGGCGGCGTACCTTTCACGGTCACGCCTGAAGCCCAAGCCTTGTTGCAAAGCTATCCCTGGCCAGGCAATGTGCGTGAACTCGAAAACGTGGTGCAACGCGCCGTGGTGTTGAGTGGTGGTCGCACCATCAGCCCCGCCCATTTGATGTTTGATGACGCTGCGATGGATGAGCAAGCCTTGCCCGTCGCGCAGCCCGTTGTGACGGCTGAACCCGTGACATTGCCACCAGCATCCCCAGCGGCATCTGCGCCGAATCCCACTTACGCCATGCCCAACTACGCGGGCGCCGCTTATTTTTCATCTCACGCGCCGATTGAAGTGCGCGAGACCTCAGAGCCTGTGAACTTGGAAGACGCTGTCAAGAGCAGCGAACACCAAGCCATCATGGCCGCGATTCAAAGTACCGACAGCCGCATGGAAGCGGCTGCCAAATTGGGCATCAGCCCACGCACCTTGCGCTACAAGCTGGCACAGCTGCGCAGCCGCGGTATGTCTGAAGGAGTGTCCGCATGATTGATCGCATTTCAAACAGCAACATCCAGTCGATGCTGCAAACCTTGCGCGCCCATCAGGCGCAGTCCATGGGCAACACCTCGACGGTGAACGAGCCAGCGGCCACCAAGGTGGGGCAACCCTCATTTTTTGACTCGGTCAAAAACGCCATCGACAAAGTCAATGACGCAGACATCAAGGCCGATGCCATGTCTGATGCCTACGACCGTGGCGAAGAAGTGCCTTTGACCGAAGTGGTCCTGAGCATGCAGAAATCGTCGCTGGCTTTTGAAGCCACCTTGCAAGTACGCAACAAAGTGATGAAAGCGTACGAAGAAATCATGAACATGCCGGTTTGATGCTGGACTGAGAGACTGATATGGCTACTGATACCCTCAATATGAACCCCATGGCACTGTCCACCGCCCCAGGTACAGACGTTGCTGCGTCCTCTGATAACGCCGTCAAGGCCAGTGGCACAAGCGGTGTGGCTGAATGGTTCAACGCCAAAGAAGGCCCTGGTGCCTTTTTGGGCGACATCTTGCGTCAACCCTCGGTGCGCAAAACGCTGCCGTTTGTGGTGATCTTCATGCTGCTGTTGTCGGTGGCCGTGTTCTTCACCTCGCTCAAGCCCACACCCTACCGTCCTTTGGTGTTGATGCTCAGCGATGCAGACAAGCAGCAAGCCATTGAAGCCTTGAAGGCCGCTGAGTTCAAGCCTGAGGTGGATGTGAACACCGGCCAAATCTCGGTGCCTACCGCACGTTTTCAAGAGGCCCGCATGTTGCTGGCTTCTAAAGGTTTGCCACGCACCGAAGCTTCGGGCATGGACAACCTCAAAGACATGCCCGCCATGACCACCAGCCAGTTCATGGAGCAGGTGCGCTACAACAACGCGATGGAGCAAGAGCTGGCACGCAGCATTGTGCAAATTGGCGGTATCAAATCCGCCCGCGTGCATTTGGCCGCACCCAAGCAAAGCGTGTTTGTGCGCGACCGTGCACCCACCAAGGCTTCGGTGGTGATCACCCGTTTGCCTGGTCGCACCATTTCATCGGCCAACGTTCAAGCCATCATCCAACTGGTGGCGTCTAGCGTGCCTTATTTGGCTCCTGAGAATGTGTCGGTGGTCGACAACTTCGGCAGCTTGATGAACGAGATGTTGGTCGAGCAGCCTCTGGGTTTAACTTCTGCGCAGCTGAGTCAAAAGCAGCAGATGGAAGACTTGTACCGTACCCGTTTGATCCAGTTGCTGGCGCCCATCGTGGGCGAGAACAACGTCAGCGCGCAAGTGAGCATGGCTTTGGATTTCACACAAACCGAAGTCACCACCGAAGATTTTGATTCGCAAGACAAAGGTCCCAAAACACGTTCGGAATTGTTTGTGGAAGACCGCAATACGTTCCGCGATGCGATTGGTATTCCTGGCTCTTTGTCGAACACGCCACCATCACCGACCAATCCTCAGGCGACCACGCAAACCAATGCGGATCCGTTGAAGGGTGTGAGCGAAAAAGGCGTGCAAGTCACGGCACGTAGCACCAAAAACTACGAACTTGATCGTTCGGTGCGTCACACCAAAGGTGCCATGGGCAATATCACCAAGATTGGTGTGGGTGTGTTGATCAATGAGCGTCCGATTCCTGCTGGTGCGAAGGTGGAAAAAGCCGCCGATGGTTCTACGCCTACATCGATTCCCTACACCCCCGAAGAAATTGAGCGCTTGAATCAATTGGTCAAAGGTGCTGTGGGCTTCAACGAAACCCGTGGCGACGTGGTCACTGTCGTGGGCACCAAGTTTGAGCCTCAAATTGACCCCACGGCCATTCCTTGGTACCGCGATGAGAACTACCAAGTCATGGTCAATGCAGGCGTGATTGGTGGCCTCTTCTTGCTCGTTTTGTTGACTGTTGTTCGCCCCATGGTGCGTCGTTTGATCACTCCGCCAATTGATCCTGCTGCTGTGGCTGCAGCCGCTGCAGAGGCGGCTAAATTAGAGGCCCAGATGGCGATCGATGTGGCCACGGCCGAGTCGGCTGCGGCACAATGGTCGGCCCGCGAAGCCAAAGAAGCGCACGAAGCCGAGATGGCACATATCAGTGAAGAAGCCATGAAGGCTGCCGCCGAATCGGCCCGCCTGGCAGAAGAAGCGAGAATTGCTTTTGAAGCCAAAGTGGCTGCAGATGCCTTGGCGGCAGAAGAAGCTGAAAAGGCCAAAGCCGAGGCGCATGCCGCACAGCTGGCATTGGCGGAACAAGTGGGCGAAGAAGCCGGGCAAGAAATTGAGATTCAAGAAGGCGAAACACTCGAAGAAGTCAAAGCCCGCATGGCGAGCTTGAAGCCGAAGAAGCAATCGATCTCGGCCGACTTGCTCAACACCGCCAATTCGTACGACGATAAAGTGGCTTTGATTCGCATGATCGTTGCTGAGGACTCGACCCGCGTGGCCGGTGTGCTCAAGGGCTTGATCAAGCCACCCGTTTAATAAAGAAGTTTGAGGACTCCATCATGGCTGACGATTCCATTGTGATGACCGACGCGCTCAGGGCTGAGCTCGCCGCGATCACGTCTACCCAACGCGCTGCTGTGCTCATGTTGCTCTTGGGCGAAGACCAAGCGGCAGACATCATCAAATTTTTAAATCCCAAAGAAGTGCAAGCACTGGGCGCCGCGATGGTGTCGGTGGCTGACTTCTCGCAAGAGGCCGTCAACGTGGTGCTCGACGAGTTTGTGGAGCACTTGAAAAAGCAATCCACGCTCAGCATGGGCAACACCGACTACGTGGAAAACGTCATGCGTCGCGCCTTGGGTGACGACAAGGCGGCTTCCGTGCTGGGCCGCATCATGCCGGGCCAAGGCACCAAGGGCTTGGACATCCTCACATGGATGGACGCGCGCGGCATTGCCGACATGATCAATGGCGAGCATCCCCAAGTGGTGGCGATTATTTTGTCGCTGCTCGAAAGCGAAGTCGCGGCCGATGTGTTGAACTATTTGCCCCCCGATGTGCGTCCTGAAGTGATTCAACGCGTGGCCAGTTTGGACACGGTGCAACCCTCGGCCATGGCCGAGTTGGAAGCCATCATGAAGCAGCAGTTCTCCAAGAGTGCGTCGGCCCAGTCGTCGAGCTTTGGCGGCGTGCAGGCAGCGGCCAAGATCATGAACTTGACCAAGACCGCACTGGAAGCCAGCATCATGAGTGGTTTGAACGAGCTTGACCCTGAGTTGATGCTCAAGATTCAAGACAATATGTTCACCTTCGAGAACTTGGTCAGCGTCGACAACAAAGGTATCCAGGTGCTCATGCGCGCTGTCGAGCCTGATATGTTGATGATGGCCCTCAAAGGTGCCAGCGACGGCTGTAAAGATCGCTTCTTTGACAACATGTCTGAACGTGCCCGTGGCATGTTCCGCGACGACATGGAAGCCAAAGGCCCGCAGCGCATGGCCGATGTGGAAGAAGCCCAGAAGAAGATCATGCGCATGGCGCGCAAGCTGTCGGATTCGGGCGAGTTGATCTTGGGTGGTGCAGACTTTGTTTAATCAACCTGCTCCTTCTCGGTCGGCCATACCGTGGCAGCCGAACGCGCGCTTGGTGCCTGACGACACTGGCCGTGGCTTTGCTTCGACCTCGTGGTTGCAGCCAGAAGGAGCCGGTTTTTCAGAGGGCGGGTTTCAGCCCAAGTCAGCAGGATTTGCGCAAGACCGTTACCAAACGGTATCGATGCCTTTGTCGGAAAAATCAAAAACGACGCTCAAGCTGATGGGCGACAGCGAGGGTTTGGAAGATTTAGCTGTTGAGGGTGTGCCTCGACATGAACCCGAATCGCCCAACGCGCATTTGCCTTTTGTGATGGACGTGTATGGCGTCAAGCCCGTGGCCAAAAAGGCGTCTGAAGCTACACAGGTGACTGAGGTGGCGTCTGAACCCACCGATGCCAATGCGCATGCAGAGCATGACGAGGAGCGCGAGCCTGACGCTCAGGCGGCTGAGCATGCAACAGATGACCCAGCGCAATCGGAGCTCTCCGAAGCAGCTTTGCAAGCCCAAGAGGCTGAGGACGTGAGGTCTGATGTCCACGCCTTGGAGCCTGAGCCCGAGCAAGTGGAAGAACCACAAGCGCAAGAAGCTGCGCATGCGACGGAACAAGCAGCTGAGGCTGAAGAAAACTTAGCGCCAGAACATGATGTGGTGTCTGAGCCTCAAGCGCAGCCCGAGCCTGAGCCCGATTTGGCGGAGAGCGAACTGATCACGGATGAGGGCGCCGGTGAGCCACAAGCCCTAGCGGCTGAAGTGGACGAATTGCTGGCGCAAGCGCCTGTGCCCTCTGTTGAGGTGGTGGGCATTGATCCTGAAGAAGTCGCACAGCGTGAGGCTGCGCAGTTTGCCCAAGGTTTGGCCCAAGGCATTGAGCAAGGCGAACGCCAAGCACGCGAGGCCATGCAACAAGAGCTTGCAGCCCAATGTGCCGTGTTATCGGCCGTGACCCATGATTTGAATGCGTTGTTGCAAGATCCGAAAAAGTTTTTTGAGCCTCTCAAGCGTTTGGCCTTGCATGTGGCTGAACACGTGGTGATGAAAGAACTCAGCACTTCCACCGAAGCCATTGAGCGCTTGGTGCAGCGCTGTTTGGATGAGTTGGACCATCCGGCCAAAGGTGCGGTGGTGGTCGAGCTCAATCCGCAAGACAAAGAACGTTTGCAAGCCCAAGACAGTGCCTTGGTGGCTGGCATGCGTTTGGACGCTGTGCAAGGCATGAAGCCTGGCAGCGTGCGCGTGTTTGCCAATGACACGGTGGTGGAAGACTTGGTCGAACACCGCTTAGAAGCTTTAGCCCGTTCCCTGCTGGTGGACGTGGAAGATTGGCGTGCCAAGTCCACCTTGGCGCAGCCCGAAGTCGAAGTATCCGAACCTGAAGTCGAAGACGTGGAGCCCAACGATGTTCATTCCTGACGTCATCAATACCCTGCTGATGGGACTGATTTTCATGGTCATTGTGGTGACTGTGATACGTCCCTATGTCTTGCATGTTTTCAACGGCCCCCTCAGCACGCAAGATTTGCAAAAGGCGGCCATTGAAGCCGTGGAATACGAAATGATGCGTGCGGCAGAATTGGCCGAAGCGCAACGTGGCGACAAAATTCGCTTTCAACAGCTGTTGTTGCAACTGCCTGAAAAACCCAAGCCCAAACCGCAACCGGTGGTGGTGCCCGAGCCCGACGTCACGCCAGAACCCGTCGCAGAAGAAAGCGCAGCCGATGCAGCGCAAGCCTTGGATGGTGAAGCTATTCCTGTGGATGCCACAGGCGAGGCAACTGATGCCAGTGCGGCTGGCGCAGAGGGCGCAACGGCTGAAGCGGTTGAAAACGCGGAGGAAGATCTGGCGTCTGGTGAAATTGAAATTCGCGAAGGCGAGTCTTTGGCCGAAATCAAAGAACGCATCAAGAAAGAACAGCAAAAGGCTAAGAAGCCGACCATTCCGCCGGAGTTGCTCAACAACGCCAACAGCTACGAAGACAAAGTGGGCGTCGTGCGCATGGTCGTGCAAACCGATCAAAACCGTGTGGCTGCTGTGATTCGCAGCATGATTGAAATCAAATAACCGTTCGCTTTGCATGCTCGACTTTGACCAAGAAGTACAGCGCAGCTTGCCCAAGCTGCGGGTGCCCGAACCCCAACGCAGCGGCACGCTGGTGCGTTTGGTTGGCTTAACCCTGGAAACGCGCGGCATCATGGCGCCCTTGGGCGCTTGCTGCGAAGTGATTGGCCAGCGCGGCCACCGCATCGAAGCCGAGGTGGTGGGCTTCAACGACAAAACCCTCTACCTCATGCCTTTCACCGACCCCGTCGGTGTGGGCCCAGGCGACACCGTACGGGTGATGAACAATTCAGGCCAAGTGCGCTTAGGCGAGGGCTTGTTGGGGCGCGTGATCGATGGCCGTGGCCAGCCCTTGGATGGCAAACCCATGCCCCATTTGCCCGACCACATGAGCTTGTTAGGTTCACCCTTGAACCCCATGGAACGCGGCCCAATCAACGCGGTGTTGGATGTGGGCGTCAAAGCCATCAACGGGGCTTTGACCATTGGACGTGGTCAACGCATTGGTTTGGTGGCGGGTTCTGGCGTGGGTAAGAGCGTGCTGTTGGGCATGTTGACGCGCTTCACCAAAGCCGATGTGGTGGTGATTGGTCTGATTGGCGAACGCGGTCGCGAGGTGCAAGCTTTCATTGCTGAGTCACTGGGTGCTGAAGGCTTGGCCAAGTCGGTGGTGGTGGCAGCGCCTGCCAACGTCTCGCCGGTGTTGCGCCTCAAAGCCACGCACATGACGCATGTGATTGCCGAATACTTTCGCGATCAAGGCAAAAACGTGCTCATGTTGTGCGACAGCTTGACTCGCGTTGCCCACGCTCAACGCGAAATTGGCTTGGCCATTGGCGAACCACCCACGGCCAAAGGCTATCCACCGTCGGTGTTTGCCTTGTTGCCCAATTTGATTGAACGCGGCGGTGTGGGCCGTCATGGCTTTGGCTCGATCACCTCGATTTACACCGTGCTGGCTGAAGGCGATGACGCTTCTGACCCGATCGTGGACATTGCCCGTGCCTCCTTGGATGGGCAGGTGATGTTGTCACGCCGTTTGGCCGATCAAGCGCATTACCCGGCGATTGATCTGAACGGCTCCATTTCACGCGTGATGCAAACCTTGGTCAATGGTGACGACTTGCGTTTGGCCAACAAGCTGCGCCGCTTGTGGTCGGTCTACCAACAAAACGCGGACTTGGTGCAAGTCGGCGCCTACGAGGCGGGCAGTAATCCAGAGTTGGACGACGCCATTCGCCTGCGCGAGCAAATGCTGACCTTTTTGCGCCAAGACATGCATCTGGCCGAAGACTACGAGGTGACGCGCAATCAACTGCGTAGCATGCTGTCATGAAGCCCCGTGCCGCCTGGCCCGTGCTGGTCAAAAAAGCCAAAGAAAAATGTGACGAAGCGGCGGCGGCGTTGGTCAAAGGCCGCGAGCGTGTGACGCATTTGCAGCAAAGTCGCGCACGCATGGAAATTCTTTATAACGACTATGTGCGCCGTTCGCGTGATGCTGAAAGCAAGCCGCACAGCATGGCCGAGACTTTGAATTTTCGAGGCTTCATGCAGCAACTCCAATCTCTCATCATGCGCGTGGACCAGGATTTGGAGAAAGCCCACGAGGATTTAGAAGCCTTCAAGCTTGCCCTACGGGCAGCCGAACACAAACGGCTTCAAATGGAAACTTTGATGGAAGAAGACCTCAAGCGCGTGCGCGAACATGCCAAACGGCGCGAGCAACGCGAGATGGACGCTGCGGGCGTGATGCTCTACAACATGCGGAGTTGATGGGGTGCCTGCTTAATAGGCGCAGACCCAGCCCGCTTGCAACCAATGCCAGTAGTTGGGCTTGAAGGCCCAGGGAATCAAGGTCGTCGGTGTGTCGGGCGCAAACACCTCACGTGTCAGGTGGTCTTGCCACACGTCTTTGGCGCCTACATGGCTCAACAAGGTTTGGGCAAAGCTTTCTGCCACGGTGTGGGCCGGCACCTCGTGGTGTGGCCAGCTGTGCCAGTCATGGGCCAAGGCACGGCCATCGGTAGGTCCTGAATACACATCATGCACGCTGCCCCAGTGGCGTCCGTGCAGTGTGTGTTTCAAGGCGGCAAGGTCTTGTTCAACCTGGGCTTCATCACGCACGCGGTAACGGTGTTGGCCCAAGACGTTGTCAAACCACACACACGCTTGCGGGTGTTCCTCCAGCAAGGCGGGGAGGGTCGCTAGCGCATCTTGTCGGTGGTGCGTGATTTGCACACCGAG